>ERZ761607.242-NODE-242-length-110866-cov-7.859030_pt1 | contig 110866 bp, 89 predicted proteins | sample MGYA00511164_ERZ761607 | MGnify/ENA primary metagenome ERZ761607 (study PRJEB28899, sample SAMN02445080) | bioreactor sludge metagenome | biome: EBPR sludge | place: Australia: Brisbane, Thorneside Wastewater Treatment Plant | collected 2011-06-22 ...
ATCATACACCGATACATTCCAACCGAATTTTTCTAGATGTCCGCCCAGGAATGCATGAGGCCCGGCACCGTAATCCAATAGCTTATTTTTCCCGGAAATTGGTTCATTTAATGCGTTCAGAACCGGACTAATAAAATCCAGATACCCTTCTGTTTTTCCGGGATCATTATGCAATTCATACCTGGTTTTTTCCCTCTCAGGTTCGGGGAAATGTTCATGATGAAGGAATATACTTTTGCAGAAGGTACATCGGAGGTATAATCTGTCACTATGAATGGAAAAAGCCTCGGATTTTGCCTTGCAAAGGGGGCAATGGGAAGAAAATGAAGAAGTTAAATTTTCCTTCTGATGCATTGATTAATAGCCTTTTTACTGCTTATTGTTTGGGAAGGCAGCTGATTTTAGTTGTTAAAGATATTGAAAACAAGGCGACTGAGGTTTAATTGAGCGCGTCTCATTCGCAGCTTTTATTACATTTGATTTCTCCAAATTATCCAATGAAAAACATCGATTTCAAAAAGTGGCTTCCTTATCTGGCAGCAATAGTATTGTTCGCAGGGCTTACGCTCTCCTATTTCAAACCAATTACCGATGGTTATGAGTTAAGGCAGGCCGACGTTATCAACTATAAGGGAATGGCAAAGGAAATTCAGGATTTCCGGAAGATTTATGGTCAGGAGCCCCTTTGGACCAACAGCATGTTTGGGGGTATGCCTGCTTACCAGATCGATGTTCAGAATAGTTCCAATATTCTCCTCAAAATTGACAGAGTACTTCAATTGGGTTTCCCGGGAGTTATTGGATATTTCTTCCTGATGTTTATCGGGTTTTACATCCTGATGCTCTGTATGAATGTCGATCCCTGGCTGGCCATTGTCGGTGCCGTTGCTTATGCATTTAGTTCGTATTTCATGATCATTGTTGAAGCGGGGCACAATACGAAAGTCCATGCACTTGCATATGCACCTGCCGTTCTCGGTGGTTTTCTGCTGCTTATGCGGGGACGTATGTGGCTGGGAGCTGCCGTATTTACATTTTTCCTCGCGCTTCAATTGCTTTCTAATCACGTACAGATAACCTACTATTTGTTCTTATTGCTTTTCATAATCGGTATTGGAGAATTTATTAAGCTGATTAAAGAACAGGGGGTGATCCTGAATTTTGCAATGCGAACCGGTTTGATCGGACTGGCAGGAACACTCGCCGTAATGGCATCATCGAGTAATTTGTGGAATACCTACGAATATGGTAAAGACACTACACGCGGAGCATCTGAACTCACTATCAGTGCTGATGGAAAAATGGGTTCTGCAGATCAGGGTCTCGATAAAGATTATATTACCGGATGGAGTTACGGAATCGATGAGTCGTGGACGTTCGTTTTCCCGAGCGCGAAAGGAGCCGGATCTGGTTATATTCTTTCCGACAAAGATTTTCAGGATTCCAAAAAAGTGAAACCTCAGGTTAAAGCCTTTATCCAGGAAAAAGCAATGGAAAGTCAGCAATCGCAGGGACGTGCCGGATTTATGGTCAATCGTTATTGGGGAGATCAGCCGTTTACTTCTGGTCCCACATACATGGGCGCATTGGTTGTTTTTCTGTTTGTACTGAGTTTTGTGTTTGTTACTGATCCGCTTAAATGGGCGGTATTGATCGCATCGGTGTTATTCCTTATGCTGGGATGGGGTAGAAACCTGATGGGATTCACGGAATTCTTCATTGAAAATTTTCCGGGGTACAACAAATTCCGATCGGTTTCTATGATCATTTCCATGATCGAATTGGTGATGCCCTTTATGGCCATTCTATTTGTGAAGGAAGTAATTACGAAGCGGGAAGAAATGAAAGCCAAAACCAGGAAGTTTTTGATTGCATCCGGAATAACCGGTGGATTTTTACTCTTAGTGGTTTTGGTTCCACAATCATTTATTTCGTTCCTCAGCGAATCTGATCTCACTGCATTTTCTAATGAAAGAAATCCGATTGTAAGTGATCTTCAATCGCAATTGGTCGATTACCGGGTTGGTGTATTTCGCGCTGATGCCTTGCGTTCATTTGGATTTATCCTTGCAGGTTTTTTACTCCTCTATTTTTACATTACGAAATCGTTTTCACGCAATTTGCTGGTTGCCGGATTAGGTGTATTGATCATTGCGGATCTCTACAGTTTTGATCGCCGTTATCTCAATAATGAAAAAGAAAACGGCCAGTACGTGTCATGGCAGAAAAAAGGCGATTATCCGTATTACCCAACTGAAGCGGATATGTCGGTACTGCAGCAGGAGGCTACTGCTGATCCTTCGCTAATGACAAAGATTCAGCAGGAAATGTCGAACGTAAAAGTGGAAAAAGGACAGAACCTGGAATTGGCCCAAATTGTTGATGGTGCCTTTCCTGCACTTAATTTCGCAAGCAATTACAGAGTGCTTGAAATAGGAGATCCTTTTAATTCTTCGCGCACTTCTTATTTCCATAAATCGGTTGGCGGATACCACGGAGCAAAAATGAAACGGTATCAGGAGCTCATTGAGTTTGCAATCCGCAGAGAGCATAACATGGCATATGGATTTTTAATGCAGGTTGCACAAAACAATGTTCCTGCCAATCAAATTCCATCTGTGTTGATGATGTCGGGCTTATTCGAAAGAACTCATGTTCTGAATATGCTCAACACAAAATACCTGATTCTTGATTCTTCGATACCGGCAGCATTAAACCCAAAAGCAAAAGGTGCAGCTTGGTTTGCACGTAATGTTCGTTTTGTGGAAAACGCAAATGAAGAAGTACTTGCTGTTGCCAATCTCGAACCGGCAGAAACATTACAGGTTGCACGAAATGGAAAAACAATTGATTCTGTAACGTTCAGGAATACCAATTATGCCATCGAAGATTCAGTTCTGGTTGATCGCCGGTTTGCGGAAAAAGTAAAAAATCAGGATCCCGGTTTCGATTCGATGGCTTTCGTAAAAGTGGAGTCCTATTTGCCCAATCAGATCATCTATAAATCGAACAGTTCTGAAGACGGTTTCGTTGTGTTTTCCGAGATCTATTACGATAAAGGCTGGACTGCATACCTTGATGGTAATCCGGTTGATTATGTCAGGGTGAATTATATCCTTCGCGGGATGGATGTGCCAAAAGGGGAACACACAATTGAATTCAAGTTTGAACCTGTGGGCTATTACTCCATGAAATCGATAAATCTTACCGGTAATTTATTGGTCTTATTGTTTGTTGGGTTATTTGTATTCCTCGAATTCAGAAAACCAAAAAAAGCAGTTGCCTGAAATGAAAAAACCGAGGGTCTCGGTCATCATCTGCACGCATAACCGTGAAATGTACCTGAATCGTGCAATGGAGTGCGTTGCTTTGCAAAATGCAGATTCTTCACTTTTCGAATTGATTGTTGTGAACAATAACAGCACAGATTCAACAGATTCAATTTGTAAAGAATTCAGAGCACGATATACGAATTTAAATTTCTCCTATATCATTGAAATGGAGCAGGGGCTATCCCATGCGAGAAACAGAGGAATTAAGGAAGCAAAAGGCGATTTGATTGTTTTTCTGGATGACGATGCTTTTGCAGAGCCCGATTTTGTAAAAAATTTAATTGCTTTCTACGATTTGCATCCACCTGTACTTAGTACCGGTGGAAAAACGGTGCCCTTATTTGAAGAGGAAAAACCCGCATGGATGTCCCGTTTCCTTTTGCCTCTTGTAGCTGCAATGGATTTGGGTCCGGAAGCCCGCTTGTTTCCCAAGGGATGGTATCCTATTGGAGCAAATATGTCCTTCAGGAAAGCCGCAGTGGAATTGATTGGAAATTTTGATGTGTTACTGGGTAGAAAAGGAAAGAATTTACAAGGTGGTGAAGAGAAGGATTTTTTTAACCGGCTAAAAAGCAAAGGACATGAACCTTGGTATTTACCAACTACTGAGGTCAGGCATATTATACCTGCTTCCAGAATGAGCATTAACTATATTCGCCGGCAAGCGCGTGGAATAGGTTATTCGGAGCGGGTGCGCACAAAATCGCTGGGTCTGTTTTCGTATTGGGGAAAATGTTTTTCCGAGAAGATGAAATGGATCGCAAGTATTGTTTTATTTCTTTTTTACCTGATAACCCTAAGAGCACAGAAAGCTGTTTTTCTGCTACGTTTTCGATTTTGGGTTAGTCAGGGATTATTTTTCGGGAGGGAGTAACGCATGGAACGATCGAAACAATTTTTTGAGGAATGTCAGGCTACGTTCATGACGATTGCTCGTTTGATTTTAAAAGTGAAATGGAGAAAAACATTTCGTAATACAGGTGAAGAAAAACTGCTGTTGCTTGGGAACGGACCCTCATTGAGCAACAGTATGAATCAACTAGGTGATAGCTTAGGAAGAATAAAGACAATGTGCGTGAATCTGTTTCCGACTACACCTGATTTTAAACGTGTTAAGCCATCTTATTTTGTGGTTTCGGCACCTGAATTTTGGTTGGAAAATGTTGATCCGGTGTATTTGGAGAGCCGTTCATCCATTCTCAGAGCACTTCGGGACGACACATCGTGGCCATTGGAAGTGTTCATTCCATGGGAGGCGCGTCGGTTTAAGGAATGGGTTCAGCTTCCTTCTAAAAATCCTAATATTACTGTTACCTGGTATAATATCCATCCTGCAGAAGGATTTCGCTGGTTTCGGCATTGGGCTTTTCGAATGCAACTCGGAATGCCTCGACCACATAATGTTCTAATTCCTTCCATGATGGTGGCCATTGCCAAAGGTATTCGTGAAGTTTACGTTGTTGGTGCAGATCACTCATGGTTGCCTCAAATTACAGTAGATGAGCAGAATGTGGTGCTGGTAAATCAAAAGCATTTTTACGATTCCGAAACAAGTCGGCCTGAAATCATGCGAAAATTAGGCACGGGTCGACGGACGCTTGCTGAGGTGCTTCAGAAGTTTCAATACACTTTTGCTTCCTATTTTCTCATCCGCCATTATGCCGAGTCGAGAGGAGTCAGGATTCTCAATGCAACACCGGGTTCATTCATAGATGCTTTCGATCGGATAAGCACCGAAGAACTTCGTGAACGGACTGCCCCACACTGATTTTCAACTATCTTTTTACTATTTTTGACATAACTTTCCCCAATGGGAATTAAAATGAAAATGAAAAAATTCTACGATTATTCGCTCGACCTCAATGGCAAGGCTATTTTGGTAACCGGTGGCACCGGTTCATTCGGAAAGAAGTTTGTGCAAACTGTCCTTGACCAATACCCCAAGGTAAAGCGACTCGTTATCTTTTCACGCGATGAATTGAAGCAGTATGAAATGTCGCTTCAGTTTCCGAATTCAAAATATCCTTGCATCCGTTTCTTTCTTGGTGATGTCCGAGACAAAGATCGCCTGGTTCGGGCAATGGAAGGAATTGATATTGTGATTCACGCAGCCGCATTGAAGCAGGTCCCTGCTGCTGAATACAATCCCACAGAATGCATCAAAACTAATGTAAATGGTGCCGAAAACATAATAGAAGCTTGTCTCGCCAATCAGGTAAAACATGTAGTTGCGCTCTCTACCGATAAAGCTGCCGCTCCGATTAACCTGTACGGTGCAACCAAACTTTGTTCCGATAAACTTTTTGTTGCAGCCAATAATATCAAGGGACATCGTGATATCCGTTTTTCGGTAGTGAGATATGGAAATGTTATGGGCTCAAGAGGCTCAGTAATCCCGTTTTTTTTGGAGAAAAAGAAAAGCGGAATGTTACCGATAACACACGAAGAAATGAGCCGATTCAACATTTCGCTTGAACAAGGGGTTGATCTGGTAATGCTGGCCATTGCAAATTCCAATGGTGGTGAATTGTACGTTCCCAAACTTCCGTCCTATAACATCATGACTTTAGCAAAAGCCATTGCTCCAAATGTAAAAACAGAAATTGTTGGTGTTCGTCCAGGCGAGAAGATTCATGAAGACATGATTACACCAAGTGATGCTTTGAATACACTGGAGTTTGAAAAATACTTTATCATTTACCCAAATAACGAGGGGTGGTCAAAAATGGCGGAGGGATATTTATCTTCAGGAAAAGCCAAAAAGGTGAATTATGATTTCGGTTACAATTCCGGAAAAAACGATCACTGGCTCAACGAAGAAGATATCCGTACACTGATCCGTGAACATATCGATCCTGATTTTAAACCTTAATGCATATGGAAACCATCCCTTACGGCCGGCAACACATTACGCAGGAAGATATCGATGCGGTCATTGAGGTGATGAAATCGGACTTCCTAACCCAGGGTCCTGCCATTGCACGGTTTGAAAAGGCATTTGCAGATTATGTCGGCGCCCGATATGCCATTGCAGTTGCCAACGGAACAGCCGCACTACACCTTTCCTGTCTTGCGCTCAACGTTCACCAGGGAACACATGTCATTACTACGCCCAACACGTTTGCTGCATCTGCAAATTGCGTAAGGTATTGCGGCGGACAAGTTTCGTTTGCAGACATCGAACCCAATACTTTTTTAATTGACCCCATTGAAGTCATTCGGCTGATCAAGAATAAACCTGAAGGATATTTCAAGGGAATTATCGCTGTAGATTTTGCCGGTTATCCGGTGAATATGGAGCATCTGCGTAAGATTGCTGATGAGAACAATATGTGGATCATTGAAGACGCTTGTCACGCACCCGGTGCCTGGTTTACCGCTTCAGATGGTCAACGGCACTTAAGCGGAGGCGGACGATTTGCTGATCTTTCTATTTTTTCTTTTCATCCGGTGAAACATATAGCTACAGGAGAGGGCGGAATGATTACAACCAATGATGAAAAACTCTACAAGAAGTTGCTACTTCTCCGTACTCATGGTATTATCCGCGATCCGGAAATACTAAAGGAAAATCATGGTGGATGGTATTATGAAATGCAGGAGCTTGGATACAATTACCGTATGCCCGATATACTTGCAGCACTTGGTGTGTCTCAGTTGAAACGCGCGGAGTCCGGTTTACGACGTCGTGTGGAAATTGCAGCTCGATACGATCGCGAATTAGCAGGAATTCCGGTTAAACTTCCTCATCATGATAAGCAGGTGGGACATGCATGGCACTTGTACGTAATCCGAACCAAGAAGCGCAAAGCACTCTATGATTACCTGCGTGAACAATCTATATTTTGCCAGGTACATTACATTCCCGTTCATCTGATGCCTTACTATAGAGAGATCGGACATAAACCCGGAGAATGCCCCCACGCTGAAACTTATTATGAACAATGCCTCAGTTTACCCATGTTCCCCTCGCTTTCCGACGAAGCGCAACAACAGGTAATTGGTGCAATAAAAACATTCTTTGAACATGAAAACTAAACAAACTGATTTTTGGAGTGGCGAATTCGGTAAGGAATATACTGACCGTAATTCTTACAGCGATGAAAGCTGGGATGATTTTTACCGTGCCAATTGGGGCGCGACGAAGACCGAAATGAACGAAGAATGCCTGGAGGGGATTTCAAAAGAAGCCCGTATTCTGGAAGTAGGTTGCAATATGGGATTGCAGTTGCGCGGTTTTCAGCGAATGGGGTTTACGAAACTTTACGGAATTGAGCTGCAACAATATGCAGTAAATCGCGCTCACGAGTGGCTGAAGGATGTTAATATTATTCAAGGTTCGGGATTTGATATCCCTTTTCGTGATGGTTTTTTTGACGTAGTATGTACCAATGGAGTGCTTATACACATCGCGCCTTCTGATTATGATAAAATTATGGGAGAGATGTACAGATGTTCTGCGAGATATATAATGGGTTTTGAATATTATTCCGATTCGCTTATAGAAATCCCTTATCGCGGCAACAAAGGATATCTCTGGAAAGCAGATTTTGCTGCGGAATTCATCAAGCGTTTTCCAGATCTCAAGCTGGTACGTAGAAAACTTTACCCATACTTCAATCAGGCAGAAAGCGGGAATACGGATTATACCTATCTGCTGGAGAAAACAAAATGAGGCAAATGAATAATTTGATTTTACGCTTTTTATGAATGAAAAATTCTCAGTGTAGTGTTTTAATTGCCTTAATAATTTGAATTGATTTTTTGGTCTATGGATTTTGGAGGAACAATCGGAATTATTACCCAAGCAAGAATGACGAGTACTCGGTTGCCTGGTAAAATTCTTCTTGATGCTGCAAATGTTCCGTTATTAAAATACCACACCGATCGTCTTAGAATTTCAGGATTGCCGGTAATTGTGGCAACAACAACCAACAGGGAAGATGATCCTGTTGTTGCTTTTTGTGAACGGGAAGGTTTGCCTTTTTACCGAGGAAGTGAAAACGATGTGTTGAGCAGGTTTTATTATGCAGCAATCGAAAATAATCTCGATGTAGTTGTTAGAGTGACATCAGATTGTCCTCTGATTGATGGAAATTTGATTTTAGAAGGAGTGCAAACTTTTCTCAAACAGGGAGAGGGGAGATTTTACCTGGCAAATGGAGTGAAGCGCACCTATCCAAGAGGATTTGATTTCGAAGTTTTTTCTTTTGAACTCCTTAAAGAGGCTTTCATCAAGGGGATATCACCTGCAGAAAGAGAACATGTTACTCCCTATTTGTACTCCAATCCTGAATCGAACGTTATAGTAATTCCATTTGTAAACGAAAACGATTACAGCAGGTTTAGGATTACGCTTGATACGCCCGAAGATTATGAATTAATCAAGTTGTTAATAGAAAGGTTTCATTGTGATGAAATGGATTATAAGGAAATTATCAAAGTAATGTGCGATCATCCGGAGTTGGAAAAAATCAATGCTCACATAGAACAGAAAAAGCTTTGATAGATGTCTAAACGTGATTTATTAATACGAAATGAGTTGGGGTTTTTCGAAGTAAAAGAAAAACCTGATGCAATAGAATTGGAAGAATATTATTCCAGGAAGTATTATCAAAGCAGCCAGGGGAATTATCGTTCTGGGTACTCTGATGAAGAGTTGAACTATTTTGAAGCGAAAAACGAACAGCGTTTTCTCCTTGCGGAAACGTTTGCCAAAAAGAAAAACAATTCGTTTTTGGATGTTGGTTGCGGAGAAGGTTTTTTACTTGAACATTACAGGAAAAAGGGTTGGAATGTTCTTGGTCTTGATTATAGCTCATTTGGATGCGAAAAAATGTGTCCGGAGAGTTTGCCATATTTAAGAGTTGGTGATATTTACAAGAACCTTAATGAAATACTTCAATCCGGTGAAAAGTTTGATGTGATTAGTCTGACAAATGTTTTGGAACATGTAGTGGATCCTGCTTACATGTTAAGTGTAATCCAAAAGATTGCTCATGATGGATCGGTTTTGGTAATTACTGTTCCTAATGATTTTTCATTTTATCAAGAATTTTTGCTTGAGGAAAAGCTAATTCCTGATGAATTTTGGATTGCTTTACCTGATCATCTTTCCTATTTTGATAAAGACTCTCTTTCTGCATTGTGTTTTTCTACAGGATGGGAAAAGGCGGATATGGTTGCTGATTTTCCAATTGATTTATTCCTGGCAAATCAGCACTCTAATTATGTGATTGATCGTTCAAAAGGTAAAGAAGCGCACAAGGTTAGGGTCAAGTTGGAGAATCTTTTTCATTCAATTTCACCTGAAAAAACAAACTCCTTTTACCGTTCCATGGCAGAATTAGGTTTTGGACGACAAATAACCGGATTCTTCACTGCTAAAGCTATTGCAAAATGAAGAGAGACTATAGTTGTTGGAAAGAGTCAATGGTGAAAATAGACGATTATTCTCTCCGTCCGGTTCAGGATGAAGATATTGAATCAATTCGGATATGGAGGAATGCACAATTGGATGTATTACGCCAAAAGGAGCCGATAACTGTTGAACAACAATCAATGTATTTTGAAAAGCATATTTGGCCAAGTATGAAGTTGTTACAGCCTTCAAACATTCTTGTATCTTTTTTTTACAAGGATAATTTGATTGGCTATGGCGGCCTGGTACATATTTCCTGGCAGGATTTGAGAGCAGAGATGTCATTTTTACTTGATCCTAAATATACTATCGAAGAAGAGAAATATAGCGATTTGTTTTCTGTTTATATCGCTCTATTGAAGAAGATGGCTTTTGAGCAATTGGGGTTTCACCGATTATTTACAGAGACATTTGAAATCAGAAGTCATCATATTTCTGTGTTGGAGAAAAATGGTTTTATACGTGAGGGACTAATGAAAGATCATGTGATAATTTCAGGCAAGTATGTAAACTCTATCATTCATGGTTCAATAAATTCTAAATAAGATGTTAAAGGGAAAAAGAGTTTTTGTTAGTGGCGGAGCAGGGGTAATTGGCCGTGAAATGATTCCCCGGTTATTGTCATACGATGCTGAAGTATTTGTTGGCGATTTAAAGCCTTGTCCTTCAAATTTCACAGGGAATATCATTTACCGTCAGGGCGATTTAAATTATTTGGAAGCATCCGAAATTGAAGCATTTGCTCCTGAAATATTCATACACCTTGCCGCAACTTTCGAACGTTCAACCGAGTCGTATGAATTCTGGCACGAGAACTTTTGGCATAATGTACGATTAAGTAATTATCTGATGACACTTGTCAAGGATCTACCTTCACTTAAGAAAGTCGTATTTGCTTCTAGTTATCTGATTTATGATCCACGTCTTTATAATTTTGATACGGCTCAGGAAAAACCATTTAGCCTGAAGGAGACAGATCCAATTTATCCAAGGAATCTGACAGGAATGGCAAAGCTTGCTCATGAAATTGAATTGCGATTTATTGATGAGTTTAGGTCAGATCAATTCACAACTGTGTTAACCAGGATTTACCGTGGATATGGAAGAAATTCGCGTGATGTAATTTCACGTTGGATCAGGAGTTTGTTAGCGGATGAGCAAATTACGGTTTTTAGAAAAGAAGGAATCTTCGATTATATTTATGCAGCAGATACAGCCGAAGGTTTAATTCGCCTTGCTGCTGCAAAAAATACCAGTGGAATTATCAATCTTGGAACCGGTAAATCACGCAAGGTAGAAGATGTGGTTGAGGTATTGCGAAAGCACTTCCCGGCCATGAAGGTTGTTGAAGGTGATTCTGATATACCTTACGAAGCATCGCAGGCGGACATAACTTTATTAAAACAGAATATTGGGTGGTCGCCCGAATACGATATTGAAAAGGCAATTCCTGAAATAATCGCATTTGAAAAATCGCGCGCTGAAATAGAAAAGCCATTGATAACCGGAAATATTTTGGTAACCAGTGCATCGAGAAAGGTTCCACTGATGCAGTCGATGAAAAAAGCAGCAGCTAAATTGAATCCGTCAATAAAAGTTTTTGCCGGTGATATGAATACAGATGCTCTCACCGGATTTGTTGCAGACGGTGTTTTTGCGATGCCCAGAACAACACCGGAGAATGTTGGTGCAATTGTATCCTGGTGTAAGGAAAACAATGTGCAATTTATTATACCTACCCGTGATGGCGAATTGCTTTTTTGGGCAAATCACAAGGATTTGTTTTTAAAGCAAAGCATTCATGTTATGATTTCTTCACCTCGGGCTGTTGAAGTATGCCTCGATAAATTGTTGTTCGCAGAGTATTGCCTTACCAACGGAATTCCGGCTATTCCTACTTATTCAAATGTGGAGAGTTGTCCGGGTGACCTTCTGGTCGTTAAAGAACGATGGGGTGCGGGTTCAATTTCTATAGGAATAGGATTAACGAAATCACAGAGTGAGGAACATGCCGCCGGACTAGATGAAGCTATTTTTCAACCGATGGTAAAAGGTGTGGAGTTCAGTGTTGATGCTTATGTTACCACGAAAGGTGATGTAAAAGGTTTAGTGATACGAAAAAGAGAACGCGTGGTAAACGGAGAATCGCAAATTACCTGTACCGTGAATGATGATATATTGAATGATAAGTTCAGGTTGTACATTAAAAAATTAAATGTTTACGGACATATTATTTTGCAAGCTATTATCGACGATAAAAATGATGTCAATATAATTGAATGCAATTGTAGATTTGGGGGTGCATCAACTCTTGGATTAAGAGCCGGATTGGATTCATTCTATTGGTTTTTACTTGAAGCTTCAGGAGTTTCTATAGAAAACTATCAATTTATTCCGGCGAAAACTTCTATTCGACAGGTTCGTGTTCCTTCAGATTTATATTTTATTTCATAAGCATGAATGGAATAAAAGTTATTGTTTTTGATCTGGACGATACTTTGTATCCTGAAATCACGTACGTGCACAGCGGATTTAAGGCTGTTGCAAAATTTCTTGCAGAAGAATACCGCTTGTCCTCATCAAAAATTTATAAGGAATTTATTCTTGTATTAGAGAAGGAGGGTAGAGGAAAAGTTTTTGATGTCGTACTCAAAAGCAACGCAATTTACAGCAAGACACTAGTCAGAAAATGTTTGAGTGTTTACAGAAACCATTATCCTGAGATACATTTATTTCCCGGAGTAAAAAAAATGCTGAAATCATTAAAGTCGTATAGGTTATTTATTGTGACTGATGGAAATAAGCATGTGCAGGCAAAAAAAATAGATGCTTTAGGCCTGAATGGTTATGTGGAACATGCCTATATTACATACAGGTATGGGACAAAAAACATGAAGCCCTCTGTTTATTGTTTCGAGTTGATTGCAAAACGAACTAATACTTTCTTTCCTGAAATGGTTTATGTTGGAGATAACCCCAAAAAAGATTTTGTCAATATCAGGAAGGCTGGAATGAATACAGTGCGGGTATTGCAAGGCGAATATGCCTGTTTAAAAGCGCCTAGTGATTATGATGCAGAATATACATTAAATACTATTAATGAAATTGTTGATCTTTTAAAATAACCTTGTAATAAATTGTAATATGAAATTTGAAATTGCAGGCGTTCCTATTGGCCTTTCTCACCGCCCCTTCATCATTGCCGAGATGTCCGGGAATCATAACCATTCGCTCGAGCGTGCTTTTGCTATTGTTGATGCTGCTGTAGAAACCGGTGCGCAGGCAATTAAATTGCAGACCTATACTGCCGATACCATCACAATGAAAGGTGTGCATACCATCAGTGAGAAAAGCTCGCTTTGGTACGGCAAAGAGTTGCATCAACTCTACAAGGATGCTTATACTCCCTGGGAATGGCACAAGCCTATTATGGATTACGCAAAGAAAAAGGGAATCATTTGTTTTAGCTCTCCATTTGATGAAACTGCAGTCGATTTTCTGGAGGAATTAAATGTACCGGCCTACAAGATTGCTTCTTTTGAAAATACGCATCATCCACTTCTTAAAAAAGTTGCGCGTACCGGCAAACCTGTAATTATGTCAACCGGTGTTGCCTCCATTGATGATATTCAGGAATCAATCGAAGTTCTTCGCAGCGCAGGATGTAAACAACTGGTGATATTGAAATGCACAAGCACCTATCCTGCAAGTCCCGAAAACACCAATATTTTGACGATTCCCGATATGAGAAAGCGCTTCGGTATAGAGGTGGGATTGTCGGATCATACGATGGGTATAGGTGTATCTATTGGTGCTGTTGCGCTTGGTGCTGTGGTTATAGAAAAACATTTCACCTTGTCGCGTGCAGATGGCGGTGTTGATTCAGCGTTCTCCATGGAACCGCATGAAATGAAAAGTCTGGTAGAAGAATCAGAACGTGTTTGGCTGGCATTAGGTAAGGTTTCTTATGAACTCACAGAAGCGGAAAAACCCAGCCTTCAGTATAAGCGATCAATTTATGTGTCGGGCGACATTAAAGCGGGTGAAGTGTTTACCGGAAACAATTTAAAAGTTATTCGTCCGGCAAATGGTTTGCATCCAAGGTATTTTGAGCAGATCATTGGGAAAAAAGCAAAAAAGGATATCGCTTCCGGTACCCCTCTTCAGGCTGATATGGTGGAATAGTCATGTTCAGCCTTAAATAATGTTAAGTGCAGATAATTTCTGAAGAATGTTGATGAAGAGAACAAAATGAAAATGGGGCTTATTCTGTTTATTCCTTAGTTTTACTCTAGATAATCATAGACATGGGAATCGTTGCAAGACAAAGTATTTTTAGTGCTTTTAGTTTGTTAATCGGATTCACCATTGGCGCCATTAATCAGATGGTTCTTGTTCCCTACGTTTTCGAAGAAGGTTGGCCTCGGGAAATGTATGGATTGCTTCAATTGACAATTACATTAGGAATTGTGTTTTCCCAATTCCTGAATTTTGGATCAGGTCCAATTGCTGTCCGTATTTTGCCTAGGTTTAGATCGGAGGGAAGAGAAAAGGATTTAAATTTTTATTTATGGGTTTTCCCATTAGTGGGGATGCTGATATTGGGTGTTTTTTTCATTGCTGCAGGCGATTGGTTTATCAGAATTTTGACAGATGAAGTCTTAATGGATGCTAGCTATTTGCTGTTGATCATTTTTTTGAATTCACTTTTTAATACGTTGTTTCGCTCGCTTAACGGTTATGCTGTGGCTTCGTTTCGCAATTCACTTGGCAGCTTTTTTAATGAGGTTTACATCCGACTGGTACAAATTGCAGGTGTAGTATTATTTGCAATGGGCAAAATTGATTTTCACGGCCTGTTTATGTTTTATTCCATCAGTTTTGCGTCTCAGTTTTTATTCATGTTCTTATTGATGCGCGGAAATAATTTATTGGCAATCAAATACCCTGTAAATAAGGAGGAGTTTAAGGAATTAACCGGATTCGGTTTTTATAGTGTCCTGGATCAGGGTGCAGGTATTTTGGTGAACCGTATTGACGTACTTATGATTGGCGCGCTAGTCGGATTGTCGGAAGTGGTGTACTATCAGATGGCGTTTTTTATGATTACGGTTATCACCATTCCGTCAAGAGCTCTTTCAAATGTTTCTTCTGCAGTAACAAGTGAATCCATGCATAAGGAGGACTGGACAGGAATACGGAAATTGTTTTTTTCAAATGGCTTGATTCAAACCCTTGTTGGAGGTTGGATTTTTATTTTGATTTGGTGTAACCTTGATTTGGTTTTAATGATGCTTCCCCCGGAATTCAGTGTTATCCGATGGCCACTTTTTTTTCTGGGCGTTTCGAAAATGTTTGATCTTTTCACTTCTATCAATGGACTGATTATCGGATTCTCTCCTTTTTTCAGGTATAATTTTTATTTTAATATTCTTCTGCTTGTAATAACCATTATAGCTAATCTCCTTCTCATTCCTTATTACGGGATTACCGGAGCTGCTATTGCAACTGCTTTTTCTTTATTGCTCTATAATTTAATGAAAAGTATTTTTCTATACAGGAAATACGGAATTCAACCAATTACCATTCCCGGTTTATTGCTCTTAGCGGCATTATTCATCTCCGCAATTATTGGACTCGCTATACCTGATTTCATTTCTGTAGATATGAATTTAGGTTTGTTTCAGCGAACCATTCCTGTACTAATCAATATTGGAATCCGGACCATAATTATTTCCGGATCGCTTTATGCTTTTGTGTACTTGTTTGGTGTTAACCGGTCTATCCGGGAAATTGTTCCCGAAAAATTTCAACGGTTCCTGTAACGGTACTGTAATTAAAACGAACGACTGACTCCAACCACGTACCTGAATTGGAAATAGTTTTCTGTATAGGGTACAACGTTTAGGAACAAAGGCATATCAAATCGTAGCACCAATGGTTCAACCATTTCAAGTGGACCAAATCGTTTAATGGTTAGAGCGGTTCCAACACCTGCATCGGCTCGAAAAGATGCAAAATCAAAACGCTTCCCACTCATTTCTTTGGCCATGATACCTGCGTCGGTAAACAGGTAAATATCCAGTCCAAAATAGCGGCTTAGCTTTTTTGGTTTCCACTTTACAATATCACGAAGATCCAATTCCGCGCTGAAGGATGTGCCGCTGTTTCCTTTGTAATGGAAACTCAGATTGCCTGCGCTATCCATATCCGGAATAAGATAACCTGCATAGCCGCGAAGATTTAATCCTCCACCCGCATGAAAATGATTGGTGGAAGCTCCGTAATTACCTGTCCACTCGTAAGGGAAAAATCCAATCGAGCGGGTGTATTTACTGTTCATCATTTCTTCCGGATTTGCTCCTGCCAAAAACAACGCGCTTTCAGAGGGAATCGCTGACCCTGTTCCGTATTGTGCAAACAAGCGTGTACTTAATCGTGTCTTCCAGATTTTAAAACGGTGAATGGAGGTCATGCTTAATTGTCCGTATGAATAATCACTACCAACAGCGGTCGAACGTAAATTGAAATTTACTTTTCCCGATCCCCCTTTAAATTCATAATTTTTATCAATTCCAAAATTCAAGGTATTGTTGAACTTGTCGGCCATCCATTCTCCTGGATACAACAAATAGTTTAGATCAGCGGTGTCTTTTCGATACATCAGTTTGAACATTCCGTACATTCTGATATTGCGTTTATTATTCCATTTTTCAATGCCGGTGTTTACCGTTTTTAGTCCGTCAAGAACAGATCCTGAAAATAGAAAGTTGGATTTCCCAAAAAACTTGTTCAGTCCGGTTTTATAATTCAGCCGAAGTGAAATCGGATCGAATTCATTGTTCACGCCTTCGTAATTGCTAATACTTTGTGGAATGCGGTGACCAAATCCTGTATTTATCCATAACGTCACATCGAAAATGTGCTTGTAGTTCATGTAATTTCCATTTACATGCACTCCCGGTTTTAAGCCATCGTATCCGTTATACCACAATTCCGGCCTGACAAAAACCTCATAACGGTGAATGTCGGGATTATTACGAATGCGCGAATCAAACTCATAATGCACCGGGAATCGCATATTGTTGTTTAACTGATCAACATCTGCAAGACGATGACTCGGGTCAATGCGGATGTCGCGTATTGCAACAGGTACAGTGATCTCGGCGGTGTATTCCTCATTGAGTTTCCCCCAACCGGTCCATTTAGGAAGAACGGTTGCATTGGTCTGCTTTACAAACCAGGTATTCGGAATATGGAAATAATACATTGAATCATTTTCACCTTCTACAACGAAATCAATAGGCATTTGCATTTCGCCTTTGCGTCGGAAAGTAACAAGGTATTTGTTTTTTTCTTTTCCGTATCTGGCTTTTACAATAGCGTAGTCAATGGTTTTTTTCGTTTCAAACCACTGGTCAAAAAACCAGTTCAGATCAACTTTGGTATACTGGATAATGCTGTTCCTGAAATCTTCAACATAAGGATGCGCAATTTTCCATTGATCGAAATAGTTTTTCATGGCTGCCAAAAACAGATCATCACCAAGCACATACTGAAGATTGTACAACATGGAGGCTGTTTTGTAATAAGCATGACGGTATCCGCCGCCATGTCCCAATGCGCTTCCGAAATCATCAGAGTGGGTGTTGAGCACAGCGTCATCACCTTGTATCGCATCTCTGAGGTATCCATTAAAAACGGCGGATTCGCGAACCTGGTCGTAGTGTTTGAAACGATCGGTGTATTTGTTTTGTGGACGACTTCTTTGAATAGTGTCGCCATCAATGTTTTCCTGCGCCCACGCTGTTAGGAATTGGGTAAATCCTTCATCAAGACATGCGCGATAGGTTTCATTGTTGCCAACCTGACCAAAAAACCAGTTGTGACCAATTTCATGGGCAAGTAATCCGCGGTAATCCGGATCGAATCCACCATCGAGAGTAAGCATGGGATATTCCATTCCGTCTCTGGCATCTGCAACAACCATTTTGTGGTACACATACATTCCAAAATCGCGGGAATAAACCTCAATTACTTTTGCTGCGTATTCCGCTGCATTTTGCCATTTCCAGGCGTGATGTTCCTGTGCTACGGAAATACAGCTAACTCCATTCCATGTTGCTTCTCCTATGCGATAGGTTGGATCCGCCGTAAATGCAAAATCATGTACATTCTCTGCATGGTATTTCCAGGTCTTCCGTTGGTTAGGATCGTAAGGAATTGGTTCGCTGATATTTTTTTCTGCAATGGGTTGGGTGAAATTCCGGATATCAAGTTTTTCCCGCAAATCCTTTGGCAGAACTTCTTCGCGGTTGGTGAGATTACCTGTTGCCTCAACAACATAATTCGAAGAGAAGTTTAATTCAACATCATAACAACCAAAATCACCATAAAATTCTTTGCCTAAATGCTGATCGGTGCACCAGCCGAACTTTCTGTCGTACACTGTTATGCGGGGATACCAGTGTACCCCGTCGTAATGCTTGTATCCTTTGGTTGTGAATTTTTTAAAACGTCTGCCAACACCGTTGCTGTTATCAAAATACGTTTTGAATTTTATATGGAACTCACCGGATGTTCCGCTTTTAATGGGTTGTTCAAGAAATACTTTTAAAATGGTATTGTCTTGTTCCGTTTTCAGTTCATGGCCGTTTACGATTACCGATTCAACTTTTGTTCCAAGTCCTTGTTTTTCGTACGGACCATAATTCGGATAATTACCATTGGCTTTGTTTAGCTTGTCGTAATAGGATCCGGGTTGAAAAGCTTCCTGATACAAGTGGAAATAAACAAAAGGAAGATCATCAGGTGAGTTATTGGTGTAGACCAGGTGAAGTTCACCGCTGATAATATCACTGGCTTCATCGATTGTGGCTTTTATGGTATAATGAACATCCTGTTGCCAGTAGCCGGGATAGGGTGGACGATTTTTCCAATAATGTGGATTGCTCTTATTGCGATATGAATTGGGAGAATTAAGAGGGTCGTAGGCTTGTGCATGGGAGAATGACGACGATAAGACGATGAATGAAAAAAGAAAAAGTAAGTTTTTCATAGGGTCAGGAATTCATGCGTTTTTTCTTTGCACCGTGAATGGAAGCGTTGAGTTCGAAACCGATGATAAGAAGGTAAAACAGGTAATAAAAGAACAACAAAAAAGCAAGGAATGCTCCTAATGGACCATAAAGTTTATCGAATTTAGCGATATCCATCAAATAAAATGAGAATCCTTTTTGCAAAGCAATGATCAGCAAAGTGGACATTGTTGCACCTGCAGTGAAGAATTTCCATTTTTTCTGTTCTGTGTTTCCAATGTTGTATAGCAGGTTAATCACAAAATAATACAACAGAAAGAGTAGGGTGTTTTTAAAAACGATCATAAAACTATAACCTATTCCGGATTCAATCCATCCGATTCGGTAGAAGTAGTCGATCATGAATTGACCTGCAGCTGAAATGAGTGTGAGTAATACCGACAGTAGAATGAACATAAATAAAATGCCCAATGACCAAATGCTTTGTTGCAGAAAACTTCTTTTTTTCTCGAGATGTGATGATGAAGAGAATGCTTCCAGAAGTGCCTTGATTCCATTCGATGCAAAATAGATGGTTATCAGGAATCCAATTGAGAGCAGAAATGTTCGTTTTCGCTTAATAAGATCAACAAGTGCTTCATCAAAAAAATCATAAACCTGTGCCGGGAAAAATCCATGCATATAATCGATAATGCTGTTTTGAAAATTGTCGATGGGTACGAAGGGTATAAGTGAAAAAATGCAAATCACCATTGGAAAGGCAGCCAGTAAAAAGCGGAAAGTTACCGCAGCTGCCCGACTTGCAACACTGCCCGATGATAGTCCCGCAATAAAAAACTTTCCTACATCATAAAGGTTTTGACCTTCAAATCCAGGCAGAACCGTTTTTTGTGCGCGAATGGCAAGGATGCTTTTTATTTTTTTCAGGAAGTTTAGCATGCCTTCAAACTAAGATCCATCGATTTTACTGAATGGGTAAGGCAACCCATGCTAATGAAATCAACACCGGTTGCAGCGTAGTCGTATGCGTTCTCAGGTGTAATTCCTCCTGATGCTTCTGTCTCGAACTTACCTGCTACCATTTCTACTCCTTTTCGAAGATCTTTCAGGCTGTAATTGTCGAACATGACCCTGTGAAATCCTCCATGTTGAATGGCTTGTGCAAGTTCATTCAGATTACGGGTTTCTATTTCGATACGCAGGTTTTTTCCGGTTTTTCCGAGGTAGTTTCTTGTTGCGTCAAGCGCTTTTGTAATACCGCCGGCGTAATCAACATGGTTATCTTTAATCAGAATCATATCGTATAGACCAATTCTGTGATTGGTTCCTCCGCCAATCCTGACAGCTTCTTTTTCCAATGCGCGTAGCAGTGGAGTTGTTTTGCGGGTGTCAAGTACTTTGCACTTGGTTCCCTGAAGCGAGTCAACAATCTTTCGGGTGATGGATGCAATTCCGCTCATGCGTTGCATGATGTTTAATACCAAACGTTCTCCCAGTAGTATTGAATGGACGGATCCTTCAACAAAAAAGGCGATATCGTCCTTTTGAACGATATCGCCATCTTTTTTAAGCCATTCGATCTTTAATGATGGATCGATTTCGGCAAATATGTGTTTTGCGCTGTTTATTCCTGCCAGTACACCACTCTCTTTAACCAGTAATTTGGCTTTGCTTGTGGTTCCCTCAGGGATGCAGGCAAGCGAGGTGTGATCACCGTCACCGGCATCTTCCCGGATTGCGAAGCGAATGAGGTCTGTTAATTCCATGCGGCAAAACTAAGCATTCGCCGCGAAGAGAGGAATTTATGCAGGCTCAATCCTGAACTGGTGGATCTGATAGATGTCGCCAACCTTCTTGAGGTTAATGCTAACCCTGAAATTACCACCGGATGTTTCCAGGTCCCCAATACGGTACTCAATTCCCAATTTGGTAACACCAGAATGCTTGATGGCAAAGTTTTTAGGTTGATTCTTGTCGAAGAATTTCTTCAGAATCTGCTCTGCCTGAGCACGACTCACAATATCATCGGTATCGTCAACTGCAAGGTCGATGTTGTCGGCAAAATGCTTGGCAAGCTCCTTTACATTGGCGGTCTTAATATAACCCACCACCTGATCGGTAATGTCGGTCTGTGCAAACAAGCTGGTTGCAAAGAGCATCAGGAAGGAAGCAAATAAAGTTCTCATAGTTTTGCGTTTTGTTTCAGGATATGGTTTGCAAAATCCTTGCCAAAGCTTTAAATGCTGCTTAACAAGGCAAACAAATTTATACATTTAGGGTATTCTACGTTGGGAATGAGGATAAAGTTAATAACAATGGGCCTTACCGGAACAGGCTATCTTTCAGAGGGTTTGGAGGATTATGAAAAGCGATTGAAACGATACACTTCGTTCGAGCGGACAGATGTCCCCCTTCCCCGTTCAGGTAAGAATGATCCGCGCGAACAAGAGGGTGAATTGCTCCTTTCAAAGGTTGAATCAGGTGATGTTGTAGTGTTGCTGGATGAAAACGGAAAAGAATTCAATTCGGTCGAGTTCTCCGATTTTATCCAGAAAAGGATGAATGCAGGAACTAAACGTCTCGTATTTATTATCGGTGGCGCTTACGGATTTTCTGACTCTGTTCGGAAAAGAGCTGATCACGAATTGTCGCTTTCACGGATGACCCTCACTCATCAGATGGTTCGACTTTTCTTTACTGAGCAATTATACCGGGCATTCACCATTATCAAAGGAGAGAAATACCACCATCAGTAATGCGCGACGAAGTTGTAAATCTTGGTTATCTCGAAGGACTGGATCCTATAGAACTGATTGCATTTCCGTCTTTTCTTATTGTCATTCTTGTTTGGTCGAACTACATCAGTAGTAAAAAGAAAAAGTTATATCCCGAATACCGGTATTACACATTAGGCTTAGCTGCAAAAATGTTTGGTGCCATTGCATTTTGCTGGGTGTACACCTATTACTACAAGGGAGGAGATACTATTTCTTATTTTGAATCTGCCCGTGCATTTGTGAATTTATTACTTGATGATCCTTCAAAATTTTCCACTGTTTATTTTTCCGCACCTTCACAGGAAAACATGTATCTCTTCTCAGGTAAGACCGGCTATCCCTGGGGATACATGTATTTTGATAAAAAAACATTTTGGGTAATTCGAATTGTTACCCCATTCGTTTTCCTTGGAGCCAAAAGTTATTTATTGTCCACAATGTGGATGGCCCTCTTTGCTTATTCGGGTATTTGGAAATTATTTCAACTGTTTGTTAGGTATTATCCTCAGATGCAAAAGCTGTTTTTCTTTTCTGTTCTATTGCTTCCCTCTGCAGTTTTTTGGGGGAGTGGAATGCTAAAGGATACGATCACACTTTCCGGTACATGTTGGTTTATTTACAGCTTTCATGAGTTTTTTATTTCAAAAAAAGACAGAGTTAAGAATGGAATAGTTTTGATAGTTGCATTCATTGTGATTTTTTCAATTAAACCATATATCATTATTGCCCTGCTGCCTGGTGCCATCATCTGGAATTTTTATTCAAAAATTCTTTTGATCAAAAGTAAATTTCTGAGGTACTCAGCTATTCCGTTCTCCATGACAATGGCTGTATTGTTGGGTTACCTTTTTTTATCATCCGTAGTTGGTTTTTCATTCGAGACCTTATTGGAAGAGGCAGTAATAAAACAAACTGATTTAAAAAGGGAGGCGTATCAGGGGAATTCATTTGATATCGGAACCTATGATGCAACTTTTCTAGGTGCACTCGGCGTATCTGGACCTGCTTTGGTTGCCGGATTGTTTCGGCCATTTATCTGGGATACGAAAAATGTAGTAATGCTACTTTCAGGTTTGGAGAATTCAATAATCCTTGTTATGTTGATTATCGTCTTATGGCGAAAAAGAATTTTTGGTGTTTTCAGGTATATTTTTGACCACCCATTGGTCTTTTTCTGTATAACTTATTCTTTGATATTTTCATTGATTATTGGCCTCTCGACATCAAATTTTGGTGCTTTGGTGCGATTTAAAATTGCATTTCTGCCAATGTTTGTATCAGCAATAATGGTCATGTATTACTATTCTGGAAATAGGAAATATTTAAATAGTAAGAAAAATTAACCGTAAATCTCCCTGTAAACTTTAAGGGCAATATCGTAATTGCGGTATTTTTCAGCAATTGCTCGTATTCGGTTTTTTCGATCAGATTCGTCTTCCGATAGCAAATAGTGTTTTAAACTTCTAGCTGTTCGTCGTAATCCTGAATCTGTAAAATCATCCATCAGAATTCCTGCATTTTCTTCAACTATAATCCCGGAATCATCTGAAATTTCTTTCGTGATTACAACAGGTAAACCACAGGCCCAATACTCCCCATCTTTGATCGGACTACAAAACCTTTTGGATGGAATGGGCTTCACTGGGGTAATTGCAAAGTCGGCCAATTGCATATATCGGGAAACCTCGTTGTGGGGAACAAAAAGCGAACGAATTCTATCCGGGGGAAGTGCAAAACGGGAACACCATTCGTCTATTTTTTCTCTTTTTTCATTTGTAAGCAGTAGGAAGACAAGGTCGGTGCCAAATTCTTTAAATAATTCTCTGAAAAAGCGATATACATCTTCTTCAAGGTAGATTCCTCCAAATTTTCCGGCATATAAACCAATAGTTTTACCTTTTAAATTCAGTTCTTCCAATAATCGTTCGTCTTTTAAATTGACCGGAAAAAATTTATTCAAATCAACGCATGCAGGTTTTACATGTAGCGAACCCGACCAGTTGAATTTTCTTTCTGCATAGAGCTTCATTTCTTCAGTGCAAGCAATTAAATGCTTTGCTGAATGAGTCATTTTTTTTTCCATTCTGAGCAGAAATCTAAATCCGGCCGAATTTCGTTTCCAGCTGCCATTTTCAACCATTGCCTCTGCATGCGGTTCATAGCTGTCAATGATTAGTTCTTTGCCTGTAATTACTGAAAGGAAATACGCAATGGATCCGGCAGGGGTACACCAGGCGTGAATAATTCCAATGTCTTTTTTGCGAACAAAGCGGGCAAGTCGGAAAAGTTGAATTAACCATCCTGTTGCAGCACTAAAGCCCAATGGCCGGTAGGGAAGTTGTAAGTTAAAGATGCCTGGGCTAATTTCCGTTAATTCCTTATTGGGGTTCTTTTCAAGTGTAATTATATATATCTTTCTTTCCTTATTAATAATGTTCCTGATGATATTAACATATGGTAAAGTATATGTTTGAATCAGCGCATCATTCATTGGCCAATAGGTAAATACCAATATATTTCCTTTGCTTTTCATGTTGCTTCAGGGTATAACACATCTTTAATTCTGAGAGTGGTTTTTCTACCAATTATAATTTTTATCAAAAGTTTGAGGATCTCTTTTTTAACTCCAAGATGTTTCATCGAATATAGCAAAGAGCGAAGTGCCTTAAACCGCTTTTGGTCTAGATAATAATGGATGCCGCAAAAGTAATTGGAGTAACCTTTAAGCAACTTTTTTTCCTGTCTTGTGAGAGAAAAATGAGTTAGGATATAATCAAGCGCCTGCATTCTTCTTGTTGTGATGAGATCATGGTTTCTCATCGACCGCAACTCATGTTCCCTCATGTGAATGGTACACTTTCCAATCAAAAACAAGTCTTGTGCCCACATATTTGAAAACAAAAAGATCCAGTCTTCCATTGAAGACAGATTTCTTTCTTCGCGGAATGGGATAGTCTCCGGGGAAAAATTCCGGATTGTAATATTACATGCGAAGGGATTACCAGTAAGAAGAAGTGGATATGCATATCTTTCTTCTTTGTATCTTTTCATTGGTGATGCTTGTATTTTGCCTCCCTCAAGAAAATCGTAATAGGTTGCAAAAAGGTTGATCTCTTTATGACATTCAATTGCCGATGAGAGTGTTGATAAGTGATTGGGAAGCATTAAATCGTCGGAATCAAGGAAACAAACCCATTCACCGATTGCATTTTTCCATCCATTATTTCGTGCTGCTCCGCGTTCTGAATTAACCTGTTCAATAACACGAATTCGTTTATCATTTTCTGACAAATTTTGGAGGATTTGCAAAGTGTTATCAGTGCTTCCGTCATCAACGAGGATTAATTCAAAGTTGGTGTAATCCTGATTCAAAACTGACTCAACGGTATCTGAAATCATTTCAGAGCGATTGTAACACGGGATGATTATTGAAAATTTAACTTTCATAAATCTCCACTTGTTTTTTCACTGATTTTTGTACCGAGAAATTTTTCAATACCAATGAATAAGCATTGTTGGCCAGTTTTTCTTGTAACTCCTTGTCATGAAATAACTCTCGTAAACATTTTAAAATGGAAGAAGAGTCTTTAAATTCTGCAACCTTGCAATTTTCATTATGGATTGCAATTTCTGCCGCAATACCCGATGCAGTGAAAATTGAAGGGATTTTTAATGCCATCGATTCAATATATACTTGTCCGAATGCTTCACTGTTTTCTGATACTGGAGCATGGACAAAAATGTCAAAACAGTCCATTAGGCAGAATATTTGTTCCTCAAATGGGATTTCAATAACACAGGAAGGTGGAAGTTGACTGATTTTTTTTTGAATCATTGGTTTTAGTGGTCCGCTTGCATTTACTAGAACAAGTTGAGCTCCCGGGTTTTCCCTTTGAAATTCAGAAAAAGCATCAATAATAAATGGGACTCCTTTCCAATCGATATACCTCGATACAACTCCAATTACCGGTTTTCCGGCAATATTGTATTTTGATTGAAGTTGGATTTTGATTTCAGGTGAATTGCATGCAATCTGGTCAAAGTCGAAGCCGTGATAAACCAGTGAAATCTTATTCTCAGGTACGTTTTCAAGTTTGGTCAGAATTTCAGAAGTGTTTTTGCTGATGGATATAATATGCGTGCTTAAACGATTGATGAACTTGTCGTATTTTACCGCTTGTGGATGGTACTGATGGTGTATTGTGGCGTTGTGTCGTGTATGGATTCTTTTTTTGATTCCAAGGATTTTTGCGCTCCAAAGTCCAATTAACGAAGCTTCGAACAGGTGGCAATGAACAAGCTCAGTTTTCATTTTTTTCAAATACAATAAAGTCTGAAATACAGCACGAGGAATGCTTAATTTCCCTTTATAGGTAATAACTTTATAATTGACTTTGTAATTGCGTAGGAAGGCTTCAAAGCTTGTGTTTTTGATTGGGTTGAGTAATAAAATGGATAGATTGTTATAATGCTTTAACAGCTCAATAATTGTCCATTCAAAATTGTTGGATTTATTGATGTTCGAAATAATAAGAGTAATGGACTTATTTGATTTCATCATGGAAGTGCTATTACATCGAAATGACAATTTGTAAAATCCTGACCGGAGTAAACCGCTTTATTATTTTCAGCATTGTACAATTTAGTGTAATTTTTTTCTAGACAGGCAATCAGTTGTTTTGCAGAATCATTTTGCAGTTTAAGGTTATTATCATCTACTTCAATAAAAAGTTTGGGTTTAAATTGTTCGATGATGTCAGTACACCCGTTTAGGATTTTTTGTTCAAAACCCTCTACATCAATTTTTATCAACCCAACCGGATGTTCAATTTCATTTTCTTTAACGAAATCAGAAAGTTTTTTGATAATAACTTTATAAGTGTCTTGTGTTGGTTGTACAGCAATTCGGTTGCCTCCCATATTTTCCTTGCATGGTCGCTCCATTAAGAACTCACCATTTTCCTCGCCTAAGCCAAAATTGTAAATCTGTACATCCAGCTTTGGATTTAGCTCCACATTTTCTCTTAACTCATTAAAATTGTCAGGGTCCGGTTCAAATGAATATATTTTTTTTCCTGAATTTTTCGCAAGGATTAAACCGGTATACCCATTATTTGCACCAATATCAAAAATCACATGATTTTTCAAGCCCTTGCTAAGCCTGATTAATTCATCTCTCCCTTTATCTTTAAAATTAAAATAAATCCAATGACCGATATAATCGTGTATGTTAAGTTTAATCTGAACTCCATTTCTTGTTACTTTCCTGAAACTTGGATTTGCGTATTGGTAATTGTTTGGAGCGATTTTGTAAAGTTGAGGAATGAGACGGATAATGATTGGAATTATTCGGTCGATACAAATTACTATCAACACTTTTCTAAAAATGTTGAGGGTTTTTGTTTTAAGTGATAATTTATTTTTGGTTGTATCCTTCATAGATATAAACTCCTGTGAGTGCTTTTGTAATTATTGTATAAACACCGTCAAATACTTTTAAGTTCGGAACAATTGCAGCTGAGGTGAAAAGAAGTGGTTTTAGGATCCGCAATAATTTCCATTTCAGATGAGCCGAAAGTGAATAGTTTAATGCTATTTCGCTGTTCCCATTCAATTTTGCCTGTTTTTGGGTTGCAGCATTTCTTTTTTTTCTATTGAGCCAGGCTTTCAGTTTATGTCGATCATTTTCGTTGTGAATGACATTGAGTTCTCTAAGAATATAGAATTCAAATCCATTCTTTTTCAATCGTTTTGAAATATCGTAATCTTCAAACCCCGCATGAGGAATCCTATCGTTATACCCCCCTAATTCAAAAAAATCTTCTTTTCGTATAAGAAAAAAATAACTGGCCATTGTTGCATTGGACGAAAGATCCTTTTCAAGTGGTTGTCCAATCCATCCCTCTAGTTTATAGTAATTTATTTTAATAAGAAACCTTCCAAACTTATAGGAGTTGAGGATTGAAAGACTCTCATTGGGGTAGGCCCAATTGGGTAAGAATATTTTATACTTATCCTGGATAGTTCGGTTTAAGATTTCATCAACGGTTGCTTTATTGATAAGGATATCGTCGTCAAGGAATAAAAGGTAGTCATATTGAGCTATTTGAGCGCCTGTATTTCGTGCACTTGCAGCTCCTTTTTTCGAGTTTCTTAGGATTTTTATTTTATTGTCTTTTGCTGTTGTAATATCCTTCTCTGAATCATTAACCACAATTATTTCATGTGGAATCTCTTTTAATGCCTCAATTGCGTATTCAATAGTCTCGTTGAGAATATTGTTTCTGTTAATAGTGGGAATAATTACTGAAAGACCTTTCATTTTTGAATCATTACAGCAAACCTTCCAAATCGGTCTTTGGTTATTTTTTCTAAATTTAAGAGAGGTAATTCTGCTTTTTTAGCTGTTTTTTTAATTTCCCTCAGGAATTCCACTTTGTGCACATCGTCAATAATTAAAAAGCCGCCTTTCCTTAAAATATTAAGACAAGGAGAAATATATTTTTTCCTAACCTCTACAAAATTCAGGTCCAGAATGATCAAATCAAAATATGTTGAAGTTATTCGTTTGAAAAAATCATCCGGTGATAGAATATTTTCAGCTGACACATTTTTTTCCTCTAAATATTTTATTGTTTTATCCTGCCATGAAGAGTCGTCTTCCACTGAAAAGCATTCAATAGAGAGTTCAGGATGAAGTTTCTGATAGAATCGGATTACAAAGGACGAAAAGCCTGAACCCATGTCCACTATTTTAAGTGGTTTTTTGTTTTCTACAAATTCAAAAATGAATTGAGATAATTCCAGGGAGGCGGCCATTTCGGCGCTTGAAATTTCTTCAATGTATTTCCTGTATTCTGTTTCGATAACGGCTAAGTATGACTTATGATCAGTTGATCCTGAAGTTTTTGAAAGCTCAAATGATGGAATCGAAAAGAGTTCTTTCCTAAGTAGAATCTTCCTCTTGGCAATATTTAAGTTTTTCTTAAAGTTTCCTGAATTCAATTTCATCAACGAATAATTTATTTAATTGATCATTCAGACGCTCACTGCTTCCTTTAATCAATCCGGGACTTACGCTAAAATAAACGGCGTCCCGAATGACTTCAATATCCTTTTTGCCTGAACCGATGTGTACGTCTATAGAGAAATGCCCTTTATTTAAGGGAAATTTTTTCAAGTGCATTTGAAATTTTTCGGAATTCGTATGGGCCGAAATGAAATTTGTACCGTAATGCAGATTGTTTACTCCGATTAAGGCCTGACCATATTCATCCCGGATGATTAATCCTAGAATAATTTCCCCAACAATTTCTTTTGTATTTAATTCCAATTCTATGGAGATCGATTCTCCAGGAGTTACTGTATTCTGAATATTTCCTTCTGAAGAAAGTTGAATGCGTTTTAAGAATTTTCCGTTCAGGTTCGATTCACCGTTCGAATTTTTTATTCGTTCTTCAGAAGAGATTAGGTATTGGTTAAGACATTCATCTGTATTCCCTTTACCAACAATTTCACCCTGATTGAGAATAACGGCCGATCTGCAAAGTTGTTTTATAGCGGATATGTTATGACTCACAAACAACACCGTTCTACCACTCTTACTCACCTCATCCATTTTGCCCAGACATTTTTTCTGGAATTCGGCATCGCCAACAGCGAGCACCTCGTCAATAATCAGAATTTCATTTTCCAGAAAAGCAGCTACTGCAAATGCCAATCGCAATTGCATTCCGGAACTATAGTGTTTTAAGGGAGTGTCAATAAACTTTTCTACTCCGGCGAAATCAACAATGGCATCAAAATTTTTGTCGATTTCCTTTTTTTTCATTCCAAGAATAGAACCATTGAAATAAATATTTTCTCTCCCGCTAAGCTCCGGGTGGAATCCGGTCCCGACTTCAAGAAGGCTTGCAATTCTTCCCCTGCATTTTATTTTACCAGAGCTTGGAGGTGTAATCCTGGATATGATTTTAAGCAGTGTCGATTTTCCGGCACCATTTTTTCCGATGATACCTAAGGTGTCTCCGGGCATTACATCAAAGCTTACATCCTTTAACGCGTAGAAATCTTCCGTCACAGAGCTGTTTCTTCTGAATAAGCCACTAATCGAATCCCTGATGCTTAAATAAGGTTTCAGCTCGTGCCTTATGCGGTACAACTTGCTGATGTTTTGTATTTCGAGGGCGGGCTTCATGCCAGATCTGCAAAATAATGTTCCGTCTTACGGAAAATGTAAATTCCGCCAACTAGAAATGTTAGATTGACTCCTGCACTAATCATTACTGCTGTCTGGTCAATAGGATAATCCTGAAAGTGTTGTCTGAATAATTCAATGGGTGCATACATCGGATGAAAGGCAAATAGAATACTTGCGTTTTCTGTGCTGATCTGTAAGGGATAAAAAACAGGCGCAATAAACATCAGTGCCTGAATCATGAAAGGAAGCGCATACCGAAAATCACGGTATTTTACGTTTAGTGCAGCGATCAGACTACCCGTTCCCAATGATGCTGTAAATGTCAGGATAAGCGCAGGTACTGTCAGTGCAACACCTGTAAGGTTTATTGGTGTTTGAAGGATGATCAGAACGGTGATATAAACGAATAAGCCAATCGTAAAATCAAAAAATGCATTTCCAATGGCTGACACAGGAATGATTAGCCGGGGAAAATAAATTTTCTTGATGATGTTGGCATTGCTGACCATGCTATTGCCGGCATTGTTCAATCCGCTGGAGAAAATATTCCAAAGCAAAAAACCACTCAACATAAAAATCCTGTAATCAATGCTTCCAAGATCCTTTCCAAACCGATCTCCCAGCACGATCCAGAACACAAGCATTAACAATAATGGTTGAAGTACCACCCATGTAATTCCCAGAAATGTTTGTTTGTATCGCACTTTAATATCTCTCCAGATAAAAAAATACAGGAGCTCGCGGTAATCCCATAATTCACGGAGTCCAAGTGAAAAACCTGAACGCGATTTGATCTCGTATTCTATGGGTTCTTTTATTTCCATGCGGATAAATCCAATCCTGTTAAATCTTGCAGCCGCTGCTTGTGCGGGTGGAATAGTTTGTTCAGGTAGTTTTCCATTTCGGGACTCATCTTTGGAAAACTCTTTCCTGAGCGATTGGCTTCTCGTAATTTTTGTCCTATTTGAGAAGCTGTTCTGTTGGGGAGTATTTTTTTAAGTGCTGATTTTAGGACGGAATTATCTACCATTATGTTCCGGATCATTCTCGACATCATCCGCGATCGTACCATTGTGGTTTCGTTGTGAACTGTTCTCACTCTTGGGAAAAAATCATTTTCCACTCCCATCCAGTAAAACAGATTCCTGCAATGACTCAGGGGATGTGAAGAAAAATCTTCGAAAAGAATCACTTTTACCTGCTCTTTTTTGAAGAAGCGAAAAACGTTTTCCAAATGTTCGTCGTATTTACTGAAACCAATAAATGCCTCTTCTTGCCAGGATTCGAGTTGCCTTCCATCTTTTTTCTCCAACAATTCCGGCAATTCATCAAATTCATAGTCGACACGATCGTACATTTTTTCCATCAGGTAGCTGGAGTAGGATCTGGAAACAGGATTTCTCAATAACAATACCAACTTGCATTGAGGAAACTGTTCATAAAGCCGCTCTATTGCTTTAGCCGATGAATACAAATTCGCATGCTTGGCAACAACAAAGTTTTTATCTGAATTTTTTTTCCCGAAATAATATTCCTCAGCCTTTGCCCAACCACTTTCATATTCTTCATCCGAATAGAAATAACTGAATTCATTTGCTTTATGGCTTTCTATTTGCGGATGTTCTCCCAGATAACGCAGCAGCGAGGTAGTCCCGGATTTCTGGGCGCCAATGATCATTAAATCTATTTTCCGTGTTATGTTATCCAACATCCCCGCACAAGTAGTTCGTACAAAGATACTCACTTACTGCCTTATAGCATTTATAAAGCATTAACTTTGGGGAAAAATTTGATATGAAGATCGTTTTTGCTTCCCAGAACCAACATAAGATAGATGAGATTGCGGCTTTATTGGACGATTCCATTCAGATTTCGGGTCTGGATGAATACAATTTGAAGGAAGAAATTCCTGAAACCGGCAGTACACTTACGGAAAACGCATTGCAAAAAGCTCGTTTTGTTTCAGGTCGATTTGGGGTGAATTGTTTTGCAGATGATACCGGACTTGAGGTTTCTGCCCTGAATGGGGCTCCCGGAGTCTATTCTGCACGGTATGCCGGCGAACAGAAGAGTGCAGAAGCGAATATGAAAAAGTTACTGCTCGAACTGCAAGGAAAAGTTGACCGAAGTGCGTGTTTTAAAACAGTAATTGCATTACTTCTCGATGGAAAAGAATACTTGTTCGAGGGAGTTATGAACGGAAACATCATCACCGAACGTCGTGGCAGTGGTGGTTTTGGATACGATTCCTTGTTTGTCCCCGAAGGAAGTTCCTTAACCTTTGCCGAGATGAGCGCTCAGGAGAAGAATAAATGCAGTCATCGGGCAAAAGCAGTTGAAAAACTCATCGCTTTTCTAAATGAACTCAACGCTTAAGCGCATCCTCAAGAACTGAAGAAAATAAGGTGCTTAATTCTATGCCTGCATGTCGGGCCTGTTGAGGCAAAATACTGGCATCTGAAAGTCCGGGCACAGTATTCACTTCAATCATGAACGGAACATTTTCCTGAATGATAAAATCGACACGTGCCATACCACGAAGATTAAGCAATCGATATACCTCTGCTGTGGTGGCTCGCACCAGGTTTGTTACCTCTTCACTCAGTCTTGCCGGTGTGATTTCTTTCGATTTCCCCTGGTATTTTGCATCAAAATCGAAAAACTCATTTTCTGTTACAATTTCTGTAGGATGTAAAACAGTGACTTTACCATTTACGGAAAATACCCCACAGGTGACTTCTGTTCCATTAACAAAGGCTTCAATCAGTGCTTCTGTACCATGCTCAAGGGCGGTAGAAATTGCTTTTTCTATTTCCTCTGCTTGTTTAACCTTGGAAACCCCAAAGCTGGAACCGCCATCGCTTGGTTTGATGAACATTGGAAAGCCAATAGTCATAGCTATATTTTCACTGCTGATGGGGTCTCCCTTTCGGATAATCAGCGATTTTGAACAGCGTATTCCCATTTGGGAAAGCAGTGTGTTACAGGCGAATTTATTAAAACTCAATGCAGAGGTCAATACACCCGAAGTAGTGTACGGTAGCTTAAGCATATCGAAATACCCTTGCAGTTTTCCATCTTCTCCCGGGGTTCCGTGGATAACAATGAATGCAGCATCAAACTGATGTTTTTTGCCATTTACGATTACTGAAAAGTCGTTTTTGTCGACCGGAATTTTTTCATCACCGGATAGCGCAAACCAACCTTCCTCCGAAATATCGATTTGCATTAAATCATACCGATCCGTTGGGAGGTGCCGCATAACGGTTGAGGCACTCTTTCTTGAGATCTGAGCTTCGTGGGAGTATCCACCTGACAGGACTGCAATGCGGGTTTTCATGGAGTATTTTTTACAAAAGTAACCTGCTTCCCATCGTGGATACTCTCCAAAAGCCGATTGTTTCCCCATGCGTTTGTTAGTTATTTTGCCTCGCTTACTCATTCTCTTCCGATTGTGGCGGAATTGGGGTTATATTTGTCCATTAATCACTTATGCGCACACTCGGCAACATCGGTCGTTTCCTCATCTCCAGGCAGTTCCTGTTTCATTTTGGAGCAGGACTCTTAACCATGATCCTATTGTTCTATTGTACCGTTTGGTACCTGAAAAGCTATACCCATCATGGCAAGGAAAATTATATTACCCTACCTGATTTTATTGGGATGCCGCTGGAAGAGATAGATGGGAAATTAACTTCGCTCGGACTTCGTTACCAGATCGATTCCGTTAGCACCGATAAATATCCCAGAGGTACCGTTATTCGTCAGGATCCTGGGCCAACTGATTCTACGGGGCAATTTGTGAAAGAAGGAAGGACCGTTTACCTGACAGTTGTTTCAAAATCTCCGCTGATGGTGAGTATGCCGGATTTGGTCTACAAGTCAAAAAAGCATGCAGAAGGAATATTAAAGATTGTTGGTCTCAAGGTTAAGTACACTTATAAGCCTTATCCGGATTGTAAGGATTGTGTGATTGAACAGAAATATAAGGCACGTCCAATTTCCAAAGGGGATAAAGTGGAAAAGGGTAGTACCATCGAACTGGTTCTGGGTCAGGGCAGGGGTGGAGGTACAGAAACGGTACCTGATTTAACCGGTAAGACAATAGATGAAGCTAATTCGAGTTTAAACAGAGTAGCACTCAGTCTCTATGCTGCTTCCTGTGAAGGATGCGTAACCCGCAAAGACTCTGTCAGTGCCCGGATCTACCGTCAATCTCCGGGTGCTGGTGGAGAGGCTTCATCGGGTTCAGAGGTTACTGTTTGGTTACGTAACGATTAAGCCATTCTTTCAAATGCAGGGCCAAAAAACAAAAGCACTTATTCTGATCTGCACATTGGTGCAGTTGTGCACATATTCATACGCACAAAACGAAGCACTCAGTCCGCTATCCGAGAATTTTGATCTGACCAGTACCAAAAAAGAAGTGAGGATGTTTCCTTCGCTTTTTGTTTACGAAATCGATACTATTCTCCTTCCTTTTCTGGATGATTTCAGTCGTGATCGCTTTAAGCCCTACAATGCACAGGCCGGTGATGCAAATGTTACATCACAAACCTTTTTTCGCCTTTATGATGCTGCCGGAACCGTTCTCCTGCATGATTCCGTAAAGTATATGCGAAATCCTACATATTACATTACCTACGACAGTATTGCAGGAGTTTTGGTTACAACAATAAATCCATTGGATAGCGTGCTCATTACCGTTAATGACCTTACTTCTTACCCCATAACTGGTGTGCAGGAGTATGTTTATCCACGTTATTCCATTATCGATACGCTTTGGCAGCCCTCTTCTCCAGATACAATTTATATTCAGAATGTAGATTTGGTTCAAGATTCGGTTTATGTAAATTTTGTGTCTTCTGCAGGAGATAATTCACTTTGGGTCGATCGCTTCGCCTACCTGAATAATCGTTTTCCAATTGGTCCTCCAACCATTGGTGTTGCAACGCTCGACGGTTTGAATGATGAGGGATATCCATACGATTTTGTCAATACTACATTAACCGGGGTTTGCGATTACCTTACAAGCAAGCCTATCGATTTGGATATTAAACCCAATACTTTTCCTTACACAGCTGCCGATTCTGTTTACCTGAGTTTTTTCTATCAGCAAACAGGAAGAGGCAATCAACCGGAAGTGGGTGATTCACTCATCCTGGAGTTTTGGTCGCCAAGTGCAAACGATTGGTTTCGTCAATGGGCAAGTCCCGGTGCTCTGGCATTTAATGATTTCAGGCAGGTATTGGTTCCTGTACTGCAGAATATGTTCTTTGAAAATGGGTTCCGGTTCCGTTTTCGCAACATTGGTAATTTGTCAGGAAGTCTCGATCACTGGCACATTGACTATGTTTACATGGCGGCCAATAGAAATAGGAACGATACCATCCGTCAGGATGTGGCTTACCAATATGACGCGCTTTCTCTGTTGAAGGAATTTTCCCGTATGCCATGGGAGCATTATAAGTTGAATCCCACATTTTATATGGCAGACACGATGTCGCTTTACCAGCGTAACAATGATAATGTGGCACGTATTATTGTTGCGCAGAATATGGTTGTAAAATACCAGGGAGTAACTCAGGGAACAATCACTGCGCCAAATATTCCAAGTGTTGCAGCAGTATCAAATTTCAGTTCGCTTTTCGATATCAATGCATCAGGTTATTCGTTCGATCCTTTGGTTGCCGATTCATGTGCAGTTGAGTTTGATATCACCGCATCATTTAATCCGGGAAGCAATTTTCAGTTAAACGATACCCTGCATTTCAAACAGGTTTTTAACGACGAATACGCTTATGATGATGGTACTGCAGAGGCTGCTTATGGTCCACAGGGTGCGAATGCGTATTTAGCGTATAAGTTTGAAATTCAGCAAGCCGATACTTTGCGTTCTATCCGCATTCATTTTTCACCAAGTGTAAATGATGTTTCCAACAAACTTTTTATTCTCCATGTTTGGGATGCAAGCGGACCCGGAATAACTCCGGGAAGTGTTATATACCAGAATACTTTTTTGCAAACACCCGAGTATGTGATGGAGAACAACGGGTTTTATGAATATCCCTTGGCCCAGCCCGTTGTTGTAAATGGAACTTATTTTATCGGATGGAAACAACTTGATCCTGATAAATTGAATATCGGTTTTGATTTAAACACCAACCGACAATCAAAGATCTATTACCGAACTGCGGCTTCGTGGATCCAAACCGGTTTTCAGGGTGCTTTGATGATGCGCCCGGTGTTTGACAGGTGTATTGGCGACGTAACATCGGTAGAAGATTTTTCTCCGGAAGAAATGCAGCTCCGTTTGTTTCCAAATCCTGCCACCGATGAAGTGGTGATAGATTCAGATCTGAATAACGGTACGATTGAAATCTACGATTTGGGAGGCAGATTAATTTCTACTACCATCACTACAGGAACTGTTCGTTTGGGTGTTTCTTTATTGCAAAATGGAGTGTACCTGGTTGCCTTTATAAATGATCAGGGAGCTCGAGCAGTTCGTAAACTGATTATTCAGCGATGACGGATCAATTAGACCGCGAAGAGGAACGGTTGGAAGATGAAAATGGTGAAGAGTTATTCGAACATCACCGAATAAAAGCGGACAAAGGTCAATCACTTCTTCGCATTGATAAATTTCTTTTTGACCGCCTTCCCAATACTTCGAGAAACAGGATTCAGCTCGCAGCAAAAAACGGGAATATCCTGGTGAACAATAAAGCGGTGAAGCCGAATTATAAGGTTAAACCCTTCGATGATATCTCAATAGTACTCCCTTATCCGGTTCGGGAAATTGAATTGATTCCGCAGAATATTCCGATTCATATTTTTTATGAGGACGAAGATCTTGCAGTGATAAATAAACCTGCCGGTTTAGTAACACATCCGGGGTATGGAAATTATTCGGGCACATTGGTGAATGCCATGATGTACCATTTCAGTGAAATCAGCAGCATGCGGAAAGAAGGAAATGATGTTCGTCCAGGACTGGTGCATCGCCTGGATAAAAACACTTCCGGAATAATGGTTGTTGCGAAAACGGATGAAGCGCTGACTCATCTTGCAAAACAATTTTTCGATCGTACAACCGAGAGAACTTATTATGCGCTGGTTTGGGGTGATGTGAAGGAGGAAGAAGGAACAATTGTTGGACATATCGGCAGATCATTGCAAGACCGAAAAGTTTTTCGGGTTTACGAAGATGGTTCTATTGGAAAGCATGCGGTAACGCATTATTCAGTTGTTGAACGATTGGGATATGTTACACTGGTGAAATGCAAACTCGAAACCGGTAGAACACATCAGATTCGGGTACATATGAAGTATATTGGTCACCCTTTGTTTAATGACAACGAATACGGAGGCGATAAAATTTTAAAAGGGACAACATTTGCGAAATACACAGCATTTGTGGAAAACTGTTTTTCGCTTATTCCTGGTCAGGCGCTGCATGCACGCACACTTGGATTCATTCATCCTCGAAAAAATGAGTGGATGCAGTTTGATTCGGAATTACCGGAAGGTTTTGCGGAGCTATTAGAAAAATGGCGCACCTATACTGCTGCCAATACCTGAATTACATCAATCCATTGTCGCGGGAAATCTGAAGTGCTTCGATCATGTTTGAAGCATTGAGTTTTTTGATGATGTTTTTACGATGGCGATTTATTGTTTCCGGACTCAGATTTAGTTCACGTGCAGCTTCCTTGGAAGTAAGGCCTTTCTGAATGTGTACCAATACTTTTTTTTCAGCATCAGAGAGTTCAGGATGTTTGTGCCCCGGATTGGTTTTAAAGAGTAATTCCTCAACTAATTCCCATCCGCGATCTTCATGAAAGCGACTAAAACGCAAAAACATTTCTCCAGGCTTGTAACCGTCTTTCATATGGGTCATGGTTCCGGCTATTAGGAGAGGCTCATGATTGTTATTGACCTTTAAAATATTACTTTGCTGATGCAACATTCTGGGTTTTCCGTCGGGAAGAATAATGCGGTAGTTAAGACAGAATTTATGGTGGTGCAATTCTTCACCTTTTAAAGACTTCACCATCCTAAGTAATTCGGGGAAAAGTTTTTCGTTGATTACTACTAAATCAGAATGATCAAAACGCTTTAAGAAATTGGAAGGGCCTTCTTCTTTTACAAGTTCAGCAGAGTATCCCTGTACGGCCTTAGAGTTGGGACTGATGTAAGGATAAGTGTTGCTGCTGTAATCAATAAAAAACAAAACACTTTCCATCTGATGGAAAATGGGCAAAAACAAATCCGGTTCTTTAATCAGTGGCTCGATTAATTCACGGTGTTCCTCGCTCATGGAGCTCTTTGCAGATTCCATGTAACTCAGGTAATTTAGGCTGGCCTTGTCCATGATGTGTGTTTTAAATTGTCTAAAACAGGTATGCCAGCAGCTGAGCTGCCCTCCATTCGCCAATGGTAAACTAAATATAAGAGAATGACTTAGATAAGCAAGTAGGGGAAATACCCTATTTCGGTAAATGAATATATTTTCCCGATAAAGTGAAAAAATACCGGTATTAATGTGCTAAAAAAGAATTGATAGGGACAACAAGCAATACTGAATCGGTTTAATTTTTTTGTTTGTTGTCTATACAGGAGTTGCAAGTATTTGTTCAATTTTATTCAAGGCTTCACGAATTGAATTTACAGAGGGAAAACTTAACTGAAGCCTGCCGTTTTTCTCTTCCATTTTTACATCACGGTGTTGTTGAATGTATTTCAATACTTTCGAAAAACGCTCCGATTGATAGAATGGCGAATCTTCTTTTGCCACAAAATATCCAACAAGCTTGTTAAATTTTAGTAGTAATTTCTCGAATCCCATTTCTTTGGCCTTCCACCTTAAGCGAATGGTCTCTAATAATTCTTCAATCTGCGGAGGAATAGGACCAAATCTGTCGCTTAGCATTGTTCGGTATTTTTTAAGTTCCTCTTCGTTTTTCAGGTCATCGAGTTCCCTGTATAGGATGAGTCGCTCATTTACATTGTTCACATAACTATCCGGCAACAAAATTTCGAGATCTGTTTCTATGGTGCATTCGTGAACAAATTCCAAAGGTTCAATGCCTTCGTTTTGATAGAGCTCTTTGAATTCATTCTCTTTCAATTCCTGAATGGCTTCGTCAAGAATTTTCTGATAGGTTTCGTAACCAATATCCGAAATGAATCCGCTTTGCTCCCCACCTAATAAATTCCCGGCCCCTCGAATATCAAGATCCCTCATGGCAATACTGAATCCACTTCCGAGTTCAGAAAATTGTTCGATGGCCTGCAAACGTTTTCGCGCTTCCTGACTCAGTGTATGCATGGGTTGAGTTAACAATGTGCAAAATGCCCGCCTGTTGCTTCGTCCTACTCTACCTCTTAACTGATGCAAATCGCTCAGACCGAAATTCTGTGCGTCATTAATGATAATTGTATTGGCATTCGGAATATCAATTCCACTTTCAATAATTGCCGTTGCAATCAGTACATCGTATTCTCCTTCTATAAAATCGACCATTACCTCTTCCAACTTGTCTCCATCCATCTGTCCATGTCCAACACAAATGCGGGCATCCGGACAAATTCGCTGGATCAAGCCGGCAATATCCATTATGTTTTGTACACGATTGTGAATGAAAAAGACCTGACCTCCTCTCGAAATTTCATAGGTAATTCTGTCGCGAATCACTTCTTCATTAAAAGTGCTGATGTCGGTTTGAACCGGATGCCTGTTGGGTGGTGGTGTACTGATAATGCTGAGGTCGCGTGCCCCCATCAGGGAGAATTGCAATGTTCGTGGAATTGGCGTGGCTGTGAGTGTAAGGGTGTCTACATTCTCGCGCATTAATTTCAATTTATCTTTTACACCAACGCCAAATTTTTGCTCTTCATCAATGATCAGTAATCCGAGATCTTTAAATTTCACATCTTTCCCAACTATAGCATGAGTGCCAATCAAAATATCGACTTCGCCTTTTGCCAGTTTCTCCATCGTTTCTTTTCGCTGTTTGGCTGATTTAAAACGATTGACGTAATCAACCTTACAGGGGAAATCCTTGAAGCGATCTCTGAAATTTTTAAAATGTTGTAAGGCAAGTAAAGTTGTTGGACACAAAACGGCAACCTGTTTCGAATCGTTTACTGCTTTAAATGCAGCACGCATGGCTATTTCTGTTTTTCCAAAGCCTACATCACCGCACACAAGTCGATCCATAGGAAAGGTTTGTTCCATATCCTGTTTTACAGCTTGTGTTGCCTTTAACTGATCCGGAGTGTCTTCATAGATAAATGAAGCTTCCAATTCTGTTTGCAAATAGTTATCGGGCGAATAGGAGAATCCGGGTGCAGATTTTCTTTTTGCATAAAGCTGAATCAGGTCGTATGCAATTTCCTTTACCTTTTTCTTTGTTTTTTGTTTGAGGGTTTGCCAGGTGTTAGAACCCAATTTATTCAAAGTGGGTTCAGTGCCTTCCTTACCGGTATATTTTGATATTCGGTGCAGCGAATGGATACTCACATACAGCACATCCCCTCCTTTGTAGATGAGTCGAATGGCTTCCTGGTGTTTGCCATTGACTTCAATTTTTTCCAGTCCGGAATATTGCCCGATCCCGTGGTCGATATGGGTCACAAAATCCCCTTTTTGCAAACTCAGAAGATCTTTAAGCGTTAATGCTTCACGGGTTTTGTTGAATCCTTCCTTTAAGCGAAAACGGTGGTAGCGGTCAAATACCTGATGATCGGTATAGATGGCCAGTTTGTTGTTGTGATCAATAAAACCTTCGCTGATAGGCATCTTGATCGGAGATAACTTCACCTCTTTTTGCTTGTCCTCAAAAATGGAATACAATCGTTCAACCTGACGCGACTGCTCGGCCAGAATGATATTTCTGTAACCTTTGGCAGTATTTTCAGAGAGATTTTTTGCCAGCAGATCAAAATTCTTATTGAAGGCGGGTTGTGGTGATAATTCAAAAATTATTTCGTTCACATCTTCCGTTTCTCCCCCTCTTCCGAGTGTTATTACACTGAATTTTTGAAGATGATCAATCAGATCGCTTCCGCTTACATACAGTTCTTCGGGTGAAAGATGGTTAAGCGGACTGTTTAATTGTGCAAATGCTTTTTGTGCACGCTCAGTTGCTTTGTTCATCTGATCCACTACCAGTTCCTTTCCGCTGATCCAGATGATTGTGCCGTTCGGTATGTGATCAAGAAATGATTCACGACTTTCTCTTAAAATTTTATCCTGGATGTTTGGAATGATGTTGATCCTGTTTAAGGTTTGCTTAGAAAGCTGTGTGATTGTATCAAAACTTCTGATTGATTCTACTTCATCACCGAAAAATTCAATACGGTAGGGGTCTTCATTTGAAAACGAGAAAATATCAATAATTCCTCCCCGAATGGAAAACTGACCGGGTTGATAAACAAAATCTACTTTTTCAAAATCGAAATCAAGCAATACCTCATCAATGAAATCAATGGAATAGGTTTTGCCTGAAAGCAATTCGAGTGTGTTTTTTTCGAGGTGACTTCGCGTTACTACTTTTTCCGAAATCCCTTCGGCGGTAGTTACAATAATGGTCGATCCCGAATTTTTTCCGAGTTTGCTCAGCACTTCTGCACGCATCAACACGTTGGCATTATCGGTTTCTTCCGTTTTGTAGGGTTGCCTGCTCGAACCTGGGAAATACAAAACATTTTCCGTTGAGCCTAAAAGCGACTCCATGTCATTTAAAAAGTAAATGGCATGTTCCTTTTCTTCAAAAATAAAAAGATGGGTTCCTCCGGTATTTTCAAAAGTTCCAAATGCAAAGAATGCTTCTGAGGAACCAATAAGTCCTGATAATTTGTAATTGCATTTAGATGAAGTTAAACCGCGTGCAATTTCTTTGCAGCGTGAATCATCTTTGTAAAGTTGTCGTATTTCGTCAATATGCATAGCGCTCCTTCCGGCAGTGCTTTTTGTATAAGGAATTTGCAGCGTTCTTTACTTCAAAAAGGATTCTGCTTTTTCAACCATCTTTTTTGATCCGGCAAAAAACGGTACTCTTTGATGGAGTTTTGTGGGGACGATATCCAGAATCCGTTCTTTTCCTGTCGATGCTTTTCCTCCGGCTTGTTCTGCGATCAGAGCAAGTGGATTGCATTCGTACAACAAGCGCAATTTACCTTCGGGTGATTTCATTGTTCCCGGGTAGATGTAAATCCCGCCCTTTAGCAGGTTGCGGTGAAAATCGGCGACTAATGAGCCTATATAGCGACCGGAATATGGACGTGAAGTGGATTTGTCGTCTTCCTGACAATAGCGAATATAATTTTTTACTCCTTCTTCCATTTGTCCGAAATTCCCTTCGTTAACCGAATAGATTTTTCCATCTTCCGGAATACGAATGTTGGGATGCGATAAACAAAACGTTCCGATACCAGGATCAAGCGTAAAACCGTTTACTCCGTTTCCGGTAGTATATACCAGCATGGTTGAAGAACCGTAAATGACATATCCTGCTGCAACTTGTTTTTTTCCTTCCTGTAAAAAATCTTCAGGACCTACAGGTTTGTTTTCATCGAGTCGGCGGTAAATGGAAAAAATTGTTCCAATGGAAACATTTACATCGATGTTCGAGCTGCCGTCGAGTGGATCAAACAATACGATGTATTTGCCCTTTCGCGACAGGTCATTGTCGAAGATTACATAATCATCATTTTCTTCAGAAGCAATGGCACAAACTTCTCCGCGTGCTTTCAGGGCATAGATCATCTGGTTGTCGGCGTAAACATCCAGTTTTTGCTGGGCTTCACCCTGAATATTTTCTGTACCGGCTGAACCTAGAATATCACTGGTCAATCCTGCACGGTTCACTTCCCGATTGATGATTTTGGAGGCCAGGCGAATAGAACTGAGTAATCGGGTTAATTCACCACTGGCAAAAGGGAAATCGGACTGTTTCTCAATGATAAATTCACCTAAGGTCTTGATCTTGGTCATGCTGCTTTAAATAGAATGCGAATATCGGAGATTTTGGGCATAAAGTCAGGTCAAATAGGGCAAGCATAACGATATTTTTACGCGAGAAGGGCTACATCTTTCTATTTTTGCACCATGACAACACGAATTCGACAGGGCACACCCGCTGATCTCCCAAGGGCATTGGAGCTTGTTAAGGAATTGGCCGAATACGAGAAAGCTCCTTTGGAAGTGGAAAATACGGTTGAGGAAATGCTCAAAGATGGTTTTGGTGCTCATCCTGTATTTTATCTGCTCGTTGCGGAGCTTGACGGAACTATTGAGGGGATTGCCATTTGGTATTACAAGTATTCTACCTGGAAAGGAAAGTGTATTTTTCTGGAAGATATTGTTGTAACGGAAAAGGCAAGAGGAAAGGGAATAGGATCTTCTTTGTTTGAAGCTGTAATGCTTAAGGCAAAAGAAGAAAAAGTGAGAAGGATGGAATGGCAAGTGCTCGATTGGAATGAACCCGCTATTCGTTTTTACAAAAAATACAACGCAAACCTCGATTCCGAATGGCTGAACGGAAAATTGGTTTTCGACCAGCTGCAGCATTTTGATTTCAACAACTAATACAATAAAGATTCATGAAAGTTTTCAAGTTTGGTGGCGCAAGTGTAAGGGATGCAGCAGGAATACGGAATGTTGCAACCATTTTAAGGCGGTTCTCCAGTGAGAATTTAGCTGTTGTGGTTTCTGCTATGGGGAAAACCACTAATGCCCTTGAAGATTTGACACGTGCCTACGCTAAGGGAAAGGGAGATAAAGACGCCATACTTGCAAAGATCCATGAGGATCATATCAAGGAGATGGACGACCTCTTTGAGAACAATCGAAATCATCCCGTTTACGCTGCAGTTGCAGAGGTCTTCTCCGGAATACAAAAACGATTTGACGTAACGGCATCGGCAAACTATGATCTGGTTTATGATCAGATTGTATCTCAGGGTGAGTTTATTTCTTCTGTTATCGTCAGTCATTACATGAATGCTCAGGGAATAGAAAATACCTGGTACGATGCACGCACCATTATCCGCACCGATAGCACCTTTCGGGAAGGAAAAGTCGATTGGGATGCTAGCCAGAAACTGGCCAATCAACATCTTATTCCCTTTTATATCGGATCTGTTGGACGAAAAATTGCAATTACACAGGGATTTCTCGGTAGTACCAGTATTGGATTAACTACAACACTCGGACGTGAAGGTTCGGATTATACAGCTGCCATACTTGCATACTTACTCGATGCGAAGGATGTAACGATTTGGAAAGATGTGGCAGGGGTGATGAATGCAGATCCGAGGAAATACGATAAGGCAGTGAAATTCGACAGGATCTCTTTTCGGGAGGCTATAGAGTTGAGTTATTACGGTGCGAGTGTTATTCACCCCAAAACCATTAAACCACTTCAAAACAAAGGGATTCCACTTTATGTAAAATCGTTTCTGCAGCCCGAGGAAAAGGGAACCATCATTCAGGCTTCAGAAGAGTATGATCATCTGATACCATCTTTTATTTTCAAATCGAATCAGGTACTGATCTCAGTTTTGCCCCGCGATTTTTCTTTTATTGTTGAGGAAAATTTACGTGAGATTTTTGATGTGTTTGCATCGCTGGGAGTACGTGTGCATCTTATGCAGAACTCAGCTTTGAGTTTTTCAGTTTGTATCGATCACAATGAAGATAAATTCCCTGATCTGCTTAAACGTTTACAGGAAAACTATAAGGTAAAATACAACGAAACCGTTGAATTGATCACCATTCGTCATTATGATCAGGCAACTATCGACATGCTTACCAATGCAAAGGAAATCCTCGTTGAGCAAAAGAGCAGACACACTGCGCGCTTTATAGTGCGACCCAAACTGTAAAAGTTATAAGGAATGTTGCACATCAACACTCCATGCTTCTGCCTTGTTGGTGAACCAGGGCTTTACCGTTCCCCAAACCTGCGAAAACAACTCTGATTGCCGGTAGTTTTCAAGGTCTTCTTCCTTTTCCCAATCGCTGTAGGTGAAGAATATGCATGGATTCGTTTTATCGTGAAGCAAACGTAATCCTTTACATCCGGGCTGATTGCGGATGGCAATTTTATTTTTTTCAAAGAGTCGTTCAAAATCTTCAATCTTGTCTTCTCTAAACGATAATTTCACAATTCTCACAAACATGATAGGTGTCATTTTGTGGCAAAATAAGAAAATTGCTATCTTAACCTAAAATTTCATGCATATGGACGCTAAACAGCATCTCTACTACGGACTTGGTTTAATTGCTTATGCCGTTGCAGGTATCGACGGAAAAGTACAGCGCGAGGAGCGGGAAACCATTCAGCGATTACTTTCGGAGGGAATCAAAAAAGTGGATGTTGATTATGATGTAGCGGATATTATTTTTCAGATTGTCGAAAAGGAAAAGGCAGATTTCGAAACAGCATACAATTGGGGAATCGATGCATTTAAACTTGGATCTCATCATCTTACTCCCGGTATGAAGTGGGTTTTCCTTGATATTTTACAATCTGTATCCGATGCATTTCCCGACGGCGCGATGGCCGAGGGCGAGCTTATTGCACGCTTTGCACGTGACCTTCGTGCAATTGGTTCATAAGGGGTTTTTGAAAGCATCCCGCGAATTGCATTGTAAGGCACGAATCTATTCTTGCTATCTTTAGCACATGTTCGCTATTGTCGATATCGAAACTACCGGCGGTAGTCCGCAACAATCCCGTATTACGGAAATTGCTGTTTACTTAACAGATGGCGTTAAGCAGTTGGACGCTTACGAAACTCTTGTTAATCCTGAACAACCTATTCCGCCGTTTATTACCAAGCTCACCGGAATATCGGATGAGATGGTAGCATCTGCTCCACGTTTCCAGGATGTATCCTCTCAACTTGCACGAATTACGAAAGATGCTGTTTTTGTTGCTCACAACGTTGCATTCGATTATGGAATGATTCGTCACGAATACAGCGAATTGGGAATGGATTTTCACCGTAGCCTGTTATGTACTGTAAAATCGAGCCGACGTTTATTACCCGGATATCCATCCTATTCACTGGGGAATTTATGTAAAGAAGTAGGCATTTCCATTGAACAACGTCACCGTGCCAGCGGAGATGCATTAGCAACGATGCATTTGTTTCACATGTTGTTTGAAGGGCACCGCGATGATTTATTGCAGTTGGTTGAAGAAGGCACACTGCGTTTTACGGGTGATCCCTTGCACGATTCTATTCTCCGCGAGTTACCCGAGCAAACAGGAATCTACTATTTACACGATGCCAATAACGAAGTGATTCACGTTGGTTCAGGAACCAATATTCGCCGAAAAGTTTTGCATCATCTTATCAAAGCTTATTCGCGAAAATCATTTGAGTTGAAAAACTCCATTGCGAGTGTTACCTTCGAAGTAACAGGCAGCGATTTATTGGCTCAGATTGTTGAAATGGCCGAAATAAAGCGGATACGCCCTATTTATAATCGCCGGGCCAAACCTCTCTCGTACAAGAAGCAGTTTCTTAATAACCCGCTTCATTATATTATTGATAAAGGGCCTGATCGGTATACGCGATCTGTTATTCGCATTACGGATGAACAAGTAGGTTGGGGTAGTTTACCGGCAGCGCAGCCTATACATTCAACTGAAGAACTGGATCAGTTCATTCGTTACGCCGGAATAGGAAGTGAATTCAGAACCCTCATTGAAGCCTATCTCGCAAAGGCAAGGGTGGAGAAAATCTTTTAAAAAGATCTTTATAGTGTAAATGAATTGAAATGGTCGTCGCCTTTACGGGCACTGTTGTGGTTTTTCGAATACATTTCTCCTTCACCCTTTGCCATGGCAAACATGCCCAACACCACCGCAAAAATCACCATCAATATCACCAGATAAATCATACTCGTCGACAATTTTAAATTGTTCATGGCAAAACTAGTGCCTTTTGTCGTACAAGTCAAGTGTTTGTCGTGAAAAAAGGATGTTCGGTCGAGATTATTTGATTATTGGTCGAATAATTTAATCGGTTTAGCTATCTTTTTGTTTTTAACTGATTGAATTTCAAGTGTTTACAAAAGTATTTACAAATGCCTAAATTCGCTGCCAGATAAAAGAAAGTGTGAAGCGCAGGCTGAAATCAATGGTGAAGGGGATTTTAAAATTCATCCCAATTCGTTTTTCGCGGAATCAGCGATACGATGCCCAAACATTGGAGATCATGCGCAGGGTGTTGAAACCGGGTTCGGTTTGTGTGGATGTGGGTGCTCATGAAGGTGAGATTTTGCGTGAGATGATTAAATACGCTCCGGGTGGAAAATACTTTTGTTTCGAACCCATTCCCAATCTTTACGAAAAAGTAAAAAGAACTTTCCCGGAAGCTAAGGTTTTTGATTGTGCACTATCCGATCATAAAGGTTCGGCGAGTTTTCAATACGTAGTTAGCAATCCTGCATATTCCGGATTGAAGCGAAGAGAATACAAGGGAAAAGAAGAAATAAAAGAGATCGAAGTAAAAACAGAATTGCTGGATGATTTGCTGCCTTTATCAGAACAGATTCATTTAATAAAAATTGATGTTGAAGGCGGAGAATTGGGGGTTTTACGTGGGGCAGAAAAGTTAATTCGCAAATGGAAACCGGTAGTGATTTTTGAACATGGTAAAGGTGCATCCGAATTTTATGGAACAGGCCCTGATCATGTTTTTAGTTTTTTTCAGGAGGCAGGAATGAAAATTTCAATACTCAACAGTTACCTGAATAACGCAGAAGCATTATCTGCCGAAGAATTTAAACGGCAGTTTGAACAGGGAATAAACTATTATTTTATCGCCCACCCTTAATTATCCGGCGAGTGATTCGCTCCCCACTGTTTTCATTGATAATTTCTAAAAAATAAATTCCTTTAGCGGATAGGTCGGGTTCAATCGTTCCGTTGCTTCCATAAAGTGTTTCTTCTGCAATCAGTTTACCTGAAATATCAAACAAACGTATTCTGTTTCGCCCTTCTCTTCCGTACCACGAAATGTTGATTGGTCCATTAAAAGGGTTGGGATAAACTTCAAGAGAATTTGTTGTTGCCACTTCATCAACCGATGAAATGTCAAATTCTGTAATTAGTAATGGTGTAACAAACATGGTGGGACCTGCTTTTACGATATACACATTGGTAAAGCCGGGGCCATTTTCAGTTTGACCGACCACTACATATCCGCTATCTGATGTTTCCTTCACTGCCCAGGCTTCGTCTCTGTCCGGTGTGCCTATCGTTTGTCCGCCTGTCCAAAAACAACCGTTGTGCGGATAGTAACAGATCATATCGCCAAATCCGCTGCCGTACGATAATGTCATTCCTGCAACAATGCCATAACCATTCCACCGTTCGCAAACATCATGTGTTGTTTCTTCGGCCGGACCACCGTACAAAAAATGGCAAATCAACATTCCCTGATCGTCGGTTCGGAAATAATACTGATCGGAATTGAGTGTGCTGTAGGATGAGTCCGTACTTCCTACACCAACAATTTCTCCGTTTGTGCGGGATAGTACAATGGATTGACCTTCGTCATCAGCGGCCGATCCAAGTCTGCGATCCCATACCACAGCTCCCATTGCATCCGTTTTTACCAGCCAGATATCTTTTGAAGTGCTGGGCGGGCTGTTTGTTGTTCCTGTGAAGATGAATGAACCGTCGGGTAACGTAATAACTTTTCTTGCGTTTTCATTTAATGGTCCTCCGTAGGTTTGCATCCAGAGGGAGTCGCCGTTCATATCTACCTTAAGCAGAAATCCATCTGCGTTGCCATTGCCAAAACTGTAAGTTTCTCCTGCAATAAGATAATTACCATCATTCGTTTTTAAAATACTGTATCCAAAATCCCAATCCGATCCGCCATATGTTCGCGACCACTGTAAAACACCGTTGCTGTTCGTTTTTGCCAACCAGATGTCGTAACCTGAATTGTTGGTGCTGTTGGTGTATCCTGCAAATACCAAACTGCCATCACTCTCTTCGAGCACACGCATAGCCCAATCTGCATTTGAACCGCCGTATGATTTGGTCCATAAGCGTGTCCCGAATTTGTCAAGCTTCATCAAAAAACCGTTCGCTGTATAATCACCAAGTCCACTGCTTGATCCGCAAACTACATATCCGGTATCTGCTGTTTGAATAACATCTCTCGAATAAAATGAACCTGAATTCCCTATGATCTTCTGAAAGAAAATAGATTGCGCCCCGGCGTTGAATCCGGTTAAACACAATAGTAGGAGAAGTAAATTATTTTTCATCAAAAACGAGTACTAATAGTTAAACTGAGATCACGACCGTAAGCATTCTTACTGATCCAGCCTGCAATATTGCCTGTGCAAAAACCATAACGAATATGTTCTCCGATTTTTCCGGATGCACTTAAGCCTGCCCGGAAACCACCGTATCCTCCAAATGCACCATATAGTGAAAGTGCGAGATCGTGAATGGGATTGAACTGCATACCAAGGTGAATCATTGGTGTGTAATTGGATAAGGCTCGTAAACGAAAACCATAAAAGGCCTGGACTTTTTTATCACTGAATGTTTCTGTAATGGCAGCCACAGAAAATGTTAAGGGCAGCATATGCGTTTGTGCTCCTGTTGTTCCTTTAATGCCCAAAGTGTCATTCAGATTATCTACGTTGAAAGGCTGGTTGATTCCATTCAACAGGTCAGTAACCTCAAATCCTTCGTAGCGGTAAGCGCTGTCTTTTTTTTGTGTTATGCTATTTGCATTCCAACGGATAAACCCAAAGTCTTCCAAAGCAACCCTGAATCCCTGATTGATTTTTAAACTTTTATTGCTTCCCGTATTGAAATACAATACAAAATCCGCTGCGCTTCCCCATCCGTTTATTTTTCCTGTTCGATGTGAGGTGTCTGAACTTCGGAATTGTTCACTGAGATCAAGATCGAGCTGCGAACCGTTTCCGGCTGTATAGAATAAGGCGCGGTCTACATTGAGTTGACTGAATTGCTGGCCTGCAACCAAGGAAAGTGCTATGCGTGATTTTGTTTCTTTGTTAAAGGCACCTGCAGACAATTTTCCATAACTGAGCACATTTGCGTTGAGTGGACCAAGTTCTACGGTTTGTCCAGCAAAACCCCGATTGCCAAAAAATGCGAGTTGAAAAAGATTTTTACTGTAAGCTGCATTGTAGTTCATGTGATAGGACGCCCCGAAGTACCACGACCAACCTGAGCTTTTAAAAAACGGAATACGGTGAGCGTAGTATTCCACGCCGGTGTGTATTTCTGCTCCTATTCGGTTATTCTTACGAAGATCTGAAAGAACATCTGACTTAAGCGTAGAATCAATAAAGCCACCTTTTGTGAACTTCGACATAAAACGGATAGGTGTTCCGCTGCTGAGGTAATATCCGTTTCCAAATAGTTTTACTTCATGCGCTGTTCCTTCCTGTGGATCGAACTCCGGCTCTACAACAGATTGAGCATGTACTGCCGGAATTAAGCAGAGGTGTACTAGCAAGGTGTAAATTATTCTGCTTTTCATGATCCGATTCTGTAATTGAAGTCTCCTCGCATACGAACATGGATGCGGTAATAATCGTAAAGTGTTACATGCTGAGTGAGCGAACTGGTAGAAAACGCGATTCTTAATAACAAACGTTCGCCATTGTATAAACGATCCATCTGCGATTCATTTACGGTAATAATAAGCTCACTGTCGCGATTAGCAGTAACTATGTTTTGTGCGTTGGTATATGCAGCAAGAATGGAATTAGGTTGTACAATTGAATCGGTAAGAGTTCCTGAACCATTCATAAAAAACAATTGAAAATCTGCAGCGAGTGGAAAACCATTGCTGATATCAATATGTAATTTTCCTGAGCGGATATGACCATTTTTTCCTCGCTCCAGATTGAGATCGATGGTGTCGGCAAGTGTAAGATTATTGGCGATAATATTAAGTGGCAACGTGAAATTCAAATCAGCTTTAACTGTTTTTGGTGCGTAGAAGAAATCATGATGCGCTGCAACGTTCCCAAGTGGATTAATATGAAAATCGAGACTGGATGAAAATGCAAGTGGTAACAGTTCTATGATCTGATCAATATTCGAATTTCCGTTATTTAAATTCACACTGTATGTACTTGGAATAACTATTCCTCCGGGATCGGTTGCGCGGTTGATGTTAATAGCGCTGCCAATGATGGAATGAGCCAATACTACTGTGTCCGCTCCTCTTGCAGCTTTTAATGATTGTAAAGTTATTCTGGCATCTGCTCCGATGTAATTGGTGAACGTAAGATTTACATTTACCTGGTCGATGTCCAATACACCTGAAATTATTTTTTCAAAAGATGAAAAATTGCTGGGTTCGTTTACAAAACTTTCGATGCGTGATCCAAAGTACCCCTTGGCATACGATGGCTCCAGTCCGCTAAACGTGGAACTGACCGCAACTACATCCTGGTTAGTGACTGTTGTTGGCTGTGCATCAGCCGACATTTTGATGGTGGTTTTGGTGGTGTACTGATTAAATTGGGTAGCACCTGCATCGGTGAGAATAAAACGGTAACCACTCAAATCCACATACACTACTACCTGACTGGGCTGAGCAATACTACCTGGTGGAATGCGTGAAGTTGTGATAAAATGCTGACCTGATTTAAAAGCGGTAAGAATTTCATAGGTGAAATCAACCGGTTGGTTAATCGTGCTGGATAAGGTCAAATAACATCCACCTGAGCGTAGATCTGCAATGGTTAATTGAACGCCCTGTCCGTTGAAATAGCGGGTTTCTGTCTGATTAAAAACAAGCTGACCCGGAGTGACATTCACAGAGGGAATGATGGTAGGCAGACTGAAGCTGTTGGTGATGGTGGTATCCGGTAACTTTAGCAGCGTATCTGCATCCAGTTCATATACTGTACCGCTGAACGAAAGTACAACAGAGCTGTCAGGGTTAACCTGCAAAAGGCTATCGGCAATCATGTTTCCTAATCCTAAAGAGGAATGGATTACCGGCCCAACAACACCAATATCCCAGGAGGGGCGCTGCAGATCGCGCTTACAGGAGCTGAGCCCCCACACCATGGAGAGGGCAGGCAACAGGAGGAGAAAGGACTTTTTCATCTATGCCTAAATGTACAAAAATCCCTTTCCCATTGATTTTGGAATGAGTTTTCGGTTGGTATAAACCGGAAAACAGCAGGACTTGGTCCCGGAAATTGACTTTTCTGCGTAAAAATGGTTGAAAATTGCTTGAACAAGGTAATTTTGCGCCATGTTTGGATTAACCCTCAGGCGGTTTCTTATTTCATGGTTATTGTCGTCCGGATTAATGATCATGCTTTCTCTGTTATGGCACGGGGTAATTTTAAATGATTTACGGAACCTGCCTTTCCACGGGAGTTTTTTTCTAGTGCTCACGGGTTTGGCTTACCTTGCTATTGGGTTTTTGCTGAACGTTTTAATTCTGAATATCGAATTCAACGAAAACCACTTCCTCAAACGTGCATTGTTGGGAGGTGCTTTGGGATTTTTCATTTACCTCATTGTCCTTACTCTCGGAATATCCTACCATACGCGGGGATTTGAACATCTGGTCATCGATTTTTCATGGCAGATGATCGAGCAGGCTGTTGGTGGTATGATAGTAAATCTGTGCCTGAATATTTACAGGAGAATGGATGCCATCGAAGGTCTCGAATAACAGGTTTTCATTCGGGAAAAGTACTAAACCCAATGTGGTTTAAATGCTGAAATTTTAATTGATTTGAAATAGGGGAAGAGTGGTTACCTGTCTTCACTGTATTGTTGATCCCTTAAGTATGGAAGTAAAGAAATTCCCCTTATGCCGATATTTACTTGTTTAAAGAATGCTTTCAGTCGGGGCTTTTCTTATTTTCGCTGACTAAGACTTTGCTATGCAATCCCCTACAAAAGATGAATTGATTGCTTCATTCGATCCGGATGGAGTTGGACAAAACAACGGTAATCTTTTTGGATTACCTTTTTCCTATGAGCATTCACGTGTTGCAATTCTCCCTGTTCCATGGGATGTAACTGTTTCTTACAACGAAGGCTCGGCTAATGGTCCGGCTGCAATTTTAGAAGCTTCTCCACAACTCGATTTTTATGATCCGGATGATTCGGAGGCCTGGAAGATTGGGTTTCATCTTTTACCAATCAGCAGAGAATGGAGGCAATTAAGTGAGCAGTTCCGGGTAAAATCTGTTGAATACATTTCTTTTTTGGAAAATGGCGGAGTGGTAGAAAATGATTCTGCTATGTTGGAGGTGCGGAATGAAGTCAATGAAGCGTGTAAGGTTTTGCATCAGCGAGTAAAAGAAAGAACGCTTGAATTAATGAAAGAAGGTAAAATGGTTGCGTTGCTTGGTGGTGATCATAGTACGCCTCTCGGATTGATTCAGGCATTAGCGGAAAAGCATTCAGATTTCGGTATTCTGCATATTGATGCACATCTCGATTTACGAAGAGCATACGAGGGATTTACCTATTCTCATGCTTCAATTATGTACAATGTGCTTCAGTTGCCGCAGGTTGAACGATTGGTTTCAGTGGGAATTCGTGATTATTGCAGGCAGGAAGCAGAGCTGGCAAATGATTCTGAAGGAAGAGTAAGGGTGTACTACGATGCAGATATGAAAAGAGATCTTTACGAAGGTGGTACATGGCAGACCATTTGCGAAGACATCGTTGCGCATTTGCCACAGGAAGTTTATGTGAGTGTGGATATCGACGGACTTGATCCAAAACTTTGTCCCAATACAGGAACCCCGGTTCCGGGCGGACTCGAATTTGAACAGGCTGTGTATCTGTTACGTACATTGGTAAGCAGTGGCCGAAAAATAATAGGATTTGATCTCAATGAGGTTTCGCCCGGTGATAACGACTGGGATGCAAACGTTGGGGCACGGATGTTGTGGAAGCTATGTGTGTTTCTTTCACAATCTAATAATCTGAAGCCATGATTTATGCTCGTCTGATCACAGTAGTATTTCTTTTTTGTTCTTCATTCGCAGTAGCGCAGCGGGTTGATCTTCGCAAGATCGATCATTATACAGAAAATGCCAGAAAGGAATGGGATTGTCCGGGTCTTGCCATTGGAATTATTCACAATGATTCTGTAGTTTTTGCAAAAGGATATGGTACCATCAGTTCGGATAGCGAGAAACCCGTTGATGCCAATACCTTGTTTGGAATTGCATCCAACACCAAGGCATTTACTGCAGCTGCAATTGCAACATTTGTTGATGACAAAAAAATTGAATGGGATGAAAAAGTTGTGCAGTTATTGCCTTATTTCAGATTGTACAACGATTATGTGACCAACGAAATAACGATTCGCGATATTTTATCACACAGAACAGGTTTGCGCACTTTTAGCGGGGATCTGATCTGGTACGGAAGTGAACATAAACCCCGGGAGATCATTGAACGTGCGCGCTACTTAAAGCCTGCATACGGATTTCGTGCCCACTATGGATACAGCAATATAATGTACCTCACTGCAGGAGAAATTGTCGCATCGCTGCATGGGAAGTCCTACGAAAATTTCATTACAGAGAAATTTTTTAAACCTCTTGGGATGGATCGCAGTAATGTTTCGATCCGGCATCAGAAAAAAGATGAGAATGTTGCACAGCCTCATGCAAAAGTGGATGGAAAGTGGATTCCTGTTCCTTATGTAAACTGGGATAATATTGCTCCGGCGGGTGCCATAAACTCTACCGTGAACGATATGCTGAAATGGATCAGACTTCAGCTCAATAGGGGGCAACTGGATAATAAAGTGTTTTGGAGCGAACGTCAATCCCGCGAAATGTGGTTACCGCAAACCATCGATAATGTTTCTTCTTTTTCAGAACGACTCCATCCTTCCAAACATTTTTCTGCTTACGGATTGGGTTGGGATCTGTTTGATTTTTATGGTTACAAGATTGTCAACCATAGCGGAGGACTAGATGGCATGATTTCACATGTATTCATGATTCCTGAATTGAATATCGGTTGTGTAATTCTCTCCAATTCCGCCACCAGTTTACCCTATGCATTGATGCATCAGTATCTGGAAATTTTGATTGGCGATCCCAATGAGAACGATTGGAGCGCAACCTACCTCGGCTTTGCAAAGGGATATGAAGAGTATGTCGAAGAAAAAAACAAAGAAAAGGAACGTAACCGCAAAAAGGGAGTAAGTCCGACTTTCGACATGAAAAATTACACCGGCGTATATAGTGGAAATGTATATGGCAATGCTAAAGTGGATATTCGTGAAGGAAAATTGTATTTACGATTGATGCACACTCCAACCATGCAAGGATATTTGAATCATTGGGAGGCAGATGTTTTTAGTATTGTTTTAACCGATCACCCTTCATTGCCAAAAGGAGAAGTCACTTTTGTATTGGATGAGGATAAGACCAAAGTAATGCGTTTAGTGATTGATATCCCAAACCCTGATTTTGATTTTACGGAACTGGATTTTAATAAAATAAAATGAACGCAATAAGAGCGACAGGTCTATTGGTTGTATTGACGGGCGTTCTTTTGATGGCCTCTTGTCGGAACGAAACGAAGTCTGTCCCTAAAAAGCGATTTGCAGCAGCAGGAGATACTTCGGATTTGTTTTTGCATAAATCCATTCCAACGCATGCGCAGGGATTTATTGTTGAATATCACCCGACTTTTAAGAAAGTAAAAGTTGTAGACCCCTCCGATTCAACTATTGTTTTCGGTACGTATATTCTTGCGGAAAGAGGCAAATCATTTTCTGCAACTACCACAGATATCGTTGTGGAAATTCCACTTACCAGTGTAGCGAGTGTGTCAACCACTCATCTGGCATTTCTGGGGCATCTGAATGTTTTGGATGCGTTAACCGGATTCAGCGGTATGAAATATGTGCAGCATAAAGATGTATTGAGCCGGTATAAAAAAGGGTTAATCAAGGAGATTGGACGGGAGACGGATCTGAATAAGGAGAAAATTTTTGAGTTGGCACCCGAAATATTGATGGTGTATCCCTACGAGGGAATGGATTATTCCTGGGCCCAAAAAGCCGGTATTCCGGTCGTGTATAATTCAGATTATCTGGAGTTGACTCCGCTTGGAAAGGCGGAATGGATCAAGTTTTTCGCTTTGTTTTTTAATGAGGAAGAAAAAGCGAATGAATGGTTTAAGAAAGTTGAGAACGAATACATCGCTCTTATCAAACAAGCGGATCATTCAGGTGATTCTCCCACTGTGTTTTCCGGAAAGGCCTATAATGGAGAATGGCATGTGCCCGGAGGGAAAAGTTTTGCAGCACGTTTATTGGTGGATGCCGGTGGAAATTATTTGTGGAGAGACGATGCTCATAACAATTCGCTTACCTGCAATATGGAAGTAGTTATGGATAAGGCCATGAACGCCGAATGGTGGGTGATTGTGGGTGCATGTAACGATGATTTTAATTTGGAACAATTGCGAAAGGAAGATCCTAGGTATGCTGAATTTGATGCTTTCAAAAACGGAAAGGTCATTTTTTGCAATACCAATAAATGCGATTATTTCGGCGCTGCTGTAGCTGAACCTCAGGTGCTGTTGAAAGACCTGCTTTCCTTCTTTCAGCCAAAAATTGTTTCCGGACATACTCCTGTGTATTTTCAACAACTCAAATGAACAGACTATCACAACAGTATACTGCACAACGACGAAAATCTTTTTTACTGATTTTCGTCTTGGCATGTGCTGTTCCGGTTTTGTTTTTACTTGACCTTTTTTTGGGATCTGTTTCTATCCCATTTTCAGAGGTAGTAACAGTTTTAACAGGTGGTACTTCTGAAAAGGAAGCCTGGAATTATATCATTCTGGATACACGACTACCGCAGTCGTTAACTGCACTTTCTGCGGGTGCAGCTCTGGCTTGCGGTGGATTGTTATTACAGACATTTTTCCGTAATCCGCTTGCAGGTCCGGATGTGTTGGGGATTTCGTCCGGTGCTATGCTTGGGGTAGCGATTGTTTTTATGGGTGGTGATCTTTTAGGGATGCATTTTTCAGGTAGTCTTTCAGGATTTCTTCAGGTATTTTCTGCCATGACTGGGGCAATACTTGTTCTTGTTCTTGTGGTTTTTTTGTCGGGCGTTTCGCGTGATGGGGTTACTGTTATAATTGGAGGATTGATGATCGCTTATCTGGCAGGTGCATTGGTGAATTTGTTGCAACATGCTGCTGCACGTGAAGGATTACAGCAATTTGTTTTTTGGGGATTTGGAAGCTTCAGTAGTATGGACCTGACATCATCTCTTCGTTTTTCGGCTTTAATAATTGTATTACTCATTCCTTCATTTTTTCTTACCCGTTCGCTCAATGCATGGGTGTTGGGACCTGTGTACGCGCAATCTGTAGGTGTTTCATTGAAGAAATTTCGATTGGGAATAATTATTTCATCCGGTATGCTTACCGCAATTGTTACGGCGTATTGTGGTCCGATTGCATTTATCGGAATTGCAGTTCCACATTTAGTCAGATGGGTTATTCGCACCGAAGATCATTCGCTGCTTTTGCCTGCTGTGGTTTTATTGGGAGCTGCGCTTTCACTTTTTTGTTCCTTGATTACGCGTTTGCCCGTTTTTGAAACGCCTCTTCCACTAAATGCTGTTACTTCTCTTGTAGGTGCACCGGTTGTTCTGATCGTTATTTTAAAACAACGTCACAAAGGAGGCTTCGCATGATTGTTCAAACAAAATCACTTTATGTGGGTTATGCGCATGCTTCGGGTGACTGTGCGCTGCTGGAAGATTTGAATTTAAGTATTGACGAATCTGAAATCATTGCTTTGCTTGGTGCAAATGGAAGTGGTAAATCAACATTGTTGCGTTCTCTTGCAGGAATGAAGTCCATTTTGGCCGGACAACTTTTTATCAATGGAAAAGATACCCGGACTTTTTCAGGAGAAGAATGGTCGAGGAACGTGGGAATGGTTTTGGCACGTACTCCGGATACAGGTTCGTTAGATGTTTATGGTTTGATTGCGTTAGGTCGTATTCCCTATACAGGATTGTTTGGCCGTTTAAAAGACGATGATCACAGAATAATAGCAGAAGTGATGGAGCAGATGGATTTGAGCGATTTTGCATGGCGGAAAGTTGCTGAGTTATCGGATGGAGAACGCCAGCGGGTGATGATTGCGCGTGCGCTGGCGCAACAAACACCTTTAGTTGTTCTTGATGAGCCAACCGCTTTTCTTGATTTGTCGATGCGTCGAAAAATGGCTGCAAAATTACGTGAGCTCGCCAAAGAGCAAAAACATTCATTTGTGCTTTCTACCCACGAAATAGATTTGGCACTGAATTCAGCCACACGTTTTTGGATTATCGGACGTGACAGAGCGTTTTATGATATTCAATCATCTGTTGAAGCGGAGGCAATCATTCAAAGCGAATTTGGAGTATGAAAGCAAATTCTGTCCGAAAAATTTCAATAATAGGCTGTGGTTGGTTAGGAAAACCTTTGGCTATCCATCTTAGAAATGCCGGATATGAGGTGATGGCTACCAACACATCGGGGAGAAGTGATAGTGAGTTGGATTCCTCCGGAGTAAAAATATGCAGCCTGAAAGCGACATCAGAGGATCTTTCTTTCTCGGATGATGCTGTTTTTTTCTGTGATGTGCTGATAATAAATTTTCCTCCCGGAAGAAATGAAGAAAAAGCTTCCCAACATCCTCTTCAGATAAAATTAATAGCTGAACAAATCAGGAAAAATAAAATTCAACGCGTGTTGTTTGTGAGCTCAACATCAGTTTATCCGGATTTGAATACATTGGTTGACGAAAACTGTGAAGCACCTCCTGTTAAAGCAAGCGGAAAAGCCTTACTGGATGCAGAACGGATTTTAAGAGACGAGAGTGGCAGCAAAGTAACATTAATTCGGTTTGCCGGATTAATCGGTTATGATCGTTTACCTGCGCGTTTTTTGGCTGGAAAAAAAGAGTTGAAGGATGGGCAATCGCCGGTCAACCTGATTCATCGCGACGATTGCATACGCATTATCGAAAAGATCATTTCAAGAGATGCTTTTGGTGAGATTTATAATGGTGTTTGCGATCAACACCCTTTGCGCGCTGATTTTTATACCCGGGCAGCAATGAATGCAGGATTACCTCTTCCCGAATTTCTTGATTTGCCTTCAGATAATTGGAAAATTGTTTCCGGTGAAAAATTGAAGAATCATTTACAATACAATTACATCCACCCCGATCCCATGCTTTTGATATGAAAAGTAAAAACAAAGATCAGTTCCGTACTGTATTTGAACCAGTTGAAGCAAACCGCAAGATCACGCATAAGGAGTCGGTTTTCTTTATAGGCTCCTGCTTTAGTACTCATGTTTCTGGTCGAATGAAAAATGCAGGGTTTCAGATTACAGCTAATCCTTTTGGGGTACTGTTCAACCCGGTTTCTGTTTCACGCGCTTTACGAATGATAGGTACGCTCAAGAAGTTTCGCAAGCAGGATTTTTTTCACCATGATGGATTGTGGCATCATTTTCATTTACATGGTGAATTATCGAAAACAGATCTTGATTCTGCCTACTCATCTGCGAATGAAATGATCGAGAATTCGAATCGCGCATTGATGAGCGCCGGTACTCTTGTTATTACTCTGGGAACAGCGTGGGTGCATGAAGAAATAGATACCGAAAGGATTGTTGCAAACTGTCACAAATTACCTGGTAAACAATTTCGCAAACGCAAACTGGGTGTGAATGAAATCATCAGTGATTTTTCCCGTTTGCTGGAACATTTGTTTAATGTAAATCCCGGCATCCGTATCATTTTTACTATTAGTCCTGTTCGCCACCTAAGTGATGGATTCGTGGAAAATCAATGGAGCAAAAGCACGCTCAATATTGCCATTCACGAACTGATCCGACGGTTTGAACAAACGGAATATTTTCCTGCTTATGAATTGATCATTGATGATTTGCGGGATTATCGATTTTACAACAGCGATATGATTCACCCCAATGATCAGGCTGCCGATTATGTTTGGAATATATTCAGAAAAACATATTTTGACGAATACACCGAAAAATTGGCCTCAGAAGCTGAAGCGTACCACTTGTCGATTCAACACCGTGCTATTCATCCGGATACCGAAGCTCACAGAAAATTTATTGCACAGCGCACCAAAGAAGGGGACAGAATTAAAAAGTTATTACCTTGGTTGGTATAATCTGAAATTATGGCAATAGGATTTCCAGCAAAGTATTCGCAAACAGTTAGTCTGAAGAAAGGTGATGTTCTTTCACTTGTTTCTGCTGTTGAACAATGCTTGAAGGAGCTTCAATGGGAAATCACATCTTCCGATTTGCGTGAAATTCGTGCGAATACAAATTTCTCTCTTAGTTCCTGGGGTGAACTTTTCACTATACAGTTTGCCGGAAACGATATGATCCTTACAAGTTCCTGCAAGGGGACTCAGTTAATTGATTGGGGAAAAAATAGAAGAAATATCAAAAAGTTTTTGGAGTTATGGAATAAACACAACCAGACAACTTTAGAAATGTTTTCCGGCTATTCAGCGAGTGAAAATTTTGAAACGGAACATCAAGTTGAAAATTCTGTATGGTCTGGATTTTTACCAAGCAAAGGGTTTTTCGTTACTCCTTCGCTTATCATCATCAATCTTTTGGTCTTTGTTGCCATGGTGGTTTCCGGTGTACATATCATGGAGCCGGCGAGTTTGGATCTGGTCAACTGGGGAGCGAATTTTCGTCCTCTGACTTCCGGTGGTGAGTGGTGGCGTTTATTTACCTGTTGTTTTATCCATATCGGAATTCTCCATGTGTTGATGAACATGTATGCATTGATGTATGTTGGGCTTTACCTCGAGCGGATTATTGGATCGGTTCCATTTTTGATATTATATCTGTTAACCGGAGTTGTGAGCAGTGTTGCCAGTTTGTGGTGGCATGATTTCACCATCAGTGCAGGTGCTTCAGGTGCTGTGTTTGGTATGTACGGTGTGTTTCTTGCTTTGCTGCTGTCTAAAAGTATTGATGAAGAAATACGAAAAGCCTTATTGCCGAGTATCGGAATTTTCATTGGTTACAATCTGCTGGCAGGAGCAAAAGGCGGGATCGACAATGCTGCTCATATTGGGGGATTACTAAGCGGATTTGTTTCCGGGTTCGCCTTAATTCCCGCTTTAAGATCGAATTCATCGTCGGGACTGGTTTCAAAATCACTGATAATTATTTCAGTCGTATTTATGGCATTCTCTTATTTTGTTGCAACTAATCTTTCAAACGACATCCCGAAGTATGAAAAACTAATGGAAGAATTTTCCATTCATGAATCGGCAGCATTGAAACCTTATTCACTTCTGGAAAATGAAGGATCTCCGGAAGATATTATTGCTGCTTTTTCCGGCGATGGAATGAAGGAGTGGCTGGAATGTAAACGAATAATTACAGAAGCCATTGAATTGGATTTACCTGAACATATCCGTCATCGTAATGGATTGTTATACGATTACATCAGCGCCCGAATTGTATTTAGCGAGCTGGTTGTAAAGACGTACGGCGAAAATACAGACGCTTACAATGCGCAGATCGATTCGGTAAACAATAAAATTGAATTGCTGTTCAATGAGCTTTCTGCACACTAAGTTTTAATAATTTTGAACTCAACCCTTCGGTTCTCACTATACATAATTTCCTGTTCCTGTTTGGTCTTATTATAAATGTTCGCTCCTATATTTCTGGGTTTTGAACTTCCATATCCTTTTGCGACCAATTGTTCCTTTTTTACGCCTTTTTCGAATAGGAATTTTGCAATGGCATCGGCTCTGGCGCGAGTCAATACTATATTGTTTGCCTCCACATCTTTCTGGTCGGTGTGTACTCCAATCTCAAGTTGAATGCCGGGATGAGTCATCAGAAAAATCCCTACAAGATTCAACACCCGAAAAGCTGAGTCGCGCTGAAGCTTTTGTTCATGACTTAATTTGTCGGGTTGCTGATTAAAAAAGACATCGTAGTGTTTGTTGAATTCATATTCCAACACAGGGTCGAGCCTTTGTCCCGCAAAGAAATTCTGATCTGTAATTCCAAACCAAAACTTGTAATTCACTTCCAGAATTTTTATTTCTGTACGTCGGTTAATTTTGTGTGCTGCATTTTGTTCTTCCGGTGTTTTCATGGCCTTAATGGTCGCTTCCGGAATCAGAAAACCGTCTTCACCTTTTCCGTTTGCAACAAGACGTGAAGCTTCAATGCCTTCTGAAATGAGCCATTGACGTAAATTATCGGCGCGTGTCTGGGAAAGTCTTTTGTTAGATGCCGCGTCTCCGCGATGATCGGTATGACAAATGATTTCGACTTTGGTTTTCGGATTGTCTTTCAGCCATTGAATTAAAGGTAATGGTTCTCCGTTATTGCAAATGAGATCAGCTTCCAGGCAAATTCCTCTGTCGGGAAATGGACGGAGTCTCGAATCGTAGTAATAAATACTATCCTGTATCAGTGGTAGGAATTTCCCTTTATCGGGTAAACCGCAGGGAGGAACAAAATCGGATGATGGTCGTTGTGCACTTGCTGAAAACGACATCAGGATGATCCAAAAAAGCAAAACACTTCTTACCATTTCAATAATTGTTCGGGTGAGAAATCTTCGAGAGTTTCAAGAATAAGATCCGCCGCATGAAAACGTTGTTCGCCGCGGTGGATGTCTTCCGGTACAGCAATTACTTTCATGCGCGCAGCTTTGGCGGCAATTACTCCGTTAAAGGAATCTTCAAAAACGAGACATTCTGTTGGGTAAACGTTTAATCGTTTGGCAGTACTGAGAAAAATGGCCGGATGTGGCTTTCCGTGTTCTTCTTCTTCTGCCGAATGAATGATGCTGAAATACGATCGAATATTTAATTGATCCACCACAGTATGAATAATACTGTAATGCGATCCGGATGCAATGGCAAGTGGAATGTTTTCTTTGTGAAGCGATTGGATTGCCCGTTGTACACCTGGTAGTGCTTTTCCCTTTTCACGTATAAGTTCGGTAACCCTTTGCACCACCTGAATGGCAATCTCTTCTTTACTTCGGTTGCTCCAAGGAAATTGCCTGTGCCAGTGATCAACTACTTCTTCAATGCGTAATCCTACGGTTTCAAAACACATCTCATCGCTTAAGGAAATGCCAACGGTTGCAAAGACTTCCTTCTCAGCTTCTCTCCAAATCGGTTCGCTGTCGATGAGGAGTCCGTCCATATCAAAAATGACCGCCTTTATCATTTGTTGAATGCAATGAGTTTTCTTGAATATACCAGCATTGAATTTTGATAAATACACAAAACAGCTGTTTCGGAATCATAATTTTCAGGTAATGCAATCTTTCCAAACAACACTTCTTTCCCTTCGTTTTCTTTTTGTTTTACTTCTGTCTGCATTAACAACTGAAATTCTCCTGAACTGCCTCCGCGTATTTCAACCGAATACAAACCGGGTTGATTGCAGCGAAAACTAAATTGAATGGCGTTTTCTTTTTTTCTACCCAGCACATCCATTACTTCTTTACGATCGTATAATTTTTCACCCTTAAACCAGGGGAGAAGCGAGTAAAAATTAAGCATGCCGCCTATTCCCATTCGTTTTTCTTCTGTCGTAAAAAAGTTTCCTTCTTCATCAAAACAAATGGCTTCGCGCTGACGAAGTCCTCCCATTGAAAACTGCATTAGCTTTCCCTTAAAAAAATCGGAGCCTTCAAAATCATAGAAAATATAAATGTGCTGGTAGGTGAGGAGTACCATTCGCTTATTCTTACGATCGAATGCTGCCCCTGTTACCGAATGTTCAAGGTATCCGCCTTTACCCAATAACATACTATCCAATAATTCTGCCGTACGTTCTCCGGGCTGATCACTCAGGCGGTAGAGTTTGGTGTATCCGGAATACGGTTTACTGTTGTCTTTGGAAAAGAGATATAGATTGTTGTCCATCCAAAACATCGCTTCGCAATCGAAATTGCGGTTGTTCTCTGCCGGAGGAAAAAGTTTCTGGTCGCTAAAGGAGAATTCAATTTTTTCCGCAATGACTTTGGGTTCAAATGGATTCAGTTTGTAAACGCAGAGATTTTGACGTTTATTGATGTTATTGCCGAAATCACCAAGAAAATAATTTCCTTTTGAATCACTGCACAGTTCTTCCCAGTCGACATTTTTAGATTGCTCAACTGTTAGTGTGCGCACAAATCCTCCTTTGCGATTCATTTCAATCAGTAGGTTGGGGTGACTGCTGTCATTATGCGATAGCAAATTCATTCCAAAAAGTGAAAGTCCGGATGTTTCGGCGAGATTATCGGGGATTCTCCATGAACTGTCGGCAATCATTTCCTGCGAGCGGGCATTGAGGCATGTCGCTATAAAGGATAGGAGAAGTAAGGATCTTAGGATTATCATTCAAGAAAAAATTTTTCAGGATGTGGAATTGCTGTTTCTTTTATTATTCCTGCATTGCAAAGACCATGCAAAATTGTGGTTTGTTCGCCTTTGGAGATGCCTTGGTCCTCATTCCATTCAAGTTCATGCAGCCAAAGCTCAACCTGAGCAACATCTAAATGGTGTTTTTTCGCAATTTTTTCAGCGATTTGATGATCATTTCTAAGGCTCCTGCAAACGCTTGCAATAGTTTTCCCAATAAGCTGCAGATCCTGATAATGGCTTTCGCACATATTAATGGAAGCCGCCAGAACAAAGCCGGGCCAGGGGGTAACTACGTCGCCAACGTACTTTAAATCGTGTCCTGCCAAAAATGGAGCAGTGGTGTATTTCTCCCAAAGAAAAACTTCCGAATTTTTATTTTGAACGGACTTTAATCCACCCTCAAGATGATTGACAATTTCAAAATTAAGTTCATCTTCATTCCATCCATTTTTTCGGGCATGCACAATGGCCATAAGATGAGATCCTGATCCATTTCTGCTAATGGCGAATGTGCGTCCTCTGAGGTCGGAGGGTGATTTGATGTCACTTTCCTGATGTACATGAACTCCCCAGTGCAATGGACTTCTAACATGAATTTGAACAATTCGTGCAGAATCATTCTGAAGAATTTCCTGTACGATTCCTTCGGTAAGAAGTACGGCCAGGTCAGTATTGCCATCGCGGAGCATTCGCGTCATTTCACCGGTTCCGCCTTTGCTTTCTGTCCAGCTGAGATGAATGCCTTCCTGTTCGAACAGTTTATTTTCGATGGCATACCTCCATGGAAAATTAAAATGTTCGTTAACGCCGCAAATGGTGTATGTTCTCAATTGATTTTTTTTGACAAAGATACAGTGGATGATATCATCTGCCTTGAAAAACCCAGGCCTTTGGGAAGTCGGATCGTAATTCCATCGCTTTTTTGGCAGCATCCGATAGATTGTCGCTCTCGTAAACCGCAACATGCACCATGCCACCAAAACGACCCAAACCAGCAGCAGGCATTCCTTTTGCGCGTGCTTTGGCTACCATACCACTTGCATTGGATTCTTCATTAAAACAACCTACAACCACGTAATATTTCCCCTTTGTATAAGTAATAGTAGTGGGCTCAGGCTCAGGCTCCGGAATAATTTCCGGCTCCGGCTCCGGCTCGGGTTCAGGCGCAGGTTTTGGTTCCGGTGGTTTTACAATTTCTTTTTTCGGTCCGAACGTGTTGTTGTACCAGGCAATAATTTCTTGTTTAAACAGAATGCCTGTTGTTGTTCCGCCTCCAAGTAATAGCAAAAGAATGATTAGCCAAATCAAACGTTTTTTGCTTCCTGGTTTTTTCTCTTTATGAGCTTTTGGTGGTTTGGGTTCTTTTTTTGGTTTATCTTCCTTTTTTTCGGTTGTAATTTTCTTCTTGTCTTCTACGATTTCCTTTGCAACAACCGGCGTTTCTTTTTTTGGAGGAACGGCTTCTGTTTTTTTATCAATTACCGGAGGTACGGGAAGGGGATTGTTTTTTACTTCAGGTTTTTCAATCTTTTGTTCAGGTGTAACTGGGACCTCTGTTTTCTTTTCGGGAGTAACTGGCGGGGTTAAAGGTTGGGTATTGATATTACAAGTGAATTCTAATTTTCCTTCTTTGTTTTTTTTGAGAATTCCCATTCCGGTAATTGAAATGTCTTTCCCTGTTTCCAAAGCAGAATTCATTCCGGCAGAAAATACTTCGAGTTTTTTACCGGCCTCTTCAACAGAGATTCCTTCTTTTTTGGAAATATAGGATGCAAGCAAGCCATCATTAAACTTGAGGTATTCAATGAATATATAAGGTTGAGTAGTACTGCCGGTCGTTGAAAAAGCGCCTAATCCGGGAATGATCACATTCTTGTTGTCGCGCAGTAGTTCACTTAAATATTCTGGTCTCATCACTCATGAATTTTCCTGAATTTAATAAAAAATTGTCAAAATCCCGAATTTCATTGGATGTATTCTCAACGATTTAATGCATTATTCACACAACCGGCACCAACATATTCGTGGCGTCTGTTTGAAAAAAATGAATTTAAGATGCAATGGAAATTCGTCCTCCATTACAAATAATCAATTTTTTTGAACCTCCCTTAATTTGAAAAATTCTAAATGGTTTTAACAATAAGTATTGGATGAAATATTCGGGGGTGTTACAGAGACCTTCTATTATTTAAATTCTCAAATTAATAGAAAACAAAAAGCACCCGGGAGGTAGGTCGGGTGCTTTTTTTTACGGCTCTTCAGGATTCCAGGAGTTTGAAGAGGACGTAAGTAGTGAACGATACTAGTGCCAGCACCATTCCCACATAGAGGTTTGAGCGGTCTTTCATGGCTCTTTATTTTAGGTTCGACATTCAGTGGAGTCGAGATGCATCATCGCTTTAAGGTGTTTCTGGTAGTATAACGCAGAAAAGGATAAAAATGTTATGCGTGCCGACTAAAAAATCACTACCGTTCAATCAATAGGTACTACAGCTTGACCAAAACCCCTTATTTGATGACGGCCATAAAATGAAAAACCCGCCTTTTGGGCGGGTTTTCTGTAAAATATCGGGATCAGATTTCTTCGATTGCAACCATTTTAAACGGAACCGAAATAATGGCCTGATAGTCTTCGCCGGCCTCAAGCATGTCTTCATCATCCTCTTCATAATGCCAGTTAATGGTAACTTTTGTTTTGCCACCATTGTTCAGGTTTTCAAGTTTCTTGAAAAAATCAAGAATACACTTGGAAGAAGAAGTATTGAAGTATTCTAATACAACGTTCACCTGTGTGTCAGATTTGGGATTACCGCCATAACTCTCTACCCAATCAAAAATGGGCTTATAAAATTCAATGGAGTTTTCCGGAATCGAACGACCCTTCAGTTCAAGTACGCCCTGATCGGCATTCAGGTTGACAGTTGGGGTTTTTGGAGTCCCGTCAAGTGTGAAGTTGCTCATAACTACGGTTTTGAATCAATTTGAGCTACGAATATACAAAAGTTCCCAAAACCCTGAAAGAAGAGCTCAATCCAACCTCGGATTTACTATGTTATTGTACATCGACCCGAAGGTGTAACTGATCCCAAAACTGCACCAATACTGACTGCTGGTAGGTAATTGAACCTGTCTTAACAACATTTCTTCTTCAGTAGCCCCTTCGAGTGGAAGGTTAATGAGGTTTTTGATCATGGCGTAATATGCTGATATACTGAGGGAAAAGCCTTTGAAAAGACGAAATTGTCCATTCAGCGAAAGACTGAGCCTGCTTAAATTGAAATCGTGGAGATAGTTCGACCAGGTAACATCGCTATTGATCTGTCCCCACTTTTTAATGAATTTGGTATTAAAGGATAAATTGTGAGAAACCAGAAATTGCTCATCAAGGAAAAGGACGGTTGTACGATTGTAATCGCGAAACATGGGTTTGATGCCATAACTGAAGTAAAGCATTCGTGTTGAGGATTCATCGTATGGAAAAATGTTGTATTCCACTTCCGGACCTACGTCAATTGAGTGATCAAGATTTTCATACAGACTGGAAAAATATGTTGTACCAGCACCCAGACTCCAATGGTCCGAAAGCGACCAGACATGCCGAAAGTTACTCCAGTATTGCCGATATAGTCCAATAACTTTTTCGGTTTCGCTGATCTGAAATACATTTCTGGAATAATTCGTGTAAAATTCAAAATTGGTTTTGCCCTCTTTTTTCACACGGTTTGCAGTAACATCGCCATAGAGATTTGTATTGGAATAATATTTTTCACCGTTCAACCATCCACCTCCGGAAATTTGAAACACCCAATAATTCCATTTGTCCTTTACCGTGTCATTGTCTGGTGTGGTTTCATCGAGGTTCAATTCCAGATGAGAAGCCAGGGGAGTGCGAAGCATATAGCGAACCAATCCGAGCTGAATGTACTTATTGAGTAAATCTCTTTGTTCATCAGCAGTGCTGTTGGCTGGTAGATCGCAGTGAAATTCATCGTTCATGTTTTCAAATTGCTTTCTTCCGAAAAACTGCAAAAGAAAGGCAGTTCCCCCTGAGCCGGTTGCTTGTTCGGTAATCAGGATGTGTACATCACATAACAAACGATCGCGCACATAATTTAAATGCGCAACTTTCTGTCGCAGGTTTTCTTCATCGCAGGAAGAACAATCAAGAAAGACGTTTAAATGTCCGTTGGAGGTGCTGTCTGCCTTTTGTGCCGACACAGTTAATTGTGTGGAAAGGAGAAGGAGCAGTAAAAGTTGTCGCATTGGTTTGGTTTTGGAATAGCATAGTAACGCAAAAAAAGTGTTTGGTTACAGACTTTAAGTTTATTTAGGATAAGTCAGGGTGAATACCGGATTATGAACGGGGAATTCCTGAAGATTTGTTAAGACAGCAGGTTGGTGTGTTCACCGTTTTTATTTCGGGCTGTTTCCGGAACGGAGAGGGAAAATGATTTATTTGGAGGGAAAAAGAAACTGCCTTTGAATTGTTGATTCAGTTTATATAAGAGAACCCAGTCAATTACCATGTGTGCAATTGCTGCAGAATAAATCCCAAACTCTTCAAACATCCATCCAAGGGTAAGAATTACCATGGTCATATAAATCCCGTAAATGGAAATTCGCCAGTTCAAGGGATTCAGGTAGCCATGGAGAGCAATAAAGAGTATTGAAGTAAGAATTAGTCCCAAAAAAGGTTGTAAGGATGCTCGGAAAAGTAATTCCTCACCGAACCCTGCACAAAAGGAGATAAAAATAATGAGGAAGTGATTGAGTCGTAACTGTGCGATAGTTGGACCAAATTGATCCAGCACAGGTTTCATGAAGGGCATTGAAATAATTTCCCATGCTGCAATTGCCGTTAGAAATCCTACAAATCCACCCAATAGAATCTGAACGATCAGCGGTGTTTTTAATTGAAATACTTCCAACCAGTTTTTTTCACCAAGCAGCCAAAACAATCCCCATCCGATCAATGGAAAAATGATCAGCGTGAGCAAGGCCAAAAACAGGATTAATGATCGTGACAAACCGGGATGAAGATACTACTCTTTATGAATGTTTGTCGGGTTCGGTAGCAGAGGGTATGAATTGCCTAAGCCAGTCTTTCGCCTTCGTTACATCTGAAAAAACTTTGAATGGTTTGGCAGGACGATAAAATTTCGCGTAAAAATTGGCAAGGATTTTATACGCAAGGTTGTTTACGAGTACAGCACACGCTGTAAATGGTTGTTTGTCTTCAATTTTTTTGCTGAATTCACGCGCTTCCTTGGTAATTGTTACCCGCTCTTCGAACATGAGTAACAATGGCATTTTTTTTTCGCTTGTAACTTCTTTGAATTTGCGATGATGGTTTTTTTTCTCTTCAACCGTAATTTCGGAGTCGCGGAGATAAACCATATGAATGATATTGTCTTCAACCCAGATTTTGGCTGTATCCGTAAGTTGTTGCGGATTGTTGTAGGAGTACTTCAAGCAGGTGTAGTAATGTTGTTTAACAAACTTACTATAATGGAGCAATTAACCAAAAAAGGCTATTTTCCAGCAATTTTATCTTAATTCCTAATCACCTGTAACATAATGAAATCAGGAAATCAAGTTAAGATAAATGTTGTATAAAAAACAATTGCCTAATAGAAAATAACCTTTTTGGTTTTCAATTAATTAGGTGAGAAATATAAAATGGGATGATGGCATTTCATTTTTATTTCAGCAGTTTATCAGAACAAGGAATGCATTTATCAATTTTCCACTTAAAGTAAATTGCGATCGATCAAATAGATCAAGGTTGCCATGGCGGCCGCACCTAATTCCAGTTCTCTTTTGTTTACCGTCTCAAAAACATCGGTTTCTGCATGGTGGTGATCAAAATACCGTTGGGAGTCGGGGATAAATCCGAATAAGACGATGTTGGAGAATTTCTTTTTTAAAGGACCAATATCGGCTCCACTTCCGCCGGGTTCAAAAAAATGGAGATCATAGGGTTTTAGCAATGGGTTAAGCGAACGAAGCCAGGCAATTTGTTGCTCATTGCCCTCAATAGTAAATCCGCGTGGAGCAAATCCTCCCCGATCACTTTCGAGTCCTGCAACATGAATTTCACCTTTGCGTTCAGCTTCATCTGCATATTTTTTTCCTCCCCGAAGTCCGTTTTCTTCATTCATAAATAAAACAGCCCGCAAGGTATGACGTGGACGTATCCCAAGTGATTTAAATAAACGTAACACTTCAATGGACTGTACGCATCCCGCTCCATCATCGTGTGCGCCTTCTCCTATGTCCCAACTGTCAAGGTGGCCTCCAATTGTAATGATGCGATCCGGAAATTCGCTGCCTTTTAGTTCTCCAATGACATTATGCGATAACACATCAGGAAATACTTTGCAATCCATTTCAAGAGTAACAGAAACCTTTCTGCCTTGCTTGAGTTCATCTGAAATTTTATCTGCCATTACAGTGGAAACAGCAGCAGCAGGAATTTTCTTTAAAGAATCTTCGTAATGAATACTACCGGTATGCGGATGATCACCATGACCATGAGCCATACTTCGCACTATAACAGCCTTTGCTCCAAACTTCGCTGCTTCTGATGCGCCTTGAACGCGTTGATTTACACAATGACCGTATGCTTTAAATGTTTGAATGAAAGTGGGATCGAAAGGTCGGTTGAAAAAGACAATTTTCCCCTTGATGTTTTCAGTTCCTAATCGTTTCAGTTCATCAAAATCATTGACTTCAATAACTTCACCCGTAATTGGGCCATTTGTTCCAACAGAACCTCCCAGTGCAGTGATCTTTAATGTAGCACTTACGGGATTGCCATCTTTCAATTTGGGATTTTTACTTAAAAGCAGAGATCCTTTTTCTTTTCCGCGAACCCATTTGGGTACCATCACGTCCTGAAGCCAAACCTGATCAAATCCTGCCTTCTCCATAGTCTGTTTTCCCCAGACAACCGCTTTTTCCGCTTGTGCTGAACCGCTCAAACGATGTCCGACTTGTTTACATAACACCCTTAGGTTTTCGTAGCATTCGCCCTGGGTTAGAGCAATATCATAAATGCGACGAACGGTAATGGAGTCGGATTGGGCTTTGGAAGTGCTGAAGGTCAGCAAACAAAGTAGGGAGAAGAGAATTCTTGTTTTCATTTCCGGTTGGTCTGGCTAAATTTACAAAGAATATGATTTGGAAGAGTTTTTGTTTTTTGGGTGTAATGGTGTGTCTGAACGCAAATGCATCCAAACACGCTCCCATAAGCGTAAACAAAAAAGTGGCTGCTGTTGTTGCCGATTCCATGCAATTTGTTTTTGGATCCAACAAAAACGTTCCCGAGAAATTCAGATTACCATTTTATTATGCCTTGCAGTTTTATCCTGAGTTGCAATCCTTGCACATTTCAGTGAAAGAGAAAAAAATAAGTACAACAATGGCGGCGCGGCCATCATCGGGTTCTGTTGTGTTTCGTTTTAGAAAAAAGCGTCATTATATTGTATTTGTGAATTCAGATACAAAAGGGAAAGCACCACATTACGATGAATTTTCTTTTAATGCTCAGATTGGTGTTTTCGGTCATGAACTTGCTCACTTTCTGAAATACATTAAACAAGGAGTTTTTTCATTAATGGGAGATGCGCTTAAATACCGGAAGGACAGTTTTAAATCACACTATGAATGTTATACCGATAGTATTACCATCGCCAGAGGTTTAGGATGGCAGTGTTATGATTTTTCAACCCAGCTTCAAAACAACCAACGAATTGACTCTTCTTACAAATCAAGAAAAGAGGAACTTTATTATACACCAAGAAAAATTTTTGCCTTAATGAGTGATTTGGGGTACGATATGTAGCTTTTGAAATGCAACATCCGGTTTTGATAAAAACAAAAAGGGAGCCCTAAGGCTCCCCTCTTGTGATCAGGGTATTTTCAAATTATTTTACAACTTCAATTTTCTTGGTTACCATTCCATTGTCGCCTTCGATTTGAACGAAGTAAACACCGGATGCAATAGAAGAAAGATCGATTGTTGTTTTTGTAGCATTTGGTTGTGCACTGTAAACAATTTGTCCTACCATGTTCACCATACGGATTCCGCGGATGTTCTGGTCTCCCGCATCTACATTTACAACGTAGTTTGCAGGGTTAGGATAGATGTTTGCTGCTTCCATAGCAACTGCTTCGTCAACACCAACTGTAAAGTTTACTGTAAACCCAACACTTGTCTGACAACCTGCTGCATCGGTTACCTGAATGCTGTATACACCCGGTAAAACATTTGCCAAATCTTCAACAACTGCGCCATTCGACCAGCTGTAAGAATAAGGAGGTGTACCACCAGTTATAGTTACATCAACTGAACCATTTGCATTTGTTGCGCCTGTTGCGTTAGTAATTACACCATTGATGATGATCGGATTAGTAGGAGCAGTAACAGAATAAGTTGCTGTTTTAATACAACCATTATCATCAGTGACAATTACTGAATAGTTTCCGGCAACAAGGTTAAAGATGTCCTCGTTGGTTGAACCGTTGTTCCAAGCAAACGTATAAACCGGAGTTCCACCGCTTACAGAAAGGTTAACCACACCGTTGCTTCCGCCAGCACAAGAAACATTGCTCACCATTGAAGAGAGAACAATCGCTGCAGGTTCTGCAAGTGTTACAGGAATTGATGCAACACAACCGTTGTCGTCTTGAACAAAAACAGTGTAGTTACCACCATTTAGACCAGTAAAAGAACTATTAGATGTGTAGGTAACGTTGTTCAGTGAATATTCATGAGTACCTGTTCCTCCGCTGGAGTTTACAAAAATCTCACCATTTTGGGCACCGTTGCATGTTACGTTCAGATATCCTGCACCTACAAGAATTTGTGTAGGTTGGAATACAATGAAATTCGCAGATGAGGTACAACCTGCTGCATCTTTTGCAACAACCTGGTAAAGACCTGCAGTCAATGAATTAAACGTATTTGCAGATTGGAAGAATCCTCCGTTAAGACTGTAAACAATCTGACCAATTCCACCTGCTGCATTTACAGAAACGCTTCCGTCGTTGTAGCCAAAACAACTTACATGATCATTGATAGAAGTTCCAACAATGATTTCTGCAGGTTCAGTAATGGTAATGTCATCGCTGCTGCTGCAACCAACCTGATCTTGAACAACTATGATGTGATGACCACCAGTTACACCGGTAAACGTGTTGCTGGTTTGGAAAGCAGAACCGTCAAGACTGTAATACAGAGTTCCTGTTCCACCTGTTACGTTTGTAACGCTGATACTGCCGTCGTTTCCACCGAAGCAAGAAACGTTTGTAGAAGAAACAGTATTGATGCTAGGACCTGTAGTAGTAGTGATTATGGTATTGAATACTACTTCGCATCCCGCATTGTCTCTAACAACAATAAAGTAATTACCTGCTGCAAGACCTGAATAGGTACCGGCAGCGCCAAAAGTAATATTGTCGATAGAATAAGTATAAGGTGCACCTGATCCACCTGATCCAATTACGCCAAGTGTTCCATCAGAACCACCGCAGGTAGACGCACCTGTAGTAATTGAAGCCTGAATAGGAGCAGGTTGTGTAACGGCAATAGATGAAGTAGCAGTACAACCGTTGGCATCTGTTACCTGTACAGTATAAGTACCTGCACCAAGTCCTTCGAATACATTGTTGGTTGTTGAAAAACTTTCACCTACTGTGTAGTAGTATGGAGAAGTTCCACCATTTGCTGAAAGAGTAATAGTACCGTTTGTTGCATTCCAGCAAGATGCTCCAACTGCACTGGCAGTAAGGTTAAGAGCAGAAGGCTGATTGATTACAGCAGAAAGTGTAGTAGAACATCCTGCTACATCTTTTACGGTGATAGTATAAGATCCTGCAGAAAGATTAGAGAAAACAGGTGATGACTGGAAATTAACACCGTTGATGCTGTATGAATAAGTTCCAATTCCTCCAACTCCAACTGCAACTTGCAATTGACCATCATTTCCTCCGTTACATGATACATGCTGATTCACGTTAAGTCCGAATTGAGCAAGTGCCCCGGGCTCTGTAATATCAATAGTGAGACCATTGATACAACCTGCCTGGTCTTTAACGATCACACCGTAACTTCCGGCAGGAAGGTTGTTGAATACACCGTTCGACTGGAAAGTTGTTCCATTGATACTATAAGTAAGAGTGCCTGTTCCGCCTGATCCGATAACTGCAATGCTTCCTGTGCTTGAACCATGGCACGCAACATTAGTTTGCGCCTGGAATGCGATACTTGGACCTGCATTGTCAATTACAGTTGCTGAAGTAGAAACAGAACAGTTGTTAGCGTCTTTTACAACGATGTTGTAAATACCGGCACCAAGACTGGAGAACGAGTTACTACTTTGGAAATTTGTTCCTCCATTAATGCTGTATTGCAGTGGAGCTGTTCCACCTGCAGCATTAATAAGAAGTGCACCATTTGTGTTACCACAAGAAGAGTTGGTTGAAGGAACTGATCCGATAACAACCTGAGTAGGTTGTCCGATAGTTACAGATGTACTGGCAACACACCCAAGTGCATCTCTTACAAAAACACTATATGTTCCGGCAGGACGAGAAAATGTAGCAGAAGATTGGTAAGCTACTCCGTCGAGACTATACATATAAGGTGTTTTTCCACCGGTTGCAGATGCTGTAAGGCTACCATTGTTGCCATAACACAAAGCATTTGTGTTTGTTGCAGATGCAGCTAACCCAACAGAAACTTGTTGCGTTACGACATGCGAGCAAGATGTTCCGCCATAACCCTGGAAGTAAGTAGTAAGACTTATAGTGTAGAAACCGGGAGTTGCATACGAATGCGATGCATTGGTAGTTGTGGCAACTGCAGATCCATCACCAAAATCCCACTCAAAATGTGGATTGGCAAGGTTAAACATTGGTGCGAGTGTTAGTGCAGAAGTATTTGTGAAACCTACTGACTGACCTACACCAAGACAAACTGCATTCTTGGTAAAAGAAGCAGAAATGTCGTGACGAACAACAGGTTCAATGTAGAAGTCACCGTCTTTGCTGAAGCTTGTCATCGCACTGCTCCAGTTAAAGCCGGTTGAAGAACCTGCAAGTGAAGCAAGATCTTCACCGTTTCCTTCACCGTCTCCTGTATAAGCTACATCGAAACGATCGGAAGGGCTACCTGGATTGTAAAGTTCTACTGAAACAGCAAAGTTTCCTGTTATAGCAGGACCAACACCGGGAAAATCGAAATCCTGGTACGATTCGAACCAATAGAAATCTTCATAATAACTAGTTGCAACAATACCGGTTGGGCGATTGGTTGCATCAACATTATATAGCTTTGCTACAAGACGGGTACGGAAAAATGATACCGGAACCGCACCATGTACACGAACCGTAGTAAGTGTACCTGATCCGCTGTAAAAATACGTTTGCGCAGCACGAGAGAGAGCTCCCGTCCCGCCAATTAAAGAATAGTTGCCTGTTGCTCCTACTTCTTTAACGTCGGCAACGTATTCGTTACGATCAGTACAAACTGCCGAGGGTGGTCCTCCGGCGAAGGCTGTAAAGCTTCCTAACGATAACAATAACGTTCCGACAAGGAGTTTAAATTGTTTCATTGTTTTCAGGGTTTAGTTAGACTTAATGTTTACAGTCCAAAATTAGTTCTGTGTTAAGCCTTGAAAGGATGAGCGTAGTCAGACATACGGATGAAAAAAGCATGACAATGGTCACGATCGTACCTGAAACTGATGCGGGTCAGGAATATTTATGACCGCAAAAGATGAAATCCTAAAATGCGAAATAGATGAATGCCTGGAAATCTGCAGAGACAGCCTGATAGATAAGTATACTTGATAGTACAATAACGACTACCTGTGCGTAAGATGGTAAGCGGATAAAGCCGTTCATTATTTTTTCTTTTCCGGCAGAAGGCATCCAATGTATTAGGTATGCAGCAATCATTAAAAGGAATACTATTGAATAGGTGGTCATCATCAGATTCCACGCACTGTTATTAAAACCTTCATCTGTAAATAATCCAAAATTGTTCCAGATCCGATTCATATATAGGTTGGCATTCTCCATATCTGAAGCTCGGAAAAATACCCTTGTAAACGTAATGAAATTGAAGGTGAAGAATATTTTCCAGAAATGAACAAGGAAGAAATTCGATTTCTCGTATGGAGAAATTCGTTTCCAGTATTTGTAGATGACTAATCCCAGTCCGTTTAATCCTCCCCAGATAATAAATTTTAAATTGTTACCATGCCACAATCCACCAAGGAGCATTGTAATAAGGAGATTGATATCTGTTGTTACGAATTTCCGTACAGAATCTATCAGCATAAGCAGTAATACCAGCACCATAAGAATAAAGGAGAGTGTCCAGAATCCAAAACTGAATTCAATCCCTGCAACAGTGAAGGCAACATCAAAATAGTATTCAATTAATCCTGCAATAAATGCAATAATAAATGGTAGGAATAGCCATGAAACCCAGCTTGCAGTTTTATTGCCGCCTAAAGGAATGTAGAGGTAGTCTTTTAAAAACGATGACAAGGAAATATGCCAGCGTTTCCAAAAGTCTGCAACGTTTATAGCTTTATAAGGCGAATTGAAATTGGTGTTCAGCTGGAAACCAAGTAGTCGGGAAACACCAATGGCAATATCGGTATAACCGCTAAAATCGCCGTAGATCTGCATCGAATAAGCCCACATGGCAACAACCAATACAAATCCCGGAAAATTATCCGGATTCTGAAAGGCATGATCCACAAAGTTTGCTCCAAGGTAATCTGCAATTACAATCTTCTTGACCAATCCTCGCAGGATTTGCCATAGCGACCAGCCAAAATCGTTTTTTGTAAGAGAAAATGGCTGATACATCTGTGGTATGAAATCCTTCGCGCGTACGATCGGACCGGCAACCAATTGAGGAAAGAAGCTGACAAAAAATCCAAAATCAATAATATTCCGTACCGGTTGAAGTTCTTTTCTGTAAATGTCGATGGTGTAACTCATCGTTTGAAAAGTGTAGAAGGAAATACCTACCGGAAGAATCAATCGGTCTACACACAATACTTCAGATCCCCAAAATGAATTTGTCCAGTAGGAAAAGTGATTAAAGAATTCGTAATTGGTATGAAAGAGTTGATTAAAGGAATCTGTAAAAAAGAATGCGTATTTAAAATAACCCAATACAAATAGATTCCCAAACATCGAAAGGAATAAAAGAAACTTTCGTTTACCCTGCCGATTGGATTTGAATATCGCATTTCCAATGTTGTAATCCAGAAGGGTGGAGAAAACAAGAAGAATTAAAAATAGTCCGCTTGTTTTAAAATAGAAAAAGCAACTTACCGCAAGCAGAAACCAGGTTCTAAGATTTTGCTTTTTATGAACGAGTGTGAAAATTCCGTAAACAAGTAAAAAGAAAATCCAGAAGTTGGCTTGAGTAAAGGTGATAGGTTCATTATTGATCTTGGAAAAGTCGTTCGCCTGCTTACCAAGTTCGGCACAGGTAAATCCGGGGTAGGTAAAAAACAGATCGTAGAACCGTTCCATTATTTTTCGTTACTCAGTTTAATCAGTCTTCGGTATTCAAATTCATTAAGGTATTTTAAAAAGGCTTCAAAAAACAAATCACCTTTTAAATTGTAGCCTTCAAGTGTAAAATGGACCCTGTCTTTGTGCATTAAACCTTCTTTGTACCAGGCGTGGGAAGAATTATATCCTCCCATAATTCCGTAAAAATCCCAAACGCCCATGTTGTATTTTTCTGCTAATGCAAAAATGATCTGCTCCATGCGGGCAACGTTCTTGTTGGCATATTTTCTATAGTAATACGCATCGTTGGGTACCGTTAGTAATATTGCTGCATCCGGATTAACGTGTAATATTTTAAGGATCATTTCTTCATATCGCTGATAAAATCCGACCGAATCAAAATCATTGTACAAAACATTTGCGTCATTCGTTCCAATAGAAATGATGAACATGTCGGGTTTACGCGCCGAAAGTTGTTTTTCCCAATCCTGACATCTTTTGTAGCTGTTAAACGATGCTCCGTTTATTCCAATGGAGTTGTAAACGATTCCCGGTTGTTCATTCATCATTTCTACCCCATAACAAACAAACGCACCGGTATCAGAGTGTAAGCGTTGAATAACAAACCACGCTGTATCTACTTCCTGGTAAAGGTTGAATTGCGTGTATCCTGCAATACTGTCTACTTCGGTGCTTTTAACCAGGCCGGGGTAAGCAAAGTGGACTTTGTACGCAGGATTTGAGTTGTGATAAACGCGAAACTGATCGTGCAGATAACGCATACTTTCTTTTTCGCGGTAATAAATTTTTATAGAAGAAATCGAATCTTTGGTGCGAATTGATATCCCAAGTAATCCTAATCGACTGGTGTCTTTTTTTTCTACATTTCTTACTGCTGTCCAATTACCGGTGCCTTCTGCTTTGTAGTTGTAAGGATTGTTTGTCTCTGCCAGGCTGAAAGGAAACACTAATCCCCTTGCGCCTAATAATCCGGGCCAATAGGAGTTGAGATAGGTTCGCATCTTGTTCGAGTAGATGTCGGCCTGAATGTGTGAACCACCAATGTGATAAATAACCACCTGACCTTTTCTCCTATTTATCACGCTGTCGAACTTGGAATAAAATCGTTCGAAAGCATAGGAATTGCCTGACGGAAAATCGTAACGGTTTTTTCCGTAATGAATGAATGGATACTGCCTGATCTTCGCGGTATCAATTATTCCCATCAAACTATCGTTCAGTAAATCATCGTCCCATTGTGCCTTCACCGCACCGGAAAAACAACTCAACAACAACAAAACGATTATCCACCCGTTTCTCATGGCTGAACTCCTTTCTGGTATTGTTGGTATTCGTATAAAAAAGCTTCCCAAAATTTCTCAGCGATGATTCGCGTACCTGAAGGAGAGAAGTGAGTATAATCTTCCCCTGCAAGTCCTTTTTCTACCCATGTCAACATTGAATTTTCTCCTCCCATAGCTGAATAAATATCCCAATATCCTGCGCCTGCATTAAAGGCGGCCTGTTTCATATCAGCAATTAAAGTGCCAAGCAAGGGATAGCTCATGTATTCGCCGTCGACTTTTGTAGACATATCCGATGGGCCGATAACAATAATGGATGCTCCCGGTCGCAAACGTTTTAATGTGTTGAGGTTGCTCTGGAAATAATTAGCGTATTGTTTTGATGCAGCTGCGTCTTTCAGGTAGGGCATTGTGTTTCCGCCAAATTGCATAATGAACATTTCAACGCCTAAATCACTGTACATTCTGCTCATCAGATTTCCGTCGCATTTTCCTAAAAATGTTCCTGATCCTCCTCTCATAGCCACATTGTCAATGGTTACTCCGTAATTTCCATCAAGGGAAAAACCGTAGAAGTCCGGACTGTCTTTTCCTTTGAATGTGTAGCGCAATTGTTCCGGTGTGTTTTCAAAAAGCAATTCAACTACATGATAATTCCCATCCGGTATGAGTGTGTCTTCATGGATGACCTGACCGTTATTGCTTACAATCATTTCAACTCGTGATCTGCAATTACCATAGAATAGCCGAACGCGATTGAATTTTTTGGAATTGCCATAGGCTTGTTTGTGCATGCCGATTTCAATCCATCCTTCCGTGCTTTCAAGTGTGGACAGCAATGAATCGGGTACATATTTTGTAAATCGGGCAAAGGTGCCCATGCTGCCGTATTTTTTATGGGTTATCTCCTTGCTTACTTCACCAAATACGGTGTGTCGTTTAAAATTAGGAGATACAGTTTGAACGAATGACATCGTATGATATTGATTGAATGCAGCGATCATGCCGGGGCCGTTACCTCCGAATTTGGCTTGTAAACGCTGTCTGAAATATCCTGTGATTCGGTCTCCTTCTATTTGCGAATCGCCGTAATGAAGAATGCGCACATTTTTCTTCGCTGCCGATGCCTCTCCTAGTTTTTGAAAAATCGAATGTAAAACTGTAGGCCCCTGAGGTCCGAATTCAATACGTTGTAAGCGCGATGCATCAACTGTTCCGGTAGAGGTATCACTGGGTGCGCCAAGCTCAGTGCCTATTTTGTTGTTGTGACGAATAAACGTGTCAGCCGGAATTTCTTCCTTCATCGTAGTATCCATCCCGGCCAGGAGATCATCAATTTTTACCCTTTCTTTTTTTCGGGAATGTATGAACTTGTCAAACGTGGGGTACTTTATAACAATTTCATTTCCAATGGGAAAGCCGCCTTCCGGGACAAACAGGGTCATGCTCAGCAATATGCTGAGAACCGCAAAAATGAAAAGGAAAACCCGAAGGGGACTATACGCTTCCAATGAGTTAGAATTCTGGCCTGTTGATCAAAAGTAGAAAGAAGCAGGCAAGAGATGGGGGAGAGATGGAAAAGTTTTTGACAAGGACTCTAACACTCAAGCCTTGGCCGGGATTAGGCGTAGCTCACAGCGTCTGTTTTGCCGGTGCTGATCCTCGTCACAGTCTGTGGGTGAGCTGCAACTGTTTACCGGCTTTCGCTTTCCGTAATAAGCTCCTGTGATTCGAGAAGCAGGAATTCCTTTATCAATTAAATAATCCTTCACACGGTTCATTCGCTTCTCGGTTAACCAATCATTAAATTCATCATCTGCTCTTGAGTCGGCATGGGCGCTGATTTCAATTTTCAGATGTGGTACTTTACGCATGATTTGTACAACCTTATCAAGTTGTTTTTTGGAAGCCTCATCAAGATAACTTGAATTTTTTTCAAAATAGATGTAAGGAATTTTATCTGGGAGTTCCAGTTGAACTTCTTCTGTTTTTATTTCTTTGATGTAACTGAATTCCTGCTTCAAGCGTTTGTAAACGAATTTTCCTGATTTGTCATTTTCAAGTACAGCAAGAGATTTTCCATTACGTGCAAACAATTCAACAATCAGTTTTTTATCGTAGTTAGGGTCGTTGGGATCAATTTGAAAGATGTATTGATCAGCAACAGCAAGATTTCTCGCTCTGAAATGTCCGTTTTCATCGGTCTTGCCTTTGTAAATTAAATTACCATCATCATCCAAAATGAAAAAACTCATGTCACTTGGTGTGCCATCCAGCGAACGAAAACGGAATTGGCCATTCAGCGATACCGAAAGTTGCGCAAATGTTGCAGAATCCGATTCGATGTCCATCAATGAAAGATCGGATGAACGATCTCCAAGTTTCCGGAAAACATAATTACCGTTTTTGTCGCGACGGTATTCAGCAATTACATTTTCATGTTTATTGTAAATAAGCATGATGGCGTCATCACCCAAGCTATCTGTTCTGATGATGTAATTATCGCCTAAATCAAGTTGACGAAAACTGAAATTACCTCTGTTATCTGTTTTCGTCGTTCCTTTTACATTCCCATTGTTATCCATCAGGTAAACATTCAAGCCGTCAGGATATTTGTTAGGGTCATTTTCAAAAATGAATTGGCCGTTTAATCTTCCTTTTGTACTAAACTGAGGTTCTTCCTCTTCCATCATAGTAAGCATTCCTCCCTGTATGGCATCGAGTTTTTTATAGAGAAATTTACCATTTTGATCCGATCGCAACACGGCAATCGCCTCACCGTTTTTGTCAAAAATTTCCAGTTTTAAATCGGCCGAAGGTTCTACCAGTTTAATGGAGTAATTATCGGATACAGGCAGGTTTCTGAATGCAAACTCACCATTTTCGTTGGTTCTTACACGCAAGACCACTCTTCCACTGTCGTCAATAAGTAGTACATCCAGATCTTTTATCCCGTTATCGAGATTACGGTAGGAGAAACGACCTTGAAGATCTTTTGATTCTACAACGGCTGTTTCTGTTATCTGAATAAAATAAATATCATCGCTGCCCTTTCCGCCTTCTCTGTTGGAGGAAATAAAACCGGTTTTCCCGTTTTTAGCTATAGTAATTCCAAAATCGTCGGCACTTGAGTTGATGGTTTCACCGAGGTTTTCTGCAGGAGTAAATTCCAAGTCCCTGAAATAGGATTTATAAATATCGAGTTCGCCATTTCCTCCGCTGCAGTTGCTGGAGAAGTAAAGCACATTTTCATGGACAAACGGAAATACTTCATCGCCGCTTGTATTGATCATCACTCCTGCATTTTCAGGCATACCCCATGCATCATTTTCCAACCGTGAATAGAAAATATCTTTCCCGCCTTTTGTTCCTTCTCTGTCGCTGGAGAAAAACAGCACATTCCCATCCATACTGAATGCAGGATGTCCGTATGAATGATCAGCGTCACAAAATGACAGTAATTGCGGGTTCGACCATTTACCGTCGACTTTTCTTGTAAGGTAAAGTTGAGGACGGTTAACCGTATGCCGCTTTTTTCCTACTTGGGTGAAAACTATTGTAGCGCCATCCGGTGAAATTGCAATAGGCCCGGAATGATTTTGACCAACCAGCGTTGCGGAATAAATAACAGGACTTTGAGTTTTTGCACTATCTGCAACGAGTTGAAATCCGGCGCTGAAAACATTCATGAACTTTCTTTTCTTCCAGCGATTCTCACCCCAGTTGAGGTAATCGAAATCGCGGTCGGAAACAAATACCAGTCGTTCGCCTGCAATGAGGGGTGAAAATTCACTAAATGCAGTATTGAGACCGGGTATGGATCGAACGTTGTAAGTGGTTATGATTTTGGTATTGAATACCGCTTCATGTTGTGCCTTTCCGACAAACGGTAGGAACAACAATAGAAAAACGGTATAGCGTAATAACTTCATGGTGTGGTGTCCTACAGGTATCGTGGTGAAATGGATTGCGTTTTTTTGATGTTCAAATCGAAACCGAGCATGATTTCATGTGTTCCGGTTGTGAAACTTTTTAGTTTGTTAAATACGATGTCGTAAGAGTACCCGGCACGTAAATAATCGGTGATGTTGTATTCTGCAATAATCACTACAGATTTACTGCTTCTGTATCCGGCTCCCAGCCATAATGCTTTGCTAAACAAAAATGAGGTGTTGATGTCGATGTTTATCGGTGCTCCTTCTGTGTATTTTACAAGTGCGGTGGGTTTAAAAACAGTATTCTCACCAATTTGTATTGCCGCACCGGTAGAAAAAAGATAATGTCGTTTCATTACCATGTATGCATCTGCTGGAAGATTTGGATAATTGATCTTGTTCTCCAACAAATGATTGACGGATAGTCCTGCAAAAAATGATTTTGTATAGAGGTAAGTTCCGAAATCAAAAGTTGGAACCAATGCGCGGGTTGCTCCATTAGCACTGAAACGATCATTCGGATCAAAGTAATTTAGTTTCGAAACATCTAGTCTGGAATTAAACATTCCACCACGTAATCCAAATGAGAGTTTTGCCTTGCCAAGTTTAAGATGATAGGCGTAGGTAAGCAGCATCCCAGTGTTACGTGTTGGACCAATTCCATCATTAAAAATGTTTATTCCCAAAGCCATGTTTTCTTTGGGTAACGGACTATGCATGCTGAATGTTTGAGTTGAAGGCGCACCTTCAATTCCTCTCCATTGTTCTCTTAAGATCAATGTACCGCTCATTGTTTCCCTGCTTCCTGCGTAGGCAGGGTTTATCATAAACGGATTAAACATGTATTGGCTGTAAAGCGCATCCTGTTGTGCATTAACCAGTGTTGAACCGGAAAATGCTACCAGGAAAAACAGGGCAGAAAGGCTAAGCGAAAATAAGTGAAGCGTTCTTTTCATGTTCCTTTCTTAACGTGTAAGTTGAATCCATCCTGAATACTGTCGGTCGGCATCGTGATACCTCACAACATAAAAATAAGTTCCCGATGGAAGTTGTTGCCCGCCTTTATTGGTTCCATCCCATACAACTGAAACGTTATCGTAATTCGTGAATTCTCTGATTGCATCACCCCAGCGGTTGAAAATGGTAACTGTGTTGTTTGGGAAGAATCCTGCAGCAGGTAGTATCCACAATTCATTTACGCCATCTCCATCCGGACTGAATGCATTGTACACTTCCTGAAAAACACAATTCGGGTCGGTTGAGATCTGAACGTCGATAGTTCCGTTTAATGTACAGGAACCAATTAATGCCTGATAGGAGTAAATAGTATTTTGAAATGGAGAAGCTGTTGGTTGTACAATGGTCGAATCATTTAGCGTTCCTCCAGGTGACCAAACAATACTTGTTAATGTTCCTGTATTCACTACAAGATCTAATGTTGTAGTTTCACCTGTGCAGATTGAAACAGGTGAAGTAGCAGTGATGGCTGTGTTGTCAATAACAGAAACAGTGAACATGGTTGAAGGTCCAATGCAGTTGGTGTAGTTCACAGCTGCAAAATAGTCGTTGTAAGTTGCCGGTAGATTGGGCGGGGTAAAGGCAAAACCTACACTAATAGGAATAGTAAGTGCAGAAGTATTGTACCAGGTCATTAATCCAAGTACTCCTGTTGGATCTACGTTGAATGTTGGAATCGGGTCGCCAGAGCAAATGGTGTAATCGTATTGAAGCGATACAGGTGCTACAGGATCCGGAAGAATAAGTGCAACAATTGTATCGCGCTGGTTACAGGTTGCAGTTGTATAGAAAATATTAAAAATGCCGAAGCTTGTTGCTGAAAAATCAGCTACTCCCGTTGCAGCGTTAATGTTAATTCCTCCGGTAGCAGTAAATGTTCCTCCAGGAGTTGTAATAGTGGGTGTAAGTGTAGATCCACCAATACAGATGTACAAGGTATCACTGGTTGCAAAAGGATATACAACATTTGGATCCGGAATTGGTAATATGTTTACAACAACAGTATCGTTGCTGGTACAGGTTCCATTAGTGATTGTTAAAACATAGGTGGTTCCTGCTGGGGGAGAGGTAGTGAATACTGCTGTGCTTCCCAATAAAGTAGCATTTCCACTTGCATACCAAGAATACGTAAGGGCATTTGTGCTCCCGGATCCGTCAAGTATTGCCGGCGCGCCCAAACAGACGCTAAGGTCAGGACCGGCATTTGCCTGCAACACAGTTTGCGTTCCAACTGTTATTGGAACTATTGCGGTGAGACATCCGTTTGCGTCTTGCATCTGTGTATTGTAAACCCCGGTACAAAGACCGGAAAATGTTGTTGTGGCATTAAAAGTTGTACCGTTATCGATGCTGTAATTTAGCGCACCTGTTCCACCTGTAGCAGTAAGTGTAATTGATCCGTCGCACAAAGAAGGGCAGGTAACATCAACAGCAGCTGATGCAACAACTGTTATTACAGGAGGATTAACCAATGTAACTGAGGGAACCGGCGTGTTACAGTTGTTCTGATCTGTTACAACAAGATTTACATAAGATCCGGCGCATAATGCGTTAAATACAGATGGTGCCTGAAAAGTTGTTCCTCCGTCGTTGGAGTATTGTATTATTCCGGTTCCACCGGTTGCAGTAACTGTAATAGTACCATCGCATGATCCATTACATAATGGATTACTTCCTGATGCTGTTGCTGTAATGGGAAGTGGTTCGGTAATCGTGAAAACAGTGGTTGTATCCGGACATCCGCTTGCGTCCATTGCAACACCATAATAGCTTCCTGGTGCAAGTGATCCAATGGTGCTTAAAAACTGTCCTGCAATTTGTGTATTTGTGCTTGTGAACCAAGAATAGGTAAACGGAGCAATTCCACCAACCGGGGTGGCAGATGCGCCTCCATTTGCTGATCCTGCGCAGGTGACATTCGTGCTGGTGTGGTTTACTGCAGTAATTCCGGCAACAACAGAAGTATTTTGACTGAATTCAGAAGTTTCAAAATATCCGCCTGCGGCAACAAATTTACTTACGGTTGCGGTTACAATTGTTCCGGTAGTTAATAGTGTTGCGTGGAAATAGGAAAAGAAAGTATAACCGGTTGTTGTAACAGTTATGTTTGATGATCCCAGCCATAAATTCCCTTCTCCATGTCCGGAAGGATCCTGACCGGCACCGGGTACTTGATAAAAATCGATTCGGTAAGTGTTTCCTGCTATTCCATAAAACTCGCCGGCAATCGTTGTCCCTGTTCCACATTGCGTGGAAAGGAAATTGTCGGCGAAATTGATCAATGTATTAGCACCTGCATCGGCATCGTTCAAATCATTTGGTGTAACACCAACTGCTCCAAGATCGATTCCCAATCCGGAATTATTCAGAATGATGTTTTTACTAATTCCATTTTCTGTGCCTGAAATTACCGCAACACCCGCACCGTTATTGAAGGCAATTGTATTGTCAGCTGTTAATCCATTTCCAACCCTGTTTCTGTGTCCTGCAATCGAAATACCATGACCGCCATTGCCTTGATTGATGCTGTTAGTAAGATCAGTTCCAATTAAATTGTTGAACAGATTTACGCTGTCAGATACAATATCAATTCCTTTTCCAAGGTTAAAACAAACAAAATTGCCTCCGACCTGAGTGTTTGCTCCGTTGTTTATTTCTATCCCGTGAACGGTATTGCTTCGCATGAGCGTGCGTGAACTGTCAAGTCCAATGGTGTTATTTAGCAATGAATTGTTTCGGGAGGAGGAAATGCCAATTCCTGAGTTTCCATTTGAACTGATATAGTTTCCACCCAATGCTGTTCCAATTGCATTACCATTGGATCCTGTTTCAATAAAAATTCCGTACCCTGCATTTCCAATCGCATTATTAAGCTCACTAATTCCTATAAAATTATTTGTCAGCGTATTTCCGCCGGCACCGGAAGAGATCCTTACTCCGTTTCCGCTGTTTCCGGAAATATAGTTTCTGCCATTGCTTGCGCCGATCGTATTCCCAGTGGAAGTGCCGCTGATGAGTATACCAGTTGTATTGGCAATTGAAACCGCGGCAATAGGTGAGTACCCAATATTGTTTTTGAAAATGGAATTTGATGTACCTCCGTTAATGAAGATACCAGCTCCTCCCTGGCCACAGATGATGTTATTCCGTCCTAAAGTTGTACCGCCAATCGTATTATTGGATGCGGAAATGGTGACGCCATTTGCTGCAGCAGAACTTAATGAATTTTGTCCGTTATAAGTTAGGCCAAATTTGTTTCCTGAAACAGTATTTGCGTTTGCGGATGCATTGATAAAAACCTGATGAGCGGTATTTCCTGAAAGAATGTTTCCCTGGAAAAAATGGGACACACCTCCAATAAGGTTTCCTGTTGCTGCTACACCCGAAATTTCAATACCAACTGCCTGTGTTCCGAAAATTGTTGTTCCGATTTGATCGGTTCCAACAAGATTATTTTTAATTGTATTTGAAGGAGAGTTGTTAATGTAAATGCCACGTGCTGTATTATTGGAGATCATATTGATACTGTACAAAGACGTATCACCGATCGTATTACTACCTGCGGCTCCTTGAATTTCTATTCCATGGGTCCCATTGCTATGTACCATGTTCCCATGAATTTTACAACCGGACGCTCCGCCAATTACAATTCCGTTGTTTACAAATCCATGTATATTAAGTCCGCTGATAAAACTATTGATTGCAGTATTCCCTAAGATTATTCCGTTGGTAGTTGCTCCTGAGCCATCCAAAATAATTATTGGTGTTAAACTGGTAAGAGAGTTAAGGACATTTCCAGGACCACCGATTTGGCTTCCGGATTGAATATAACCATCAATAATTACCGGGTTGTTTATAGTGAGCGTCGCACCAAGTAAAATAGGTGTTGGAGCCGGAATGATGAAGTCGATGTAGTAGGGTGCCGGTGTAGCATTAGCATTTACCTGCGAAACCGCGTTTGCAAACGATCCTGCCCCGGTTGCATTCGAATTCACAACAGTGTATTGCGAAAACTCAACAGCTCCGGCATCCGGATTCATTGTGGCATTTCCCTGCATAATGCGTGGTGCCCTTCTGCAATCTTTTACTGGGAGTGTTCCTGCTGTTCCATTATCTGTTGCCGGTGAGGAGTTGCTGTTGATGCGGTGAAAACGCATTCCGTATCCATCTGTAACCAGCAGACCAAGATTTAACAATGCTGGTAAAACCGAAAAGGCATCATTGGTGGATGTAGTTACAAATCCCGGATTTGCAAAAGTGAAAATATTTCCACCTTGACTAACAAAATTTGCTGCTCCGGAATTGGAAAGCGAACCTAAAACACCTTGATCAAAAATGTTGTTGTGAAGTGTAACTGTTGTACCAGCAATGGCAACCGATAAGTCTTTACCAAGATTTGTTGCCGTATTTCCTTTAAAGGTGCAGTGACGGATAACCAGTGCCGGACCATTAATCGCTCTGATTGCTCCTCCATTTGCATTGGAGTTGTTTGCTGAAAATGTACAATTGGTTAAAGTGCATGTTGCGGCGGCTCCATTCACATATATCGCTCCTCCGTCTGATACGCTTGAGTTTTGTGTAAAGCAGCTGGAGTTAATGATGGTTGGTCCGTTGGTTAAAATTGCACCTCCTGTATTTGCCCGTCCTTGTTCAAACACACAATCATTCACCAATAGACTGGCTGTATTGGCGACTTGGATGGCTCCAACATTTAGATTTAGAGAAGGGTTGTGAAACAAAAAACCACGAATGCTTAGCTGTCCTCCGGTAACGTTAAATGCGCAGTTATTTATCCCTACCCCGGAGAAATTGATGGTATTGTGAACGGGGAAGGCACCAATAACTTCTACCGATGTGGTTACGGTAATTGGGGAAGTCAAAGCGACGGTTCCGCTAATACCCATGATTACCCGGTCTCCTGCTGCTGAAATTCCTATCTGGTCCCTCAGTGAACCCGGTCCTGCGTTGGCTGTAGTGGTAACGTAGCGATCGGCACTCTTAACCGATATGGAAATAAATACCGGAAATAAAATAAGAATGTGCCTTAAAGACCCAAAAAGTTTCGCCATGGTTTGTGTTTGGTGTGTGTCACAAAAACAGACGGCAAAAATAGGTTAAAGTTGCGCCTTGTAAGGGTAAAGGGGTGAGAAAAAATGGTTAAAGTTTCGACCAATCAAGGAAAATACAGGATGTACCTTATTTCTTTTTTGTGCGATTCTTTTGTTCCCGAATTGGGGCTTCATGGAAAAAATAGCGAAAATCTAACGTTAAATAGGTTCCGCGCAGACCGAAATCTGCTCTGTAAGTGCTGAAATTATCCTTCGAATATTCGATATACGACCTTGTGATATCTTTAACAGGGTTGTGAAATGAGGCTCCAAAATAGAAAAATCCGGATTTTTTGGTTCGGTATTCGAAGCCAACATTGGCAATTAGTGCGGCACTTAGAAAATTAGTAGTCAGTTTCGAAAAATGATAAAAACGTCGGTCTGTTGCGAAGGATTGTACGTCGCTGGCAAAGGCAATGAGTGAGATTCCAAAGGCTGTATTCATATACAAACGCTCACCTAACTGAATGTAAATTAGCATTTGATTAGGGATTTCGTAGGAAACCAAACTGAAATCGGAAGGAGAGGAAAAGCCGCTATCTACATCTGTACAATTGATGGCATAGCGCCTTTTTACATAGCTGATTCCGCCTTCGTAGGAAATCATTTTTGTGAATCCTCTGCGAATGATCATTCCGTAACTATGTCCCCAGGTGGGAGTAATACTGGCTTCAAGGGCATCATCTTTTGTAATGATTTCTCCCGCACCGAAAAAGCGACTTGCAAAAATGGGTTTGTATTGAATTCCTAATGTTAGCATCCGCTCTTGCGCTTTAAGAATGCCAAAAGGGGGAAAAATAAGGAGGATCAGAATGAGTCGTTTCATGAGCTTACACGTAAACGTTGACCAACTCTTAAACGGGTTCTCGAAGAAATATTGTTCATTTCACAAAGCTGAGTAACTGATAATCCATACCGTGTTGCGATTTTATGGGGATAATCTCCGCGTTCTACTGTGTGAAAGTGTACTCCAACCGGTGTGCAAACAAATGAAGTTCTCATTTTACGCATCATCAAAGTGTCGCTGAGTAACTTCCCTTCACGGAAATCAATCACGTTGGAAGGATTAAGAGGTATGTTTTTGTATCGGATCTCAAAATGAAGATGACTTCCTGTTGAATTCCCCGTGCTTCCACCAAGACCCAGTAATTGACCGGCTTTAACAGTCTGACCGCTTTTTACGCTTATCCTCGCCATGTGGGCATAAAGCGTTTCTAACCCGTTGTAGTGACGTACGATAACTACTTTGCCATAGCCGGAATAATTTTTTGCCATTCTTACTACTCCATCGAACGCACAGGGGATACTGTCCCATTGATCAAGTTCGATGTCGACTCCATTATGGTTTTTACCATCTCTCCATCCAAAGGGTGAACCAACACGGATGCCGTATTTGCGAATGGTCTGGTCGCTGACCGGTCGATGATATCCGAATGTGGTGGAATTTAAACGAAGAAGAAAAAGGGTGTCGAACAGATCCAATGGAATGCTCTGATTGAAGGGATGGACATTGTCCCAGGAATGGAAATAAACTTCTTCAGATGGAAATTTATTTTTGACCGGTTTAATTTGCAGCATTGGTATTGAAGCAGAAGCAATGAATTCCTTGCTGTGTAGAAGCAATAAATTGAGTTCGTTTACAAGTCCGTACGGAATACTGTCAAGACTGAAAAGTGAATCGAGTGCAGATTCAATTTCGGCTTTTTTCTTTTTTCTGATCGATGCATAAAAAAGCAAACCATTCACCGTGGCTGATTCCTGCGGGATTACTGAAAGGGAGTCAATCAATTTAGTAAGATCGGCATCGCTTAGATCCGATTGACCTGCAAGTAAAAATTCTTCTCCATAGGTTACTTCTGCTAATAATGTATCATTCTCTTCATCTCCGTTATGGGCAGTTGAGTAGTTATCCACTTCCCTGGTTAGTGAAGTAAATAAAACCAGACAAAGGCTTGTAATAAGGAATCCGAAAATTTTTCTTTTCATCTATTTATTGGAATACACCAATCCTATTATGGTGAAAATAAGTACAACAAAAAGGAGAATTAAAATGAAATACTCTCTTGTTTTTCCTATTACAAAAAAGTTGAGATGTTCGGCTTGCTTACGGTGTTTTTTATGGACGCCAAATAAATAAATTGTTTTTTCACCATGTTGCTCTACAACCGATTCAAAAGTGATTTTATTTTCTTCGAGCAGTCCGGTTAGTTTATCGGCTTGTTCTTTTTTAAAGTAATGTATCACCAGGTACCTGTTGTCGGTAGGATGGTCGTAATAATTGGTAATACGAAATAGTTCTTCCATTGTATCTCCCTCTACTTAATGGCTGATGAATTCACCAACAATCGCTGTATTCCCCACTTTTCCTTTGTAAATGGATGTCCTCGTTTTTTCAATTAAAGCCAATCCATCCTCGGTATCACGAATAAATTTTCCTTTACCGTATACATAAAGCGTGTCGTTGGAAAAAGCAGCGGGACTAACTGCACTGAAATCTCCGATGAATTTTTTTTTCTCCAGATCATAGACATACTCAGTTCCAACAATATCTGTTGAATGCTCCATTACAAGATACCGGTTGCCAAGAATAATTTCATAATTCGTCCATAAACCATCTTCTTCTATAGGAGGGAGCTGATTCAGTTTCAGTTTTGGAATTCGGATCAGATTCCCCAGACTGTCAATAATAACAAGTTCATGTATGGGAGGAGCCTGCATGTTTTGTGATCGGATCACCAGGCATTCGGAGCCATAGAAATTTGTGAATGCAGTTGTTCCGGCCTGAAGGGGATTGAGATCCACAAAATGGATCAACTCTTTTTTTTCATCCTGCGAAAAAACAGCAAGGTAGTTGGAGAGATTATTGGTAAGGAGAAATCCTTTGAACGTTTTTTTTGCATCTGCCATTCCAATCGTTCTTACCGTAAACATTGGGCTGCCCGGAAAATCGCTGCTTTTCCCGAATAGTTCCGTGCATACAGTTTCCGGAACTTCAGATGAATTTCCTTTAAGGTATAATTGCTCAAACTGTGAATATGCTTCTGTAGAGTTAAGCTCCGGAACGGAATCAACATGAGTGGAAACAGAATCCTCTGATGAGGCGTTTTCGGGTTGGGGTGCGCTGGTTTGACAGGATTGCATGGCAAGAAGCACCATCAAAAAACCGGTAATTTTTTTTTTCATCATTCCATCCATTCGGTTACGTACTCAATAGGACGTCGTTGTCCCTTGGGCCATTCTCCTTTTGGATAACCAATATAGAAAAATCCGAGGCATTTATCCTGAGCGCCCAATCCAAGATACTCTTTCATCCCCTCCGAATAGGTCATTCCCCCTGATCCCCAATACGAAGCCAATCCATATGCAGTACAGGTCAAGTACATGTTCTGTACAGCACAAGCTACCGCCTCCACTTCTTCAATCTCCGGAATTTTTCCCGCCTCGTTGCGCTTCATGCAAATAGCAATCACTACTGAAGAAAGTAGCGGTCGATCTTTTAGCTTGGAATATTTTCCGGGATCAAAATCAGTTTCGTTCACCGATGCTTTGTATAATTCTGCGTGTGCCTCACCAAATTTTGCGATCGAATCACCCATAAATACTTTAAACCTCCAGGGTTGCGTCATCCCATGATTGGGAGCCCAGATGGCATTGTTTAATATTTTTTCTACGATTTCACGCGGAACTTTTCGGTCACTGAAAAACTCCGGTGCGATGGTTCGGCGGTCCTGAATTACTGCTGTTATTTCACTTAAGTTGTACTTCATCTGTTCCGGCTTTTTTACAAAATTAGGACTTGAACTGCATCAGCCGATTTTATTTCCCTTTTATTCAAAATACCTGCTTTGTGGTATTGTCTGAACATGCTGCCCATTCTACTTTCGTGTCGTAATTTATAATTAATCCAAACAAAAATAAGGATGAAGGCATGTCTTGTATCGATCTGTTTATCAGTAGCTTTAACCGTAAATGCGCAAGTTAATGAACCGGATACTACAACGGTTTTGTCGGAAGTAACCATCCTTGGTAAAAGCGCCAATACCCTACCCGGATCCGGAGCAGTAATTGAAGCCAGAAAGCTTTCCCAATTCAACCAACCGGATATAAATAAGGTACTTAGGACAGTGCCCGGAGTAAATGTAAGAGATGAAGAAGGCTTTGGCTTGCGCCCAAACATCGGGTTAAGAGGAACACAGGTTAACCGAAGTGCAAAAATTACTTTAATGGAAGATGGAGTGTTGATGGCTCCTGCTCCCTATGCGGATCCTTCTGCCTATTACTTCCCAACTTTTGCGCGTATGGAAAGCGTAGAGGTGTTGAAAGGAAGCAGTCAGATCAAATACGGTCCTTATACAATCGGAGGCGCATTAAACTTAATATCCACATCAATTCCCAACGCATTCAGAGGCTTCGCACAGTTTTCTTATGGGAGTTTTGGCACAAATCAGCAAAGAATCTGGATAGGTGACAGTCATAAGAACTTCGATTATGTTTTTGAAGTAAACCGTATTGCCAGCAACGGATTTAAGGAATTGGACAACAAGGGTAATACGGGGTTTGATCGCAGAGATGTGATGGGTAAAATGAGATGGCATACTGACGCATCCGCTAAGTTGCAGCAATCACTTACCTTGAAGTTTGTAAACATGACTGAGCAAGGAAATGAATCTTATCTCGGTTTAACATTTGATGATTTTAAAGCCAATCCAAACAGAAGGTATTCCGCTACGCAAAAAGATATTCTGGATATGAAACATCACCATGTTTCTTTAACTCATTCCATTACACCTTTAAAAGGATTTTCAATTGTAACTACAGGTTATTATGCGAGTACATTCAGAGATTGGGCACGTGTAAATACAATTGCAGGAAAAAGCGTCAATGCGATTCTTGCTGACCCTGTTGCAAATGATACTGCATACCAGGTTATGACCGGGAATACAAATGGTACAGTTGCTTATCAAAGTGCTGCACGAACCTATACCGTTAAGGGGATTCAAACCAATCTGAAGTTTGAGCTTCAGACAGGTTCGGTCAAGCATATATTTCAGGCCGGAGTTCGTTATCATGAGGATCAGGCGGACCGCTATGCAACACGTTCTACCTACAATATGCTCAACGGGACAATGATTCTGACTACACCGGGTGTTACAGGAAATAATGAAAATCAGATACGTGGCGCAAAAAGTGTAGCCAGTTATTTTCAGTACGATTTTAATTTCAAAAAACTAACAGTAAGTCCCGGAATCCGCCATGAGCAGATCACATTTGATATCATGAATTATGGTACTTCAGACAATGCCCGCATGGGAACAGCCTTGAAAACTGCATCCAATCAACTTTCAATTTTACTTCCCGGAATAGGAATTAATTATGCCATCAAAGATTATATGAGTGTTTTTGGTGGAGCTCATAAAGGATTCTCTCCTCCTGGAATGCCGTCTACAACCACAACAGTACAGGCAAAAGTTGAAACCGCGATGAATTACGAATTGGGTTATCGTTACAATAAGAATGGATTTAAAACACAGGTTGTAGGGTTTTATAACGATTATGATAACATCCTTGGTTCAGACAATGTCTCGGGTGGAGGAGCAGGAACAGGTGATATGTACAATGCCGGAAATGCAACGATTATGGGAGCAGAAGTAAGCATTGAATACAATATCCTTTCGCGGTTAAATAAAGAAAACAATATACGTATGCCATTGGGAATTGCCTACACATTTACAGATGCAAAATTTGATGAAACATTTATAAACGCAGGTGGCGACTGGGGTACAGGAACAATCAATCAAGGAGATTATATTCCATTTATTACTCCGCATTTGTTTACTGCAACATTAGGCCTTGAGACGAATAAATTCAATACAACACTTATTTCAAGGTATGTGGGCGATACCCGCACAATCCCGGGTCAGGGTGAATTAATCACGCCGGGCGAAAACGTAAAGTACAATGATGTGAACACCATTGCAGGATATTGGGTGTTCGATTTAAGCGCGAATTACAGATTTTATCAGGGTGTGTCAGCGTATTTGTCGGCCAATAATCTATTGAACACAAAATATATTGTTGCAAACCTTCCGCAAGGATACAGACCGGGAATGCCATTTGCTGTAAATGTTGGATTAAAGGCAAACTTTTAAATTCTTCTGTTCACACCTGTAATTATTCACTTCATCAGTGCGTAATTGCAGGTGAGAATGGCACTTTAAAATCCGTTTGAAGAAGGGAGCTTGATCAATACCCGTATTTTTCTTTCCATCGTGCTTTTAACCAGGCACGAATTTCTTCCTCGCGTTTGTTGTTGCCGGGATTGTAAATTTTTGTTCCGCTAATTGCCTCCGGTAAAAATTCCTGTTCCGCAAAATTACCCTTGTAGGAGTGCGCGTATTTGTATTTTTCACCGTATCCCAGTTCTTTCATCAAGCGCGTTGGTGCATTGCGTATGGAGAGTGGTACAGACAGACTTCCGGTTGTGCGGACTAATTCCTGTGCTGCATTAATGGCTTCATAGGATGCGTTGCTTTTTGGCGAGGTAGCAAGAAACAGTGCGCACTGCGACAGAATTATTCTCGACTCCGGCCAACCTACCATACTCACTGCCTGAAATGTGGATGTTGCAATCAACAAGGCGTTGGGATTTGCATTGCCGATATCTTCTGAAGCAAGAATAAGCATTCGTCGCGCGATAAATAGCGGATCTTCTCCGCCTTCTACCATTCTAGCCAGGTAGTAGACAGCTGCATTCGGATCACTTCCTCTAATCGATTTAATGAATGCAGAAATGATATCGTAATGTTGTTCTCCGTTTTTATCGTAAAGTGCAAGATTGTTTTGGATGACGGATGTTACCGATTCGTTGGTAATACTGATCTTGCCGGGGGAAGAAGATTGGATAACCAGCTCAAGTGCGTTCAGTAATTTTCTGGCATCACCACCTGATATTTTTATTAGCGCATCTGTCTCGATCAATTCAATTTCCCGCTTGTTCAGCAGCTCATCATTTGCAATCGCCTGCCTGATGATTTTTTCGAGATCTTCTTTTTCAAGATGCCGTAAAACGTAAACCTGACACCGGGATAGCAATGCGGGAATTACCTCGAACGATGGATTTTCGGTTGTAGCACCAATCAGAGTAATGATTCCGCGTTCAACAGCACCCAATAATGAATCTTGTTGCGATTTACTGAAACGGTGAATTTCATCAATGAACAGAACCGCACTGTTGCCACCAAATAACCCCTGGTTGCCAACTTTCTCTATGACTTCACGAATATCCTTAACACCGGAATTGATGGCGCTTAATGTATAAAAGGGGCGTTTTAATTGAGTTGAAATAAGCTGGGCAAGTGTTGTCTTTCCCACACCGGGAGGCCCCCACAAAATCATCGATGGAATATTCCCGGTAGCAAGTGTCTTTCGTAAAATCGCATTTTCACCAATAAGATGCTCCTGCCCGATATAATTTTCGAGTTTACCGGGTCGCATTCGTTCGGCTAAGGGTTCCATATTACAAAGTATTCAATGCTTCAACTACAGCATTGCGTTTACGTGTAGAAACCGGAACATTCGATCCTTCCTGCATGAGGAGGTATCCACCATCGCCTTTTACAAACTCTTTGATGTAATTTGTGTTAACCAGATGGCTTTGGTGTACGCGCAAAAACGAATGATCACTTAACATCTCTTCGAAATCCTTGAGCGTTTTTGTTACCAGTACTTTGCTTTTATCAAGGAAATAAAACATAGTATAATTCACATCTGCTTCGCAACGTACGATATCAGAAATATTTACCACATGTATTTTATCAAGTGTATTTAGTGCTAATCTTTTTAGTGGTTTATTCCCGTTTTTGGAATGTTCCATTAAAAGATCCAATGATTCCCCGGAAGTCTTTTTACTACCCTGGATCTTTGCAACTGCTTTTATCAGATCATCCGGATCAACCGGCTTGAGCAGATAATCGATCGCTGAAAAACGAAATGCTTTCACAGCATGTGCATCAGATGCCGTTGTGAAAATTACGTTGAATGAAACATCTCCAAGAATTTCCAGCAAATCAAATCCGCTGCCATCTCCCATTTGAATGTCGAGAAATACGATCTGTGGTTGAACCTGCCGCAATAATTTTGTGCCGCTAACCACTGAGTCAGCCTCAGCTATGATCTCAATCTCCGGACAAAAATTTTCAATGTCGGCACGCAAGCTGGCACGCGATTCGCTGTTATCATCAATAATTACTGCTTTCATGTGGATCGGAATTAAAACAAATATACAAAACGCAGGCCCCAATTGGATTCAGTTTTTTACGATATTGTAAGTAGTTATGAGACTTCAAACACTTGTTTTCGCAATTATTTCTTTCCTATTCACGTCAGGAACTGTACACAGCGGAGGTTCAGCATGGCCGGGAATGCCTTACCATCACGTTAAAGTGTATTTATACAATCTTGACGGTAAATTATTTGGGCGACATTCTCCTATTAAAGAGGGAATTCCTGATCCTACCTTATTTGGTGAGGGTGTGACATTGAATACCGAATCTCAAAATGCACTGAACAAATGGTTGAGGCAGGACCTTAGTTTACTGAATGAAGGTATGGCAGGATGTTATATTCCTCATCATGCAATTATTTTTTATGATGATCAAAACAAACCTATTGCATGGATGTCGGCATGTTTCATGTGCACGGGAATTCGTTTCTATTTCCCTGTCCCCAAAATGAAAAAAGTAGTTTACAATTCGAAGACCGAGCAAATGGCCAATAGGCAGATAGCGGATTTACGGAAGATCGTTGAAGGTGCAGGAATTCCGGTTTTTGATACAGCAGAGGAATACGGAAAGTATATGCAAAAAAATAAAAAGGTTTCTAATGAAAGGGTTTGTTTGGATACTGCCTTTATTCGAAATTATTACCCTGAAAAATTGACTATGGATGTATTAATGAAGTCCATATCAGCTGATTCAATCGATGCCAAATTTTCTACCACACATCACGCAAAAGTTACGGCAGGTGGCGATGCTTATTCTTTTTATGAGTGCCGTTACAAAACCTCCCGTTTTTGGTTTTCCGGACGAAAAGGCGGGCCGGCCTATCTCGATCACGCAGTAATTTTAAATGAAGAAGTTCGATTGCTCCAGCAAATAGCAGTAGGAATTCAGGAAAAACAAATTTACTCCATGATTACCTGCGAAGGACATCCTTACCCGTCTTCGCTTGTGCTGCACAATGGCGCCGGAAAAGCGATCCGATTCTCATTGTATAACGGAGAAATTTCAGGTATTGAATTGTTATCAGATTACTAACCTAAATAATTGATTTTGGAATAAAAAAAGGCTGTCGATTCCGACAGCCTTTTTTTTATTTGGTGAATAATAGTTCTCTGAATTTCGGAAGACTCCACAATTCATCATCCACAATTATTTCCAGTTTGTCGGCATGGTAACGGATCTCATCAAAATACGGCTTCACTTTTTCGCAATAAGCAATTGCACGTTTTTTCGAATCGGAGATGTTATTCGCTTTTTTACGCTCTTCAATCATCTCATCAACCTTAATAATAATTGTGTTAATGTGATTGCTGATATCGCTTACCAGCGTTTGAAGTCCTTCTGTCGTTTTTTTACCTGCAGCACCCAATACTTGCTGTTGTTTGCTGAGGTTTTCGAGAAGAATATTCTGATATTTTACACCCGCAGGAACAATTCGGGTAAGTGCAATATCGCCAACCAATCGCGATTCGATCTGAATTTTTAAAGTGTACTGGTCTAATTCTATTTCATGACGTGCTTCAATTTCACGGGCAGTCAGTACTCCTTCTTCTTCAAAAAGTTTAGCAACTTCTTTTCTCTCCCAAACATCCAAAGCACGTGGAGTGTCTTTCAAATTCGATAAGCCACGTTTTTCTGCTTCTTTCACCCATTCATCGCCGTAACCATTTCCTTCAAAACGAATTTTTTTGGATTCAACGATATACTTACGCAATGTTTGCAGAATAGCCTCGTCTTTATCCGCTCCTTTCGCAAGTTGTGCGTCAACTTCTTTTTTGAATTTTTTCAGCTGATTGGATACAATTGTGTTAAGTACCATCATTGCATTTCCGCAATTCGCTGATGAACCAACTGCTCTGAATTCAAATTTGTTTCCGGTAAATGCAAATGGCGACGTACGGTTTCTGTCGGTATTGTCGAGCATGATTTGTGGAATGCGCCCGATATTGAGTTTGAGTTCTGTTTTTTCTTCAGCACTCATTTTACCGCTTTTTACATTCTTCTCCAGCTCATCAAGCACTTTTGTAAGTGATGCACCGATAAACGTAGAAATGATTGCAGGAGGCGCTTCATTTGCACCTAATCGGTGGTCGTTGGATGCTGTTGCTATAGCAGCTCTGAGTAGATCTGCATTATCGTGAATGGCTTTAATGGTGTTAATGAAAAAAGTCAAAAACATCATGTTTGCCTTTGGTGTTTTACCCGGACTAAGCAGATTTTTTCCGGTATCCGTTCCGAGTGACCAGTTATTGTGTTTACCGCTTCCATTTATTCCTGAAAATGGTTTCTCATGGAAAAGAACACGGAAATTATGTTTACGTGCAATCTTCTCCATTAAATCCATCAGGAGTTGGTTGTGGTCATTCGCAACGTTGGCTTCTTCGAATATGGGTGCACATTCAAATTGGTTTGGCGCAACTTCATTGTGACGGGTTTTAACCGGAATGCCCAACTTCAATGATTCTGTTTCGAACTCGCGCATGTAAGCATATATGCGCTCAGGAATAGAACCGAAGTAGTGATCTTCCAACTGTTGACCTTTTGCCGGTGCATGACCGAACAAAGCGCGTCCGGTCATCATTAAGTCAGGACGTGCATTGAACAATGCGGAATCAACCAGAAAATATTCCTGTTCCCATCCAAGCGTAGCATGCACTTTCGTGATGTTTTTATCGAAGTATTGACAAACATCTGTTGCAGCTTTGTCAATGGAATGAAGTGCCTTCAGCAATGGCATTTTATAATCCAGCGATTCGCCGGTATAGGAAATGAAAATGGTTGGGATGCAAAGATTTTTTCCAATCAAAAAAGCAGGAGAGGAGGGGTCCCATGCTGTGTATCCGCGTGCTTCGAATGTGTTTCGAATACCACCATTCGGGAAACTCGATGCATCCGGCTCCTGTTGTGCGAGCATGCTGCCGCTGAATTTTTCTATCGAACGTCCTTCCCCTCCAATGATGGGTTCGAAAAAAGAATCATGTTTCTCAGCAGTTGTTCCAGTAAGTGGTTGAAACCAGTGTGTATAATGTGTGGCCCCTTTGGAAATAGCCCAGTCTTTCATCCCCGCAGCAACCAGGTCAGCAATACTTCTATCGATTTGATGTCCTTCAAGGATTGCTTCACGTACTTTTTCGTAAACCTGCTCCGGTAAGTACTGTCGCATCGCCTGATCATTGAATACATTTTCGCCAAAAAAGGACGAGATGCGTTCATTCGGGCTTACCGAGTAGTTGGGCTGGCGGTTAAATACCTCTTCAAGGGCTTTAAATCGGATGGTAGACATATTTTTCTGTTTTTTTGACAAATCTATCCCTTTTTTGGGGGGTTGATCTGAAAAAACATAAAAAAATGTGAACACAGGTTGAAAAAATGGGGGGGGTGTCCGAAAAAAAGATGGTTTTATTAGTTTCTATTCAAAATAAAAGGCCCTTTCGGGCCTGCAGGTAGGAATGGATTGCCGGAATTAGAGTTTCGGATCCTCGATCTCTGTGGTAATATCCAATTCTTTGGTGATATCCAGGCTTTGTTTTAGATCGATATCACCTTTTATATCAGCTTGTTGTTGTGCTCTGTCGGCCGATTCCCGTATCTCCCGTTGTAGTTCTGAGGACGCATCTTTAATAGCACGCATACCTCGGCCAAGCGTTCTGGCTATGGTAGGAATACTTTGAGGCCCGAATAATAAAAGGACCACCAAAAAGATAACCACAATTTCACCTCCGGATATATTCAGGAACAATAGCATGATGCAAAGTTAAGTGGAAATACGACATCCCTAAAAAAAGAAAGCCCCGGAACTTCCGGGGCTTTGCTATTTAACTTAAGTAATTAGTCTTTTTTAGTGGTAGTATTGTTGCCAATACTTTTTCCTGCGATATCATATACCAAAGGAGACGCAATGAACAAGGATGAATAGGTTCCTACAACCACACCAACAAGTAATGCAAACGTAAATCCTTTAATGGCTTCGCCGCCAAACAGGAAGATTGCAAGCAGTACAACTGCAGTAGTCATTGAGGTATTAATAGTACGACTTAGTGTGCTATTAAGCGCATTGTCAATTAATGAGCCCGTCTCCATGCGTTTGTTTTCGCTTAAATATTCACGTACTCGGTCAAATACAACAACAGTATCGTTGATGGAATAACCCACTACAGTAAGAATCGCTGCAATAAAGGCTTGGTCAATTTCCAAAGAGAATGGTAGGATGCCATAGAAAATGGAGAAGATTCCTAACACAATAAGTGCATCATGAAAGAGCGCAGCAACTGCGGCCAAGCCAAATTGCCATTTACGGAATCGTATTGCGATATACCCGAAAATGATAATCAGAGCGAAAATAATTGCTGAAATGGATGATTCAATTAACTCGCCTGAAATTACCGGACCAACTTTTCTGGAGCCAAGAATTTCATATTTGCCCTCCCACTCAATAAGACCTTCCTTCAATTTTTCTGTTACCGTGTTTTCTGCAGTTGAAGACGTATCGTTAATCATGAACTTCGTTGTGACTTTCGCCTTGAACTTGTTCTCGATTTTCTTTACCTCAGGTGTAAGCTTCTGACCATCCTCAACAAAAACGTTGGAGAGGTTGCTGCGGATTTTTTCGTAATTGGCTTCTTCCTGAAACTGAATCTCAAAAGCATAACCACCGGAGAATTCAACCCCGTAATCAAGTCCTTTGGTTGCGAGTGATGCGATACCACCAAGAATCAGAATAGTTGAAATTCCGTAATACAGTTTTCTTCCTTTAATGAATCCAAACTTGGTATTGGTAAGGATGTTTTCAGTCATTTTGGAGGAGAACGAAATCTCTTTTTTACGCTCAAGCAATTCATGAATGATCAAACGCGAAATAAAGATGGAAGAGAAAAGTGAAGTGAAAATACCGATGATAAGGGTAGTAGCAAATCCAAGGATCGGACCTGAACCAAAAGCAGCAAGTACAATCGCCGTTAACAAGGTCGTAAGGTTACCATCGATAATGGATGACAATGCTTTTTTGAAACCGTCGTTTACAGCAACCTTCACAGATTTTCCTCCGCGTAATTCTTCACGAATACGTTCGAAGATAAGTACGTTGGCATCAACCGCCATACCAATCGTTAGAACGATACCGGCAATACCGGGTAATGTTAATGATGCCTGAATGGATGCAAGTGCACCGATAAGGAAGAAAAGGTTTGCAACCAATGCGATGTTTGCAATCAAACCGGCTTTCTTGTAGTAGATGTACATGTAAACAAGTACAATCATGAGTGCAATCAGAAACGAGTTCAATCCTGAAGTGATATTGGATTGTCCAAGTGATGGACCAACTTCAACGGAGTCAACAATTTGTGCACGTGCAGGAAGTGTACCTGACTTAAGAACGTTGGCAAGGTCATTTGCTTCGTCTACAGTAAAGTTACCGGAGATGGATGAACGTCCGCCGGTAATTTTATCCTGTACAGTTGGTGCAGAATAAACGTAGTCGTCCATTACAATGGCAATCGCTTTGCCTTTGTTTTTCTCAGTTAGATTAGCCCAGGTTTCAGCACCTTTTGCATTCATTTGCATCAATACCTGAACACGACCTGAAAACTGATCGAAATCGTAACGGGCTTCTGATACTGCTGAACCGTCTAGTTCAGGAACACCTTTACGTCCTGTCTTAATACAATACAAACTGATGTATTGCGATTCTTCACCATTATAAAAGTCAGGTTTAGAACCCCAAAGCAATCGCAGGTCATCAGGAAATACACCTTTCAAACCGGGGTGAGCCAACAGACCGTTTAACCGGGCAGTGTCTGCAATGGGAGAGAATCCAATACGCGAACCTTGTTCCCATGTAAAATTATTGTCTGACTGTTTGTTGATCGCAAGATTCAGGTAAGAATAGATTGGGTACTTCTTCTTACGCTCAAGATCATTCATCAGACTGTCAGGCTTGGTTGATTCAGCCAATGATGAATCGTTATTAGCCGTTGTTGCCAAAGTGCTATCTGTAGTCTTGGTAGAATCAGTATTAACGGCAGTTGATGGTTCTGTAGTTGTTGCAGTTACCGTAGAATCAGCAGGCTTTTCGATTGCAGCACCTTCGGTATAGATTTCAGGGAACAAAGCCTTTGAAACAATGGAGTTGGCAGTTTCCAGGAATGGGGCAATCTCGTGATTGTTATAGGTCTCCCAGAACTCAAGGTTGGCTGTACTCTGCAAAAGATTACGAACACGGATCTTGTCTTTTACACCGGGAAGTTCAATCTGGATACGTCCGCTGTTGCCAAGGCGTTGAAGTGTTGCATTGCTAACACCAAACTTGTTGATGCGGTTGTTCATGATCTCCTCGATATTGGCCATTGCAATATCTCTTTCTGCGTGCAACTTGGCGATAAGCTCGTCGTTGCTCATTTTGGAGGGGAACTTATCCTTATTAGCTGCAGAAAACGGAGTTACTAATTTACCATCCGGATTGTTAGCCAGATATTCGGCAGCATACAAATCAATGAAGTCTTCCGATTGATTTTTCACCCATTTCCCATAGGCACTCTCATACGCCTTACGGAATGTAGGATTCTTGCTTTTACCGGCAAGATTTACCACCAGGTCAGGAATAGAAACTTCAAGCGTTACCGCCATCCCGCCCTTGAGGTCAAGGCCAAGACTTAATTCCTGCTTCTTACATTGCTGATAAGATTCTCCCAGCAAAGGGTAAGCCGGCTCGTGAGCCACTTTTCGCAGGTAGTCTTCTGTAAGACGGTTTTTTAAATTCTCTACATCGATCTCCTTGGCCATCTCATACTGATCAGACCCGTAAACTACTACGGTTTGTTTGGTCTGTATGATCGAATCAAGTTGATCCAGAGCTACTTGCTCCGCTTCTTTCTCTACGCTATTGGTCACCCAGGAATAGGATATCTGGAAAAGACACGCTAAGGTAAGAAGGATCGTGAATGTCCAGATCGCACTCTTGTTCTGCATTGAAAAACAGTTTTTCGGTTAATTAAATTGGGGTGCAAATATAGAATTTAGGTCCTTATTTACACTATCAAAGTGTTAATAATGGGTAAGATATTGTATTTCAACCGTTTGTATGCTTAGCTAGTTCGTCCATTAAGGATTTATGTATTTTTGCCGCAACTGAAGGCATCTTTACGGGTGTTTCCACGTTTATGATGAATAACAATTGTATGCGAAGAATAATCACCCTCTCTTTCCTTGTTTTTATGCTGCCGTTTCAGTTGCTGACAGCACAGACAAGCTATTTGTTCAGTCAGGTGGATACGGTTGTTGTACGATTCAATCTTGATACTTTTAATCTTGCGTGGGCCGGAGGGATCAATTATGGTCAGTTTTCAAACATTGATCTGAACGGTGATGGGATCAAAGACCTTTTTGTTTTTGACCGTACCGGAAATAAGCCGCTTTGTTTTGTACATCAAGGTTCAATAAATTCAATTGAATACAGGCACGAACCTGAATATGAACTCGCTTTTCCGGCAATGCAGGCTTGGGCTTTATTGAAGGACTATAACGGAGATGGGAAAGAAGATTTGTGGACCTACACTCCAGGGGGAATAAAACTGTACACGAATACTACTCCGGTTGGAGGTCCTTTAAGTTTTCAGTTATTTATTCCGCTGATCCGTTCCAATCAGCTAGGGAATATGATCAACCTCTATGTGAGTTCTGTTGATCTACCCGGAATAGTAGATATTGATGGCGATGGTGATTTGGATGTACTCACGTTTGGCGTGATTGGTACTTCACTTGAATACCACAGGAATTATTCTGTTGAGAACGGACATGGTCTCGACAGTATGCATTTTCAATTAAAAAATCAATGTTGGGGATGCTTTGAGGAGGGGACTTTTACAAATGAAATTTTTCTTAATTCTCCTTGTCCGAATACCGGAATCCCTTCACCGCAGCTTCCATTGTTGATTGAAGAAGCTACACGTCTGGATAAGGAACATTTAAAAGATCCGGATAGGTCTGCTTCGCGACATTCAGGTTCTTGTACATGCGGATTAGATCTGAATGGTGATAAAATGATCGATCTTTTACTTGGCGATGTTTCTTTTCCCAATCTGGTTCAGATTACGAACGGTGCTACCGTTGTAAACGCCAATCAATGCATGAATGCTTTTGACACGCTGTTTCCTTCTTATGATGTTGCTGTCAAATTGGAAGTTTTTCCTTGTGGGTTTTATGTTGATGTAAACAACGATTCCCACCGCGATTTAATTGTTACTCCACAGTCGACCGGAGCTGCTGAAAATAAAAGTAGTGTTTTGTATTACAAGAATACAGGTCATGATACTCTTCCGGTTTTTGATCAGATACAAAGGGATTTTTTACAAAAGGAAATGATCGAAAAAGGCGAAGGAGCTATTCCTGTGCTTGCAGATTATGATGGCGACGGGTTATTGGATTTGTTTGTTTCCTCGTTTGGTTATTTTGATCCTGTGAGTGATTCGATTATTTGTAAGATTAGTTTGTACCGGAATGTTGGTACAGCAACAAAGCCGGAATACAATTTTCTTACAGATAATTTTGAAGGTTTGAATTCAGTCATTGGGCAGCGCAGTTTGGTTCCGACTTTTGGTGATCTCGATGGTGATGGTGATGATGATATGATTGTTGGTGACGAAACAGGTGTGTTGGCACGATTTGTAAACACTGCAGGACCCGGAAATCCCTATGATTTCATTTTGGTATCTGCAGGAATGCTTGATTATAACGGAGTATTGATTGATGCAGGACAATTTTCTGCACCTGTGTTGGTAGATATTGACCGTGATTCCGATTTGGATATTCTTGTAGGGAATCGCACAGGTAAAATTTCATTTTATGAAAATATTGGAACAACTACTTTAGCCTCTTTTAGGTTGGTAACAGTTTCGTTTGGTAATCTCAACGTAAAAGAGTGGTGGGACAATAGTGGATTCAGTATGCCCTCTGTTTACGACGATAATGGATCGTACCAGTTGTTTGTCGGGTCTAAGGCTGGTTGGGTTCATCATTATAACAATATTGATGGAAATTTATCCGGTTCCTTTACCTGGGTAGATAGTACGGTTTTCGAAATCCCTTCCGGATTGAGAACAGCTCCTGCGGTTGCAGATCTTAACAACGACGGATTTATGGATATGATTCTGGGGAATTTCAGAGGAGGCTTATCCTTTTTTGTTGGCGATCCGCAAGGCTCATCTTCCGTTCAGGAATATGCCAATATTGATTTTTCTATTTTTCCCAATCCTGTTTCCGATCAATTGTTTATCGCTATCAGCGACTACATACCGGGTTACAGAATTATTATTCATGATCTTACAGGACGGGAATTATATTCCGGCGCAATAAACGCGGACAGAACTGCAATTGATGTGTCTTCTTTTGTTCCGGGTTTGTATTTTATTTCTATTTTCAATGGGTCAAAAACCACAACCCAAAAGTTTATCCGATATGAAAGCCGTTAAATTCTCCTTATTAATTATATGCCTGCTTGTTGTTTTTTCCTCCTGCGAGCGGGTAGCGGGAAAAGGCGGTAAGGCTGCGATCCATGTTACCACAGTTAACGGTCCTTTAAATACATCCGGTGTATCTTTGAGAATGAAATATGGAGCAACCTCTTTCCCGGGTGAGAATGTGCCTTATGATGAAGACGGATTTACAGATTATGCTGGCGATTACACGTTTAATGATCTTAAGCGGGGTGATTACTACATTTATGGAAAAAAAATAACAGCTACCGATACCTTATTGGGTGGAGCACATGTACTAATCAATAACAAGCCGGGCGAAACGCATGTTGTAATTGATTTTGCCGAAGAAGATCCTTTTTAACAGGTGAAAGAAAACAGAAGAATCGTTTTTTTCGATGGCGTTTGCAACTTATGTAATTCATCCGTTCAGCGGATAATACGTAACGACCCGAAAGGGAATTTTTATTTTGCCTCGCTACAATCTGATTTTGCAAAAGATTTTTTAGCTACACGAATTCCTGCTGCAGATTCTTCCCTGGGTACTATAATTTATCATGACAGTAATGGAAATCTTCATCAGCGTTCCGGAGCTGTTTTGCGGTTGACGGCTTTGATGAAATTCCCTTATCCCTTATTGTATTTTTTTCTCATCGTGCCTCCTTTTATTAGAAATGCAATATACAATTGGGTTGCAAAAAACAGGTACAAATGGTACGGTAAACGTGATCAGTGTATGATACCGGATCAAAAGTTAAAAGCACGGTTTATTGAATAAAAAAAGGAGGTAATTAACCTCCTTTTAGTTTTTTGAAAAGGTTCACTTATACTGTAAGTGTATCCAAAACAGAATTCATATTGCGAACTGCATCTGCGCTTTTGTTGAAGAGATCTTGTTCTTCAGCGTTCAGTTTGTAGTCAATGATTTTCTCCCAACCGTTACGTCCAATTACTACCGGAACGCCAAGACAGATGTCTTTCTGACCGTATTCTCCCTCAAGAGAAACACAACATGGGAAAACTTTTTTCTGATCACGAACAATGCTCTCAACCAGCAACGCTCCTGCCGCACCCGGTGCATACCATGCAGAGGTTCCGATAAGTTTGGTTAATGTGGCACCACCAACCATAGTGTCGGCAACTATTTGTTTTTGTTTGTCAACAGACAACATATTGGCAACCGGAGCACCGTTAAGTGTAGCCAAACGCATCAGTGGAATCATTGTCGTATCACCATGACCGCCGATAACAACGCCGTGCAGGTCGTTAGGTGAACACTTCAGTTCCATGCTGAGGTAAGTCTTGAATCGTGCACTATCCAGAATACCACCCATACCAATAATTCTGTTCTTTGGAAGTCCTGAACTCTTGAGTGCCAGGTAGGTCATGGTGTCCATCGGATTGGAAATAACAATAATGATGGCATTGGGTGAGTGCTTGAGAATATTTTCGGTTACAGTTTTAACAATCCCTGCGTTGATTCCGATCAATTCTTCACGTGTCATTCCGGGTTTACGGGGAATACCTGATGTAATCACCACAACATCTGAATTTGCAGTTTTTGAATAGTCATTTGTACTCCCTGTAACACGAGTATCAAATTCGAGAAGTGAGGCGGTCTGGAACATATCCAGTGCTTTTCCTTCTGCAAGACCTTCTTTAATATCCAGCAATACAACTTCTTCTGCAAGTTCTTTACGGATAATGTTATCGGCACAGGTAGCTCCAACAGCTCCGGCTCCAACTACTGTAATTTTCATGGTGGTGAGGATTTGGGTTTGTAATTCGTTCGGAGCGCTAAATTAGAAGAATTTGTCCTTCCTTTTATGTTGACTTCAAGATGGCTCCAAGAGTTTTCAAGATTTCAACACTTTCCCCCTTCCCCGAACTAATCGCTTATCTTTGAAGTATGTAAGTCCAAAGGTTGTGTGGAATTGCCTGATTACCTGTAACTTTTAAGGGGGTGAAATGGTTTTTCTCCAGAATAGGCAACCCTTTTGACAACCCCTCGTCATATGAGCACAAGACCCATGAAACTAACCCCTGAGCAACTGGAAGTTGCCATACGCGGATGTATGGACGGCGACCGGCGGTGTCAGGAGCAGGTCTTTAAAGAGTTCTTTGGAAAAATGATGAGTGTGTGCATGCGGTATACCCGTGACAAGGATACTGCACAGGATATGCTTCAGGATGCTTTTATAAAGACATTCGATAAGATCGGGGATTTTAATTTTTCCGGTTCGTTCGAAGGTTGGCTGAGAAGAATTGTGGTTAACACTGCAATTGACCATATCAGACGTAATAAGCAAATGCTTACAATCGATGATGACTCTCTCATCAAAGATGAGGACAAAGATTCGGTAGGAGCATTCCAGGAGGAAAACGAAGATTTGGCACCATATGCCAATGTCTCGCCTGAAATGATCATGGAAGCCATGCAGAAGTTGAGTCCGGCCTATCAGGCAGTATTCAATTTGTATGTTTTCGAGAACTACACGCACAAAGACATTGCCGACGCTCTTCAGATTAGTGTTGGTACGTCAAAGTCAAATTTTGCCAAGGCCAAAATGAGATTGAAAATTTTGCTTCAAAAGCAATTAAGTATAAAAGAATGAACCGTTTGAACGGATTTGAAAAACAGATAAAGGATGGTCTCGAAAATTTCGAGATGCCTTTTGATGATGCAGCCTGGTCGGCCATGGAGCAAAAGCTCGATGCTTCGGCCGGTGATGCATTCGAATCCATGCTTCGTAAAAAGGTTGAAAATCATGAGTCGCCATTTGATGCAACGCAATGGACACGACTTGAGCGCTCTCTCCCCAAGAAAGGTATTTCATATCGCCCGTGGGTAATCGCTGCTTCACTGGTGGGTGTCATTGGAGGAAGTATTCTTATTTATAATTTGAATACAGAATCAGCAGACGAAAACAAAACAGAGATCGGTCGACTTGAGAAGAATATTATTTCAGAGAATTCTATTATTGATCATGCTATTGATAACAAAGAAACTTCAGATAATAGCAAGGTTGTTAATGGAATGAATGTGGAAACGACTTCCACTTCAAAAACTTCATCTTCCGTTAAAGAAAATAATGTTCTTGCAGAAGAAGTAAAGTCGAATACCGAAAAATCAGGCACTACCGAAAAGGAAAGCAATAAAGAAAACGGTCGCACTGAGACTTCAAAAACTACTGTAGAAAGTAACACAAAAGAAAATAATTCAGTTTCAAAAGAAATTGTAACCGCAACAGAAATTACTCTCCCGCAACCGTTGTTCAGTATTTCGAATGATGAAATTTGTACCGGGCAGGAAGTTTCGTTTACCGCATCTAATATTCCTGTAGCTGCTAATTGTGTTTGGGAAGTCAACCATAACGGTGCAGCTATAAAAACCGCAAAGCAATTTACCTATGTATTTGCTGATCCCGGGTCTTATACAATAAGCTTGCATTTCCAGAACGAAAAAGGACAGTCAGCCGCAACCACAAAAACAGTTGTTGTAAAACCAAGTCCGCAGCTTACTTTACAAATGGAAAAAGTAAATGAAAATGGCAGACCATTCTATCATTTTTCCACGCGTTCTTCTGATGTTTCATCTGTAAACTGGACTTTCCACGACGGAACTGTTTCAACAGAAGCTGAGCCGGTGAAATTTTATCGTCACAAAGGTGATTACAAATTAACAGTGGATGCTTCATCCGCTAACGGTTGCCAGGTGCGAATTGTGAAATCTGTGCATGTCGACGAAGATTATAATCTATTCGCTCCAAATGCATTTTCACCAAATGGTGATAATTTAAACAATGTGTTTATTCCTTCTGCTTTATTGGTTTTGAATGTTGATTTCGTAATGAATATTTATACCCGCGAAGGAAAACTTGTGTATCAAACAACTTCTGTAGATCGTCCGTGGGATGGAAGATACATGAG
>ERZ761607.245-NODE-245-length-110264-cov-12.507454_pt1 | contig 110264 bp, 69 predicted proteins | sample MGYA00511164_ERZ761607 | MGnify/ENA primary metagenome ERZ761607 (study PRJEB28899, sample SAMN02445080) | bioreactor sludge metagenome | biome: EBPR sludge | place: Australia: Brisbane, Thorneside Wastewater Treatment Plant | collected 2011-06-22 ...
GATGGTGACCTCCCCGCCACAAACGATCAAAGGGCGCGTGGATGACGCTTACATTTTTTCAGCGTGACCAAGATTTGGATTGTGGCACGGGCGTCGGTTCCTCATGCTGGCAGGAATTCCACATCCCTTTATGAGCCGCAGATACGCTTTGATTGGACATCGTGACCTCAATGCAGGTGATTTTCCGACCATCCAGAAAGCGCTGGGAAAGTGGTGGCAGGACGAGCAGGCACGCATAACTGGCAATCCCGTTGTTTTGACTTCGCTATCGGCTGGCGCGGACCAAATGGCGGCAAAGATTTTCTTGGAGGGCGCGGTGGAGGGTAAAACACCGCGATTGGAATGGGTCCTGCCTTTTGACAAAACAGGGTATCGGGATGTGGTGGAGGCGGATGAGGCAAAATTCACTCCCGGAGCGGAATGGAGCTTTGCCGCGCTGTCGCAGAAGGCGCATGAGGTGCCGCTGCCGCCGCCGCCGCTGCCGCCGGAACGCCCGGACAAACAGACCGATGAAAAGCACCGCCAGGAGTGCTACCGGCAGGCGGGGAGACATCTGGCGGAAAACGCGGATGTGCTTGTGGCGCTCTGGGATGGCATTTACGGCGGCGGCATGGGCGGCACCGGTGATACGCTGGCCTATGCGGTGTCCCAGGAGTGCCAGCAAATACGCAAGCAGAAGGGACGGACTCCACTGCGCGTGGTGTGGCTCGCGGTGCCGCGCCAGTCGAATCCGCATCCGGCCACCGAGGCGTTCACGCTCGGCGCCATCCAGCCTGCGCGGCTGGCGCGCTTTTCCGGTTTGGCAGGGCGCAAACTCTTCTGGCCGGTGACGCGGGCGCTGCTGCTGGCGGCGCTGTTTTTCTTCTCGGTGTTCTTCAGCCTGGCTGGCTATCGTGAGAGCGTGGATGCCTGCGAACGTGACACAATCAGCATGCTGGACCACTCCATCCTGGCGCTGAGTCATCTGGTGATGGAGGGACTGACGGAGGACACGGGGCTGGGCGGCGGCGGGGCATGGCAGGTGCGGCTTGGGCGCTGGCTGGCGGTGGGCTTCGCGGGGCTTGGCCTGGCGGCGTTCTTTGAAAAAGTCTTCGGTGTTTGGGCCTGGCTGAGACGCTGGTTCACGGCGCATTTTCTGCCGCATGACCTGATCTGCGGTCTAGGCTGGCGCGGCCGGGCGCTGGTGGAGAATGGCAGCCGGCGCAGACCGACGCTGGTCATCGAGCAGCAGCCCGACGAGGCCGCGCGCGACCTGTGCCGACGCGCCGGAGCCATGCTGATCGAAGGTGACGCCGGTGATCCAGCCATCCTTCGCCAGGCGGGCATCGCCAGGCTGCGCCATGCTTTTGTCTGCTCCCAGGATGACGAGACCAACATGCGCATCGTGCATGAGCTGGCGAAACTGGGCGGCAGCGGCGGCATATTTTTCGGGCGTGGCAAAGGCGCTCCGTTGGGGAGGAAGACAAGCGACGACCAGGCGCTGGTCTGCGGTGTCTCCCTCAAGGACAGGGCCACAGCGCAAATCTTGAAGGATGTGCTGCCGGAAAACCACGGGCTGGACTTGCGCATCTTCAACGCCGAGACCGTGACCGCGCGGATGCTTCTGGAGCGGCATCCGCTGGACCGTTTCGCCGCCTCCCCGGATGCTGCTGGCGCGCGTGTGGTGCTCATCGGAGAGTCATTGATGGCTTGGGAGCTGTTCGAACAGTTTCTCCAACTCGGACACTTCGAGAAAGGCCGCCCCTTGAGCATCGCCTGGCTTTCACCTGATCCGCAGGCCGCGAGGGACAGGCTGGTGGCGCGTCATCCAGTCTACTCAGCCGCAGAGAGGGAGGGCCAGCCCTGCGCTTTTCCAGAGTGGGTCTGGCTTGAGAAGCAGGTGCTTCCGGTGGTGCTCTTCCTGAAACATCCTTCCAGCGAGCGAGCGCTGGTGGATCTTTTTGAGGGCGGGCTTGCCCTGCGCGCGAAGAAGGAGGTGACCTCGGTCTTCATCGCCCTGGAAAGCGCGCCGGAGTCCGCGGCTCTGGCGGCACTGCTCGCGCCTGTGCTGGAGCGGCAACGCGCGGCGCTCAAACGGGACATCACCCTGACTCTCTACTACAACACGCCGGAGGATGTGTATCGCGATGACATCGAGCAGGCGCTCAACCGCGACCACCCCACCCTGCCGGTCGTCGTCTTCTCCGATTTCATGGGCGACTGCTCAAAGAAGGCGGTGCGCGGTGACGAGATAGACCGCGTGGCGCGCCGCTTGAACGGCATCTATGCTTTCGGCCTTGGGAAAAGCCTTGGCATGCCCATCGAGGATTTTGACGGCAAGTGCGTGGACGCATGGTCGGGCATTTCCGAGGCCGACAAGGAATCCAGCCGCCAGGCGGCGGCCCACGCGCATGTGAAGGCGCGCGTGCGCAAGCGACTGATCGGAAAAGGTCAAACGGCGGCGGCGGCTGAAGAAGCGCTGGCGCGCATCGAGCATGACCGTTGGTGCGCCTACAGCTTGTTGAAAGGCTTCCGCCCGCTGACGCGCATCCCCTCCGCAATGGGCGCGGGTTTTGCGGCCAGCGAATCCGAAAAGGCGGATATCCTGCGCTGGTTCGAGGACAAGACTTTTAAAAACTCATGCCGGCGTGCCCGCATCCATGCGGACCTGGTGCCCTTTGACGACTTCGACACTCTTTTTGACGCGGAGCAGGCGGCGAAGGAGAAGAAAAAGGACATGGATCAGATTCAGGCCCTCAATCTTTTGCTCAACGGGCTGCGCGCGGCGGACTGAAGCGCGGCGGCGCTCATTCCACGCGCATCCAGCTCGCGGACTCCATGCCGGAGGCAAGTTCGCGGACGCGTATTTCCCACGAGCCGGGGTCTTCGTTGGGGGCTATGTCGAGCGTGACGCTGAGCCTGCCGCCTTCGGTGGCGTAGTGGCCGCTGCCCTCGGCGGGTCTGCCATTGGCATCGCGCACACGCACCTCGACCGGGACGACGGCGTTCAAAGGCGCTTCCTGGGTGGTGGTGAGTGTGACGGCGAGTGTGGCGCTGTGGCCGGGCTTGGCGGAGTCGGGCGCGTCGAGCTTGAGGCTGAGCAGCGGCTTGGGGGTGAGCATGTAAAGGCGCCCGTCACAGGGGCCGAGCTCGCAGGGCCATCGCAGGCGGCCTTCATCTTCGCGCTGCGGGATGACCTGGCGCGCGCGGGTGAGATCATACACATGCACTGCATCCTGCGGCCAGGCGAGCATGGCGCGCGTGGGCAGGCCGTTTTCCAGCACCAGGCCGTGCTGGCCGACATAGCTGCCCGCCTCGCGCCGGTCGTTGACGGCGAAAAGGTAGCGAGCGTCGCCGGCGCGACGCGCGCGCAGGATGACCTCCGGCGTGTCAGCCTGCGGTCCTGGGGACAAACCGAAAACGCCGGTTTGCCCGCTGATTTGCGCGGCGAGATCAAGCACGCGCGCCTTGTCCTCGGCGGCGTTTTTGGAGCGCTTGAAGGAAGGGATGACAAAGTCGGCTTTCAAAGCGGGGCAGAGGTGCTCGTCGGCGAGGATTTTGCCGCCTTTGGCCTGCCACTCGCGGATTTTGCTCAGCACGCTTTGGCTGAGCACGTCGCACTCGGTCATGACGAGGATTCTGCGCCCGTTGAGGCCGTCCTTGAGCAGGGTTTCCTCAAACAGGATGTCCACAGGCACATGCGCGTGCTGGAGCGCCAGCCATGCATCGGCGGACCAGGTGCCATTGTAGCCATGACCGCCGCGACGGGCGAAGACTTGGGAGGTGAAGCTCTCCAGGAAAGCCACCTCGCGCCTTTCGTCGGGGATCTTCATCAGCGCAGGACCGAGCGGCTCCACGACCTCGTGGATGAGATCCTTGAGCACATGCATCGTGTTGGGATTGGTGAAGCGGTAGCCGCTGCTGCTGCTCGTCACGGGCACCAGCGACTGCCAGCCGTGGTACATGATGCCCTGCACGGGGCGGGCGATTTTTGCCCAGAATGCCTCGCGCAAGTGCATGGGGGCGATGGTGATGTACGCGGCGTCGGGATCTTGGTCCTCCCAGGCCACGGGATTCTCCGGCCTGCCCGGCTTCACAGGCGCGGTCTGGCTTCGATACCAGATGAGCTGGGTCATTTTCATGACCTTCTGGCCGCGCCCTGACGCCGTGCTCATGGCTAAGAGCTGGTCCGCGCAAAGACCGATGCGCTGCGGATCCGGGTAGGTGTAGGTCCAGTGCGAGAGCACATCCACCGTGCCGCCCGCGCCGCTGATGGAGGGCTGGCGCACGGCGGGATCGAAGAAGGTCCACTGTCGGCTGCTGACGGATTTCACGCCTTTGTGCAGGGCGCTATGGAGCGCGTTCCAGCCATCGCCCACGGTCCAAAACCAGCGGTAGTATTTCAGGATGGGATGGTCGTCGGGCACGACACGGTCCGCCGGGAAATCCTTGAGCCTGGTCCAGTCCACACCGGTGCGTTGATCCACCTCCGCAGGGATGTCCGCGCCGGCGAAGGCGCGGTAGTTTTCACGGTCCACGGCATTGAAGGATGGGCGCGAACCGTCTCGGACCTCAGTGTTGACGAGCACGGTGGTGAAGGCGGGATGGCTGCCATGGGCGCGCGCCAGGGAGCGCCCAACGTTCTCAAAAAACGGCGGCAGCTCCGGCATCGAGGCGCAGATCGTCGCGCGTGGGAAGGGCATGCCCTCGCGGTCCACGCGGTGGAAATCCGGCTTGCCCTCGAACAAGCGCGCGGGCGAAACACTGGCCACCACGCCAAGCCCCGCTGCCAGCGCGGCGTCAAGCGCGGCGCGGTTGCGCGCGATGAAATCGGCGTCTCCTGGAGGTGCGTCCTTCTTTTGCGCCCATATCTCGCCGAGCTGCGCACCAAGACCGATGAAGTGGGTGAAACCGATGTCTTTGAGGCGCGGTATTTCATCGCTGCCCGCGCCCCACATGATCACCGGCATGCGAACGGCGGGAAGGCGCGGGACAATGTGAAAATCCAGCGCGCGCGTGCTGGACACGCCGCCCGCCTCCAGCCGCGCGCGCACGGTGTAGGCTCCAGCCTTCAGCGCGGTGTTCACTGGAAAGCGCGCCGTGTGCGCGGCGCCTGGATTTAAATCCGGAACGAGAAAAGTCTCCACCTTGCCGTCGAAATCCACCCGCAGGCTCGCGCCGCGCAGTGTCTCGCGGCGCAGGTTCGTGCAGAGGATCTGAACCGGCTCCGCGCGCTCCATGCGCTGCCACACCGAGCGCGCGCTGGCCACCTCGATTTCGACCGGCTCGAATTTCAACGCTCCCTCGCAGAGCCGGACTTCATCGAGAAAACCGGGGAAACCCGAATAACTGCTGCCGCCGCGGTCGCCCAGGAAAAGCCCTCTCCTGCCCGGCGCCAGCGGGCCGAGTCCGGGCTTGGTGACGCGGCTGAGCGTGGAGCCGTTGTGATAAAACGCCACCGAACCCGCGCCGTCATAAGTGAAGGCCAGATGCCGCCATTCGCCGGAAGCGATGCGCAGCGGGTCCGAATAAAACGACTCCGAATGCGAGCCGAAGCCAAGCGTGACCAGCAGGCGGCGCAGGCCGCCCTTGTCCGCCTCGGTGATCTGCCAGGCGTAATCGGCGTGGTTGTCCGGCACATACTTCTTGTCCGCCAGATGGCAGCGCGCGCCTTTGTCGAACTCCCCCTTCGGCCTCATCCACAGCTCGAATGTGAACGCGCCCGCGGGCGTGAGCCGGCTGGCGGCGGTCACCCGCGCCTGATGCGGCTTGTCCTCCACCGGGATGCCCTCGAAGGATTCCAGCGCGCCGCCGTTTTTGCCCGCAGCCACCGTCAGCGCCCCGTTCAAAGCCAGGTCGTTGCCCTTGCCGGAGCTGTCCTTGAGTTCCGCGCCCTCGTCGAACTTCCAATAACCCAGCACATGCGCGCCATCCGCGTCCCTGCCGGAGTAGCCGGTTTCCCAGGTTTCTTGGAACTCCGCGTGCAACAGCGGGGGGAGGATGAGAAAAAAACAAAGTCGCATGGTCGGGGCGGAGTATATCCCGGCTCAGCGCCCGTGCCTTTCAGCCGAATGACTCACGCCGCGGAAGTTTCTTCCGGCTCGAAGTAGTCGTCCTCGGCGATGTCCGGCACGCCGACGACGAGCACGCGCATTTTTCCCCGCGCCCCGTGGACCACGCCGGGCGGGATGTGGACGAGGGAGCCTTTCGTGACCGGATGCGCCACGCCGTCGAGCACCACCTCGCCGCCGCCATCAAGCACATAATACAGCTCCGTGCTGCGCTTGTGGTAATGCGGCCGCGCGCCGTCAATGTCCACCGCGTGCGCCCAAGCCGCCGGGTGCAGAGGCGCGTCCTCGCGGCTGATGAGGCGGTCGCGCCATCCGCAGGTGCTGCGCTCGCGCGGCGTGTGACCCTCATGGCGGATGAGCAGCGGGCCTTGAGTCTTGGAGGGTGGTGTGTTCATGGTCTGGCGCGCCTAACCTTTTCCAGGTCTCCTGTCAAAGCCGCGCATCTTTTTTGCATGCCCGCGCAACCGGCGGCGCGGAGGGTTGTTCCAGGGCTTGCGTTACCAACCCGCACACCCACACACCTTATGAAATTGAAAACCACCCTTCTGTGCGCCCTCGGCCTTCTGGCCGCCGGTGTCTCCACAGCATCCGCCCAGCAGGGCGGCGGCCGTCTGGCTGAGTTCCTGAAACGCGCCGACAAGGACGGCGACGGCAAGATCAGCAAAGAGGAGTTCAAATCCCTCTCCCAGCGCGACGACGGCGACGAGCGCTTTTCCCGCATGGACACCAATGGCGACGGCTTTGTGGACCAGTCCGAGATGGCCGCCATCGGCGAACGCATGCGACGCGGACCCGGCGGACCTCCTGAAAGCCCCGGCAGCAAATCGGAGGGCGGCTTCCGCCGCCCGCCTTCGGAGAATCCCGAAGGCAAACCCGCGCCCGAAGGCGAACGGCCCCCAGGCCCTCCCGGCGAACGCCCTCCCGGTGAGCGCCCCCCTGGCGACCGTCCGCAAGGAGATCGTCCCCCCGGCGGCCCAGGCATGGGACCCAACCCCGAGGAAATCTATGGCCGCATGGACAAAAACAGTGACGGCTTTGTGGACAAGGACGAATATGTCGCCTTCGCCCGCGAGGAGATCGAACAGCGCTTTGGCCGTCTGGATGAAAACGCCGACGGCAAGATCAGCAAAGAAGAAATGAAGGCAGGCATGGAGCGCCTGCGCAACGCGATGCGCGGCGGCCAGGGCGGCCCTCCCGGAATGCCCGGCGGTGAAGGCATGCGCCGTCCCGGCGGCGGTCCTCCCGGTGAGGGCGGATTCCGCCGCCCCGAAGGCGGCCCTCCCGGCGAAGGCGGATTCCGCCGCCCGCCCGAAGGCGGTCGTCCGCCAGAGGGCGGCGAACGTGGCGGCTTCCGCCGCCCCCCTGAGGGCGAGGGCACAGGCCGCCCGCGTCCTCCTCTGGAGGATGAGGCGCCGAAAAAAGACCCGGCCTGATCAACAGCAGCCGTTTGACTCAAAGGCGGAATTCCGAAAGGGATTCCGCCTTTTCCGTGCCGGGGCAGAACGCCAGTGAATATCAGGAAGGCAACTTTCACGCAGGGTGGATGCTCCAGGTCCTAAGTTTGTTTGGAGAGTTTGTCGCCTGACCGATCCAGGAGAATGGCGGGCATTCCCTGCCGTCCGTCTGGACTTGCCCGCCGTATGCTGGCTAAATGATCCGCATCATGCCCCTGCTTGCCGCTTTTTATTCCAGTCTGTTCGGCCTCGCCAAAGCCGGTCCCGGCGAGTCTGTGGACCTGCCCGCGCCAGAGGTGGCCGGCATCAACCAGGATGGGCGGGAGGTGCGGTTCGCGGAGGTCTATGCCAGAGGGCCGACCGTGGTGTTTTTTTATCCAAAAGCGGGCACGCCCGGCTGCACAGCGCAGGCATGTTCCCTGCGCGATGCTTTTGCCGAATTGCATAAACAGGGCGTGCATGTGCTCGGTGTCTCCACGGACGGGCAGGCGGCGCAGAAAAAATTCCGCGGCGATCACAAGCTGCCCTATGACCTGATCGCCGATCCCGAAGGCAAAATCCTGGCGGCGTTCGGCGTGAGCAAGGTGCTCGGCGGTCTGCTCCCCTATTCCTCAAGGCAGTGCTTCCTGATCAAAGGCGGGCGCGTCATCTGGAGGGACACCAGCGCCTCCACTTCACAACAGGCGGATGACATCCGGCGGGTGCTGGCGGGCGGCCGGTAATCTCCGGCGTGTGACATGGTGAAAGGATGCCGCTGCCGTCGCCAGCGCGGCCCGGCTGCGTGGAAAATCTGTTCATATTCGCGGAAAGCTGCTATTCCTGCGCCTCCAAACCGTACTCCCCAGCCCATGAACCGCCGTCATTTTCTCGCCAGCAGCCTCGGCCTCTCCGCCGTCCCCACCCTTTCCGCCATTGACCCCATCAACCGTTCCGGCGCCAGTCGCATGCAGCTCGGCGTGGCCGCCTATAGCTTCCGCGATTTTTTTCAATGGAGCCGCGGCAAGGAGCAAAAACCAGCCGAAGGCCGCAAACCCTGGAGCATCCTCGACTTCATTGACTGGTGCGCCGACCATAACGTTCCCGGCGCGGAGGTGACGAGCTATTTCTTCCCGCCGGATGTGGACGCCGCTTTCCTGCTCGAAGTGCGCCGCCATGCCTACCTGCGCGGTGTACAACTCGCCGGCACCGCCGTGGGGAACAACTTCGCACTGCCCAAGGGGGAGAAGCTGGACGCGGAAATCGCCGCCGTGAAGCAGTGGATAGACCACGCCGCCGTGATGGGCGCGCCGCATATTCGCGTCTTCGCCGGCCCCGTTCCGAAGGATCTCACCATCGAGGAAGCGGTGGCGAACTGCTCGGCGGCTTATCAGGAATGCCTCGACTACGCGGGCGAAAAAGGCGTCTTCCTCGGCCTGGAAAACCACGGCGGCATCGTCGCCGAGCCGGAGAATCTGGTAAAGATGGTGAAGGATGCGCGCAGCCCCTGGGCCGGCATCAACTTCGACAGCGGCAACTTCCACACTGAGGACCCGTATGGCGACCTCGCCAAAATCGCCCCCTACGCCATCAACGTGCAGCTCAAGATGGTCATGCGCCCCAAAGGCGTGGAACGCAACCAGCCCGGCGAGCCCACCGACATCCCGCGCGTGCTCAAAATCCTGCGCGAGGCAAACTACCAGGGCTGGTTCACCATCGAGTTCGAGGAGAAGAAAGACCCCTTCGAGGAGCTGCCAAAGATCATCGAAAAACTGCGCCCGCTGCTGGCCTGAGCGCGCCGGGCATGATGCGGACACTTTTGACCGCATCAGTTCTCTTCAGAAAAGTCAGCCCGATCTGGACAGACTTTGGTGTCTTGGCCGCGCCCGCACGGCGTGTCACGCGCGGAAAAACACCCGTTCCGCCGTTTTGCGCAGCATCCAGGCGCGGTCGCTGGCGCTGAGGAAGTCCAGCCGCCCGCGGATGAGGGCGATGCTGTCCGGGTAGTTGTGACCGGGGCCCACCTGAAAGGGGCAGTCACTCGCCCACATGAGCCGCTGCGCGCCATAGGCGTCACGACACTCGCGGATCATCGGGCCGAGGTCGGTGTAAGGCGGGCGTTTTTTCCCCAGCGCGTAAAAGGCGGAGGTCTTCACATGCGCCAGCGGATGCCGCGCCAGGTGCAGCAGGCGGTCGAGCTGCGCGCGTTCCACCGCGCCGCTCATGCCGATGCGGGCGAAGTGGTCCACCACCACCGGCGTGCGCGGAAAGCGCGCGCACATTTTGTCCACGGCGGGCAGCGCCTCCGGGTTGATGAGCAGGCAGATGCTCAGGTTCTCATCCGCCGCCACCCGCCACATCTCGGCCATGCCGGGCGAGCCGAGCCAGGACTCGATGTCTTTTTCACCGGTGTGAACGCGGAAACCGGTGACACCCCGCGCCGCCAGCGCCTTCATGCGCCCGCGCACGTCCGGCGCGTGCTCGTCAATGATGGCCACGCCCGCGAATACGCCGGGATGCGCCGCGATACTGTCGAGCATGTAACGATTGTCGAAGCGGTAGTAGCTCATCTGGATCAGCACGACGCGCGACACCCCGGCGGGCCGCGCATGGGCGAAGATCTGCTCCGGCGTGAAGCTGGCGGGCCGCATGTCCGCCCTGGCAAAGCCCGGCGCCAGCGGATACCGCGCGGTGTCCGGCGTCCACACATGCACATGCGCGTCAACCGCCCCCGCTGCGCCGGAGCTGGCGCATTGGGTGAGATTCCCCGCTGCTGCGGCGGCGAGACTGGTGGAGAGAAATCGGCGGCGGCTGGTGGTCATGGCAGGCAAGATTTACGCGAAGGTGGAAAGGAATCTTCGATGGAACTCCAGGGCGCGCTCCACCTGATCCAGCTCGATGAATTCATCGGCGGTGTGGGCGCGGTCTATGCTGCCGGGACCGAAGACGATGGCGGGGATGCCGGCGCGGGAGAGCTTGCTGGCATCGCAGCCGAAGGGCACGCCGCACGGGGCGGAGTCGAGGCCCATCTCATCCAGCACGGCGCGGGCTGTGCGGACCACATGGGAGTCATCCGGTGTGTCGAGCGCCTCGTCCACGAGCAGAGGAGGCTGCTCAATCTCCGCGCGCACGCCGGGCAGGGCGGCGCAGACCTTTGCCACCAGTTCCTCATACTCGCGCAACACGGTCTCCGCCTTTTCTCCGGGCAGCAGGCGGCGGTCAATCTCGATGGCGCAGCGGTCGGGGACGAAGTTCACCTGCACACCGCCATGGATGACGCCGACATTCAACGTGGCTTGTCCGGTGAGAGGATGTCGGTTTTGCGCGAAACGACCGGCATCCGTCTCCAGGGCGCCGATGACACGGGCCATGGCGGTGATGGCATTGACGCCGAGATGCGGCTTGGAGCTGTGCGCGGCTTTGCCATGCGCGACGATGCGGCAGCGCAGCACCCCCTTGGTGGCGATGACGGCGCGCAGCTCGGTCGGCTCGGCGACAATGGCCGCGTCCGCGCGCAGCCCCTCGCAAAAACGCACAACTCCGCGGTAGGAATACTCCTCGTCCACGGCGGCGGCGAGCAGCACCTCGCACGGCGGAGTGACGCCCTCCTCCTTCAATGAAGCCAGCGCGTGCATCATGGCGGCGAGACCGGCCTTCGTGTCGCAGGAGCCGCGCCCGTACATTTTGCCTTCGCGGATGACGGGTTCAAAAGGCGCGATGGTCATGCCTTGGACTGACACAGTGTCAGTGTGCGCCTCCAGCACCACGCGGCGTGCGGGATTTCTCCCCGGCAGCCGGGCGATGACATTGGGCCTGCCGGGAAAGACCTCCTGCTCCCGGACCTCGATGCCGCGCTTCTCGAAAAAGCGGCGGACATGGGCCGCGATCTCCCCTTCCCCCGGCCCGCCCTCATAGGAGGAGTTGACGCTGTTGATGCGCACGAGTTCGGCGAGGGTGGCGATGACCGGGGACATGCTCGTCATGGGCTCAATGCCGCGTTTCCACCGGCAGCATCACCACATCCTCTGCGGCGACGGTGAGAGCGACACGAGCTTCCGAAGGCTGGCGCACAAGTCGCGGATTGGTCTCGCATGCATGGAGGTCAGGGCCGCCATCCACGCGCATGTCGTACTGCACCGTGGCACCCAGGTAAGTGGCGCCGGTGATGCGCGCGGGGATGCTGTTTTCACCCGCGCCATCCGCGGCAAAAGCCAGCGCCTCGGGCCGGACGGAAAGCAGCACTTTGACTCCTGCGCCGGGCCGCCATGAGGCGGAGTTAGACCTGGCGCGCAGCGCGCCGAAAACGGTGTGGACCTCATGCATGCCGTCCGCTCCCGCAGGGGCGGCCACCACGGCCTCGATGAAGTTCGTGCCGCCGATGAAGCCCGCCACCATGCGCGAGGCGGGATTCCGATAGACCTCCTCCGGCGTGCCAACCTGCGCCAGCCGCCCCGAATCCATCACCGCAAGACGGTCGGCCATGCTCAGCGCCTCGTCGCGGTCATGCGTCACATAGATGCCCGTGAGTCCGAACTGCTTGCAGATGCGGCGTATCTCCGCGCGCATCTCGTGGCGCAGCTTGGCGTCGAGATTGGAGAGCGGCTCGTCCAGCAGCAGGCAGCGCGGGTGGACCACCAGCGCGCGCGCCAGGGCCACGCGCTGCTGCTGCCCGCCTGAGAGCTGCGCGATGCGGCGCGCTCCCAGCCCGCCGAGCTGCACCAGCTCCAGCGCCTCGTTGACCCGGTGCTCGATCTCCGCTTGAGGGCGCCTTCTTTCCTCCAGCCCGAAGGCGACGTTTTGCGCCACGTTCAGATGCGGCCAGAGCGCGTAGCTTTGAAACATCATGCCCGTGTCGCGCTTGTGAACGGGCAGGCGTGTCACATCATCCTCGTCAAAGAATATGCGGCCCTCGTCCGGCTGGTAAAAACCGGCCACATGGCGCAGCAGCGTGGTCTTGCCGCAACCGCTGGGTCCAAGCAGGAAGAACAACTCCCCCGCCTCGATCTCCAGGCTGACGCGGTCCAGCACGGTCTGGCGGCCAAAACGTTTGCTGACTTCGCGGATGGAGATGTGAACCATGCGCGCCTTTTCTAGCGCATGGCGGCGGCGGGGAAAACGAAAAATCCTGCAAATGCGGGCGCTGTGATCACTTCACAAACATGGCGTGGCCTTTGTCGCCGCCGCTGAGGATGTAGGCCAGGAGGTCGAGGATCTCGTCCTTCTTCAGCATGGCCAGCAGCATCGGCGGCATTGGGGAGACCTTGCTCAGCTCGATGCTTTTCACCTCCTTGCGGTCTATGTTCACGCGCTGGTCGGGATCGCTCAGGTCGGTGTTCAGGGTCACGTTGTCGCCGCTGAGATTGACCACCACGCCGCTCAGGATCTCGCCGCTGTTTTTCGTGACGATGATCGGGGCGAACTGCTCGTTGATCTCCTTGCTGGGGTTGATGATCTGATCCAGCAGATCGTGCGGGCTGTAGCGGCCACCGGAGCCGGTGAGGTCGGGGCCGGTCATGCCGCCGGCGTTGCCAAAGCGGTGGCAGGTGTAGCAGGCGGCGGCGGAGAACATCTTGCGTCCGGTGTCAAAGTCGCGCCCCTTCATTCCGGTCTGAGCGGCGGCTCTCAGCTCCTCCAGCGTCCACATCGTGGGCGTGCGGCCCACAAAGATGGCACCGACATTTTCGATGGCGCTCTTGATCTCCGGCTTCTTCTCGATGAGCGCGGCGTGCGTGGCTTTCTCCGCTTCGGTGAAGGTGGCCAGGGAGTCGTTGCGGATGAACTCGATGAACTTGGTAAAGCTGGAACCTCCCTTGTAACTGGCCGCTTTCAGAAACCATTCGAGCTGCTGCGTGCGCAGTTCCGGCGTCCAGCCAGCTTTCAGGAAGCGCAGGCTGCGCGCATATTCGATCTGCGGCTCCTGGCTTTCCGCAGCGGCGATGAGGGCCATGCCTTTCGCGGCGGTGTTCGGAGCCTGCAAGTAGGCAAGTGTCTCGGTCAGCAGCCAGTTCAGCTCGAAGTTGTCGGCGGGATAGGCGGGATCGAGTTTCGCGATGATCGCGGCGACGGTGGCGTCGTCGGGATTGCCGAAGCGGTGCAGCACGATCTCGATGAGTCGGACGTAGCCGAGCTTCTGCTCGTTCGTGAGCTTGGCGAAGTCGTGTTTGAGGAGTGCGGCGAGGATTTGATCGCGTGCAGCGGTGTTCACGACGTGATTCGCATCGCGATGCGTAGGGCACACGCCGGTGCGACGGGTGAGTGCGAGCAGAGCTTCGAGCTGCGCGGTCGCGTTGGTCTCGGAAAGCGCTTTGTTCTGCCATTCGGCGAGCGGTTGGTGTTCCAGCGCGGTGCGTGCGGCGGCGCGGATGTAGCGGTCCGTGCCGCTGAGATGCGGCCAGGCGGTGGAGACGGCTTTCGGGTCTTGTTTGCCGTGGAAGGTTTCAAGAGAGTGACGCACTCTCACGGGCTGATTTGCTATGACAGCCTCCGCATTCGTCGACTCAAAGAGCTTCACCGTGGTGTCCTCTTTTCCAACATACGTCACCCGATACAGCCCGCTCTGCACCCGGCGCCCACCGATGGTGAAATACATCGCGCCATCTTTGCCGATGATCGCATCACTGACTGGAAGCGGGCCGCCGGTGACGAATTCTTCCTTCGTGGCGGTGTAGGTGCTGCCGTTGGGCTTGAGATGCACGGCGTAGATTTTGCCCCAGCTCCAGTCGAGCGCGTAGAAGGCATCCTGGTATTTCGCGGGGAATTTCGCGCCGTAGCCGAAGGTGCAGCCGGTGGGCGAGCCGGGGCCGATGTTCAGCGTGGCGGGCAGGTTGTCGATGTAGAACTCGGGATACTTGCCCGCGCCGTTGCGCCAGCCGAACTCCGCGCCGCTGACGACGTGGTTGATGCGCGTGGGGCGATACCACGACGTGTTGAAGTCATACTCCATGTCCGCGTCATAGACGAAGAGCTCGCCGTCGCGGTTCACGCCACCGTCGTAGATGTTGCGGAAGCCGCTGGCGAAGATCTCGAAGGTCTTTCCATCCGGCGTGAAGCGATAAACGATGCCGCCGGGTGCCATGACGTGACGGTTGTGGCCGCGGCCGTCCGGCATGCGCGGCAGCAGGTGGTCATCGCCCCACAGTTTGGCGACGGGTGAACTGTCCGGCGTGCCGGCCTTCGGGCCTTCTTTGAGCACGGCGTTGTTGCCGCTGATGAGGTAAAGGCTCTTGCCGTCCGGCGTCTTCAAAATGGCATGCACCCCGTGGTCGCTGCCCGCGTCGAACTCGCGCAGCATCTCCACTTTGTCCGGCATGTCGTCGCTGTTGCTGTCGGTGATGCGATACACGCCGCTGGGGATCTTTTTCTCGTAATCATTCACGCCGACATACAGCGCCCCGAAGGCAAAGAGCATGCCGTTCACGCCGCGGATGTCCGCGGGCACCTTTTCGATGTCGCCAGCGCTCAGCGTCGCTCCTGCGGCAGGCGCTTTGAAGCGATAGAGCATGCCATACTGGTCGCTGACGTAGATGCGGCCTGCGTCATCTGTCGTGAGGTTCACCCAAGAGCCCTGCTCGCCGCCAGGCACGCTATAAATGAGCTCCACCTTGAAATCCGGCAGCGTTTTGATGTTCGACACCGGCGTCGCCACATTCGCGCCGATGGCCGGTCCGACCGCCTGAGGCCGGTTGACCTTTTTCTTCGCACTTGCTTTAGGCACTTGGGCCAAAATAGGGCAGGTCACTGCCAGAGGGGCGAGCAAGAGGAAGGAAAGAATCAGGCACTTCATGGTTGTGCTCAGATAAACGCCTTGCTCCCCAGAAAACTGCCAGCAAAAACTGTGTCGGATACAGCAAGCCGCGGCAAATGCGCGCAAGACACCACTCAAACGAGCGAGGCAGGACACCGTCCGCCATTGAACCGCGCTAACGCACTGGGTCGAGCTGGACGCTGCCTGAAAGGATGGGCGTCTGGGTGGCTGTCTGGCCGCGCTGGGGCATGGAGGGCAGGTTGAAAAAGCCGACTCCGCGCTGGAATTCCCCGTCCGGGATGATGACGCCTTCAAAGCTGGCGCTGCGTGTCAGGACATTGAAGGGCGGGTTGGCCACGTCGCGCTGGGTGAATTTGAAACTGCCGCTAAAGCCGCCGCTTTCGAGACGCGCGTTGGCGCCGGGGCGCACGTTGAGAGTCACATCCCTGTCCTTCAGCGTGAAGGATTGGACTCCAAAAGGCAGGGTGAACAACCGATCCACCAATGATGGAGGACCACCGATGTCCGCGCCAGCGAAGGTGAGGCGCGCGGTGGGTGATCCCAACACGGTGGCGAATGCCGGCTCCCGGTACCTGCCGCCAAAGATGCGGAGGTTCAACGGTCCGAATCCTGCCGGATAGACACGCCCGGCCAGAGGCAGGCGCATCCAGCTCAACTCACCGCCCAAACGAATGTTGCCAAACGGGGGCGCGAGGTCAGGCAGGACCTTCATAACTCCGCTCAGCGAACCCTTGGTGCCGCGGCTGAAGACCACCACCTCACCATTATCACTCAACACGCTGCCGCCGGTGCAGGCTTCACCATCGGCTGTCTTGCCGGTGATCACAGCGTCGCGTCCGCCATTGCGCACATTGCAATGGCCGAAGCCGGTGCCTTCAGGAAAGCCGGGTTTCCCGCGCACGGTTGAGGGCATCTCCATGCCAAAGTTGTGACTGCCTGCAAAGGCCAGCCCGGCGCCGCTGCTTTCATTGAATGCCTCCCTCCAGCCGATGAAGTCCGCGGTTCCCTCCCCGGAAGCGGCCACCCCGTCCGTGATGCGCCGGCTCTGCGGATTGAGCGTGAAAGTGTATGCGCGCCCGCCTGTCAGGATCTCCACGCTGACCAGCGGGCTGCCGGGTGACAGGCGCAGCACGCCCTGCAGATTGTCCTGGATGCCGGCCCCCAGCAGCACCTTGCCAGTGAAACTGCCGGTGCCGGCCACGGCAAGATCAAAGCGGCCGCCAAGATGACGGTTCATCGCCGCGCGCTCAATGATGCCGGCATATACCCCGGCCAGCCCCTCCGGCAGCGGAGCCACGCTGATCGTCGCAACCAAGGTGGACGAGCCTTTGCTGTTCGTGGCCTTCAGGGTGACACTGAAAGGCTGTGTACGGCTCTGAGTGGGATTGCCGCTGATCAAACCGGTGGCCGCATTCAAGACCAGACCTGCCGGCAGGCCAGCGGCGTTGAAGGTGGTGGCGAGACCGCGCTCCGGATTCAGCGGGATGAAGAAGGAGTATGGAAGGCCGATCCGTCCGTCGGGCATCACGGCGGGATTCAGGGTGATTTGAGGAGCCAGTTCCACCACGTTGACCCGGTTTTCCCCGCCTGTGAGCACGCCCTGGGGTGTGGTGACGACACAGGTGTAAATGCCGCTGTCAGCAGTCGTGAGGTTGTTGATGACGAGATCCTGGCCTGTGACTCCAGTGACGCGCTGGCTAGCCGTCAGAGGTGCTCCGTCCTTGTGCCACAATAGCTCCAGCGGCCCCGGACCGGCCACATTCAAACGCAGGGCGAGTGCGCGTCCGGGCGTGAGATTGAAAGCGGAGACTTTGGTGTCCACCACCACCAGACGTGCGGAATCGCTGGCCGTCGAGCCAAAGGCATTGATGGCCTGGAAGCGGTAGTTGGAGGCGTCATTGAGCGTGACTTTGGCGATCCTGAGCGGGGAAGTTGCCAGTGCTTTGCCGAAGTTGGACAGCGCTCCCAGACCCCGCTGCCATTGGAAGCTCAAGGCCGTCTCGGATGCCGCTCCGCCATCGAAACTCACAGCCGCTCCGAGGGGCACAATCTGCGACTGCGGATGGCCTGTGATGACCGGCAGCAGCGATGGCAGGGCGGAACCACGAAGTTCGATCCTGAACGGGTTTTCATCCAGATCGTTGTTTGGCAGCAGCAGGTTGCCGGCAAAGTCGCCTCCTGCGGCCGGCGCGAAAGTCACCTCGAAGGTGACGGATTTGCCTGCCACAAGCGCGCCGGGCGGCAGCTTGGTGAGTGTGAATGGCGCTCCCCCCTCAAAAACGGGAGCGCCGAGGTTGAGCGTGTTGGTGCCTGTGTTGCGCAGGGTGAAGACACGAACCACTCGGCCACCCGCCAGAGGCGTGCCGAAATCCACAACGGAGAATCCGCTGACCAAGCTCGCGCCCGCCGGCTGCTCCACGGCAATCTCCTGGGCCTGTATCCCACCTTGCAGCCTGAGATCAAAGAACGGCTGCGGTCCTTCATTGCCCAGCACCTGCACCGAGGCATGGCTGAGCCCGCCGGAGCGCGGGGTAAAGGTGACGGTGAATGGCGTGGAATCGCCGCCGGGGGCAAGCTGCACTTTGCCGGGAGCGGACACCTGATAATCCGGATGATTGACGACGAGATTGGCGATGACGAAAGCCACATTGCCCGTGTTCACCAGGTTGAAGGTGCGCTGCACTGGCACGCCGAACGTCAGATTGCTGCCCAGGTTTTGCAGCGAGGCGGCACCGGATTTTAGCCGCGTCCCATTGAAGTCCACCGCCACCGAGCGCACAGCCTCCGCGGCTCTGAGGTCAAATTCAAAAGGAGTCTGCGCCGGATCGTTGCTGGCGAGGCTCAGCCGCATGCCCTGCGGTGTTGAATTCGGAGGCTTGAAGCTGACGAGGAAGGTGGTGCTTTGCCCCCGCGAGATCGAGGCGCTCCCCACCGGAGTGAAGGTGAAGCCGTTGCCACCGTTGATTTTGCTTACAGCCAGACCCGTGAGCGGGGCGAAACCCTGGTTCTCGATGGTGAAGACAAAGCCCGCCGTCTGGCCTTTCAAGACGCTGCCCAATTCGAGTTTCGCGCGATGACCAAACACTTCGCCGTTTGGTCCTCTGACCACCATCTGCGGCGGTCCCGGCGGCACGCCCTCGCCGAGAAGATCCACATCGAAAGAGGATTCCGCATCGGGATCGTTGCTGGCGATGCGCAGCACCGCCTCGCGGAAGCCGGTGTCTTTGGGCGCGAAGGTGATGGTGAAGGTGGTGATCTGGCCATTCTCCAAAATCGCGCTCACGCCGGTGGTGTTGACCGCGTAATCCGCCGCCGCCAAGCCATCCACAGCGATGGCGCCGATCTGCAAGGGCAGCGGTCCGGCATTGCGAATGACGAAGGTTTGCGTGACCAACCCGGTCAGCAGCGAGGGGCCGAAGTCATGCGTGCTGACGTCATCCACGAATTCTTGTTTGTCGAGGGCCAGGACCTCGATGTCAGGCTGGTTGTGCGCGATGACGCTTTGCATGATGCCAGCGGAACCGTTGCCACCACCGCTGATGAGATGGGTGCGGGCGCGGATGTGGAAGACATCCAGCTCAGCGAGACCCGCATCCACAAGCGCCCAGCCACCGGGGATGCGCACAGCTTCGCCGAGCGGCGCGAAGCTCAAGCCGCCATCCGTGGAAATGTCGAGGAGAAGCTCCCGCGCCTCGGGCGCGGCTCCACCGCGCCGCCACTCAACACGGCTGCCATCCACCACCTCCAGGGACTCAAAAGGCGCGTCATTGAGCAGGCGCGCAAGATTGAACTGCGCCACGCCATTCACCTGGGTGAAAAAGCCTCCGGCCAGCACGCGCCCGTCACCCTGGATCGCCAGGCATTCGAGCGCGCGCACCGGCACGTCCGCCTGAAAGTCCGCGTCGAGCGTGCCATCGGGAAGGATGCGAGCGATGTTGTTCACCAGCCGTCCATTGCTTATGAGCGTGAAATTTCCGGCCATGACGACGCTGCCATCGGCCTGCGCGGCCAAGTCGGTGAGGGTGGGCACGTTCAACCTGGAGGGCAGCGGCCCGGCACCCTGAGAGGATGAACTCAGCGCCTGTTCGATTTCGAGGGCAACCCCTTCCCCCGCCGAGCCATCCTCACGCAGAGCGGCGAGGAAGTCGTTGATGCCCGGTGAGCGGTCAAGGAACCGGAGCTGCGCGCCGCCGAGCAGGATGCCGCCATCGGGTTTCACCAGGATGCTGTTCACCTCGCCAAGCCCCTGGTGGAACTCCATGCGCGCGTCGAAGCCGGCATCCAGCGTGCCGTCCTCGCCAAGCCTGGCCACATTCACGCGCGGCGCTCCATTTACGGTGGCGAAAAGTCCGCCGATGAGAATGCGTCCATCATCCTGTGACGCCATGCTGAGCACCTCTGGCGTCAGCGGACCTCCTCCACCAAGAACGGGCGCGAAGGTTGTGTCGAGCGCGCCGTCATCCCTCAGGCGCGCCAGGGAAGTGCGAGGTGCGCCATTCACGCTGCTGAAACGACCGCCCACGATCAGGGAGCCATCCGTCTGCAAAAGCAGCCGCAGTACGCTGTCGGCCGGGCCGGTGCCGAAGGTCACATTCGCGAAATCATCATCCAACGTGCCATCGGAATTCAAGCGGACGAGCAAATGGCATGCCGTGTCATTGATGCGGTTGAAGACGCCGCCGACCACCACCCTGCCATCCGGCCGCACCACGATGGCGCGCACCTCGGGCAGAACCTCGCTGCCTTCGTTTCGCAGATTGAAGATTTTGTCCAGGCTGCCGTCCGGATTCAGCCTCGCCAGCGCCGCGCAGGGAGTGCCATTGATCTCAATGAAGTCGCCGCCGACCCAGATTTTTCCATCCATCTGCACTGCCAGCGCAAGCACGCGGCCATTGGCATCCACCTGCGGGAGAAAGCTCTCGTCCAACATGCCGGCGGTGTTGGTCTCAGTGAAAAACACCCCTTGAGCGGTGCTCACACCCGCCGCGTTTTGGGCGCGGACGCGGTAAAAATACAACGTGCCGCCTAGCAGACCGGAGGCCACCGCGCGCACCGGCGTGTCGTCCCCGCCGCTCACGATGGAAGGCTGGGCGGGCACGGTGATGCCGAAGTCAATCGTCGTGCCCAGGTCCACCGTCACCGTGGTGTCGGCATTCCCCGCATTGACAACCGCGCTGAGATCCACGCTCTGGCGCGTCACCGAGTTCGGCCGCAGCAGCCGCACCACCGGGGCGGAGGCGCCACTGCCACTCAGGGTGATGGAGTAATTCTGTCTGGCCTCGACGGGATCATTGCTCAGGAAGGTCAGCACTCCTGAATGCACACCCGGAGTATCCGGCGCAAAAGCAATCTGCACCTGGCGCGATTCACCCGGCAGCAAGACACCCGTTTGAACAAAGCCGAGGATGAAACGCTCCAGTCCCCCGCCTTTGACGACTCCGCCGAAATTGAGGGGAGCCTGACCCGCGTTCCGCACTGTGAGCTGCCGCCGGACAGATCCGCCTGGCGTGACGCTGCCCACATTCAGAACGCCCACTCCTTCCTCAAGCGCCTGGCCGTTCTCTGTTTCGATCACGAGCACCGGCTGCGCGTCACCGACCGTGATGGTGAATGTCTTCTCCACCCCGCGATCCACGCCGCCATTCTCCGCGCCTCCGTCATCCTCGATGACCAGCCGGATGGTGGAGATTCCGCCCAGGCCGCGAGTGACGTAGTTCAGACTTCCTTGCGATGAGAGGGTGGGCGCGGCGACAAAGAAGGGTTCGGTCAAGCCGGCAGGCTGCGAGACGGAAAGCACCCGGAAACTGAGATTCTGCGAGGCTTCGTTGGCCGGACCGGCGCTCAGATCAGTGGCCCAATTTTCCACCGTCTGCGGTGTGTTGAAACCGAATGGATGCGCAAAGTCCGGCCCCTTGGTAAAGGAGGGCGCGTCATTCACAGGCAGCACGGTGAGGGTGAAAGTGGTGGCATCGCTCAGGCGCGAGTCATTGACCGTCACGGTGAAAGTGGCGGTGCCGTGGAAGTCGGGCGGAGGTGTGATGAGAACAGTTCTGTCGGCCTGATTCACCGTCACCCCATGCACCGCGCCGGGCGGCGGATTGACCTGGAAAGCACCGAGCGCAATCACTGGACCGTCAATGTCGGTGACACTGATGGGGATCGTTACGGGTGTGTCCTCCCGCGTGCTCAAATCAGCGATTTCAGCGATGACGGGCGCGTCATTCAAAGGTGTGACGGTCACGGTGAAACTCATCGCCGTGGTCAGCAGGCCATCGCTCACATTCACCGTAACAACCGCGCTGCCATGCTGGTCAGGCAGAGGCTGGATGGACAAAAAGCGTGAGCCGCCGTTGCCAAAAACATCAAGGCGGGAGGGCGGCAGCAGGGCGTGATTAGAGCTCTCCAACGTCACCACAAGATTTTCCGCCGGCGTCTCGTTGTCGCTGATGGTGATGGGGGTCGCCGAGATGAAGAAGTCCTCATTCAAAGTGATGTCCGGCTTCTGGGCAATGACCGGCGCGCTGTTGTTCACAGTAACTTGAAAGCTGGTCTGAGCCGTCGCGGCGCCATCGCTCACCGTCAGGGTGATCGTGCTGCTGCCGACGGCATTTGGCGCGTGGATGATCCTGACTTCGCGTTTGCTGCCGCCCGTCAAAACAATGCCGTCCAAGGGGATTACCGCTGTGTTGCTGGAGGTGCCGGTGACGAGCAGCGACTCAGCGGGTGTCTCGACATCCGACACGGCAAAAGAGATGAACACCGGGCTGTTGAGAGCGGTGACACGATCAGCGAAGGGTGAAATTTCCGGCGCGTCATTCACCGGCTGCACCGTGAAAGTGAAGGAGCGCGTGCCGGTGCGCGCGCCGTCAAAAGCGCGCACCGTCACCGTGGCCGAACCGGACTGGTTCAAGGCCGGTGTCAGCGTGATCGTGCGCTGCCCTCCCGCACCGCCGAGCGCGATGCCGGAGGCGGGCAGCAGGGTGCTGTTGCTGGACACCGCCGTCACCTGCAACCGCTCCGCAGATGTATGGGTGTCTGAGACAGTGAACGCGATGGGACCGGCGGAAACATCCTCGTCCGTGGTCACCGCGGCGATGGAACTGATGACGGGCGTGCTGGTGGTGTTGAGACTGAAGGGCGCGCTGGTCTGCACAAGTCCTGCGCTGCTGTTCCCCTGCCCGCCGCGCACGGCGGCGCGCACTCGAATGAGGCCCTCATCAGGCAGGTCCACCTCGTTCATCTGCCAGCCTCCGGCGATGAACTGCGCCGTGCCCAGCGGCGTGAAGGTGGCGCCAGCGTCGGCCGAGACATCGAACTCCGCCTCCGCGATCTCGGGCGCGGTGCCGCTGCGCGACCAGAGGATGCGGTTGTCAGCAGTGACGGTGATGTTCGTGGCCGGCGACTCATTGACCAGCACGGCCAGCCCGCTGCGCGGCAGGCCGTTCATCGTGGTGAACAATCCCCCGGCGATGACGCCGCCGTTCGCCGCGAGAGCCACGGCATTCACCGTGTTGTTCGCTCCAATTCCCACCTGGAAGGTGGTGTCGGGCACGAATGCGGCGCTTCCAAGCGTTGCTGGTGTAATGCGCGCGATCCGGTTCCGGGCCTGGCTGTTGATGGTGGTGAAGCCGCCACCGACAATGACATCGCCATCCGTCTGCCGGATGAAGGAAAAGACCTGCGTGATCCCCTGGCAGGTGAAGGCGCCGACTGTTCCCGATGACGAAAGAACCGCCAGGCCACTGCGCGGGAAACCATTCACCGTGGTAAAGACCCCGCCAATCATGATCTGCCCGTCCGGCAGCAGGGAAAGGCAGCGCACAAGGCCATTCGGTCCAGTGCCGGGATTGAAGCCGGCCGTGCTTTCCAGGCTGCCGTCCGCGTTCAAGCGCGCCAGCCGGTTGCGCGGCTGGCCGTTGAAATTCGCAAAGTCACCCGCAATGACGATTCTCCCATCCGCCTGCACCACCGCGTTGCGGATGTTGTCGTCCGCGCCTGTGCCGGGATTGAAACTGCCGTCCAGCGTGCCGTCCGGCAGCAAGCGGACGATGCGGTTGCGCGGCTGGCCGTTGGCGCTGGTGTAGTTGCCCACCACAATGAGACGTCCGTCCGGCTGCGTGACAATGCCAGTGACGGTCCCGACACCGCCGGAGAAGGCGGCGCTGAAGCTGCTGTCCGTGCTGCCGTTCGAGTTCAAGCGCACGATGCGCGTGGCCGTGGCTCCATTGAACGTGGTGAAGTTGCCTCCGACGAGGATTTTCCCATCCGCCTGCACCGTCAGGCAGATGACGCTGCTGCCGGCACCCGTGCCGGTGTTGAAGCTGGTGTCCAGCGAGCCATCCGCATTGAACCGCGCCAGATTCCCCACGGCCTGCCCGTTCACGCTGGTCAGGAGTCCACCCGCCAGGATTTTGCCGTCCGGCTGCGTGGCGAGGGCGATGATATTTGCAGAGCCAATGACCGGGCTAAATCCCGGATGCGGATGACCAACAATGACACCCGTTCCCGAAAGCTGGACTTGGAAGGGATTTTCATCCGGGTCATTGCTGGCGATGGACATGACCGCCGAATGCGACCCGGCGGTGGAGGGGCGGAAGCGCACGGTGAATGTGGACTGGGCCTGCGGCGTCACCGGAGTCAGCGGCTCCAGCGTCACGCTAAAGCTGCCTGCTTGATCGCCACTGAAACTGATGCCCAGTCCCGTCAAATCCGAGCGCCCGGTGTTGCGCACCGTGAAAACCAGGTTCTGCGAGGAGTTCAAGCCCATGACGCCGAAGTTCACCCCCGCCAATGGGGCCAGCACATTACCCGCCGGCTGCTCCACCAAAAGGTCAGGCTCCACTGCGAGCGCGCGCGGGTCCTCACCGTTGGCAAAGAGCTGCGCCAGGGTCTTTGTATGGCCTGGAGGGATGAAACCTGGATTCTGCCCGATGGCACCGAAGAAAAAGCGCTCCCATTCGTCGTCCAGGCCGTTGAGGTCGCTGTCGCGGTCCAGGTTGGGCGGGCTGGAGAGGAACTCCGCCGAAATCACATCCAGCGCCACCCGGCCCCGGTCAGGCGGCAGGTCAGTGAAAGCCGTGATGCGAAAGCGCGTGCCGGGCTGCGAGCCGAACCGGTCATCCAGCAAAAAGCGCCGGCCAAGCCGGAACAGCGCCACCGGCTCCAGTTCGCCGCCGAAGTCGCCGAGATAGATACCCTCTCCAAGAGGAGTGGGGGGGATTTCCACCTCGATAATGGTATCAGGACGGAAGTTACCCAGGGCAGAAGCCACCGCGCCATTGTAAGCCGTACGCGCCGTGGCGATTTGCCCCGAAGTGGCCGCGCCCGCATACTCAGGTGGCAGGTCCTCGCCGCGCAGCACGACGCGCAGGATGTCGAGCGGCAAGTCCAGGCTGGGCGGATTTGCCGCGGCGGAATGCCGTGCATAAATGCCGTTTGCCAATGCGGACATGGCGGTGCGGCGGATCTGCGACTGGGTCAGCGCCTTGCGGAATAGAAACCCCTGCGTGATGAGCAGCACCTTGTCCTCCTCATTCAGTTTCAGTCTTCCTCCATCACTGGGGCGTTGGCTGAAAAGACTGAAGTCCTCCAGCGAGGGCGCGGGATTCTCCACCGAACGCACCGAGACCAGCGCGCTGTGGACCAGGTGCTCCAGCAAAACAGAGACCGCCATGTCAGGTGGATCCAGGCGCGTGCGTGCCGCCGCAAAGGGCACGGCAGCCACGGCAGCCCTCGCGGCGTTGATCCATGCATTTGCATCCCCGGTCAGGTTCGTGCCCGTGGGCGTGATTGACACACTCAGTTGCGGCGGCGGATCGGCTGGCACAAAGCGAATGATCTCGCGACCTGCCGCACCATTGAAGGTGGTGAAGCTATCAGGCGAGGAAAGCGCCACCAGTTCCTCAACCGGCACGCTGGCGCTGGTGCTCAGTCGAGCTCCAAAGATAGTGTTGTCGGGCAGTTGGGGTTCGTGGCGTTCGAAAACCGCTGTGTTGGCCTCTGCCAGCAAGCCGCCGGTGAGCGTGCGCACTTGCACCGGCTGGTTAGGGTTCATCTGGCTGCCCAGCACGTCAAAGGGCAGCGCGACAAAGCGCAAGCCAGTGCCGCGCAGCACCGGCGCATTGCCGCCCGGATTCTCTTTCGTACTGCCACGGGGATCATTTGCATCCGCAGCACCCGTGCCGCGGATGAGTTCATCCAAATCCGAGATCCCATCACGGTCATGATCCGCACCACCAAAAGGATCCAGCCCTTTTTCCAACTCGACAAAATCCGGCACACCGTCGCCATCGCTATCCTGAGCCAGCAGTTGGTTCGCGGTGAAAAGATAGCTGCGCGACTGCACGGGTCCCGGCGCGCCGCCAGCGAGGCTTTGCAGGGCAAACTGGAGCGTCGTTGTGTAAGCCACCGGCAGCGGCCCAGTCCAATCCTGCCAGGGTTCACCATCGCGGCGGAAGCGGAGTTTAAAGGCCTTGGTGTCAAAGGTGGCAGTGACCTGGAAACTCTCGTCATACGACCCTGACGGCGGCTCCACCTGCAGGGTGGGTGTGAAAACCGAAGCCGCCGTACCGAGGGTGACGACGCTCATGGCTGGATCAGCCTGGTTGGCCAGGACAAAATTGGTGCCGGGTGGTGGTGTCACCGCCTGGGTGCTGTTGAAACGCAGTCCATCAGCGCTGCCCTGGAAAATCTCCCGCACCACGGATGCGGGCAGCTTCTCGGAACCGGTGCGGCGCGTCCAGTCCGGCACACTTTGCATGCCCACCACGCGCGCGCCGTTTTCGGTCACAGGATCGCGGTCCAGGAACAGCAGATGAGCCGCCGCTGTGACCGCTGTTGGCAGTGCGGGCAGGGAGCCGCTGCTGCGCGTCACCCAGTCCGTGCCGTCGAAGGCCATGCCTTTGAAATCCGTGGAGATGCCGCCCGCCTGCGTTCCACTGAGCAGGACCACGCCCTGCGGCATCGGCAGCAGGCCGGTGAGCGCGGAGCCGGGATCAGGTGTGAAACTGTGCGGCGTGGTGATGAAGCCATTCCCCGCCGCGTTGACCCGCAGCCACACCGCCTGCGTGCCATCCGCCGCCAGCGCGATGACGCCATCCGTGAGCGGACTGTCCCCGCCGCCGGGAACGCGCAGCAGCGCGCTCACAGGAAAGGGAAAATTGACGGATGCCGAACTGAACGACGAGGTCTTGGTGATCGGCAAGGCCGCTGTGAAGAGGCTGGCCGAGGCGAAGCCATTGCGAAAGGCGATGAAATGCCGCCCGCCCGCGCTGCCGAGGACATCCGTGAGGATCTCGTGCGGCTGGCTGTCTGAGAAAACCTCACGGTTTTCTGGTGGCTGACTGACGCCGATGAAGGTGCCCGTGGAGGTCGTGTTCACACCGATGCTGACACGATTGCCATCGGCGGGGTTGGTCATGGGCTCCAACCGCTGCACAAGCTCTTTGCTATTCAGTTCGGTGATGAACGCGCCGGTCAGTGGATCCCGCAGCTCCAGCTTGGAAATGTTGGCGGGCGCGTTCGCCAAAGAGGAGACGAGCAGTTTTCTCACCGCTGCGGTTTCCGACTCACTCACGCCGGAAGTGCCCAACCCACTGAGTGGCTGGAAGACATAAGCCAGAGGAAACTCCGCCGCCACCGTGACGCGGATCACGCGGTTGGCGGCAGGCGCGGTGAGCACGATCTCCTCCCCCTGCGGGCCGAGGATACCGGAGGCGGTATCACTGACCTCAGTGATGCCTGTGGGCACCACCTGGGAGAAGCCGGTCTTGCCATCCGGGTTCATGATGCCGAGGCGGATGGTGCCGGTGGCCCTGTCCACCAGGCCAAAACGGCCGCTGTCTGTGTCGAGCGGCACAAACCACTCGGAGGGTAGCTTCGAGGTGGGTGCGGCACGCGCGGTGGCACAGACCAGCGCGAAGATCAGGAGAAAGCGGGCTGCATGTTTCATGGCAGAATGGAGTGGGAGCTTCAGTGCTGGACGGGCGGGCAGGCGATGACGCGGCTGATCTCGCCTTTGTCGTCAAAGCGGACGATGAGATGCTGGTAGCGGGCACCCGCGATCACCGGCAGCGGGTCTTTGATGAAAATGGCCGCGTCGGCATCGTCGAGGTAAGGCGTCTTGGCCGGGAGTTGGGCGACCTTGGAGTTTCCAGTCACCGCAGCCTTCGCGAAGATGCAGATGAAGGGATCGCGGATGCGCCGCACCGATGGGCTGGTGAGGTCTTGCCAGGAAAGGCGGTCCAGCAGCGGCGTGCATTGCACAAGGTTGGCCCTGGCATTGGGAAAGGCCTCGCTGGGCAGTTGATGGCGATAGATGATGCAGGGCATCAGCGGCTCCGTGGTTCCCGCATCGTCGCGCACGGGACGATGATGCCAGAACAGCGACTCCGGCGCGCCGGCACTCTTCGAGATATCGGTTTGCGCCCCTGATGCACTGGCGCTGACGAGCAGGCCCGCGGGCACTTCGCCTGCCAGGATGAGTGTGGCTGCGTCCGCGGGTCCCTCAGTGCCAGTAGGGATCGCCAGATAGGGGCCCTCGCGCGTGCCATAGCTTTCCTCGCGCAAGCCGCCAATCACCGGCGGCAAAGGCCGCGCTGGCCAGGGAATGACGCCCGCCGGGTCGCCACCGATGGTGCCAATGGTGAAGTCCGTGGTCACAGTGATGGCATTGCTGGCCGCCCCCGCCTCGCGCGGAGCCCGGCCTGCACCCACGGCACGCACGGCAATCACCAGCGAACGCGGCAGTGGGTCGGTGACGGTCAAGATCGTGGCAAAACGCGGTCCGGCCCCCATGCCTGCCGAACCCACAGGTCCGGTCTGAAAGCCATGGGCGCGCAGGTCCAGCCTGCCGGGCATGGTCTGGAGGCCGGCGTTGGGATTGCCCCCCTCAAGGTCCGCAGTAGTGAAGGGCACCGGATCAAGCTGCACCGGCACCACCCCCACGACTTGCGGCTCGCCGCCCCCTTCCTGGGCGATGAGCACCTCGAAGCGCTCCACGCCAACCGGATCACAAAACCATTCGAGCACAAATTCGGGCTGATTGTCCTTGCCCGAAGCCACGGTGTTTACTTCGGTCAACATGGGTGTCGGCAGCGGCGCACCCTTGAGCGGCACGCAGCCCAGCAGGGTCAGCGGACTGGGGTTGGCATTCTGGTCAAAAATCTGCGCGTAGTAACAAACCGTGGTGCCAGGTGTGGAGGGAAGGCTGTCATTCTCCCAAAAACCGGCCGCAATTTTCTTCCCCGTGGCAGTGCTCTCCAGCGGATTGCCCTCGCTCTTTTGGATGAGCGCCAGGTCGCCGTCGGGATGCACACGACGGTAGATGCGCCACTCGCGGATCTCTGGCGCGGCATACACCAGCGTGCCGCGCACCGGATTCACGGTGCCATCGGCGTTCGCCACCTCATGCGCGTTCACAAGACCGCCCAGGGGCAACTCACGCCTCGTGGAGGAGGCAGTGAACCTGACCTCGGAAAGCCCCACCAGGCTGATGTTTGAGGGCTTGCTCAATGTGACCTCGGCGGGGGGGGAAATGATGCCATTCTTCGTGATGGCGCGCGCTTTGAGGCGGATCCTGCGGCTGCCTTCAAGGCGGAAAGGCAATGGCACACGCACGACATCGCCGCTTTGAAAGCTGGTCGAGGCACTGTAAACAGGAAGGAAACTGTTGTCTGTCTGCTGGACCTCGACCACGAGATGCACAGAGGCGATCTCCGAAGACTGCCGTGTGATCTCCACCAGGAGCCCCCGAAAGCCAAGGTCTAGTCCGCGTGCCTGCAGTGCCTGCTCCAGGGCCGCATTGCTGGCACCCTTGTCCTCAAAGAAGACCGGGTTGCCTGCGGGTTGGATCGTGGGTGTGTTTTGCACCACGGTGATCCCACCCTGGGGCGCGTCAGGTGCCTTGAAGTCTCGCAGCACACCGGGCACGGGCGCACTGTGAGCGCTGAGCGTCTTTTCGTCCCCGCAAGCGGTGCGTCCCACTGCCCGCAGGGTGTACCAAACGGTCTCGTCCAGATGCGTCGTGACGTTGGGCGCACCCGCGCCTTTGTCATCAAACACGGCAAAAGTGGCTCCGGGAGTGTGAGTCAGCGTTCCCACGCGGTTGAACCCCACATCCCCCGCGTGCTGGATCACCTCCTGCGGCGTGCTCCAGCGATAGACAAAATACTTGGTGGCCCCTTCCTGCTGGTTTTCAGGAAGCTGGCGGAACTTCACCCGCAAAAACTGGCTGCCGGTCTGGCCCACTGCGCCTTCCGCCGGAGCTTCAAAAGTGCTGAACACGTTTTCAATTCGCGGCGGCAGCGGCGGCAGCCGGTCGCAGATCGTCACCAGCAGGCCGGTGGAGACAATGCCGGGGCGGCCGGTGATGTCCCGCGCGGCGGCGAAGTAATAAAAGCTTTCGCCATCCGAATAAGGGCGCAGCACGCGACGGCCATCCGGAGCGTTATGGCGCACGCCGTCATCGGCCAGATAGACGGTCTGGTCGTCATTCATGTCATTGGCTTCATCGGTGCTGAGCAGGCGGTTCACCAGCACCGGCAGCTCGTTGGCGCGGGCGATGTCAGGGTCCGGGCTGGCCGGGTTCATGGCCGCCAGCAGGTTCAGCACATCCGCCGCCGCAGGCCGCTGCAAGTGCCAGCCCAGGCTTTCGGCCACGCCTTTTTTCACGCGATAGACATCAAAGCCGAAACTGTGCGCATAGGTGCTGCGCAGATTGGCGGGCGCGCTCCAGCGCAGGCGGACATTGAGATGGTCCTTCGAGCTGGCCGGATGCGGCGAGTTTGCCTTGGGAAGGTGACGCACCGCCACCGGGCGGTCGGGATTGAAGATGAGCACCGGCGCCAGCGGATTCAATGTCACGCGCCCCAGCACGCGCACATCCGCATCGTTTTCATCCAGCTCGCGGATTTCATAGGTCCGCACTCCGGCAGGCATCGGGTGGGTGAAGGCATGGCCCAGAGCGAGCATGACGCCAGCATGGGCGCGGCCCAGGAAGAACAACTGTGTGAGCAGGCGCGGGTTCGTGGTGGAGGCCTGAATGATGTAGGCCAGTTTTTCCGAGGCATCGAGATTCCCAGGTGCGGCGGGAGCTTGGCCGTGGCCCAGGGTGAGGTCACGAAACATGCCGTCAATGCGCCGGGCCGCGCCGAGAGGATCGAGGTCGAGCTTTGACCCCAGCTCCAGCATGGCACGAATGGTGCGCGGGCTGGCCTGAAGAGTCTGGATGCCCTCCCGCACAAAGACACCCGCGCTTTGCGCATCGCCCGGTTTGGAGTAGATGCCGAACTTTTTGAAAAGACTGTCCTCGCTGGCCTGCGGCTGCCAGAGGACGTAGGCATGCGGCTGCCCGGCAACGGTGGTCGTGGTGCCCAGGGTGAGGAGCGTCTCCTGCGCGCGGAGGGTGACGGCGGCGAGGAAGCACGCGAGGATGAGAGGGAGATGTTTCATCGTTCTGTAAGCTGGAAGATTGGGTTGTTGGCTCACTCGAATGACCAGTTTCCATCCTTGTAGTTGACGGGGAAGCTGCGGTCGAAAGGCGCACAAAGTGGGCATGGCCCCACCCTGGCACTCACCGTGACGACTCCACGGTAATTGAAGCCTGTTGGGGTCAGCACGCCAACCATGCCCAGGTCGGCGGAAAAGGTGACCGCGCACAATGCCTCGCCGGAAATGCCCAAGTCCAGCCTGCCACCGAAGACCGGGCCGTCGGCAAAATAAAACACACCCGCACCCACACCTGCGGAGACTGTGAACATGCAGGTGGCGGGCACACCGAACGCCACTTCTGAAATGGGCACCCAGACTTCCCCTGCCACATAGGCCCCCGTGAAGGGTGGATCACCAAGCACGGCAGCCGCATCCGGGTCCACCAGTCTTAGCGGCTCGATGGAGCAGGTGCGGCCGAAGAAGACACCTCCTGACCCTTGGTACTCCGAGACTTTCACCCTCACCCCGGCGGCCAGATAAGCCTGCTCAAAACCAATGGCCACCGCCGCGCGAACGTCCGAGACGACGACGCTCTCGAAATCAAACTCGCCACTCGTCATCTCAAAGGAGCCGCCAATGCTGTTGGGTTCACCTCCGGCAAATCCAAACCAGATGCCCAAACTGGCGCGGAGTTCATCGTTGTTTTCCTCCGCGTTGGGATTCGCCCCGCCTGCGGCCTCGGCCACAGTGTCTGCGGAAGGCTCCACCGAGGGCGTCCAAGACAGCGGGATGTCCAGCGCCGCCACCCTCACTTCCACCGTCTTTTCACCATTGGCGGCAGGACAGCCCTGGGTCGCTTCCAGATCGGTGCTGGAGTCGAAGCAGGACATTTCAAAGAACGCCTCAAGCTGCATCTTCTCCGGCAGGCTCAGCTCCACCTTCGCATCCAGACGCAGACGTCGCAGCGTGTCGCCCGCGATGTCGGCGTAGCCATCCACGGAACCCGCGCCAAGCACGTCCGGCAGGTCGCCGAGGATTTTGTTCACCTGCTCGTCAATCGGCGCCAGGAACTTCTTGGCGATCTTCTTGGTGATCTTGCTCAAGCGCGCGTAAATTTGGTCAATCGCATCGTGCAAGTGATGCCTCAGCTCCGCCAGGCGCTGGCGCAGCAGGTGCTGGATGTCCTGAACGATGCCGGACTCCATGAGAGCGTCCCGCAGGGTGGCCTTTAAAAGATCGCTCAAAGTCTTCTCGCTGAACTCCTGGAAAAGGCCGATGACCTTCTGCCCGGCGTCCAACGGACCGCCCACGGCTCTTTCCGCCGCCTCATCCATAAAGCTGAAGATGGTCTCGCGCACTTCAGCGACGATATCGTCCAACCGTTCTCCGGACGCCTCAACGACACGTTGAATTTCCTCGCCAAACCCCTGCGCTGCAGCCACTTGGTTGCGTGTGTCCACCAGCACGATTTTGACCTGCTGGAGCGTCCCCGTGATGGAATCGAGAGCGGGGTCAGCCTCTGCCATCAGCTCATTCAATGCTTCGTCGGCAGCCGTTTTGGCCCCACTTCTAGCAAAGATCGAATCCGCCAAGTTTGCGAGGTTGGGCGGCAGCGAGGCCTTGACCAACTCGCGCACCAGATTGCTGGCGATCTCGCGCTGGCCTGTCTCAGGGTTCTCCGAAATGAAGCCCAGCCGCGCATTTTCACCTTCGATGGTGGGGCTGAGGCTGCCATCGGGTTGGCGTGTGAAAACGGTGTTCAAGGGGTTGTCCTGACCGTCCACAAGGAAACCACCCGCCACAATGTCCAGCGTCAAGATGGCCTGGTCGAGCGCGTCTTGGATGTCACTGAGCAGGTCATTGGTGCCTTCCAGGTTGTTCGCAAGGTCTCCAAGACTTTCTCTCAGCGGAGCAGTGATTTCCTCAATGCCACCCGTTTCGAGAGCCTTCTCGACGACATCCTTGAGTTTTCCATTCTGACGGTCAACCCACTCGGGATAGCCCAGGGGACCATTGATCACATTCGCGTTGTAAGAGTCCTCAAAGGCCTTGTGCAGCTTGTTGAAGATAGCGGTGGTGACCGCCTCGGAATAGTCCTCGATCCATTCGTCCAATCGGTCCTCGACCAGGTCGTCCAGCCGGTCAATGCCGCGCCTGAGCCGTCTTGCACCTTGGTTCACACGCGCATGGGCCGTGTTGTGCAGGCGTTCCACCCCTTCCACAGCGGCATTTGCCAGATTGAGATGCTTCAAGTCGGCGAACTGAGCCCCGAAAGTGAGCTCCGCCCTCTCCGCGCTGAGGTAGAGGAGCTCATGTTCAAGGCTCAAGACAAGAAGATTCTCCTTGGGCACCGGGTCAGCCGAAAAGTCGCGTGTCACTGCGTTCCAGGTGAGCTTGTCCTTAATGTCCAGGATGCCGAAGATGGACTGCTTCGCGACGATGCGGAAGTTGGCGGAGTTGGGGTCTGGGTTCCGGTATTGCAGGAAGGTCACATTTTGATCCGCTGGCGGAAAGCCGCGGTGCGCGCTGTCAAAAAACAGGCTGTTGGAATAGGTCAGGCCGTTTTCGCTCCACCCGGAGGCCAGGTGGAAAGGCGCGAGAGTACTGGCGCTGTTGGCGCTGGTGATGACCTGTACCTCCAGGTCCTCATAAAACGGCACATTGCAGAGCGCGCCAAAGGTCACGAATCCCGTGTCTGGAGCGCGCGCGTCCAGCGCGTCGTTGAAATACAGCTTCGACATCGGCCACATCTCATAGGTCTCAAACTCCGGCTCAGCGTCCGAGCCGCCTTTGCGCGGCCCGCGCATTTTCACCACCCCAGGCAGGCCCAGGCGACCGTCCATACCCAGACTTGCGGGTTGCAGTCCGGTGAGGTTGCCCGTGTTTCGGAAGACGAGCGATCCAAAAAGCGGTTCCTCGATGTTCGCCACGCTGCTCTCCACCAGCATGGCAAGCAGGCGGTTGCCTGAGCCGCAGTCGCCCAAAAGGGGGGGCTCCGGCACAAACTGGATGGCCTTGGGCGAGATGCTGCCATTCCAGTAGCTGAGCGGCTTCGGTGCGGTGTCGGTGGGATCAATCTCAGCTCCCCCCAGCGCGCCCAGGCAGGCGATTTTGAGTCCGGTGAACTTCTGTGTGAACTCGGTCTCTGTCTGCTGTTTCACCTTGGGCACCTGGACCTCGCCATTCACGCGGGAAGGCTCTGCCACACCATCCATGCTGTTGGAGAGAAAGGCCATCTCCATCTTCGTGAAGCCGAACGGATACCCGTAAAGCGTGAGCGCATCCGGCGCGGCTTGCGCCACATGGCGGCCGCTGACACCGCTGCGCCGGGCGTAGTATTTGGAAACGTTCGTTCGCAAAGGCAGCAGGATACCCGATTTCATGTCCGCGATCCTGATCTCGCCTTCCACCTGCGCGCCGCTACTAACGGTGAAGTTCAGGCCGGCATAGAGTCCCTGGCCTTCCAAATAGGCGCGCGTTTGCGGATAAACCAGTGTTTGCCCTGCCAGGCCCGCGTTCAGCAACGCCCCCGGTGCTCGTGCATCTGCCAGCCTTGTCTCTGCCACATAGCCTTGATGCCCAGGCATGAAGAAAGAAGCCGCGCTGAACTTGCCGGTTTGATGGCTGAACGCCTCCGCGCTGCCACGCCGGTCCCAGGCCAGGGCGAAGGAGGTGCCCAAGTTCGCCACACACTCCAGGCCGCCATCAGGGGTGAGTTGGAAGACGCCGCCCTGCGGGGTGCAGATCACGGTGCGCAATGACTGCTCAGGTTCGGGACAGCCTTCTTTCTCGCAGGCTGACTCATGCGCCACTGTGAAGCTCTGCGCACCTGTGAGAGTTGAGCCTGCCTTGATCTTGCCGTTCTCGATTTCCACATTACCGGAGACGGTCCACAACAGCCGCAAGTCGGGCGAACCTGCCGGAGCGGAGGGGAAATGCGGACGCACCTCCCCCTTTCCAAGGGTGAGTTTCACCCCGGTGGTGCGCGCCGTGCCGTCTGTGGCAGCGGTGAATGCCACCGTGCCGCTGGTTGCCTCCACGGATTTTAGCCAACCGTCATTGGTCAGGCGGTCTGCCATGGCGGCCGCCTGATGCTGCCCTCCAGTTTGCTGGTTGTTGAGCTGGGTGAATGCGTTCTTGTGCGCCCATTCGGCGGCGGGATTGGCGAAACTCAGCTCGCCATTTGTGGCAAAGGAGAAGCTCGTGACCCGGAACCACAGCGGCCGGGCTTCATCGAAGACCCAGGCGTCCGCGCCCGTAATGCTGCCATTGAGGGTGCCCGTGTGGCGGAGTTCAGAACCGAGAGTCACTGCGGCCACGGCGGGCAGCAACCTGAGCAGTTTGTTCCGGCTGGTGGCACGCCCTCCAGTGAATCCAAGGCCTTGCGGCAGGTTGATGACCGCATCCACCACCAGGCCAGCGCTGGTGAGGCAGGGACTGGCATAGCTCACTTTGATGCGGCCAAAAGTGCCCGAAAGCTCGGTGCCAGGCGGTGGCTTCACATTTGTGACCGGGATGGTGACCACCTCTGCCGTGCCATCGGGCGCCAGGCGCGCATCGAGATTGGTGATCGAGCCAAACGTCATGCCAGCCTGCCCTGTGAGCGCGCCGCCGCTGAGGCTGAGCACGGTGCGGACACGGTTGGTCGCAAGGCTGACCTTGCTGGGCGGATTGGGCTCAAACGCGCCTGCCGTCGGTGTGTTGCTGATGGAAGTCATGCTGGCCTGCGCCCCGCCGGCGAAGCGCAGCGTGCCATTGAAATGCAGCAGGCGCTGGCTGGAGAGATTCACCAGATTGCCCAGATCGCGCAGGGCGGTCGTGTTGAACGCGTCCTCCTGGATTTCCACCCGCACCCGCACCCGGTAAGTGCGGTTCACAGAATCGAGCGGCGCGGAGGGTAGGAAGCTGCGAGTTAAAGTGAGGCTTCTTGTCGCGGGAGTGTTGGGTGTGCCCGAGTTGAATGCCGAGAGTGAGGTCAGCGTGGTCTGAACTTCCGCGCCTGATGCCAGTGCAATCGAGGCACCCAGGTCATCCTCCAGGGTGACTAGGGTGCGTAAATTTAGGGTGCGCGCCACATCGCCCAAGTCATAGCGGGTGATCAGCAGGGGCAGGCTAACTGTAAAATCATCCTGCGCAGTGTTGGTCACGAGGGCAAACCCCTTGCTGATCGTGGCCGCAGCAGAGAGATGCGCATGGACATTGAGGTTCGTCGAGGTCGTCGAATCCCGGAAATGCACGACGGTGAAACCAGCGCTGGTGCTGGAAGCTCCCGTGTTGCTAAATACAAACGAGTTGGATGGCAACTGCTGAACATTGGCTCGCACGCGGTGCGTTGCTCCCGCCCCCAGTGCCACCGTGGGCTTCAGGTTCAGCGTGAACGTGTGTGTCACCGTTCCCGTGCCCTTGAGGTCCACCTTTTGGGAGGCGGAGTTGCGGGTTGTGGAATCCACGCCCAGAGCGGTGGTTCCACTGGCTGGCAACAAGTCCCCCTGAATGCGAAAACTGGTTGTGGCGCCTGTGGAACTTCTTTGAAAAGTGACCGTGACCGTGGCCGGGATGGTGTTGCGCGTCTGCGGCGCGGTGCCGCTGTCCGAATCAATCACAAAGAGTGGCGCCGCGGCAGTGCCGGCAGGCGGTGTCACCGTGATGGAAATGACAGGGCTGGTCTGCGCCAGCGCACTCTGGGTGAACATCAGCAGGCAGACAGGAAGCAGAAGGGACAATGCCAGGGTTTTCATCATGGAAGAAGGATGTGCTGGCAGCCAGCCAGCCGAGGGTGGATGCACTTCGTGGAAAAACTTGCGCTCAAAGCCGCGCAAAAGAGCGGGCATCCGGGAAAAGGAGGGCACGGACAAGCGGAGTTCAGTCTTCATCTCCCTTCTATCTTCCGGATTCCTCGAGAGAGGTTTCACGAAGTATTGAGATTTTCCCCGGAAAACTATGCCTGCCTCAGAAAGCTGGCCAGCTTCTCACCAGTCCAGCCCCAGCTTCCCCAGCTCCTCCCGCAGCGCGGTGATGTCCCATTCGGAGATGCGGTGGCCTTGGGTGAGGACGAGCAGCCGGCGGCTGTCTGCCGTCCACTGGAACCGGGCAGTGCCGCTGTGCTGGAAGATCGGTCCCGGCGGGCGCAGATGCACCACGGGTGTCCAGCCCGCCGTCTCATGCAGGGCCAGGGTGCCCTCGGCGTGCAGCGTGGCCAGGTGGCGGCCATCGGGGGAGAACTCGACCCAGCCCATGCCCTGGAAACCGATGCTCACCGGCCAGCGTGCCACCTCCCGCCAGGAGCCGCATACATGCACGATGACCTCCGTGCTGCCGGCCGTCACCAAATGACGGCTGTCGGGGGAAAAGGCCATGTTCACCCAGGGTCTGGTGGGGTTGCGCAGCACGATGCCGCCGTCCGCCACACGGCGCACGACATACTCGCCCTGCTTGCTGCCCTCGCCAGCCGCCCATTGGCCGTCCGGGGAGACCTCCTGCACCTCCCACGCTCCGAGATGCAGACGCTGGCTGCCATCGGGCTCGAGAACGGTTCCAGAGGTGTCCGCGCGGCGCATCACCAGACCACGGCGGTCCGACATGCGCTGGCGCGGGCCGCCATCGGTCACGGCGGTTTCCTTGGGATCAAAGCTCCCTCCATTCTCCCGCAGCATCGGGCGCACATCCAGGCGATGCCCGGACGCTATCGAGCCTGCCGCGCCATCCACCCCATGTAGCAGCGTGTCGTCCTCCAGCCAGAAGCTCGTGCGATTTGAGCGTGCGCCCTGCATCGGCATGTCCGCCACATGCCGGCGCGTGCTGATCTCCCACAGCCGGGCCATGCCAGGGGAGTTGGACACCAGCCAGCGTCCGTCCAGGCTCACATCCAGCCCGATGACGCTGACTCCTGGAATCAGCGGCGCCTCCCAGGTGCGCCACACGCGCGGGACAGCGAACTCGTATCGAGAGGTGCCCAGATACTCCGGGGCAAAGGCCATCTCGGCGCCATCGCGACGGATCGCCAGACCGCGCACCATGGCGGGCAGATGCCCCATGGCCTGGCCAGACCACGCATCCCACATGATCAACTGCCTGTCCCAACCCAGTGTGAAAAGCAGCGGCTGCTGCGGATGCAACACTGCGTGGCTGATGGCCCCCTGGTGTCCGTAAAAGGCCGTCGTCTCGTGTCCTGTGGCCGCGTCCACCAACACAAAGCGGTAGGGGTTCTCCACGCCGTTTCCCACCGTCTTCCCCGAGGGATGCCAGACCGGCCAGGCCAGCGTGGAGGTCTCCGCGCGCTGCCACAGCAGCCGCCCGGACGCCAGCTCCACCACGCCCCAGCCTCCTGACCACTGCACACACACGCGGGTGCCGTCCGGTGCCAGCGTCAGGCCGATCACGCCCCCCGGCGCGTTAAACACCACCGGATCCTTGCCATTGCCCGTCGTGGCCGCGTCATGCCTGCGCAGGGCTGGACTGCCATCCGCATACAGCCACCACGCTTCCTTGGGATGAAAATCCAACGCCACGCCCCAGCGCCTGCCGCCGCGCGGAAGGTGAAAGACCGGCTTCTCCGGTTCCGCCACCGAATGCACCTGCACGGAGTGATCCCGAAAATGCACTGCCAGCCAGCGCCCGTCCGCGCTGAAGCGAAAATTGTTCGGCACGGCCGGGGTGCGCACCACGACCCGCTTTTGCGAGCCGGACGGCGACACGATCTCAAAGTATTTGCCCTGGGAGCCACCCCCCACGGCATGGCGGCTGAAATCCGGCGTGATGGCCGTGCTGCTGCTGCCTTTCGCGTAACCCGTCTGCAGCATCTGCCCCGCGCCGATGCCCGGCATGGCCAGCGCCCGCGCCGCCAGCGTGCGTGTTTCCACGTCGCGCCGGCCGGAGGCCACAAGCTCGATCACCACCTTCAGCGTCTCCTCGCGCGCGGTCAGCTCGTGGCTGCGGAGCAGCGCCGTGGCCTCAGCCATCAGGGCTGTTTGCAGACGCTCCTCCGAGGTGTCCAAAGCGGCTGCCTCAGCGTGCAGGGATTCCTTCAAATCTCGGTTGGCACGCAGCAGCAGCGCGGAAGCTCCCGCCAGCACCACCAGCAGCGCCGCCGCCATGCCCGCCAGCGCCGGGCGGCGCGCCGCCCACAGCATCGCCTGCTCGATGAGCGGCACGGGCCGCGCCTCGATGGCCTCGCCGCGCAGCCAGCGGCGCAGATCCGCCGCCAGCTCATGCGCGCTGGCATAGCGCTGCGCAGGCGTCTTTTGCAGCGCCTTGCGGGTGATCACCACCAGATCGCGCGGCACCTCGCGCTGCAGGAGAGCAGGCTCCTCCTCATTGAGCTGGCGCAGCACCGTGGCCAGATTGTCGCCATGAAACGGCGGATGGCCCGCCAGCAGTTCATACAGCATCACACCCAGGCTCCACACATCGCAGGCGGTTGTCGCCGCGCCTTTTCCGCCGCGTGTCAGCTCCGGGGCCATGTAGTTCGGCGTGCCCATCAGCGCGATGGTGCGTGTCAGATCCATCTCCTCGTCCAGCAGCTTCGCCAGGCCGAAGTCAGCCACCCTTGGCTGGTCGTCGGCGTCAAAGAGGATGTTTCCCGGCTTCAAATCCCGATGCAGCACCCCGCGCTCATGCGCGAACTGAACCGCCTCCGCGATCCGCGCGATCAGTTCCGCTGTCTCCCGCCATTTGCCGGAATACTCCGTTATCCTTCCCGCCAGCGTCCCGCCTTTGGCCAGCTTCATCGTGAACCAGGGCGTGTCGTCGTCCTCCCCCGTGTCATGCACCGGCAGGATGCAGGGATGCTCCAGCCGCGCCATCGCCAGAGCCTCGATGTGAAATCTGCGCCTTGCCTCCTTGGAGAGCAGCTCCGCGCCCGGCAGCGCCTTCAAGGCCACCTCCTTGCCCGACTCCGCCTGCCGTGCCCGATAAACGATGCCCATGCCGCCGCGAGCCAGCACCTCCAACAGATCATGACCGCCGATGACACCCAGCGTGTCCTGGCACACACGCGGCTGCATCGCCTCCCCAAGCAGGCAGGCCACGCACATGCCTCCCGCCTCGGCGGGGTCAATGGCGGCCCCGCATTGCGGGCAGGTCATGGCTTCTGGATTCGTCACTCAAGACATGTTCCGTTTTTCATTCGAAAGGTTCCGGCTTTCCACACCCGCCAGCAGCAAAGAGCGCAGATAAGCCAGCTCCTCATCCACCTCATGCGGAGCGGAAACCGTGCCCGCCACCGCCGCGCGCAACGCCAGGCGAAAAGCCTCGCGGAGGCGGTGAACGGCGGATTTAACCGCGCTGGTTGAGAAGTCCAGACACCGCGCCGCCTCCTCCAAAGTGATGCCCTCGCCACCCGAAGGCAGAAAACGCCGCAGCACCGCGAACTCCCCCGCCCTGCCCCGCCGCGCAAAATCCTGCTCAAGGCAATGCAGAGTGTTCATCACCAGCGTCACCGCCCAGGCCCTGTCAAAGGCGGGCGACTCCGGCGGTGTCTCATCCGCGGCCTCCCAGCCCGCTTCAGCCGCAGCCTCCAGGCTGTCACAGCCGGCGCCGGCACCTCGCTTGGCCGCGTGCTTCCGCTCGTGATCACGCGCCAGCATGTGGCACACGCTGCCCAGCAGATAGCTGCGAAACCGCCCCTTCTCCCGCGCCGCGCGCTTCCAGGAGCGTGTGCTCAGCCAGTTCAAAAAAAACTCCTGCGCCAGGTCCTCACGCTCGCCCTCCTGATAGCCGCGCGCCGCCAGAAAGGCCAGCACCGGCTTCCGATACTCCTCGCACATCCTGGAGAGGGCCTGCCGTCCGGCGGCATCGCCGTTCAGCGTGGCCTCGGCCAGCAGCGTCCAGTGGGTGGTGGGAAAGGTCATGGCGTGATGCGGTTTCGACCCGATGGATGCGGCCTGGCACAGGAACTTGCGTGAAAAACAACGAACACTTGAAAATCTATCCGCCCACGGTTCCCCATCGCAAGTTTTTGAAAGCGCCATTTGCGAATCCGGCAGGCATTGGAAATCCCCCGCCTCCGCTCATCCACCCCCTCCATGATCCGCAGCGCCATGCGCTGAAAACGACGCGATCTTCCCGGAATCACCCGCCTTTGCTTTGCATGAAAGCGCTCCCCGCGCTCCTGTCCCGGAAATGTCCAGTTTTCAGCTCAACCCCGACTTCCACCCGCGCGGCGACCAGGCACAGGCCATCGCCAAACTGGTCAAGTCCCTGCGCGCGGGCAACCGGCACCAGACCCTGCTCGGCGTCACCGGCTCCGGCAAGACCTTCACCATGGCGAATGTCATCGCCGAAATGGGCCGCCCCGCCCTCGTTTTCTCCCACAACAAGACCCTCGCAGCCCAGCTCTACTCCGAGTTCAAGAACTTCTTCCCCGCCAACGCAGTCGAGTACTTTGTCAGCTACTTCGACTACTACCAGCCCGAGGCCTACATCCCGCGCACCGACACCTACATCGAGAAAGACAGCAGCATCAACGACGAGATCGAGCGCCTCCGCCTCTCCACCATGGGCGCGCTGCTCACCCGCCAGGATGTCATCGTCGTTGCCAGCGTCTCCTGCATCTACGGCCTCGGCTCCCCCGAAGACTACGAGGGCATGATGGTCCCCATCCACACCGGCCAGCAAATGTCCCGCGAGACCTTTCTCGTCAAGCTCGTGGACATGCTCTACGAGCGCAACGACGTGCAGCTCAAGCGCGGCTGCTTCCGCGCCCGTGGGGACGTGGTCGAAGTCGTCCCCGCCTACCTCGACAGCGAGGCCATCCGCATCGAGTTCTTCGGCGATGAAATAGACCGCATCAGCGCCGTGGACATCCTCACCGGTCACGTCACCCTGAAGATGCCCAGCTACACCATCTTCCCCGCCAAGCAGTTCGTCACCCCCGGTGACAAACTGCGCAAAGCCATCGTCAAAATCCGCGAGGAGATGGAGCAGCGCGTGGCCTTCTTTGAGCAGGAGGGCAAGCTCCTCGAAGCCCAGCGACTGAAAATGCGCACCGAGCACGACATCGAAATGATGCAGGAAATGGGCTTCTGCCAGGGCATCGAAAACTACAGCCGCCACCTCACCGGCCGCCAGCCCGGAGCCACCCCCGGCACCCTGCTCGATTTCTTCGATGATCCACCGCTCGTCTTCGTGGATGAAAGCCACGCCACCATCCCCCAGATCGGCGGCATGTATGAGGGCGACCGCTCCCGCAAGACCGTGCTCGTCGAGCACGGCTTCCGCCTGCCCAGCGCGCTGGACAACCGTCCGCTCAAATTCCCCGAGTTCATGGAAAAGGCCGGCCAGCTCGTCTATGTCAGCGCCACCCCCGCCCGCTTCGAGATGGAGAACAGCGTCGTCGGCAACACCACCTACATCCCCCACGCCCGCGAGCGCATCGGCCAGGAGGAAACCACCCCCGCCGCCCTCCCCGGACGCAGCATCCGCGTCAGCGGCAACGCCCAGCCCGTGGACAAATTCGACGTCGCCACCAGGGGCAAATCCCTCGTCGTCGAGCAAATCATCCGCCCCACCGGCCTGCTCGATCCCGTAATCACTGTCAAGCCACTCCAAGGCCAGATAGATGAGACCATCGAGCTCTGCCGCCAGCGCATCGAGCGCGGCGAGCGCGTCCTCGTCACCACCCTCACCAAGCGCACCGCCGAGGACCTCACGGATTACCTGCGCAATCTCGACCTCAAAGTCCGCTACCTCCACAGCGACATAGACGCCATCGAGCGCGTCGAAATCCTCCGCTCCCTGCGCAAAGGTGACTGTGATGTCCTCGTCGGCATCAACCTTCTGCGAGAAGGCCTCGACCTCCCGGAGGTCAGCCTCGTCTGCATCCTCGATGCCGACAAGGAAGGCTTCCTCCGCAGCGGGACCTCCCTCATCCAGACCGCCGGGCGCGCCGCACGCCATGTCGCCGGCGAGGTCGTCCTTTTCGCCGACCTCCAGACCCAGAGCATCCAGGCCCTGCTCAGCATCAGCGCCCACCGCCGCCAGGTGCAGATGGAGCATAACGAAAAGCACGGCATCACCCCCCAGACCGTCCGCCGCGCCGTGCAGGAGAGCCTGCAAATCCTCGGCAAAGCACGCGAGACCGAGGAAAACATTGTCCGCGAAGGCGGCGGTAGCGACCTCGCTGTCACCGAAGTCATCCGCGAGTTGGAGGAGGAAATGGCCGAAGCCGCCGCCAAACTCGAATTCGAGCGCGCCGCTCTACTGCGCGACCAGATCCGCGAGTTGAAAAAACAATCCGGCCTCAGTCCCGATGACGGTGGCGTCCCGCCCAAGCCAAAAAAAGTCACTTACGGCAGGCCCAAGCGCGGCAAAAAGAAGTAAGGCGATGGGTGGCGGCCTGCTTTTTATCAGCTTTGGAGGCTATTCGAGTCCGTCCCAGCGTGTATGACCGAACTGCTGAGGTGTGCAGCATCCCAGATCACTTGCTTCGATCAGCGTGGTGCCATCCGTTGGCCGAGCTTAGCTGCGGCAGTGCATCGCATCTCTCCATCATCACTCAGGAGACGTCGGTTACAATCGCAGACGATGGCCAGGGGTGGCCAGTTCACAGGATCGCGCATGGAGAGCGGCTTGCGGAGTCTATGCTTTCGCAGCTTTATGCCTGCCGTGACCACAAGCAGCATCGAGATATTGCGCATTCACTCTGTCTGATCACTCCGCCTTTAATCGTGGCATTGTCTCTGGAGTTCACGCACACGACTCATCGTGACGCAGAGCGGCGGGCGCGGGCCTGTCGCCATGGGATGCAGATGCACCGCTGACCTTGTGGGCGCGTCAAATGCCTTCGCCACTACTCTCTCGTTTCGAATCGCCCGCGGTTTTGCGGCGATACCAGCTGCTCACAGCCAGCGTCCATTACTTGGCTGAGCACGCTGTCTCGGAGCCCCCCAAAGCTTCGATCACTTTTCATCGGTCATAAACAGTAACCGCCACGACCAACCAAAGGCGAAGAAAGCGCGGTAGCCAGCCGCTGCCCTCTCCTACGCTGTTTCCAGCGGGCGCCCTCACCGCCGGCTTGCGGCGGGAGGTTCCCGGGTCAAAATCATCAGATCATCGTCAAAGATCTCAATTTGATCCTCTTGCACCGTGATGAATGAATCCAGAGTCTGTTTGCAAAGTCATTTTTGAAGGCTGCACAATCGCTCTTCAAGGCTGCAAGGTCGTTTTTCAGTGGCGGCAAATCCCTGTCATCGCACGCTTGCCCGCGCGCGCTGCCGCGCTTTAAGAGAGGGCATGAACCCGCCTGTCATCCTCACGCATCCGCTCGCCCTGTCACATTTGACGGAGATGCGCCGCTTTGACACGCCGCCCCGGCGCTTCCGCTGGCATCTGCACCGGCTTGCTGAGATGCTTTTTCTTGAAGCCTCGCGGAGCCTGGACACCTCCGCGTTGCGCGTGCTCACGCCGCTGGCGGAGACGGCGGGCGCGGCTTTGGCGCGCCCCATCGTGCTTGTGCCCGTTTTGCGCGCGGGCCTGGGTCTCTCCGAGGCGATCCTGCCCCTGGTGCCCGACGCGGTGGTGGCCCATCTTGGCATCCGGCGGGACGAGGAGACGGCCAAACCGGTGCCTTATTATGCGAATCTGCCCGCCGCGCTGGCCGAGGCGGATGTGTTCCTGCTCGATCCGATGCTGGCCACCGGCGGCAGCGCCTGCGCGGCGGCGGCGCAGTTGAAGGCGGCGGGCGCGCGACGCATGCGCATGATCAACGTGGTAAGCTGTCCGGAGGGGCTGGCGGCTCTCGGCGCGGAACACCCGGATGTGCCGGTCTTTACCGCGGCGTTGGACGACGGTCTGAATGAGAAATGCTACATTGTGCCCGGCCTCGGAGACGCGGGCGACCGCTGTTTCGGGACTTAGGCGAAAAAAATATTTTCTCCCGGAACGGCGTTTGCTCTGTTCTTGATGTCCGGTTCATGAAATAATCCGGGCGAATTCCATGAAAGAATACGCTTACATCCATGAGGAGGGGCAGTTGCCCGCCGCGCTCAGCGCGGTGCCTTTCCTCAACAGCTTCACGGAGGAGCAACTGGACGAGGTGCTCAACTCATCCAGCCTCCTGCAATGCGACGAGGGCGATGTCATCATCCGCGAGGGCACCATTGACTCGCGCATTTACATCCTGCTCAGCGGCGAACTCGAGGTGCGCGTGGGGGACAAAAAAGTGGCCTCCATCAGCCGGTCAGGGGACGTTTTCGGCGAGCTGGCGCTGGTCAACCGCGACAAACGCGCCGCCTCGGTCATCGCCAGCAACCGCGCCCTGTGCCTGGCGGTGGACCAGAAGTTCCTGCAGGACATCCATCCGCGCGAGGAGGATCCCGCCTTTCACGCCGCGCTCTTTGAGTTCGTGGCACGCCTGGTGGCCAAAAAACTCGACGCCACCTCCCGCCGTCTGGCCGAAGTGGAAAAAGAACTGCGCCTGCTCAAGGAGGAAGCGGGAAAAGCATCCGCGGTGCCGGGCCGGGTGAGAAAATTCCAGCCGCGCAGACTACGCAGGGTGCCGATCTGAAAAGCGCCTCCCTCAGCCATAGGCTCGCACCTCGACAACCCGGGCGTGATCCATGCCATTGGTGGCACTGATGCTGACACGCAGGGCCGTGACCGCGCACGGCTCTAAAAGGTGGTCGCGGCGGCGTTGATGATTGCCTTGGATGACTGCGACATCCCGCCAGCCATCCGTAGTTTCGACGCTGAGCCTGTAATCCCGGATTGTCTCCGGCTGCGGCCGGCCCCAGAGCATTTTTTGCGTGTAGCCGTCGGCCTGCGACAGCGTGAGAAGACGATGCAAGCCGGTGTCGAAAATCAACACAACCTCGCGGAGCATCACGGGCTGGCTCCAGCGGATCTCAACAGTGGCGGGCAGTTCGCGGCTCATCCAGCGATGCAGGCCGGGGGATTGGCGGTGAGAAGGCACCTTTGTGACGGCGCGCGTGATGCCGCTGCGGATGTTTTCGGGGCTGTAGGCGCATTCGCCAGAATGCGGGAGCCTGTCCTCGTTCTGGCGAAAGAGCCCACTCGCATCCAGTTCGCGTATATGCACGGCGGAGCGCACGAGATCATGCGCGTCGTCATTTGAAATACCGGCCAGGTAACAATCATCGAGCAGAAGCCGCTGCTGGATGGCGTGGACGAGCCGGGAATCAGCGGTGATGTCTCCGGGGAACACGTTTTGCCTCAACGCGAGTGCCGCCGCCGTGCCCACGCCTTGTCCCACTACAGCGCAGGTGGCCATGACGCGGGTGGAGGCAAATGCGATGTGCGTGGCGGAGAGATTGCGACCTGCGAACATCAGATTCCGCAGTCCGGCGGAAACGCAGCAGCGCAGTGGGATGTCGTAGATGAACGGCAGATGATGCTGCGTGCACGGCGGCTCGTTTGGCGCATCGACGCCCTCGGGTGGATGCGTGTCGATGGGCCAGCCGCCGTAGGCGATGGCATCGGCAAAAGCACGCGACGTGAGCAAATCGCCCTCACTGAGGATGTGCTGGCCGATGAAGCGGCGGCTCTCGCGTTTGCCGGGCACGAAACCGATCCACTCCAGCGCCCAGTGCGAGGCGTCGAGGCCAGAGTGGTTCTTCACGAAGTCCCAAACGCCGAGCGTGATGGCGAGCAGCTCATCGCGGATGCGCTCGTTGTCCTTCAGCGTGTCGAGACAGCCGCCCCACTCGATCCACCAGTAGCCGTATTCGAGACCGAGGTCGAAGCCGCTCTGACCATACGGCCGCAGCTTGAAATCCTCCGCGCTGAAGCGCCGCGCCCACGGCGGAGCTTCAAAAGGCATCTCACGCTCGTGTTTGCGCGCCTGGAACATGATCGAGGAGCCAAGCGTCTTCGTGTCCGCCTCGTCCTGCGCGAGTGATTCGCCAAACTGCGCCTTGCTCTCGCGTCCACGCATGAAGGGCGCGCCTGCCTCGATGCCGAGACGGCCATCTCCGGTGCAATCGACGAACGTCTTCGCGCAAATGATGAAGGCGTCCTCCGTGGACGGTCTTTCAGCACGCACTTCACGAATGAGCCCATCCTCGACCACGGCGCTGACGACCGTCGTGTTCAGATAAAGCGCGAGGTTCGGCTCGCGGCGGCATTTGTCGTAAAGCAGCAGATCCATCAGCGCGGGCGAGCGTTGCGGATTCTGCACGGCGAGATCGAGACGCAGTTCTTCGATGATACCACCCTCGCGCAGCTCGTTTTGCAGTTCCTCGCCGCCGCTGAGGCCAGTGGCGCCGACGATGTGCATGCGCACCTCGCTGCTCGCGTTCCCGCCGAGCACGCTGCGGTCCTGGCAAAGGATCACGCGTGCTCCGAGCCGTGCTGCCGCAAGCGCACAACACACACCCGCGATGCCGCCCCCGGCCACGAGCAAGTCTGTTTCGAGCGTGTGAGTGGTCACGGGCATTTTTTGATCAGATTTTCCAGCAGATTCAAGGAGGCCAGCAGATTGTCTTTTTTGGATCTATAAATCTGCTGGCCTCCCTGAATCTGCTGGAGACTTCAAGTTCATGATAGTTCCACTGCCGCGCGTGCTGCTTTCATGCCGGTGGAGACACAGCGGAAGTCGCTGATGACATTGAAGAAGCGAAAGCCCATCGCGTGATAGCTCTTCACCTGCTCCGGCGCACACGGAATGGCCGCGACCTTGCCGTGGCGCTGACACGCGGTTACGACCTGCTCCAAAATGGCACGCACCTCGGGATCGTCCGTCTTGCCGAACTTGCCAAGACCCAGCGTGAGGTCCGCCGGGCCGACAAACAGCACATCCACGCCCGGAATCGCCACGATCTCATCAATATGCGGCACCACCTCCGGCTCCTCGATCTGCACGGCGAGAAAGTTCTCTTCATTCGCCTTCGCCAAATACTCGGCAGGCGGAATGCGGCCAAAATCCGCCTCCGCGTGAATGCCATCAAAGCCACGCGCACCGAGCGGCGGGAACTTCATCGCGCGCACCACTTCGCGCGCCTCGTCGGGATGCTTCACCCGCGGCAGCATGATGCCACGCGCTCCCGCCTCGATGAGATGCAGCACATCCGTGTAGTTCGATGGCCTCACGCGGATGAGCGCGTCCGCGCCACCGAGCCGGCAGGCCTGGATGAGCGAGTAAACCATCGACGCATCAACGCGTTTGTGTTCCAGGCAGATCCACACGGCATCAAAGCCGGACGAGGCGATCATTTCGACGAGTTCCGGGTCGGTGTAGCAGGACTTTGCTGTGATGACGGTCTGGCCGGAACGGATTTTTTGAAGAACGACGGAGGTCTGCATGGATGGGTGAGCGATATTCGGTTCTCAGGTTGGCTTCTGTGTTCTTAGGGTTTGCTGATTGAGTTTGGAAGCAAGGACTCTACCTGCACAATGACAGCAGAGTCGTGCTTCTTCAAAGCCTCTCGCAGGGATGCTGAATCGCTGCCAAGCTTTGTCACGAGTGCCTGGGCGATGGCGAAAGCCGAGGCGAACTTCCCATCGCCATCGCAGTCGAGCCAGATGGGGTTTGTGGAGCCGATGACACGGGGAGTGAGGGACTTGCTTGATGGCTGATACGGCCGCGGGATCTCCCAGAAAGGTTCCGTGATGCCCGGCCCGGTGGCGATGGCGACAAGGTGAACATCATGCGCAGGCTTCGGCAGTTCCCAGGTGATGCGTGCCTTCTCACCGGCGCGATGCTCATCCTTGATGGACTGCTCACGGATGAGGATGCCGTTGGCGTAGAGTTCGATGCGATCTGCGTTGACCCACGCGGGACCGCTGACCACGGCCTCGACTTTGATTTGCGAGCCGAGTCCAGTGGCGAGATCGCCGACGGTGAAGCGGTCATTGACCTTGAGTGTCGTCATCAAGCCGAGACTCACGAGCAGGCGACCTTCCTGATAGCTGCGCCAGACTTCATCGAGATCGAGCTGCGATGGATTGCCATCTTTTGCCGCAACGTAAGTGCGACCCTGGCCGAGGATGAAGCGGTTCACGTCATGTGTGTCACTGGAGGCAATCGCCGCGATGCGATGCCCGCGATTCAGCAGCGCGAACCAGTCCCGATACAGCAGATGGATGTCTGACTGCATGGCACCAGAGGTGATGACCTCCAGCGCATCAATGTCGAGAGCGTCCGCATGGCGATGTTTGCCCGTGGTTGGGTTGAATTGCAGCCCGCCGAGCGGCACGAAGCCGCTGTGGAGATCACGCGGATGATTCAGCGTGATCACCTTCACACCCGGCGTGGCGCGGATGGCAGGCAGGAGCTTCGCCCAGTCCTGCTCATTGTGATTTGCCACGGCTGCGCCGGGCTGAATAGGGAAGGCGTTGAAGTGACCGTGCTTGGTTGTGACTTCGTTGCCGATGACAGAAGTGAAACGATCTGTCACGCCGACGCTGGCGGCGCTGGGGGCGTAGTCGGTGTGATGATTGTGATCCGTGGCGATGGCCAGCTCAATGCCTTCACCCGCGATGGTGATCATGCGTTCCTCGATTTTTGCATCCCCATGACCGCTGTGTGTGAGTGTGTGTATGTGGCTGTCGGCAGCGATCCAGCCTTTTGTATCCACCTCTCGACTCAGAGTCAGGTCAACGGGCAGCGTCTCGCCCTGCTTCATCGTGAGCTTGCGGCTCGCCACCCCCCACTCAAAGCCACGCCCCGCATGGAGGATGTAATCGCCTGGAGGCACCGAGACTCTCGCCTTGCCATTTTTCGCGTAAATCACGCCCACACGGACTGCGACATCGCCGGCCGGCGCGGCCTGCAAAGGCTGCAAGGTGCCGTCTGGCCGGGTCAAAGTGAGCCTGCAAGGCATCGCCTCGCCATGAGTGCCATCCTTGACCTCGATCAACAAAGCAGCCCCACCAATGGCTTCCGCCACAGGCTTCAAGGTGAGATGCATCGGCCCGATCTCAATGTCATCGAGGCGCGCGGGCGAGTCGATCAGCAGCACATTCTCGCCATCGCGCAGCGCACCTGGCGGCACCGCCAGCACACACTCAAGGGCCGTCTCTGCAAGCGTGAGCACGCCAAGCCTGCGGCCATTCAGCATGACGGGCCACGATTGTTTCACATCACGCTGCCAGATGCGCAGTGTGTGCTCGGAGGTGTTCACGTTGGCTTGAAAACGAAGCTCCATCTTCCCGGCATCGACAGGCACATCTTTGAATATCTCCCACTCCCATTCTCCGGCCTTGCCGAGATGCAACCGCCGCGCCTCGAGTGTGATATCCTGGGCACCCAAGGAACAGGCGAAGGCAAAACTGCCGAGAATCCAAAACAGCCGCAGCATGAGGTAAGGTCAGGATGTTGATGAGTTGCCTCAGATTTCGCTGAGCTTCGGCACCGCAAACGGCGCGCGATACTCGCGGGTGAGCAGTGCGTTCGCGGCGGCGTTGTCGAGGAAGGATTCTTTGTCGCCATCGACGCGGAGATGCTGGCCGAAGGTGAGTTGGATCTTGTCGAGATCGACGCCGGCTTCGGCGAGGTAGTGCTTCGTGCGTTCGAGCGTGTCCTGCACGTCTTCGTGGACTTTCAATGTGCCAAGCGTCTTTGAGATGTCGTTCACGGATGTCTTGGAGCCGAGGCGATACGAGATGTTCGCGATGTGGCAGAGCGCGGTGCTTTGGTGGCCTTCCTCGATGTCGGCGGTGAGGTCGGTGTGCTTCCGGCTGCGCACGGCATTGATGAAGTTGGCGAAGTGGTTCTCGGATTTCCCTCCTTCGAAGGCGTGGACGAAGTTGCTTGTCGGATCGAAGAGACTCGTGTCGGCGATGATGCCTTCGCTGCCGTAGAAGAACCACATGGACTTGATCGTGGGATGAAACGGCACGGTTTTCAGGCCGCGAGTTTCGGAAACGATGGTCTTGTCGCCGAAGTCGAAGATGCCGACCTGCGAGTTCGGCGTCTCGGCAACGTCGGTGTAGCCGAGTCGGCCGCCGTAGCTGAGCACGCTGCGGCCCAAACCGGTCACGCCGAGGCCCCAGCGGCAGATGTCGAGCGAGTGGACGTTGTTGTTGCCGATCTCGCCGTTGCCGGTGTCCCAGAACCAATGCCAGTCATAGTGGAACTTCGGTCGCGTGAGCCTCGTCATCGGCGTAGGACCTGCCCACAGGTCGTAATCGCACCTCGGCGGCATCACACACTCCGCCGGGCCGCCGATGCTGCCGCGTCCGCTGTAGATGATGCTCTTCGCCAGCTTCACCTCGCCCAGTTTGCCCTCGCGCATGAATTTCACCGCTTCGGCCAAAGCACCGCGCGAGCGATTCTGCGTGCCTGTCTGCGCGATGCGCCCGAGCTTTCGCGCCACCTGCACAATGCGGCGGCCTTCCTCGACATTCTGGCTCACGGGCTTCTCGACATACACATCCTTGCCCGCCTGCATCGCCCAGATCGCCGCCAGCGCATGCCAGTGATTCGGCGTGGCGATGAAAACGACATCCACCGCTTTGTCTTCGAGCACCTTCCGCAAGTCCTGCGCCTTCTTCGGCATCGGCCGCTTCAACTCGACGAGCAACGCGCCCACCTCATCCGCGCGATCGAGGTCCGGATCGCAAACATACGCCACATCGCAGTCCGTCAGCCTCGCCAGCTCCCGCGCATGCGCCTTCCCACGAATCCCGCAGCCAATGATCGCCGCTGTGATCTTCTCATTTGCCGAAACCGCCGTCGTCTCGGCCCCCAGCAAAGTTTTCGGCAAAGCGACCGCCGCAGCGGCCATGAGCGAGTCTTCAAAAAAGCGTCGGCGTGTGGGTGTGAGCATGGTGGGAGGGAATACGGGATCGGGGGACAGTTCTCCCACAGAGGCTGGTCGAAAACCTTGAAATGGAAGGCCTGATGTGATGAGCTTTGGAAATTCAGCTTAAACCCGCCCATGAAGCGTCTCGCCCTATTCATCTGTCTTTCTCTGAAATCGTTTTTGCTGGGTGAAGAACAGAAAGGCCCCGTCGCGGAAGCTTATCGGGAGATCGATCTGAAAATCCCTGAGGCGAATCAACTGCTAGCGGAGGGAAAATGGACCGAAGCCGTTCGCTTGCTGAATTCTGTCCACCCCAAAGACCAGCGGACGGTCGATCAGAGTCAGGCGCTGGCGAGCTTCATGTTTCAGCTTCACCCGGAGGAGAGCTACGAACTTCACAAAGAAGTGGCCGCGGCCCATCCAGATCTGGAGATGCCCAACTACTTGTGGGCGGTGGAGCAGCACCGGCGCGGAGAGTGGAAAGGTGCGCTGGCGAGTTACCGTGTCGCTTCCCGCCTGATGAAGGACTACGCACCCACTTACGGGCTCGCAGCCGAGTGCGCCCTGAGACTCGGCAAAGTGGACGAGGCCCTGGAACTCTGGGAAAAGTCCGAAAAGGCGCAGACAGGCACGCTCGAGGAATTTGAGACAGAAGTTTGCAAAATTCACGGGCCGCAGCCCAAGCACCGGGAGCGAGAAGCGCTCATGACCAGGGCCAAAGCGGGTGATTTCGACGCGGCAGTCGGCGTGATCGAACTGGATTTGGAATGGCCTGAGGACTGGTGGAACAGCGGACCCAACAAAAACTTCCTCCAAGTCGATCTGGCTACCTTTGCCGGCTTAAAAGAGCCGGGGCGGGAACTCGAGCTGGCCCTCTTGGCTGCAAAATTAGTGACCGAAGACCTTGAGCCCAAGAAGGCCAAGCAAATCCTGTCAGACGCCGGACTGTTGCTGAGAAAACCCGTGCTTCCGGCAAACGGTCGTGTGCTCTCGTTCCTGATCACCTACATTCACGATCACGAATTCCTCCCGAAAGAGACACTCACCAAGAATTGGGGTGCCGTCATGCGAGACCAGGCCAAAAAGAGCAAGGACCCGGAACTGCACAATGCCCTGGCGTGGCTCCATCTCGACAGCCCCGAACTTGAATCCATCGATCTCCAAGGCTGGAAGCAGACTGGCGATGCCCGCTTTGCCGCCTCGTATCTCAGCGGGCAGATGGAAGCCGAAAAACTTACGCTGCACTCACCTCAACTCATCCAGGCACTGAAACAGTTTCCCGACCACTACGTCGTGCAGTCCCTTCCGCTCGGACTAACAAAGCGTGAATCCCCACGCTATCGCTCCGCCCTGATCGAGACGATCAAAGCAGACTATGTAAAGTTGCCTCGTGCAGGCGTGATTCCACGTCCTTCAGCCAAGCCGCTGATGCAGGCGTTTCATGAACTGGCGGAGATATCCAAGGAGTAGTCCTCTGTCCTGTGTTTCTTGCTGAGAAATGCCAACAGGAGGTGAAGGCAAAGTGTGAGCATGGCGGGGGAATACAGGAGGAGCTGACTCGGTTTGCTGGCTGGAATGGGGTTCACGCATGCTGAGAGTTGCCAATCTGGCCCCTGATGGCAGTCTGGCGTCATGAACGACACCTCTTCCACCGCTGAAGCTATGCGCCTGCGCGCCTTGCAGGCGATGACGCCGCAGCGTCGGCTAGGTCTCGCGCTCGGCTGGAGCCAGTCGGTGAGAGAGCTGACAAGGAGTTCGCTACACCAGCAGCATCCTGAATTGCCTCCGCAGGAGCTTCATCGCCTGCTGGCGGAGCGTTTGCTGGGCAAGGAACTGGCTCAGAAAGCCTACGGTCCGTTCATCAATCATGTATGACACCCTGCGAGCTGCCCTGGCTGCCGCCGCCGAGCTAGAAAAGCTGGGCGTGCGCTGGTTTCTCGGCGGATCGCTCGCCAGCTCGATTCACGGCATTCCTCGTGCGACTTTTGATGCGGACATCATGGCCGATCTCCGCCCCCAACATGTGCGTCCCTTTCTGCGCGCACTCGGAGAGGCATGGTATGCGGACGAGGGGGCGATGCAGGACGCCATTCGGGATCGCTCCTCTTTTAATCTCATCCACTTGGAAACTGCGATGAAGGTGGATGTCTTCGTTCCCAAGCTTCGCCGCTTTGATGGTGGCGAGTTTGCCAGGTCTCAGAGCCTCAAACTGGAAGGTGCGGACATCGAAGCCCGCATCTGCTGCGCGGAGGACATCGTTATCGCCAAACTGGAGTGGTATCGGCTCGGTGGTGAGGACTCCGAACGTCAATGGGGCGACATTCTCGGCGTGCTCAGGCTCAATGCGGACAAGCTCGATGTAGAACTGTTGCGCAGCAGTGCTGCCGAACTTGGTGTGGCTGATTTGCTCGAGAAGGCGCTGGCTGTTTGATATGCGCTCCGGCTATGGCTGGATCGCCAGGTCCGCCATGTAAATCGCCGTGATCGTCTGACCCGCTACATCCTTCTCGTGGCTCGAATACCAGGAGACGAGGCATCTGGTCGGCGAAAGCTCGACGAAGCCGGGATACGAGTTGTCGCCGCCGCTGGGGAGTTCGGCGAACTCCTGGAACTTGTCGCCAATGAGCCAGCCAAGCGATGTTTTGGAGCCCTTCTCCTTTGTCGTGCAGCGTCCGCTCATGTGAACATGCTCGTCTTCCGACTGCGCGGTGACTCGATGCAATGGCAGAAATCTCCAGCAGCATCTCGTTGGTTGCGCAAAGCTGGTGGGTGTTTGAAAATGCGGTCTCCAAACCGCGCTGCTTTTACTTTCGTGTCTGCCTCATCCACCACCTCGGTCATCATGGCCGACGATCACCCGACCTTCAGGCTCGGGTTGAAGCAGATCATCGCACAGGAACACGGTTTCGAGATCGTCGGTGAGGCGGGCAATGGTGTGGCTGCACTGGAGATGATTCGTGAACTTTCCCCCGCGATTGCGGTCGTGGATTGGGACATGCCCGGGATGGATGGATTGGAACTCACGCGTCTTGTTCGCACGGAAGGTCTGCCGACGAAGTTGATCATGCTGACGATGCATGACGAGGAGAGTTTGGTGAACGAGGTCGTGGAAGCGGGCGTGGACGGGTTCGTTTTGAAGGACAATGCGATTGATGACATTCAGGCATGTCTGGAGGCGGTGAGGGACGGGAAGTCGTTTTTGAGCCCCGCAGTGGCGCACCATGTGATGCGCCGCCACCAAAAGCGTGTTGCCGTGGGCAAGGCGCATCCCGGTCTGGCAAAACTGACGCCGATGGAAAAGCGGGTGCTCGGCCATGTGGGCGACGGAATGGCCACGAAAGAGATTGCAGCCGCGTTGTCGGTGTCGCCGCGGACGGTGGACACCCACCGGCGGAATCTGTGCGAGAAGCTGGGGCTGCGCGGCAGTCACTCGCTTTTACAGTTTGCCAGGGAGCACCGTGAGCTGTTCTGATGGCAGGATGAAACGGATTCTCTTCGCACTGGCGGGCGTGTGGTCGCTCCATGCCTGGTCGGCGGAAGAAGTGACTCCGTTTGAACTAGGATGCGAGATGCGGCAGTGGACGATCGATGACGGGCTGCCCTCGAATCAGGTGAAACGCCTGGCCCAAACACCCGATGGTTACATCTGGGTGGGTTGTTCAAATGGACTGGCGCGTTTCAACGGAACGAGTTTCACGCGGTTGTCCGTGGCTGGCTCAAAGATGCACGAGATCAACGTGGCCGACTTCTGGGTGGATGACGAGGGCGCACTCTGGGTGCTCGATGCCAGGGGCCATCTTTTGAAACGAGACGCACAGGGGCTGCAGTTGGTCGCGGATCGTGATGAGGTATCCATCTCCGCATCAGCGTCGCTTTTCAAAGTGAAGGATCGTGTGATGTGGCTCAGCCACAACGATGATGAACTGAAGCTATGGGAACATGCGAACGGGCGGGTGGATCCGCTTGCGGGGCCGGTTCGCGCGCCTTCGATGTACCCTGGAGCGTGCATTTTGACGAAGGATGATGTGGCCTGGGCTCCCTTCTTCTTTGAGTCCGGAGGCTGGCTGTCCGTGCGAGAGGGCAAACTGGAGTTGCTGCCGGTTTCGCCGACTCTCGGCAACGTGTATCACCTCTTTCGCGACATCGACGGAGAAGCGCGGCTTTTGTGCGACAAAGGTCTGGGTGAATACGAGAACGGAGAATGGCGTGTGGTGGAGCCATTCGAGGTGCCGGTGGATCGCTCCCTGAACATCGGTCAAGTGGTGCGTGATCGCTCCGGACGGATGTGGATGGGCACTCAACGCGGCGGCTTGTGGGTGCTGAGGCCGGGAGAAGTGGCGAGGCATGTCCAATGCTTTCCAGAACGTTCGACGAGGGACATGAGCGCCGTGCTGCTGGCGGCAGACGGGAGCGTTTATGCGGCGGGGCGCGGCGGTTTGTTTCGCTTCCAGCCGAGTTCGATCCTCAAGTGGCCGGCGGATGAAGATGTTCGTTACTCCGAGATAGCCACCATTTCGGAGGCGAGTGACGGGACACTGTGGTTTGCCGGACACGACGGTGTGTTTTGCCTGCCCCAAGGCGAAGGCGTGAGGCAGGTCGCCGATCCGGCGACGGGAAAAATCCTGAACCAGGTTGAGACGGCGGAAAATGGTGAGGTGTGGCTGTCGGGATTCTCGTCGGACCTTTGGCGCGGGAATGAGGGCGGCTGGCAAAAGATGCCGGCGTTCGCTGGCAGGGCGCTGGGTCGCACCGGGTTCATTCGCGGCCTGGTGGACACAGGTGATGGGGCGCTCTGGATCAGTGAGCGTTTCGGGCTGGCGCGGTTTCTCGACAGTCGATTCGAGAGGGTGAATCCTGACGGCGCAGATTCAAGCAGGAAGGTCGCGATCATCGCTCACGGTCACACACGAGGCGAGCTGCTAGCAGGTCTGAGTGATGGCAGCGTGATGCGATGGCAGCAGGGCGGCTGGGAGACTTTGGTGGAAGCTCCGGCGGGACAACGAAGAGCGGTCAATCGTCTCGCGTGTGCCTCGGACGGCACGGTTTGGTATGCGCGAAGCGGTCGGACGCTCGGGTGCTGGCGCGAAGGGCGCTGGGGGGACCTGCCGGAAGGAGTGCTGACGATACCGGATGACTTTGCTCTGGCGGCTGATGATCGCGGTGGTTTGTGGCTGGCAGTCGAAAAGACCGGTGTGTGGCGGCTGGATGCCCAAGAGGCGGCGGCGCGTTGTTTGGGGGATGCCACCGGACAAATCCCGGTCCTGAAGCTGGATTCGATGCCAGACTTGATTTCGCGAAGCGTGTCCGATCGGAACCAATCTCTTTATCGTGCACACGACGGACGAATCTGGGTGGCGGGACTTCGAGGCGTTTCGATGATCGATCCAGCCACACTCTCCGACGAGTTCGAGCGATCCGCTGCACCCCCGGTCAAGATCGAAGCCGTGCGGGCTGGAAGCCGGATCGCGTGGGAGCTGGACCGCTCAACGAAAGAGCGCGTGACGGTGCAGCCCGAGGAAGACCGCGTCGAATTGAACTTCTTTGCCTTGGGAAGCGGAGCCTTGGCGTCGCCGGCTCTGCGATGCCGGTTGGCGGGATATGAGCAGGACTTCCATCCGACGGGTTCGACGCGGGAGATCTCCTACAGCGGTGTGCCGCCGGGTCGATACACGTTTCAAATCGAATCGCTCGATTCGAAAGGAGCGCCTGCCCACCAAGATGAAGTGGAGCTGGTGGTGCTGGCGCACTGGTGGGAACAGCGTGTTGTGCAAGTGACTGCAATCGCGCTGGTGATCGCGTTGCTCGCTTACGCCGTCGGCAGGAAGATCAAAAATATCCGACAGGCCGGTGAACGTCGCGCTGAGGTGGCGCGGCGCATTCTGGAAGCCGAGGAACGCGAGCGGAAACGCGTGGCCTCCGAACTGCATTATGGACTGGGGCAGAATCTTCTGGTGATGAAGAACCTCGCAACGCTGGCGGGGCGTTCTTTGCCTGCGGAAGACGCAACTGCAGCGCAGTTCAAGGAAATCGCCGATTCAGCCGGCCAGGCGCTGGCGGAAGTGCGCTCGATCTCACGGGCGCTGCGCCCACCGGAACTGGATCGCCTTGGTTTGACCAAGGCCGTGCGTGCAATGGCCGACCGCATCGCCGAAAGCAGCGAAGTCGACGTCGAGTACGATCTGCCCGAAATGAAATGCGATCTCACGCCAGAGCACAAGATCGGGGTGTTTCGCATCCTTCAGGAGGCGCTCAACAACGCGCTTCGTCACTCGGGTGCCGATCGTGTCACGATCACCTTGCATGGAGATTCTCAATGTCTCACAGCGTCTGTGGAGGACAATGGTCGTGGTTTTCCGAGCTCCGATGTCACTGTCTCTGGGGTCGGATTGCAGAGCATGCGCGAACGCGCGTCGCTGATGGGAGGTCGCTTGGACATCGCGAGCCAGCAAGGAGAGGGAACGCGGGTGCTGCTGACCGTACCTCTGGGCGGTGCGCAAGGGACTACGCATTCCTGACTTCGAAATACGTAGAAAAATACGCAGTCGGGAAGGATACCGCACGCCCCACTTTGAGGGCAGATGTTGCGTGTGCAGACGATCCCACACCACACGGTGCTCATTGCCGACGACCAGGAAGTCATCCGCAGCCTGGTTGCGCGGGTGCTGCGTCAGTGCGGTCATCAGGTGATCGAATCCAGCGACGGCCTCGATGCGGTCGAGAGGTTTGATTCCCTGCGCCCGGACTGGGTGATCATGGACATCGAGATGCCTCGCATGGACGGGTTGAGCGCGACTTGCGCCATCCTGCGCGCCCATCCGGCAGCCCGCATCGTGATCATCACGCAGCACGACTCCAAGGCCTTCCGCGAAGCCGCCTCCGAAGCGGGCGCGCTCGCCTTTCTCGCCAAGGACGAACTGCACCGCATGCCGGGCGTCCTCGCGGAGTTCGCCCGCCACTTTCCGAACGAAACCTCGCATCTCGCAAAACCATGAAACACAACGCGATCACTTTCATCCTGGCGGTCTTTTCCGTCACTCTTGCTCCGCTTTCCGCCGCTACGCTCTATCAGTGGAGCGACAACGGCAGCTCCAACAGTTGGAACGATCCGAGCAACTGGCAGAACAGCAATGGCAACATTCCCGACGGCTTGGCTTACGGAGCCAACTTCAATGGTTCGGCAACGGCCGGCACCCGGTGCTTCGTGACCAATCAGGCTGGCACCGTGGGCCTCGCCCGCACCCTAGCGTCCTACGGGTTCTACGGAACCAACAGCGGCGACAACTGGCGCATCTATGCCTATCAGGGCGAGGTCGCCAGCACGGATGTCAGCGTCACGGTGCACGGCACGCTTGCCTCCGACCTCACGGGCGGGGCCTCTGCCGATCTGTATCACCTGCTCATCATTCCATCCGTCGCGAACGTCACCTGGACGAGCTCCGGGGCCAATTTGAACCTCCGCGTGGGCTTGTCAGGAAGCGGCACGATCACCGGGGACAACACGGCTGGTGGCGGCATGAGCGTCTATGGTCAAGGCGGCTTCTCGGGCACCATCAACACCGGCAAAAACCAGATCGACATTCAAAACACGCTCGCTCTCGAGAACGCCACGATCAACCTCCAGGACACGACCGCCAACCGCCTCGTCTATGTCGATGGAACGAAGATCAAGGCAATCAGCGGATCAGGTCTGCTCGATCTCGCCGCCGGCAAAACGCTCAACGTCGGCGACAACAACGGCACGGACTTTACCTTCGGCGGCTTGCTCTCGGGGAGCGGAGACCTCGTCAAGCTCGGCAGCGCCAAATGGACACTCAACGGCCACACCAACACCCAAACCGGAAAAACCATCATCAACGGCGGCTCGATCAAGGTCGGCAACTTGTCCGCAGTCTCCCACAGCGAGGTCGTGATCAACGTCAACAATGGTCTCGACACGAGCACCTTTCACCTGGCCGGCCAAACGGTGCCGATCGGCGGCCTGAGCGGGTCCGGCAACTTGAACTTCGCCTATGCAACGCTGAAAATCGACGGCACCTCCAGCGCCAGCTACACCGGCACGCTCAGCGGCACGAACGGCAACCTGCTGATGCAGTCTGGATCGGCAAATTTGGCCGGGGCCGTCACCATCGGTGGAAACGTGACGGTCGAGGGCGGCACTCTCACGCTCTCGGGAACCACCAACCATGGCGGCTCGACCACGATCAATGGCGGCAACCTTGTCGTCTCGGGAACCCCCGCATTCAGCGGTCCGATCACGGTCAATGGCGGATCGCTTAGAATCAATACGTCCAACCAGATCCCGTCGCTGCTGGGCACCCTGAACCTGAACAACGGCGGAAATGTCGTGATCAACGGTGCCTCCCACCGGATCGCCAGGCTGGTCGTGAGTTCGACCAACAACGAAATCTTCGTGAACAACGGGGAACTGATTCTCGGGGAAAACAACGATAACATCGTGATCCCGTGCGAGCTTGCCGGGATCGGTGCGAATACCGTCCTGCGCAAACAGGGCGCCGGCACCCTTTTCATTGCGTCCACCAACAACGCGCAGTTCGGAAACTTCAACGGGACCGTCCATGTCGAAGCCGGCGTCCTGAGCTGGGGTGATGGCACCCTTCGCGGCGGGTTCAATCCCGACAACATCGTGGTCAGCTCGAAGCTGAGGTTCGACCAGGGCAACAACTCGGGATTCCTTTTCTGTGACTCGATTTCCGGCACCGGCAGCGTCGAGTTCCAGAGCGGACTGAACCGGTTCAACAACACCAGCGGCGGCATCGCGACCCACACCTACTCGGGCGGCACCAGCCTGAATGGAGGCACCGCCATGATCTCTTCACCTGGCGAACTCGGCACCGGCAGCATCGCCTTCAACGGGGGCATTCTCGGGATCGAAAACGTCGCGGTCACCACAAGCTCGCAATTCACCCAGGGCTTCACCTTCGGCGCGCAGAACGTGCGGGTGAACATCGCCAATGCCGGACACAGCTTCCTTTGGAACAACCTCATGTCCCATGGCGGCGGCTTCGAGAAACTCGGCCCTGGCACGGTGCGCTTCAACCAACTCCACACTTTCTCCGGCACCACCACGATCACGGAAGGCACGCTCGTGCTTGCCAGCGGCGGATCGGTGGCAGGGTCCGTGATCGCCAACGGCACGCTGCGCTTCGAACGCGGCGGCAACACGACGTTCTCGAACACCATCAGCGGCAGCGGATCGGTGACACAGGCGGGCACCGCCGTCCTCACGCTGACCGGAAACAACACCTATTCGGGCGGCACCACGGTCGCGTCAGGCACGTTGCGCGTGAACAACGTGCTCGCCTCCTCGCTCGGCACCGGCCCGGTCACAGTAGCCAGCGGCGGGAAACTGGAAGCTCATGGCCCGCTGCCATCGACACTAACGGTCGCCGGCACGCTGGCGCCGGGCAATTCACTCGGCACGACCACGGTCAACGGCAACACCACCATCAGCGGCACCTATCTCTGCGAACTCGACGGTGCCGCGAGCGATTTGCTGCAGGTCATCGGCAACCTTAGCATCCAGAGCGGAGCGGTTCTCAGCTTCAATGTCCTCACCGCGCCGACCGAACCTGCTTACGTCATCGCCAGTTGGACCGGCAGCGGCTACGGCAGCACTTTCACGGCCCTCAATGTCCCTTCCGGCTATTCGCTCAATTACAACTACATCAACAGTAGCGGGAACAGGAACATCGCGCTCGTCAGCAATGCCGCACCGACGGTCGTGAGCATCACGCCCCAGACCGGCAACCCCACCAGCGCGAACTCCATTCCTTTCCAGGTGGTCTTCGACAAGCCCGTCGTCGGATTCAACAACACCGCCGACGTCACCGTGACCACCACTGGAGGCGTCACCTACAATCTATCCAACGGCGACATCAGCGGGAGCGGCGACACTTACATCGTCAATGTCCGCAATGTCGCGGGTGACGGCACCATGACGCTTCAAGTCAACACCGGCACGGGCATCACTGATGGAGCCGGGAACAATCTCGCGGCCAGCGCCCAAAGCGCGGCGCTCACGATCGACAACACCGGCCCGACGGCAACCATCAACACCATCACCGGTAGTCCGACCACGGGCAACAGCGCCGGGTTCTCGGTCAATTTCAGCCAGCCGGTCCAAACCCTGACCCCCGCCGATCTCGCGGTGAGCTTCGCCGACATCGCCACTGGCGCGACCTTCGGCACCCCGCAGATCACCGGCAGCGGCACCGCCTGGACGGTCACCATTCCCTCAGTCGCCGGCGACGGCACCCTGAGTCTCGACATCGCCACGTCGAACACCATTCAGGACGATGCTGGCAACCCGCTCACAAACAATCCGGCACCAGCCTCGGTGACCTTCAACCAAACCGAACTCACCGCCACCATCACTGCGGTCACGGCCAGTCCGTCCTTCGGCACCTTGGCCGAGTTCACCCTCGAGTTTTCGGAAGCCGTGCAAAATCTCGACCCGGGCGACTTGATCGTGACCTTCCCGGGCTCCCACGACGCACCGGTGATTACCGGCAGCGGCAAAACCTACTCCGTCATCATCGCCAACCTCGACGGGATCGGCACGCTCGCCTTGTCGATTGATCCATCCAACGACATCAAAGACCTGCTCGCCATTCCGATGGGAACCAGCCCGGCCACCGATTCCATTCTTGTGCAAAGCAACGCCGTCTGGACTGCCGCAGCAGGCGGCGTATGGAGCGATGGCGCGAACTGGCAGTTCGGACTGATTCCTTCGTCTGATGGCCTCGCCCGCCTCGGCATTGCGGGACTGACGGGATCGGTTCCCGTGACCCTCGCGGCGGACGAATCGGTGAGGGAACTCGACTTTGCCGGAGGCGGAAGTTTCGTCGTGAGCGGCAGCACGCTCACTATCGCCAGTGGCGTGCTGGGTTCGACCGGATCGGGAAGCCACGTCATCGCCAGCCATCTCTCGCTGGGCGCGGCCGGCCAGTTTGATCTCAACGCACCCGTGACCGTGTCCGGCAACCTCACCGGACCGGCGGGCTTCGCGAAGAACGGCACCGCATCGCTGACCATCGCAGGCACCAGCACTCTCGGCGGACCGATCAACGTGCAAACCGGACCCGTCACCATCAACGGAACCACCGGACCAGTGACGGTATCATCGACTGGCCAGCTCGATGGCGCGGGAACCATCGGAGGCATCACCGCTGCCAGCGGATCCACGGTCGCCGGAACGCTGACAGCGACGACCGACTCGACCCTCTCCGGCGCGATCTCTCCCGGTGGCGCAGGCATCGGCACCATCACCATTCAGGGAAATGCCAGCATCATTGGCGGCACCTTCCACGCGGAGATCAACGGCGCGCAATGCGACAAGCTCGATGTCACGGGCAGCCTCTCCAGACAAAGCTCCCAGCTCGATGTGCAGGAAATCGGCGCGGGTGCCACCGAATCGGTTTACGTCATCGCCGATGCTTCGAGTTTCTCGTTCCAACCCACCGTGACCGCCATCCCGAGCGGCTACCAATTCGTCACCTACAGCCTCTTCGGCGGCTACCCGCGGATGTGCATCGTGAGTTCCGCCGCGCCAAACTGCACCGCCATCGTGCCCCGTGATCCCGGTCCGACGAATGCGGACACGCTCGTCTTCGACATCGCGTTCGACAAACCTATCGTGGCCTTCAACCGCTCAAGCGACCTGATCGTCTCCAAGGACGCGACGCTCAATTACACCTTCGGCAGCCTCGTCCCCGCCGACGCGTTCAACATGAACTTCGTCCTGACCCTGACCAACGTCACCGGCAACGGTTCGATCTCGATCACCGTCGACCCCGACGACGGCGGCCAGTCGATCCACGACGGTCTGGGAAACAATCTCGCCTCCAGCGTCACCAGCGACCCGCTGGTCATAGACAACGTCGCGCCAGGCGCCACCATCGCCACCGTCACCGCCAGCCCGGCCCCGCCCGGCACGATCGAGTTCACTCTCACATTCGATGAGAACGTCGAAAACCTCACGCCGGATGACCTGAGCATTTCCTTCCCCGGCACACACGACGCTACGATCATCACCGGCAGCGGTTCGAGCTACATCATCACCCTCAACAACGTCACCGGCAGCGGCGACCTGACCCTCGGCATCGCCCCCGCCAACGACATCGCCGACATCGCCGCCAACCCGCTCGGCGCCAGCCCGGCGAACGCCACGGTGACGATCCGTTCGCTTTTCGCAACCTGGGCACTTGCCAAAGGACTCACCCAAGGCGTGAACGATGGTTTCTTTGACGACCCAAACCGAGACAATCGCCCAAACATCGTGCACTTCGCCCTCGACACGAACCCACTGGGCACCGGCACCGACGAAGGCAAAACGGTCCTCACCGTGCTGCCCGACGGCGGCGCTGAAAACCACCTGACCTACACCGTCCCCGTGCGCAAAGGCGCTGTCTTCAGCGGCGTGCCGCTCACTTCCGCTCCCATCGACGGCATCATCTACTCCATCCACGGCAGCACCAGCCTCACTGCCTCCGACATCGCCGTGGTCGAACGCACCACCGCAACTGACACTGCTAGCCTTCCCGTTCTCGGCGACTTCGATGCCGCTCCTGGCGCTGACTACGAATACCGCACCTTCCGCCTGATCACCTCCGCCAGCGCGACGCAGCAGGGTTTCATGTGGATCGAGATCGGAGCAGCGCCGTGAGCGAATGCCCGCAAGCTGCCTTCTCCCGCCTGGAATCAGGAATTCAGAATGCATCACCCTGTCGTTTCAATTCCAGCTCCGCCAAATAGATCGCCGTGATCGTTTTGCCTGCTTCGTCCTTCTCGTGGCTCGAATACCAGGAGACGAGGCCCCTGGTCGGCGAAAGCTCGATGAAGCCGGGGTAGGAGTTGTCGCCGCCGCTGGGGAGTTCGGCGAACTCTTGGAATTTGTCGTTGATGAGCCAGCCGAGGGAGGTTTTCGGGCCGCGATCCTTGGTTTGGTGGCGTCCGCCGACGAGGATGTGATCTCCCCATTTCACCAGCAGCGGTCCTCCAACAAAACGATCAAGCGGACGGCGATTCCACTCGGTGTAGGGCGGTTTGGAACTGCACAGCATCGAGTTGCCTCCTCCATTGCGATCCAGGGCCAGGACACTGCCGTCCTTCTCAAAGAAGAAGGCGGTTTCGTTGCCGCCGGTTTCCTGGAAGTAGGCGCGATGGCGGAAGATGATGCCGTCGTCGCTTTCGAGCATGATGGACTGGTTGTGGCCACGCTCGCCCATGACTTCGACGGCGAAGTTGGCCTTCCGGCGGCCGCAGAGATACACTTTCCCGTCGTGCGAGGCTGCACGCCAGATGTAGTAGCCGAAGGTGCCCTCCAAGAGTGTCGGCTCAGTCCATTGGGTGCCATCCGCGGAGGACACGGCGTAGCCGAGCTGCTTGTTCATGTCGTAGTCCTTGCGGTCGAGCAGGCCGGGGCCGGTCCACCAAGTGCCTGAATAGACGAAGAGCCGGCCTTTGAAGACAAGGAAGTGCGGATCGCGCGTGTCGCGATCCTTCACGCTGAAGCGATGCACCGGCTGCCATGTCGCGCCTTGATCTGTGCTGCGCAAAATGATCACCGAGGCCGTGTTGAAGACCATGTGGCCGTCCGGGCAACTGCGGAAGCAGAGGTAAAGCGCGTCTTTGAAACGCACGAGATCGGTGAAGGCATTGTGCTCGCCGTTGTGGAAGACGCGGCGGATGTTTGAAACGCTCACTTGAGGCGGTTCGGCACCAAGAGCGCCCAACAGCCCGACGAGGAGGAACAGCAGCGTGCGCATGGGCTTACTTGATGAGTTTCGCCGCTTCCGCCTTCGCCTTCGCCAGCACATCAGCGAGCGCGACGGGTTTGCCGCCCTGGCGCATGCTTTCATCTGCGGCCTCCATGAAGGTGAAGATTTCGATCGTCTCCTCGGCGCTGACGGGTGGCTGGCCGGTGCGGAAGAATTTGCCGATCTGGCGGCACAGACCTTCGTAGCTCACCGCTTTCGCGGCCTGGCCGATGGCTTTGCTGCCGTAGGCCACGGCGCCGAAGTCCGCCTTTCCCTTCACGATGCCGCGATACGCGCCGACGCGGCCATCCTTCCACACACCGGTGGCCACATCATGATTTCCCGCCTTCACGCGCGAAACCGTCTCGCAGCCCGTGCCCATGATCGTGTAGAGTGCTTCGACGCCGTGGATGCCGTAGAAGAAAAAATCCGGCGTGCCCTCCTGATACGAGCACGGACCCCAAGTCTGAGCGCCGAGGATGTCGCCGAGATCCGCATTGGCCTTCAGCGCGACCATCTCCGCGCCGAAGCGCGACGAGGAGCTGCTGAAAAAGGGCACATTGTGCTTCTTCGCCAGCTCCACGATGGCAATGGCCTCCGCCAGCGTGCCAGCGAGCGGCTTGTCGATGAAGACCGGCTTGCCCGCCTTGAAAATCTCCCGCGCCTCCTGGAGGTGAATGCGGCCATCGACGCTCTCCAGCAGCACGACATCCACCTTCGCGAGCAGTTCTGGGATCGTCGGCACGATCTCCACGCCCATCTCGCGAAGCTGCTGCGTGAACTTCTCCTTCCGAGTCGCGCTGGCCGGCATGTCCGTGCCGCCGGTGTAACCCGTGGTCACCTTGATGCCTGCAAGCTCGCCCGTGGCCTCGCCTTTGTTGAAGAGCTTCGTGAAGGCCGGCACATGCGAGGTGTCGAGGCCCACGATGCCCGCACGGAGCGGTTTCAGATCGTTTTGCGCCAATGCGGCCCCTGCGGCGAACAGGGTGAAAAGAAAGATTTTCGACAAAACTGACGCTGCGGCGGACACAAGGGGGGGGTCAAAAAGACGGCGGCGGGTGGATGAGTGCATGGGGTGAGGAATACGCGGCGATTCCTCCCGTTCTGCCGCCAAGGCCGAACTCCTTCGAGACACCGGATCATCCGGCTAGGTCCGGACACCCGCGCTTACGGCACGCGCACCACCTGCACGGCGTCGAGGTGGACGTTGCCCTGGCTGCCCTCGGTGCGGAAGGTGACGGCGGCTTCCTCGCCCGCGTTGAAGGTGAAGGTGCCGAGGCTGTGCGCGCCCTGCTTGCCGGCGGCGGGCTGGCTCTGGTTCACGCGGAAGGTCTTCTCACCCACGGCGCTCAGCACGCTGACGGGGGCGGCCTTGGCGCGGTTGGCGTGCGGCTGCCAGTAGATGAAGACCTCGTATTTGCCGGTCTCCTTCACCGCGAAGGAAAAGCGCGCGCTGGCCTCCTTGGCCTGGCTGTAGCTGTAGTGGTCCGCCACGAAGGGTTTGAGGCCCTCGCCGGTGGCCCAGGGGCCGGTCAGCTCGGCGTCGGCGTCGTCAATGACGATGCCTTCGAGCTTCCTGGGGTCAATGCTGTCGCTGACCACCTCGGGCAGCTTTTTGGCATTGGCGGGCAGGTAGAGAGCGCCCTCCAGGGAGTCGCGGCGCATGGCGCCGGGCTTGCTCATGAGGTCTTTGAGAATGTCGAGATACTGCTCATAGACGCCGCGGGGGGTGGTGTGGTGGCGCACGCTGATCCAGGCGGCTTTGCCCACCACCTCGCCCATCATGCCGCAGGTGCGCATGACGCGGGTGCTGCCCAGCGCCCAGCGGTCCACGCTGATGCAGCGGCCGGCCATGAAGAGGTTCGAGACGTCCTTCGAGTAAAAGCAGCGGTAGGGCACGGGGTAGCCGTTTTTGCGGTCGGTGTGCTTGCCGAACTCGGCGCGGGAGATGAAGGGGTTCTCGGGGAACTTGCCCGAGTATTGCTCCTTCGGGTAATGCAGGTCCTGGTCCCAGGTGGTGGGCACGCAGGCGTCGTTCTGGATCACGCCCTTCACCATGTCCTCGCCCTTCAGGATGAAATCCCCCACGATGCGGCGGGACTCGCGCGTGCCGCCCACATAGGCCAGCCAGGTCATGTCGTAGTTGCCGAACTTGTCCGGCGCGTAGCGCTTCATGGCGCTCACGGCGCCATAGACCGCGCGGAAGTTCCAGTCGCGGATGCGCTCCAGGCCGTTGATGGGGTCTTGATCAAAGCCGCTCTCCCAGAACCACTCGCCATGCAGGTAATCCTCGGCGTTTTCCACCGGGGTGTAGCCCAGGTCGTAGCCGGTCATGTTGGCCTTGTTCTTCACGCCCGCAGGCTCCAGCACGCGCGGCTCGGGGAAGTCGCCCTGCTCCAGGGGCAGCGCCCAGGGGGTGGCGGGCCAGGGCTTCGGGTTGGCGGTCTTTTTCAGCACCCACATGTTGCTCATGCCCATGCGGCCCTTTTCCTCCATGAGGATTTCCGCGCCCGCCAGCGCGCCCACGCTGCCGTGGCCGGTGCAGTCGGTGAAGAACTTGCCGCGGAATCGGGTCTCTTTGCCCGTGCGGGTGTCCAGGCCGGTGACGCTGCGGATCTTGAGAGTGTCGCCCTTTTCCATGGTGATGCCGTGAACGTGTGTGTTGAGAAAAAGGTCAATGTTCGCCTCCGCGCGCACCACCTGCTCCTTGAGCTTGTCGTTGAACTCCTCGGGTGAGGCGGCGGGGCTGTTGCTGGCGCGGTCGGCGAACTCCTCGATGATCTCCCCCAGGTGCGGGTAAAGCCCGCGGCGCGTGCCGCCCATCGCCCACACCTGGATCTCGCTCGACCCGTTGCCGCCCAGCACCGGGCGGTTCTGGATGAAGGCAACCTTCAGCCCCTGGCGCGCGCCGCTGATCGCCGCGCCCATGCCCGAGTAGCCGCCGCCCACCACCACCAAGTCATACTCCTCCGTCTCCGGCGCCTCCTGTGGCAGCCCCAGAGACTGCCGCCGCAGCACGTTCGTGTCGGCAAAGTCCGCCGACGGCGTGAAGCCCGCGTCCTGAGTCAGCAAAACCGCGTCCACACGCCCCTCGAACCCCGTCAGATCATGCAGCGAAAGCTCCGCCTGGCCCGCGCTGAGGCGTGCCTCGCCCGCCAGCTCCCAGAGCCAGTCACGGCCTTCCGTGCCCAGCACCTTCTCCAGTTTCACCCCGTTCACACCCACCTGGAATTTTCCCGGCGCGCCCGGCGCCTCCCACGGCCCCACCCAGTTCTTCGTGCGCACCCACACTTTGTAGCTGCCCGCCTCTGTCACCGCCACCGTCGTGCGCGCGTCCCTCACCGGCGTGCCCATGCCGTGCGCCAGTAGGTAGGGGCTGCCCATGATGTCAATGAACTGCGTGTCGAGCATCCACCCGCCGTGGTCGGCGAAGGACTCGGCCTCCACCCAGACCGGGGCGGCCTGGCTGGAGAGAAAGGACGCGGCGAGCGCGGCGAGAATGAGGCGTGGCTTTTTCATGGTTCGGTCGGTTTCAGTCATGACTAACGACAAACCCACGCCCGCGCAATCACAGGATGTCCGTTACAGTAACCCGCCGCCACAGCGCGAATCATCCTGGGGATGGACGATACTCCAGCGACTCCGCGCCCAGCAGCGCCTCCAGCCGCTTCACGCTCGCGGGCTGCGCGGTGCCGAGCTCCTGGGCGAAGACGGAGACACGGTATTCCTCGAACAGCCAGCGGAAGGCCTCGCGGTTCGCCTCGCCGCACTCGCGCTCCCAGCCGTCGAAGTCGCGGATGAGCGCGGCTTTGTCGGCATCCTTGGCGGGGTGGTTCGAGGCGCGCTCGGCACGCAGGAGCATGGCCTTCAAATAACGCGGCAGATGCTGGAGCTGGGCGTGCGGCGTGCGCGTGAGCATGTCGGGCGGCAAGAGGCGGGCGAGGTCGTCTTTGAGGCCGGTGTAGGGGCGCGGGAAGGCGAGGATTTTCTTTTTCAAGTCCTCGCACTGCTTGAGCAGATCGCGCACGCGATGCGCCAGTGTGGGGAACTCTCGCCGAGCGCGCTCGCACATCTCACGGAAGCGCGCCTCTTTGAGCGGCAGCAGTGGCTCGAGGCGCAGGGCGTGCGCGAGGATGTGCTCGCAGGCCTGGGCGGAAAGCTCCGCGGGGCTGGTGGGCGCGGCTTTGGCGCTCAAGTCGAGCATGGCCAGGCTGGCGAGGCCGGTGCTCTTTGGCGCGGGCTGATCCAGGGCGCGCAGTTCCTTGCGCAGCCAGGCGATGTCTTTGCCAAGGGCCTCCTCCGCAAGCTGGCGCACGGCGGCGGGCGAGTGCCGCTGCGCCTCCTCCGCGCGGCGGAACAAGCGCAGGCTGACGCCTTCCTCGGTGCGCTGCAAACCTGGGTAGCCATGCACGGGCGCGCCGCCGATTTCCTCGATGAGCACCTGCTCGGGCACATCGCCGAAGGACCAGGCGCGGATGGCGTGCTTCTCCAGGCGCGCGGCGGCTTTTTCCCAGGCGTCGGAGCGGCGCTCCTGCTGGCGGGCGAGGGCGCGGATTTCCCCCAAGTCACGCGTGGCAATCACGGGTTTGTTTTGCGCGCCGACCACCTCGACACGCGGGCGCAGATGCGCGGGCAGGCTGTCAGCGGGCCAGTCGGCGGCATTGACCTCCAGCCGGTGGCGCTCGCGCAGGAAGGCGGCGAAGGCGGTGAGGAAATCGGCGCGGCCGGGGTCAAACTCGCGCGCGATCTCCCGCGCGGCAGCCTCCAGCGGCATAAGCGCGCGGCGGGTGGCCTTTGGCAAAGCGCGCAGCAGGGTGAGCACGAGCTCCTCGCGCAAGCCGGGCACGAGCCACTGGAGCTGGCCGCTGGTGAGGTGCTCGGCCACGGGCAGCGGCACGCGCACGGTGACGCCGTCCTCCTCCTGGCCGGGCTTGTAGGCGTAGGTGATGGGCAGCACGCTATTCCCCAGCGGCGCTTTGTCCGGGAACTGGTCGAGGCCGTCGCGGATGTCATCGCCGCGCGTGAGATCCTCCTCGCGCGCGCAGAGGAAATCGGGCTCGGTTTTGACGCGCTCGTTCACGAGCTTGTTGAGGTCATGCACGGAGGAGATGCCGTGAATGCGCGCGCGGTAGAACTCGAAGAGGTGCTCCTCGATGGCATAGACGCGGCTACTGCGCACTCGGGTGAGCGCGGCCTCCAGGCGGGAGCGGATCTTTTGGTTATGCTGAAAAAAACGGTGCGGCAGGCTGGCTCCCTCCTCCAGCAGCGCTCCGCGGATGAAGAGCTGCGTGGCGGCCACGGGGTCTATCTTGCCAAAATCAATCTTCCGGCGCATGACCTCCAGTCCGTGCAGCAAGTGCCGCTCGGTGACGAGCACGCGCCCGGCTTTGGCGCTCCAGTGCGGCTCGCTGTATTTCTTCGCCACCAGATGCGCGCCGAACTCCGCCGCCCACTCGGGGTTGATGCCCGCCGCCGTGCGCGCGAAGAGCTGGGAGGTCTGCACGATCTCGGCGGCGACGATCCACAGCGGCTGGCGGGTTTTTTCCTGGCCGGATTTGTCGTACTTGTCCTTCCGCTCGTAGAGGTGCGAGCCGGGGAAAAGCGTGACCTCGCGGTTGCCCGCCGCCTTGTAAAGGTTCCGCCCCACACGCTGGGCGATGTGGCCGAGATGCCCCGCGAGGATGCAGCGGTGCAGGCGGTCGGTAGGGCAGGCATCCTGCCTGTCGCGTGTGGACCGGGCATTCTGCCCGGTGCTTTCAGAAACGGGCAAAATGCCCGTTTCACCCGAGTCAGGCAGAATGCCTGACCCACGCCTGTCTGGCAAAATGCCGGACCTGCCCAGCTCCCGCCAAAGATCCCGCCACTCCACCATGCGCGTGAAGGAGAGGAAGTGCGCCTTGCAGAAGCGCCGCAGGGCATTGCGCGCGCCATCCTGCGGCGGCGGCGCGGCGCGCCAGATTTTCAGCAGGGAAAGGAAGTCCGACTCCGGGCTGGCGAAGGTCTTGTGCGCGGCCTGGGCCAGCTCTTTTTTCTCCTCGGGCCGCTCGCGCGGGTCGGGGATGCTGAGACCGGCGGCGAGGATGAGCATGTCATCCAGGCAGCCCTCCTCCCGCGCCTGGAGCAGCATGCGCCCGAGCGTGGGGTCCAGCGGCAGCCGCGCCAGCTCGCGGCCCAGGCCGGTCATCTCATGTGTGTCATTCAGCGCGCCAAGCTCGTGCAGCAGATCATAGCCGCCGCGCACGGAGGCGCTGGAGGGCGGGTTGATGAAGGGGAAGTCCTCGATCTGGCCTAACCGGAAGGCTTTCATGCGCAGGATCACCTCGGCCAGGTTAGCGCGCTGGATTTCCGGCTGGGTGAAGCGCGGGCGTTTTTGGAAATCCTCCTCGCTGTAAAGGCGGATGCACACGCCATCCTGCACGCGCCCGGCGCGACCCGCGCGCTGGTTGGCTCTGCTCTGGCTGACGGCCTCCACGGGCAGGCGCTTCGTGCGGGTGCGGGGATTGTAGCGGCTCATGCGCGCCAGGCCGGTGTCCACCACATAACGGATGCGCGGCAGGGTGATGGAGGTCTCGGCCACGTTCGTCGCCACGATGACGCGCCGCTTTGGCCCCGGTGAAAAGACGCGCTGCTGGTCCTGCGAGGCCATGCGGCCAAAGAGCGCCATCACCTCGCACGCCGGGGCGAGGCGGCCCTCCAGCAGGTCCCGCGTCTCGCGGATGTCACGCTCCGTGGGCATGAAGACGAGCACATCCCCCTCGGCGGATTCTTTCAAAGCCTCTGTCACCGCGCTCACCGCCTCCTCGATGTGCGAGGGATCGTCATCCTCCTCTCCGACCGGACGGTAGCGCACCTCCACAGGGTAAAGCCTGCCCGAGACCTCAATAATGGGCGCGCCGCCGAAGTGGGCGCTGAAGGCCTCGGTGTCTATGGTGGCGGAGGTGACCACGAGCTTGAGGTCGGGCCGTCGGGGCAAAAGCTGCTTCAGGTAGCCGAGCAGGAAGTCAATGTTCAGCGAGCGCTCATGCGCCTCATCGAGGATGAGCATCGAGTAGGCGCGCAGCAGAGGATCGCCCTGGATCTCGGCGAGCAGGATGCCGTCCGTCATGAACTTCACGCGCGTCTCGCGGCTCGTGTCATCACTGAAGCGCATCTTGCAGCCCACTTCCCTGCCCCATGCCACGCCCAGCTCCTCCGCCACGCGGCGGGAGACGCTCATGGCGGCCACGCGGCGCGGCTGGGTGCAGCCGATGAGGCCCGGAGGGAAGCCCGGGCGGGACGCCTGTGGCCCATGCTGCGCGCCTTGCTGTAAGGCCAGCAGCTCCAAACACATCTTCGGGATCTGCGTGGTTTTCCCCGATCCCGTCTCACCGGCAAGGATCACGACCTGGTGCGCTCCAAGCGCGGCGAGGATGTCCTCGCGGCGCGGGGTGATGGGGAGGTCTGCGGGGTATTGGATCAAAAGGCGCGCAGAATTGAGGAAGATGACTGCGCGTGCAAGGCTGGACTCCGCTCAGAAAAGCTGAGCTTACTTGCCCGCTTCCCGCGTTCCAGTGCCGGTGGCTTTTTTCATCAGCATATCACCCAGGTCCGCGCGCATCTGCTCAGCGTGGCTTTGCAACTTGGAAACGACCTCGGGATTCTGCGCGGCGACGTTTTTTGACTCGCTGATGTCAGCATAAAGATCATACAGCTCCGGCTCCTGCACGCGGCTCTGCTCATACTTCACTGGAGTGCCCCCCATGCCACCGGGGCGGCCATTCAAGGTGCGGAAGCCGTGCGGCAGAACGAGCTTCCAGCGTCCATCACCGCTGCTCACAGCCTGGAGCTGGTTGTTTTGATAATACCAGGCATAGAAGTCGTGCGGATTTTTCGCCTCAGGCCCGCCACTGACGACCTGCCAGAGATCCATGCCATCAATCTTGTGCTTCGGCAGCTCCGCGCCGATGACGCCGGCCACAGTCGGCAGCACATCCATCGTGGCCATCATCGCATCACTCGTGGTCCCGGCGGCAATCTGGCCCGGCCAGCGCATCACGCAGCTCACGCGCGTGCCGCCCTCCCACGCGGTGCCCTTGCCCTCGCGCAGCGGGCCTGCGGAGCCAGCATGGTCGCCATAGCTGAGCCAGGGGCCATTGTCCGAGGTGAAAATGATCCAGGTCTTTTCCGTGAGGCCGTGCTTTTCCAGAGTGTCCATCACCTGCCCCACGGACCAGTCCACCTCCATCATCACATCGGCATAGAGACCTTTGCCAGACTTGCCGGCGAATTTCCCGCTCACAAACAGCGGCACATGCGTCATGCTATGCGCCATATAAAGAAAGAAGGGCTTGTCCTTGCTGCGCTCGATGAATCTGACAGCGCGCGTGGTGTAGTCCGTGGTCAGGCGGGTTTGATCCTCCGGCGTGACTTCGGCATCCACGACCTTCTCATTCTCCATCATGGGCAGCGGCGGGTAGGTGCCCGGCCTGGCCTCGGGATGGTAAGGCCACATGTCATTGGAATAGGGCAGTCCGTAGTATTCATCAAAGCCGTGCCGCGTGGGCAGGAACTGCGGCAGATGGCCGAGATGCCACTTGCCCACGGCTGCGGTCGCGTAGCCTTTTTGCTTCACCACCTCGGCCAGTGTCATCTCATCGGCGTGGATGCCGTGGGTGGACTTCGGTCCGAGCGCGCCGTGGATGCCGATGCGGTTCGGGTAGCAGCCGGTGAGCAGGGCCGCGCGCGATGCGCTGCAGACGGCCTGCGCCACATGGAAGTTGGTGAATTTTCTACCGCCCTCCGCAAGGCGGTCAATGTTCGGCGTGGCATAGCCCTGGGCGCCGAAGCAGCCCACGTCGGCATAGCCCATGTCATCCATGAAAATGACGACCAGATTCGGTGATTCAGAGGCATGGAGGGAAGGTCCGGCGAAAGCCAGCGACAGGACGGCGGAGAAAAAAAGCGTGCGCATGGGCATGAGTCAACGCGGGCGAAGGGAATGCCTTTCTTGCGGATTGGAAGATGCGGGACGCTTGGCCCATTCCGCAATGCTCGCAGCGGTTGACCTCCCCCGGCTCCACCTTTACATCCAGGAACAGTATTCCGCTTCCCACCCGCCATGCCCATCACACCCGAACCCGCCGGCGCCCACGTCTCCCTCTGGGGCGAAGGCCCCATCTGGCATCAGGACCGCCTGCTTTATGTGGACATCGAAGCGCACAAAATTCTGGCCTTCGATCCCGTCAGCAGCGCGGAAAAAATCTGGAATGCCGGCCAGCGCGTGGGCACCGTGGTTCCGCGCGTGAAGGGCGGTCTCGTCTGGGCGGGCGACACGGGATTCCACTTTCTCGACGAAGCCACCGGCTTCAGCACGCCCATCGCCGATCCTGAGCCGGACCTGCCAGACAACCGCTTCAACGACGGCAAGTGCGACCCCGCGGGCCGTCTCTGGGCGGGCAGCATCTGCTTGAAAAGACGCCCCGATGCCGCGCTCTACTGCCTGCACACGGACCTTCGCGTGGAAAAGAAATTCAGCCCGGTCACAAACTCGAACGGCATCATCTGGAGCCACGACGGCGGCACAATGTACTATATAGACACGCCGAGCAAAAAGCTGCGCGCCTTTGACTTCGACACCGCCTCCTCCGCCATCAGCGGAGAGCGTGTCATCTGGGACACTTCGGACGATCCGAGCAGCCCGGATGGCATGACGATAGACTCCGAAGGCCGCCTATGGGTCGCCTTCTGCCACGGCGCGAAGGTGGTGTGCTTCGACCCCGCCTCGCGGGCCGTGCTGGAGCAAATTGATTTTCCCTGCGTCGAGACCACCGCATGCGCCTTTGGCGGGCCGGACCTCGCGGATCTTTATGTGACCACAGGCATCAAGCCGGGACTCGAAGAGCCGCTCGGCGGGCGTCTCTTTGTCTGCCGCCCCGGCGCGCGCGGCGTGCCCTCCACCGCGTTCGCAGGCTGAAGATGTCGTTCCGTCTCGAAATGCTGCAAGTGGCGCGCGTCGCGCCGAAGCTGCTGGGCGAGTCCGCCGCGCTGGTCGCGGATTTTTTAAAGTCGCGCCTGCATGAGAGCGGCGGTTTCCTCGACCGCGCGGACCGGCCCGATCTCTACTACACCGTCTTCGGACTGGAGGGGCTGATGGCTTTGCAGGCAAACATGCCCGCCGGGAAAACGCGGAATTGGCTGGGCTGCTTCGGCGATGGCGAGGGCCTCGATTTTGTCCACCTTTGCTGCCTGGCGCGCTGCCATGCCAGCCTGGGCATGACCGCTTTTCCAGAAGTCGCGCGCGAGCGCCTGGCTGCGCGCATCGAACGCTGGCGCGCCCCCGATGGCGGCTATCATCAGGCGGCAGGACGCGGCAACGGCAGCGCCTACGGCTGCCTCATCGCCTGGGGCGCCTATCAGGACCTCGGCCTGCTGCCGCCTGACGCCCTCGCCATCGCGGGCTGCATGGACCGGCTGGAGACGCCGGATGGAGCATGGTCGAACGAGCCTGGTCTCACATTCGGCTCCACCACCGCCACGGCGGCGATGCTTTCGCTGTACCGCCATTTGCAAATGCCGCCGCCACCTGCGGCGCTCGCCTGGCTGGAGCGGCAATGCCTGCCGGATGGCGGCTTCCTGGCTGTGCCGGGGGCGCCGGTGCCAGACCTGCTTTCCACGGCGGTGGCGCTCCATGCCTTGTCAGACCAGCCGGAAATTATCGCCCGAGTCAAGGAACCGTGCCTGAATTTTCTCGACTCACTCTGGAGCGCGGCGGGCGGTTTCCATGGCAACTGGACCGATGACGTGCTCGACCCGGAATACACCTACTATGGACTGCTGGCGCTTGGACATCTGGCGCTGTGAACGCGCATGTGCGACGCCCGTGTTTTGCCCCCAGGCCGGGAGGCTTTACGGTCTCGACAGCACGACCTCGTAACCGTAGATCTCGCTGAAAATGCCGCACTTCGAGTTGATGGCGATCTGCTCGACGGTGGTGTCATCCACACCTGGGGTGAGGATGTGCAGGCGGCCGCCGTCAGGCCGGATGAGGATGCTCTTGACGCGCTGGGCATGGGTGCGGTCCAGCGCGTCGGCGATGCGCAAAAGCGCGGCCAGCTTGAAAACGATCATGCGCTCCTCGCGCGAGAGATCGGCGAAGTGCGGATGGTTCGGCTCGGGGTTGTAGCGGCGATGGTAGCGCGCCAGCAGGGCCACCAGCACGCGGTCGCCGCTGCTGAGGCCGAAGATTTCCGTCTGAAGCAAAATGTAGAGGCTGTGCTTGTGATGCTCGCGCGGGCTGATGAACATGCCGACCTCGTGCAGGAGGGCGGCCACCCGGAGCACAAGCTCGTACTTGGCGTCCAGCCCGTGGAGGTGCTGCAGCTCGCGGAACAACTGCTGGGCAAAGGCCGCCACATGGTCGGCGTGTTTGCGGTCCGTCTTGTAGCGCACACCGATCTCGCAAGCGGCCTGGATGACCTCGTCCTGGAAGTTTTCCAGGCGCGGGCCCGCTGTCGCGAGATCGAGCATGAGCTCGCGCTGGAAATCCCCCTCCGGCACCCAGAGCCGCTCGTCGCCGAACCTGCGCGCCAGGGCCAGATTTGTCTGCAACGCCGGCACCACCCCTTCCGCGCCGGTGTAATGCACATGCAGCTTGCGCACCATCTCGTCGGGACTCAGCAGCGCCAGCTTTCCCGCCACCCGCTCCAGGTCTCTCTCCAGGATGCAGCGCAGGCCGTTTTTCGCCGCAGTCATCTCCGCTGCCACACTCTGGATCTCAGCGCCGATGGCCACATGATGCTCGGTGGTATAGCCGGAATAGTCCGCGGCCAGGTGGTCCACGACACCGCGAATATGCTCTTCCAGATGGCTGAGCTGGCGCGGCGCGTCCCCCTCCTCGACAGCCACCGCCTCGCGGGCGCGGAAGATGCCGAGGCGGTAGTTGCTGTAAGCGGCCAGACGTCCGGCTTTGAAATACAAGGCCCGGGTGTTGCCAGGACCGATGTGGGTGACAAAAGTGTGCCCTTCCCTCAAAGCCGGGTTTGCCTGGAAAAGACGCTGGCTGACCTGGTAGATGAAGCGGGTCATGTCGCCATCGTCCATCAGACGCGCGGCAAGACCGGTCGTGACCTGGAGGCGGTTGAGAAAAATCTCGTGGTTCACCGCCTCGGCCAGGATGTTGGTGGCGTGCAGGCGCGTGTGCGCGGCGCTCACCCCGTATTCGCGCAGGCTGGACTGGTAGTCCTTCAGAATGCCCGCCGCCTGCTCCACTGTGGAACGGGAGATGACGCCTCCGCGAAAAATGTCGCGCGCCAGCGCCAGGGGGCGGTCCAGATGCTCCAGCAGGCTGAAACCGCCGGTCTCAAGCCGGGTGCCTATGATGAGCGAGATGGAGGCGGCGCCGACATGAAGGATGGCGTGCTCGCGGGATGGCGGGGTGTCAGGCAAAAGCATGGTGTGTCACTTGCCTGAATTCTCGCGCAGCCAGGCCACGCTGCCAACCGCCACCGCGCCGCCGCCCAGCTTTGCCAGCGAATAGCGCACTCCGCGCGCCAGCGGCGGCAGTGCGTAACGCGCCACCTCCTCCTTGAGCGTCCTCAAATACAAATCCGGAAGCTCCTCCACCAGACCGCCGCCTAGGGTGATATGGTCCGGCGCGAAAAGATTCACCACAGCGGCCACACCCATGCCGAGATAACGCACCCCGTTGCGGAACATCACAAGCGCGGCCTCATCACCCGCCTTGTAGGAGTTCGCCAGGGCCTTGCTGCGCAGATCGCGCAGATTGCCCCGCGTTTTTCTGTCCAGCTCCGGGAGCTGCCCGCGATAGCAGGCCACACCCGCCTGCGAGGCCAGGGCAAGCCTGCTGGTCAGGTCCTCCAGAATCACCGCGCCAAACTCCGCGCTGCCCAAATGCGTGCCTGGCAGATAAATCATGCCCAACTCCATCGCGGAGACGGTGCGTCCCATGATGAGGCGTCCGTCATAGACGAACCCGGCGCCCACGCCCGTGCCGGGAAAAACCCCGAGCAGGGAGCGCGCGCCCTTGCCCGCGCCGAGCTTGTATTCGCCGAAAGTTCCCGCATCCACATCATTGAGGACCGCCACGGGCTTGTTGAAAGCGTTCTTTAAAATGCCGGCCAGGCCCATGTTGTTCCAACCCAGGTTCGGAGCGTTGATCAGGATGCCCCTTTCAGGATTCACCAGACCGGGACAGCCAATGCCAATCCCCTGCAACCCCGCCGGGTCCACCCCCGCCTCGGCGATTGCTTCATGGATGGCGTTGACGATTTTTTTCCTGCCTTTGATCTGGCCGTCGGAGCCGTTGGTCGTCTTGCGCGCGGTTCCAAGGACGTTGTAGCCGGCGTCGAGAACGCAGGCCAGCATCTTGGTGCCGCCGAGGTCAAAGCCAACCCAGAAGGGCGTCTTTTTCAATTTCGGCTTCCGTGCTTTTGCGGGCTTCTTCGATTTGGGCGGCGGTTTCGCAGGCATGGCTGTTGGTGGATGATTGAGGCTATTGAGGACGGGCTTCCGCGCCGGGGCAAGCAACAATCCGCCGCCTGCATTCGATCATCGCCGCCTGAACCAAAATCCCCTTGCTTCACGGCCCATCCATCGGAAGTCTGGCGCTCCCCTTTCCCGCCATGCACAGCCTCTGGAACGACACTGAAGCCGCCACTTTCGGAACCGACGCCCTCGGACAGCGCGTCTATACCTCCCGCCTGCTCGGTCGGAACCCGGAACTCGTTCTTCATGGCGGTGGCAATACCTCCGTCAAAGTCACCGAGAAGGACTACTTCGGCGATTCCGTGGACATTTGCTACGTGAAGGGCAGCGGCTGGGATCTCGCTACCATTGAGCGGGCCGGCTTCGCCCCCGTGCGCATGGAGGCGCTCCTCAAAATGGCCAAATTGCCCACCATGACCGATGAGGACATGGTCCTGCAGCAACGCGCCGCGATGACCAACCCCAATGCGCCCGCCGCCAGCATCGAGGCCATCCTGCACGCCATCCTGCCCTTCAAGTTCGTCGATCACAGCCACGCCAACGCCATCTCCGCCCTCACCTGCGCCAAAGACGGCGAAGCACGCACGAAGGAGCTTTTCGGCTCCAAAGTGCTCGTGCTGCCCTATGTGATGCCCGGTTTCGTTTTGGCCAAACAAGTCTTCGAAGTGCTACAGAAGACCGATCTGCGCCAAGAAGGCATCGAAGGCATCGTCCTGCTCAAACACGGCCTCTTCACCTTCGCCGACGACGCCAAGGCCAGCTACGAGAAGCACATCGAGCTCGTCACCAAGGCCGAAAACTACCTCGCCCAAAAATCCGTCAACAACGTCACTCCGGTCAATAAAGTCACCCCCGACCTCCTCACCCTCGCCCAGCTCCGCCAGCTCGTCTCGAAGACCCGCGGCTTCCCGCAAATCGCCCGCCTCAGCACCAGCGAAGCCGCTTTGAGCTACGGTGCCCTGCCCAACATCGCCGATTGCGCCACGCGCGGACCTTTGACCCCCGATCACAGCATCCGCACGAAGCGCATCCCCGTCGTGCTCGGTGACGACCACGCTGCCAGCGTGCAAAAGTTCGCCGATGACTATGCCGCCTACTTCACGAAGCACGCCAGCGGCCAGACCATGCTCGATGCCGCCCCGCGCTTCGCCGTGTGGCCCGGCAATGGCATCGTCAGCTTTGGCGATACCTTGAAGGACGCCAAAATCGTCGCCGACATCGCCGAAAGCACCGCCGCCACCGTCGCGCTAGGCGAGCGCACCGGCGGCTGGGCACCGCTCAGCGAGAAGGACATCTTCGACATCGAATACTGGGACCTCGAGCAGGCCAAGCTCCGCAAAGGCCCCGCCCGCAAGGTGCATCAGGGCAAGGTCGCCCTCGTCACCGGTTGCGCCGCCGGCATCGGCTTCGCCATCGCTGAATCGCTCGCCGAGCAGGGCGCGCAGGTCGTCGGTCTCGATATCGACAAAGAGATCCCCGACATCATGAAGAAGATCGGCGCCATCGGCATCGTCGTGAACCTCACCGAGGACCAGCCCGTGCAGGACGCCATCGACTTCACCGTCCGCGAGTTCGGCGGCATCGACATCGTCGTCAGCAACGCCGGCATCTTCCCGAAAAACGATGCGCTCGACGTCATGGCGCAGACTGATTGGGACCGCACGATCATGATCAACCTCACCAGCCATCAAAAGCTGATGAACAAAGTCATCCCGTATGTGAAGCACAGCGTCGATGGCAGCATCGTTTTCGTCGGCAGCCGCAACTTCAAAGCCCCCGGCCCCGGCGCCTCCGCCTACTCCTGCTCCAAAGCCGCCCTCACGCAGCTCTGCCGCGTCGCCGCCCTCGAACTCGCCCCGTGGAAGATCCGCGTCAACATCGTCCACCCCGACGCCGTCTTCGACACCAAGCTCTGGACCCCCGAAGCCCTCGCCAAGAGCGCCGCCCGCTACAACATGACCGTCGAGGAATACAAGACCAAGAACCTCATGAAGGTCGAGATCCGCTCCAAAGACATCGGCAACATGGTCGCCGCGATGGCGTCACCCTTGTTCGCGAAGGTCACCGGCGCGCAGATCCCGGTGGATGGCGGGAATGACCGGGTGATTTGAGGAAGGTTGTCGAATTTCCGAACTTGCCTCGCCACGCGGCAGAGGCTCAATGTGGCGTTACCGCTCCCATGTCCGCCGCACACGCACCCACAGTCGTCATCGAGAATTTTTATCCCTGCCTGGAAGGCGGGCGTCATCCCGTCAAGCGGGTCCCGGGCGAACCCTTGGAGGTGTGGTGCGACATTTTCACCGACGGCCATGTGGTGATGAGCGCGCAGCTCAAGTGGCGGCTCCAGGGCACGCGCCGCTGGTTCGAGGCGCCGATGAGCCATGTGGACAACGATCGCTGGAAGGGCGTCTGCGACTTTGACGCTGTTGGCCGCTGGGAGTATGCCGTGGAGGCGTGGGCGGACACCTTCCGCGGGTGGAAGAAAACCTTCGCGGTGCGCGTCGGCGCGGATGATCCCGACGTGCCCGTGGAGGCGCTGGAAGGCGCGCGCCTGCTGCGCGAGGCCGCCCGCCGCGCGCGGGCGGCGGGCGCTGGCGACGCCGGCAGACAGCTTGAGGACATCGCCGATCTTCTGGAAAAACTGCCAGCCCCGCAGCTTCTGGACATGCTGCAATCATACGACCTGCAGGTGCTCATGGACGCCTATGCCGACCGCTCCCTGTCCACGACCTCGGAGCCTCTCGGCGTCATTGTCGAACGCGAGCGGGCGCGGTTCTCGGCATGGTATGAGTTTTTCCCGCGGGGCGCCGAGGGCCGCTACGACCGGCACAGCACCTTCCGCGACTGCCTGCCGCGCCTTGATGACGCAAAGACGATGGGCTTCGATGTGATTTATTTCCCTCCCATCCATCCCATCGGCATCACTGCCAGAAAGGGCAAAAACAACACGCTCACCGCCCATGCCGACGATGTGGGCAGCCCGTGGGCCATCGGCGGACCCGCGGGCGGGCATCGCGAGATCGAGCCAAAACTGGGCACCCTGGACGATTTCGTCTGGCTGCTGGAAGAGGCCAAAAAACGCGGCCTGGAAATCGCGCTCGACTTCGCCATCAACTGCTCCCCGGATCATCCTTATGTGAGGGAGCACCCGGAGTGGTTTTATCAGCGGCCGGACGGCAGTATCCGCTACGCGGAGAATCCGCCCAAAAAATACCAGGACATCTACCCGCTGAACTTTCACTGCGCGGACTGGAAGAACCTGTGGCGCGAGCTCATTGACGTGGTGCTCTTCTGGGTGGACAAGGGCGTGAAAATCTTCCGCGTGGACAACCCGCACACGAAACCCGTGTCCTTCTGGGAGGAGTTGATCAAGACGGTGCATCGCAAGGAACCGGAGGTGATTTTTCTGGCCGAGGCCTTCACCAAGCCGAAGATGATGCAGGTCCTGGGAAAAATCGGCTTCAGCCAGAGCTACACCTATTTCACCTGGCGCGAGGACAAGGCCGCCCTCGCCGAATACGCCAGGGAGCTGACTCAAGGCGAGATGCGCTGGTATTACCGCGGCAATTTCTGGCCGAACACGCCTGACATCAATCCCTTCCATCTGCAAAACGCGCCGGCCAGCATGTTCAGGATGCGCGCCGCGCTGGCCGCCCTGCTTTCATCCTCGTGGGGCATGTACGCGGGCTACGAACTCTGTGAAAACGAGCCGCTGCCAGGCAGGGAGGAATATCTGGACTCGGAGAAATTCCAGCTCCGCCAGCGCGACTACAACGCGCCCGGCAACATCAAAGGCTTCATCGGCAGGCTTAACCGCATCCGCCAGGAACACCGCGCCCTGCAGCTCTATGACAATCTGGTCTTCCACGACGCCGACCACAATGCCATGCTGTGCTTCAGCAAATGCGCGCCGGATTTCAGCGACCGCATCCTTTGCGTGATCAGCCTGGACGGCCACCAGCCGGTGGCGGGACAGGTGCGTCTCAACCTCGCCGCGCTCGGCCTCGACCCCGCCAGACCCTACCGCGCGCATGATCTCATGCATGATCAAGCCTATGATTGGCAGGGCGCGGAGAATTATGTGGAACTGCATCCCAACGGCACCGCGCTGCATGTCTTTGCGATCACCCAGTGAGGGGACGGGACGCAAAATGTCTCGCCAAAACCGATGCGACGGCTTTAGACTCAGCTCATGCCAGCACTCCCCCCTATTCCAGTTCATGCCCTTGCATGCATCCTGCTGGCGGGCTGCTCGGCATTGAAAAACAAACCGCCCAAGGAGGACAAGGATGACGATTCGACCGTTCTGGTCGGCATCGTCGAAATGGTGAACCCGGAGCAGGAGTATGTGCTGATCCGCTGCGAGCAAATGCCGGCGTTCTCGCCCGGCACGGAACTGGTGGCGGTTTCCGCTCTGGGAGAGAGATCGCGCCTGGTGCTCACCCCGGAGCGCAAAGGCTGGTATATCACCGCGGACATCAGGGAAGGCCGGCCGGAGGTGACTCACCTGGTGATTCACGAGAGAGCCGGGGCCGCAGGAAAACTCACCCCGGCTCCCGCGACTCCACTGATTCAACCAGCCATGCCGCCCGGCCAGCAACAACCCTCCACCTTAAGCCTGCCCTCCTTGCCAGGCCTGCCTGAGGGATTCGAGACTTCGGCGTCACCTTTGCCGTCCTCCGAACCATGATCAGCGAAGCCGAAGCCCTGCGACGCATTCTCGACGCCGTGACGCCCTTGCCAGTCGCCGAGGTGCCGCTGCCGGACGCACTCGGACTCTCGTGCGCGCGGACAATGCTTGCGGACTTTCCACTGCCAGGTTTTGACAATTCCATGATGGATGGCTACGCGCTGCGGGCTGCCGAAAGCACGGGTGAAAGGATTTTAAAACTCAAAGGTGTCCAGCCCGCGGGGCTTGACCAATCCTTGATCTGCGGCCCGGGCGAAGCTGTCCGTGTCTTCACGGGCGCGCCCATTCCCGCAGGAACTGACGCGGTGATCATGCAGGAGGATGTGGAGGTCTTGGAGGACGCCATCCGCTGCCGCGAACTGGTGGCACCCGGTGAAAACGTGCGCCGCGCCGGGGCGGACCTCTGCGCGGGGCAGATCATGCTGAAGGCAGGCGATGCCCTCACTCCAGGCAGACTGGGGTTGCTGGCCTCGCAAGGACACGCCACGGTGCCCGTGCATGCCCCTCCGAAAGCCGCCGTGCTGACCACTGGCGATGAACTGCGCCCGCCGGGAGCCGCGCTGCTGCCGGGCCAGATTTACAACAGCAATGGCGTCATGCTGCGGGCCATGCTGGCTCAGGCGGGGGTGAGGGGCGCGACAGCCGCGCACTGCGAAGACGATTTCAACGCGACACTGGAGGAACTCAAAAGACTCATTCGTGAGCATGACATGATCCTAGTCAGCGGCGGAGTCTCCGTGGGCGCTCGCGACCAGGTCAAGCCCGCCCTGGGCGCCCTTGGCATCGAGCCGGAAATCTGGCGGGTAAAGGTGAAACCCGGCAAGCCCTTCCTGTTTGCCCAAACCACCTGGCAGGGCCGTGCTGTCCACATTTTCGGCCTGCCGGGAAACCCTGTGTCCGGCTTTGTCACCTTCCAGCTATTCGTCAGGCCCGCTTTGCTCAGGCTGCTTGGTAGAACAGACACTGAACCGGAATCACTCCCGGCGGTGTGCGGACGGAATTTGAGCAATGACAGCGACCGCCCCCACTACCTGCGCGGTCAACTCCGCCACGATCGCTTTATCCCGCAGGGCATGCAGATGAGCCACGCGCTTTTCGGACTCAGCCAGGCAGACACGCTGTTGCGACTGGAGCCGGGTCAGACCATTCATGAGGGCGAAAATGTGAGGGTCTTCCCGTTCTGACAGCAAAAGCCGGGCACGCGAAGCCGGTTGGGACGGGTTTTCAGGCATCGCGGGAGTGACGACTCATTCAGAGCGCAAATTTTTTCTCGCCTTTTGCAGGCCTGTCAGGTCTAATGCATTTGCCGCAGGGAAATAATTCCAGGCGGCGCATACATCATAATCCAAAACATAGAAACACCACGAACATGAAACGACAACTGCAACGAGGGTTCACCCTCATCGAACTCCTGGTGGTGATCACCATCATCGCGATCATCGCGAGCCTGGCGGTCCCCACTTACAACCTCATCACGGTGAAGGCCAACCAGATGAAAGGCGGCTCCAACTGCCGCCAGATCATCGGCCTGCTGATGACCTACGCGGCTGACAACAACGGTCTCTATCCGGACTCCGTGTCCAGCCCTGTCACCGGCAGCCTGCCGCTCACCGCCAACGATGCGTTCCGCTCCCTCATCATCGAGGGCCTCACGCAGGATGAGTCCATTTTCGGCTGCCCAGGCAGCATCTTTCTTCCGAACAAAAACATCGGCATCCCGCCCACCTTCGACCAGGCTCTCATGGCCGGGGAGAATCATTGGGCGATGACGCAGCAGCAGTCGAACACCAGCTCCAGCATCATGCCCATCGTTTTTGAAAATCCGGCCGCGCCAAGCTGGCCGCCGCAGTGGAACTGCGACGCCGCCGGCAAACCCGTCCCTGGACGCGCCTGGCAGGGTGGCACCGTCATTGTCGGAAAGAACGACGCCAGTGTGGAAACCGTGAAGCTCATGGCCGCGCAGGGCGCCTCCGTGCCTCCGCGCATGCTTGGCACAGGCTTCGACATCTTCACGATGGCCAGCCAAAATCAGCCGCAAAACATCCTCAACGTCGTCGCCGCCGGCGGCGGCAGCTACATGGCCATGCCCGGTGCCGTCCCCGGACAATATCCCGGCGCTCCCGGCGGTCTGCCACAGCTCCCTGCCGCTGGCGGACTGCCCGGTCAGATGCCCGGCGCTCCCGGCGGCCTGCCACAGCTTCCCGGCGCCGCTCCTGGCGGTCTGCCTCAACTCCCCGGCGCCGCTCCGGCTCCCGCGCCCGCTCCGGTGCCCGCTCCGCAGCAATAACCAGGCTGGATGACACTTGATACCTCGGACGCCGCCGGTCACTCCGGCGGCGTCTTTCTTTTTCGCTCGCGAACTTCCGCCTTGCGCATCAATGCTCAGCACATGTCATTTTCTCCCACACTGGCCCTGACCTGGGAAATGATCGTGCTTGGCGCGGTCGCGCTCGCCTTCAGCCTGACAGCGCTCCTGCACCTGCTCACGCATCATCGCGATCACCGCTCGGCGGGATTCTGGGTGGCGCTCATCGTGTTTTCACCGGTGGTCGGCGCCTGCCTCTACGCGCTACTGGGCATCAATTTCGTCCGCCGCAAAGGCCGCGACTACAGGGAGGCCATCGGCGTGGTTTACCGCCAGCCCGCTCCGGACTGCCCGCTTTTCATTCATGGCGAGCCGGAATCCGCCGTGAACGACTGCGCTCTGGCGACGACGCTGGACCGCATCTCACGCTTTCATTTCGCTTCGGGCAACCGGGTGGAAATCCTGGAAAACGGGGACGAGGCCATGCCCGCCATGCTGGAGGCCATCCGTGCCGCGCGCTCCAGCGTCAGCCTTTCCAGCTACATCTTCGAAGCGCATGGCATAGGCTCGGAGTTTGTCCGCGAGCTGGTGAGCGCCGGCGCGCGCGGTGTGGAGGTGCGCGTCATCGTGGATGACGCCGGCACACGCTACTCCTGGCCGCCGGTCACGCGGGAACTGCGCAGGCTGGGAGTGCCGGTGCGCCGCTTCATGCCGAACCGCCTCGTGATGCGGCTCATCACCCTGAACCTGCGCAACCACAAAAAGCTCCTCATCGTGGACGGAGCCGCCGCCTTCACCGGCGGCATGAACATCCGCCAGGGCAACATGATCCTGCAAAATCCCCCGCACCCGGTGCGCGATCTGCATTTCAGAGTCACCGGCCCGGTCGTGGAGCAAATGCAGCGCGTGTTTGCCGAGGACTGGCAATTCTGCGCGGGAGAGCCATTGGAGGGAAATGCCTGGTTTCCAAAACTCCAGCCAGCGGGAGCCACCCATGCTCTCGGCATCGTGGACGGTCCGGACGAGGACATCGAAGTGATGCCGGCGGCGCTGTTCGCCAGCCTGAATGCAGCGCGCTCGCGCGTCTGCATCATCACCCCCTATTTTCTGCCTTTGAGCCACCTCATGGCCGCGCTGAAGCTCTGCTCCCTGCGCGGTGTGGAGGTCATGATCGTCACACCCGCGCGCAACAACATCCCGCTCGTCGCCTGGGCCGCGCGCACGCTTTATCCCGAACTGGTCAAAACAGGCTGCCGCATTTTCGAGTCGCCGCCGCCTTTTGATCACTCGAAGATGCTGCTTGTGGATGACGCCTGGTGCTGCCTCGGCTCGACCAACTGGGACCCCCGCAGCCTGCGCCTGAACTTCGAGTTCAACCTCGCCTGTCATGACCCGGACCTCGTCCGCCGTTTGTCCGCCGTCTTTGAAAAAAAACGCGCCGAAAGCGTGGAGGTCACCACTGCCATGCTTGCGGAAACACCCCTGCGCCACCGGCTGCGCAACGGCTTCGCCAGCCTCTTCATCCCTGTCCTTTGACCCCGGCGAACAATGCGGGAAATGACCGTCAAGGCCGTGCCGTTTGCTTGTCATGTTCCCGCGCGTTTTCATCCTGTCCCTGCTCATGCTCCCGACCTCCGCATTCACCCAGCTTCCCTCCGCCTGGCCGGACGGAGTCGGTGAAATCCTTGTGAAAAGCACGGCGGACGGCACTGAACAGCCCGCGCTGGCCTGGTCACCGCGGACAGCCGAAGCACGCCCGCTGCTGGTGGGCCTGCACACCTGGGGTGGGGATTACAAGCAGACCTCGAACGGGCCGGTCTTCGCCCGCTGGTGCATGGAGCGCGGCTGGCACTTTGTCTTCCCTCATTTCCGCGGTCCCAACCGCACACCCGAAGCGATGGGCGGAAACCTCGCCGTGCAGGACATCGCCGACGCCGTGGCCTGGATGAAAAAGACGCGCCGGGTGGACGAGGCCCGGGTCTATCTCATTGGCGCCAGCGGCGGCGGTCACATGGCCATGCTCATGGCCGGGCGGCATCCAGAAATCTGGGCCGGCGTGTCCGCCTGGGTCGGCATCAGCGACATCGCGGCCTGGCATGCCGAGCATCTCAAAGATGGCATGCCGGACAACTACGCTAAAAACATCGAATCAGCCCTCGGCGGCCCTCCGGACAGCGAGCAGCGTCTTGCCGACGCCCGCCGCCGGAGTCCTCTCACTTGGCTGCACCAAGCCCGCGGTGTGAATCTCGACATCTCCCACGGCATCCACGATGGACGCTCGGGCAGTGTCCCCTTCCGGCACAGTCTCCATGCCTTTAACGCGGTGGTGCCGGAGGCGGACCGACTGCCCTTGGCGGAAATCGCCGCCTATTATGAAACCATGCAGCGTCCCGCCAACTGGCCAGCGCCGGAACCGGACCCGGTTTTTGAACCGAAAAGCGTGCTGTTCCGCAAAACCTCCGGCAACACGCGCGTCACCCTGTTCGAAGGCGGTCATGAGATTCTCAAAACCCCGGGCTTGAACTGGCTGGCCGCGCAGCAACGCGGCAAGCCAGCCGTCTGGGAGATCAAGGAGGTTTTCAAAATCCAGGGCGGCACCGAAGCCGGCAGATGACGCCTTGCGCGCGATGGCGCGCCGTGGCAACGAATGGCAATGCTCAAAGCCGCCCTTTTTGACCTCGACGGAACCCTCATTGACTCGCTTGCAGACATCGCCGGGGCCATCAACGAAATGCTCGACGGGCGCGGCTGGCCGCGCTGCGAGGTGGAGCTTTTCCGCGAGATGGTGGGCGATGGCATGGACCGCCTCGTCGAACGCGCGCTGCCTCCACACGCGCGCACCCCGGAGTTGATACAGACCTGTGTCGAGGAATACCGCGCCAACTATGACAAGCGCTGGCAGCGGGAGACACGGCCCTATGAGGGCATCACGGAACTGCTCGCAGCATTGAAAGCGCGCGACATCCGGCTGGGCGTGATTTCGAACAAAGCCCACCGCTTCACCGTGCCGATGACTGAGCACTTCTTTGGCGCGGACTGCTTTGACATCATTCTCGGCCAGCGCGCCGAAGTGCCGCGTAAACCGGACCCGGCAGCCGGACTGGAGGTGGTGCAAGCGCTGAGGCTGGATCCAAAGGACTGCGCCTATGTCGGCGACTCCGGCATAGACATGGAGTTCGCCAGGCACGCGGGCATGACGGGCATCGGCGTCACCTGGGGATTTCGTTCCGAGCGGGAATTGCGTGAAAACGGCGCGCATATCCTGGTCGCTCGGCCTCTGGAAATTTTGAAATGTCTGGAATCCGCTGGTTGAGACTGGCAGTGAAGCGTATTAGCATCCGCCACAATGCCCCCTTCCCTTGTCCTGCCACGCACCTGCCAGACCGCTCTTGCCGGTCTTGTCATCTGCCTGGCCGCATGTAAAACCGCGCCTCCACCTCCTCCCCCGGAGCCGGAGCCTGTGAAAAAGCCCGCCGGCCTCTTTGAATGGAAAGGCCAGGGCAAAAACATCACCTCGATCAAAATCAACGTGGATGAGCAGAAAGCCCGGCTTTACCACGGTGAGGATGAGATCGGCTGGACCTATGTGGCATCCGGCATCACCAGTTTCCCGACACCCGTCGGCGAGTTCAAAATCCTTGAAAAAGTCGCCGACAAGGTTTCGAACCTCTATGGGAAGGGTTACGACGCGAATGGCAAGCTGGTGAACTCCGACTTCAAACAAGGACGCGACCTCCTGCCGCCTGGCGGACGTTTTGAACCGGCCAAAATGACCTACTTCATGAGGCTCACCGGTGACGGTGTTGGCATGCACATCGGCCCCATCCCGCGTCCCGGACGCAGGGCCTCCCACGGCTGCATCCGCCTGCCATCCGGCATCGCCGGCACCATGTTTCGCAACACTTCAGTGGGCACTCCGGTCACCATCACCGGCAGCGGCCCCGACTATAAGACCTATCTCAAACAGTCCGCCGAAAAGGCCAAAGCGAACGCCGCCAAGCTCGCCGCCTCCAAAAAGAAAGCCGAGGAGGAGGCTGCCAAAGCGCTTGCCGAAGGCTCAACGCCCCCGGCCGAGCCTACGGCTGCCAATGGCGCGCCGCCGTCCAGTGTGACGACGACCCTGCCGGCGGACGCCCCCGTTCCCGCGCCCGCACCCTCGGTTCCCGCGACGCCAGCACCACCCTCCGCTCCGAGCGCTCCCATCGAGGAGATTCGCAAGGTGGACATGCCCGAGGAATGAGCGGCGAATGTCAAACATTCGTCATGGCTTGACCACCCCCGCCGCCCTCCTTCCAGAGCCGGTAGCGCTCCAGTTCCCGCTCGATGAGCTTGAGGCAAAATGCCACAACGGTGGCGTCGTCCAGATAACCAAGGCCGGGTATCACATCAGGAATCACATCCAGCGGATTCAGGACATATAGCAGGGCGAGCGCGCAGGCGCTGATCACCCAGTAGGGCACCTGGCGGTAGCGGCCCGACCAGTAGTCGCGCACGAGGGCGAGCATCAGCTTTGCCTGTGCCATCCACTGGCGCAGTTTGGGCAGCTTGTCCTCGATGTCCTGCGCGCGCTCGCTGACTTTGGCGATGTCAATGTCGTGCTGGTTGTCGGAGGAGGGCATGGCGGTATTGGGTTATAAAACACCGCCGGTTCCCGCGCCTTACCACACACGCTCCAAAAAGCGCTCGAAGAATCCCTTGGCGGCCGCCGGCTTCGTGTACTTGCGGCCGTCACCCGTGTCGCGCACAGGCTCCTGAAGCGGGCCTTTTTGGTCTAGCACTTTGAGGGACTTGATCTCAATGCGTGCTACAGGGCAGTCGTTGCTGTCCACGGGCATTTTGGAAATGCGCTCCAGCGTCTCCAAGCCTGACACCACCTGGCCAAAGACGGTGTATTTGCCATCCAGCGAGCCGAAATTGCCAAGCGCGAAATAAAACTGAAATCCGTTCGAGCGGCGTCCTGGATTCACCGAGTCGCTTCGCCGTCCCATGGCCACCGCTCCCTTGCGGTGTTTGCGCTTGATCTCGGCGGGCACGGTTTTTTCCTCGCCGCCCGTGCCCCAGCGCTCGCGCGCTCCCTCGTCGGAAGTGAGAGGATCTCCTGTCTGCACGATGAAGCCCTCAATGGCGCGGTGGAAGGCCAGGCCGTTGTAGGCGCCGGTCTCGCAATTGTCGAGAAAGTTGGAGACCGTCTGCGGAGCATCCTGCGGATGGAGCACGAACATCACCGTCTCGACCGCGCCGCCGAAGGACACCTCCATGACGGCGAGCTTGCGCAGTTCGTCGGACTTCCACGCGGAGGGATCCTCCCCCGGAAGCGCTGAGAAAGTGGTCTTGCGACCGCTCTGGGACACCACGGGGCCGTCGTTTTTTGGAACGCTGCCAGCGGCAGCGTCAAACAGCTCGCGCTGGGCCTGGTCGGCCAGTCTTTCGATCGGCGGCAAAGGCGTGAGCGGAGGAATGGGAGCCAGCGGCTGGTCCGGCGCGGAAGTTTGTGCCATGAGGGCGGGCGCGGCCAGCAGTGCGAAAAAGATCGGGGAAGTTTTCACGGCTTCAGGAACGGATGGGGTTGCGTCGTCCTCACTGCGGAGCGCCGGGCGGCAAGCCCTGGATAGTTTCACGCGGTGGCGCGGGCGCGGCGGGTGCGTCCGCTGGAGCCGCTGGCGAATAACTCGGTGACGGCTCCGTGTATTGATAGGTGCGCTTCGGCGCGCCGCGCGATTTGCGCTGCGGCAGTCCCCACTCCACATCCAGTCGGTCCAATTCCTCCACCGTTGGATTCCTGACATCCGCCCTGCCTCCGAATTCGCAGGAAACGATGGAAAGAAGCGCGAGGGCGGTCATCAACAAGCGGAGGGGCATCATCGGCAGGGCAGGGTTTGGATCGAAAGACTGGCGGCGATACTAGCCATGTCGTTTCCGACAAGCAACCGCGAATCCTTTTCCACCGCCCCCTGCCTCGCATAGGCCAGCCCTTGCATGAGCCCGCTCAGCGGATGCCGCGCGGCGCTCGTCACCACGCCCGCCTTCGTGCCATCCTCCCGCCAAAGCAGAGCGCCGCCAGCCACCTCGTCCTCCGAGGTCCAGAGCACAAGCTCGCGCGGCATTCTACCCGTGCTCTTGATGCGCGAGAGCACCTCCTGGCCGATGTAGCAGCCTTTGGTGTAACTCATCGTCTCAGCCTCAAGACCCGCCTCTTGGGGAAAAACGTCCGTGTTCAGCTCATGCGGCCATGCCGGCACTCCGCGCAGGATGCGCAGCGTCCCGGCATCTTCTTCGCTCAATGCTTCGCCGGGCGGCGGGGCCTCCGCAGGCAGCCAGACATCCATGCCCGGGCAAGCCAGTCTTCTGCAGATCAGCCCGCCTGTCGTTCCATCCGCATCCACTGAGGGGCCAAAGCGGTGCCAGAGCTGCCACTCCTCCGTCACATCCTCCAGCAGCGCGTCATCGGCGATGATGTAACGCTCCAGCCTCATGCCCAGCGTCTCGCGCAGCCCTGCGGGCGCGTCGAGCAGCAGGCTCTCACCATCCGGCGCGGCGTGGAAAAAGATGTCGCCCTCGATGCGGCCCTTCGCGTTCGTCACGCAGGCGTGCAAAGCGGACCTGGCATCCGCGCGGCGCGCGTCCTGCGTCACCTGGCCGTTCAGGTAGCGAACGCGATCCGCGCCGGACAGCCGCCACTTGGCCCGCCTGGAAAAGTGCAGCCAGCCACCCTCCGTCTCCAGTCTTTGAAATATCTCCGCGTTCATGGCAGGCGGCCCATGATGGAAAAATCCTGCTCACCCAACCCCTCGGCCACTCCCGCGCGCATCGCCTCCGCCGCGCAGTCCACGGCTGGCACCGACAATCCCGACTCCACCGCCAGCGCGCGGGCGAAGTCAGCATCCTTCAGCATGTTCACCAGCGAGAAGTGCGGCTCGAAGTCCCCGCTCATCAGCGCGGGCAGCTTCATGCCGATGAGCGCGGAGTAGTTCGCGTTCGCCTCCAGCGCAGTCCGCAGCGCCTCCAGCGGCACGCCCTGCGCCTTTGTGATCGCCGCCGCCTCGGCCAGCGCTTTCACCGTCACCGCCGTCACCAGGTTGGTCACGATCTTGAGCACCATAGCGTCACCGATTTTACCCACTGGCAAAATCTTCGCCGAACTCAGCTCCAGCACCGGCCGCGCGCGCTCCAGCACCGCCTCGTCTCCTCCGATGTAATAGACCAGTTTGGCATTCTGCGCCGCCATCTTGCTGCCGGTAAAGGGCGCGTCGAGGAAAGCCGCGCCCGCCTCCGCGCAAATCCGCGCCGCTTCCAGCGTCGCCGCCTTGCTCACCGTGGCGTGGTTCATCACCACATGCCGCGCCGTCAGCGCCGGACGCGCGTCATTGAGCGCCGCCAGCAGCGCCTCCGAGTCGCGCGTGAAAATTTGCAGGATCTCCGCCTTCTGCGCCACCACGCGCGGGCTTGGCAGGCCCCCTGCCCTGCCCGTGCGACTCCACACATGCACGCAATGGCCCGCCTTGCGCAGGTTCTCCGCCACCCGGCTGCCGATGATGCCCTGCCCGAGCAGGCCGATGTCCAAAGATTCGCTCATCGTTGAAGTCGCGCTCATATCATCAAATCGCAGTAAAGCCCTTCCCGTAATCCGTGACTGAATCCAGCACGAGCCGCAGCCGAAGTGGCTCAACCCTCGAACTTCTTCACCAGCACCGAGGAGTTGTGGCCGCCGAAGCCGAAGCTGTTGCTCAGCGCCGCTGTCAGCTTCGCCGGGCGCGCCTCGTTGGCCACGATGTCCACATCCACTTCAGGATCGGGATTTTCCACGTTGATCGTCGGCGGCACGATCTGGTCGCGCAGGGCGAGCACACTCGCCGCGAGCTCGATGCCACCCGCCGCGCCCAGCAGGTGGCCGGTCATGGACTTGGTGCCGGAGACCAGCAGTCCCTTTTGCGCGAAGCTGCCAAAGGTGCGCTTGATCGCCCGCAACTCGCACAGATCCCCCACCGGCGTCGAGGTGGCGTGAGCGTTCACATACTGCACCTCCTCGGCGTTCAGCTTCGCGTGGCGCAGCGCCATCTCCATGCACTTCGAGGCGCCGATGCCATCCGGGTGCGGCGCCGTGAGGTGATAGGCGTCCGCCGTCACTCCATAGCCTGCCAGCTCGCAGTAAATCGTCGCTCCGCGCTTCTTCGCGTGCTCCAGCTCCTCGATCACCACCACGCCGGAGCCCTCGCCCATCACGAATCCGTCGCGGTCTTTGTCCCAGGGGCGGGAGGCGCGCTCCGGCTCGTCATTGCGCAAAGACAGGGCCTTCATGTTCGCAAACCCGGACAGGCCGCACGGGCGGATGCTCGCCTCGGAGCCGCCGCAGACGATGGCGTCCGCGTCGCCAAATTTGATGATGCGCCATGCCTCGCCGATGTTGTTGTTGGAGGTGGCGCACGCCGTGGTGATGCACATGTTCGGCCCCATGAAGCCGAACTCGGTGGCGATCATGCCTGTGGCGATGTTCGTGATCATCATCGGGATCAGGAAGGGCGACACCCGGCCCGGCCCCTTGTTGAGCAGGATCTCGTATTGGGTCTCGATCGTGCTCAGTCCGCCGATGCCGCTGCCCACCATCACACCGATGCGGTGCAGGTCCAGGCTGTCCGGGTTCAGGCCGCTGTCCTTCACCGCCATCTTCGAGGCCGCCATGGCCATCTGGAAAAAGCGGTCCGCGCGCCTGGCCTCCTTGTGGTTGTTGAAGAAAGGCGTCGGATCAAAGTCCACCACCTCGCCCGCGATCTTGCAGTCATAGTTCGTCGTGTCCATGCTCTGGATGCGGCGGATGCCGCTCTTTCCGGCGACGAGGTTTTTCCAGAAATCGTCCTTGTTGTTCCCGAGGGGGGAAACGACTCCGATTCCTGTGATGACTACGCGGCGTTCGCTCATGTGGCTGGTGTGGGGGTGGTTTTGAACTGGAGGTTGAGAGAACACGCTTTACATGCCGGGGCAAGGAATTTTCAATCAACGTCCAAATGCCCAGCCTCGACCACGAAAACCAGCTCCGCGCCGCCGGCCACCTCCGCGTCTGCGGCATAGACGAGGCAGGACGCGGCCCCCTGGCCGGCCCCGTGTGCGTGGCTGGCGTCATCCTGCCCGAAGGCTTCGCCCACCCTGTGCTGAACGACTCCAAGCAGCTCCGCGAAAACCAGCGCGAGCAACTTCACACCGAGCTCATGGCCGACGCGCGCCTGCGCTGGCACTGCGAGATCGTCAGCGCCGCCGAGATAGACGAGATCAACATCCTCCAGGCCACCTGGCTCGGCATGAGGCGCTGCGCCCGCGCCCTTCAGGCCGACGCCGCCTTGATAGATGGCAAACCCGTGCGCGACTTCCCCGTGCCCCAGCGCGCACTGGTCCAAGGCGACAGCCTCAGCTACTCCATCGCCGCCGCCAGCATCATCGCCAAAGTCACGCGCGACCGCCTCATGCGCGCCCTGGCGGAAAAGCACACCGGCTACGGCTTCGAGATCCACAAAGGCTACCCCACGCCCGCGCACCTCGCCGCCTTGAAGCGGCTCGGCCCATGCCCCGAGCACCGCCGCAGCTTCGCCCCCGTCGCCGCATGTTTTGAGTTGGGACTTTGAAATGAAGTCGGCTGCGGAAGTGCGTTGCCACTCCCACCCGCGCCCATCGCCGACACGGGCGTTGCCGGGCGATGTGTTGCCAAAAATGTTGCCAAAACCAACCCATCCACCCCGAATTTCTTGAAAAATCAAGGTGGTGGAGGCGAGGGGAGTTGAACCCCTGTCCGAATGGCCATAAGCCGGAGCTTCTACATGCTTAGCCTGCCATTTGATCTCGGCTGGGGGCCTTCGACGGCGGAATGCCCCAAACCCAGCGTCCTGTGGAATCTCGCTTTCGACCCGGTCGCCCGGTCAGCCAGCCAGCCTGGTGGTGGCATCTCCAGGGCTACCAGACATGGCCCTGGAAATGTCGCGGTGCTTAGGCCGCGAGTGCGAGCTCGTTAGAGTTTGCAGTTATGGTTTTGATCCGGTGATTAACGAGGCCAACGAATCATCCTCGGCATGCCACCCCGACCGCAGACTACCCGTCGAAACCAGGACGCCCCCGGTCAGTGTTGACGCATGCAGACTCGCCGATGAGGGCGGGAGGTCAAGGCGTTTGTCGGACTCGGAGGGAGCTTTCCATTTGCGCGGCAACGAGCGCGGTTTAAAACTCGCGCCCCAACATGGACACCCCCTTCCTCACCCAGGATTTTCACATCCGCTGGTCCACTCTCGCCCCTGCGGCCATCCAGGCGGACATCACGCGGGCGTTGCGGGAGGCGGAGCAGAGGCTCAACGCGGTCAGCGAACAAGACCGGGGTAAGATGAGCTTCGAGTCGGTGATCCTGGCGCTGGAGGAGGCGACGCGTCCGCTGAACGAGGCCTGGGGCCTGGTGCAGCACCTGGACGCCCTCTGCAACTCGCCCGAGCTGCGCGAGGCGCACAATGCCATGCTTCCGGAGGTGAGCGCGTTCTTTGCCAAAATCCCGCTCAACGAGCACCTGTGGGACCTGCTGGAAACCTACGCGAAGACGGAAGATGCCCGGTCGCTGCCCCCCGTGCGGGCACGCGCGCTCGATGAAACGATGGAGGGCTTCCGCCAGGCCGGCGCGGACCTGCCGCCGGAGAAGAAAAAAAGGCTGGAGGAACTGGAGTCGGAGCTATCCCAGGCGACGCAGAAGTATTCGGAAAACGTGCTCGACTCGACCAACGCCTGGGAACTGGTGCTGCCGGACACTGGCCGCCTGAAGGGACTGCCCGCCTCCGCCATCGAAGCCGCGCGCGCAGACGCGGCGGCAAAGGGGCTGGGCACTCCGGAGCGACCGCAGTACCGCCTCACCTTGAAGGCGCCCTCGATGATTCCGGTGATGGAGCATGCGGAGGACGAGACCCTGCGCCGGCAGGTGTGGGAGGGGTCGGTGAGCATCGGCCGCGGCGCGCATGACAACACGGACCTGATCTGGAAAATCCTGCGCCTGCGGCAGGAGAAGGCGGAACTTCTGGGCAAGCCGCACTTTGCCGACCTCGTGCTCCAGCAGCGCATGGCAAAAAACGGAGCGGCTGCCCTGGCATTCATTGAGGGACTGCATGCAAAGGTCAAAACCGCCTTCGACCGGGAGACAATGCAACTCCAGGAATTCCGGGCCGAGCACTCGGGGAAGCGCGCGGATTTGCTGGAGCCTTGGGAGGTGGCCTACTGGGCGGAGAGGCAGCGCAAGGCGGCGTACGATTTCGACGAGGAAGAACTGCGGCCTTATTTCCCCCTGGACAAGGTGCTCGGCGGCATGTTCCGGCTGGCCGAGCTGGTCTTCGACCTGCGCATCGTGGGGCGGGATGTGGTCTGTGTGAAGCCGGGAGACAAAATTGAGGCAAGCACGCGCCCCGAGACGCTGGGCCCCGTGGAAGTGTGGCATCCTGAGGTGAAGTTTTACGAGATGCGCAACGAGAAGGGCGTCCACATCGGCTCCTTTTACGCGGACTGGCATCCGCGCGACTCGAAGCGCGGCGGCGCCTGGATGAACTACCTCAAAGGCGGCTCCCCACCCCGCGGGGATCAGGACCGGCACCTGCACCTGGGCCTGATCTGCGGAAACATGACGCCCCCGGTGGACGGGCGTCCGGCCCTGCTGACCCATGACGAGGTGTGCACGGTGTTTCATGAGTTCGGCCACCTGCTGCACCAACTGCTCGGCAATGTGGAGGTGCCCTCGCTCAACGGGGTCAGCGTTTACTGGGACTTCGTCGAACTGCCCTCCCAGATCATGGAGAATTTCTGCTGGGAGCGCGAGAGCCTGGATTTGTTCGCGCGCCACCATGAGACGGGCGAGCCGATCCCGCAGCGCCTGCTCAAGAAAGTCCTGGCCGCCAGGAACTACCGCAGCGCCAGCGACATCATGCGCCAGCTTTCCTTCGGCAAGCTGGACCTGGAACTGCACATGCGCCGCGCGTTCGAGGAGGGCGCGGACCTTGATGATCTCACACGCCGCCTGCTCAAGGACTATCTGATGCCCTTGAAAACGGAGAATCCGACAATGGCGCGGCGCTTCGGGCACTTGTTCAGCAGCCCGGTGGGATACGCCGCCGGCTACTACAGCTACAAGTGGGCCGAGGTGCTGGATGCCGACGCCTTCACCCGCTTTCAGCAGGAGGGCGTGCTCAACCCGAAGGTGGGGCGCGAGTTCCGTGACAAAATCCTCAGCCGCGGCAACTCGGAGGACCCGGCGAAGCTGTTCCGCGACTTCATGGGCCGCGATCCGGACCCCACGGCTCTGCTGGCGCGAGCCGGGCTGGCGTGAGGGACCTCAGAGGCCGAGCATCTGCCTCATGAGCGCCTTCGGGATGGCACCGGTCTGGCGGGCGGTCTCGCGTCCGTTTTGAAACACGATGAAGGCCGGTATGCCGCGCACGCCGTGGGCCGCCGCAGCCTGCGGATCCTTGTCCACGTCAATGCGCACCACCCTGGCCTTGCCGGAACCAGACAGCTCGCGCGCCAGCTCCTCGACCACCGGTCCCACCGCGCGGCAGGGGCCGCACCATTCGGCGTGGAATTCGACCAGCACGGGCACTTTCGAAGCCATGACAGTGGACATGACCGCCGAGCCGCCAGCGGATGATGAGGCGGAGAGAGGTTTGCTCATGTCCAAAAATATCCAGCCCGCCCAGACAAGGACGGCGCCGGTGAGCCAGAGACCGAGATTGGCGGCTTTCACATGGTACGCTCCCGTCACATTCACCGGCTGCCAAGTGGAAAATCAATCCGCCCCCCGGCTGCCCTGCGCGGACTCTGGAGGAACTTTGTGATCCGAGCGGTTCTCAGCAGGAGCGAATCACAAAATCCCTGCCACCTTCGCGCGCGTCACGACTTCGGGCGGATTTTGCCGCTGCCGGGCAGGCCGCTGAGGAGAAAGAAACGCGGCGAGCGCAGCAGATCGCCCACCTCGCGCGTGGCGACTTTGGAAAGATGACCGCCGAGCCGTTCGAGAGCGTCGGGATGGCGCTCGAGATGTTTTTCCAGAAAGCGGCGCAAGCGGGCGTTGGCGTTGAACTCCACCGCCAGGGTGCCGAGGTTCAGCAGCAGAAACGCCAGGCACAGGCCGGCGCAGGCAAAGACCGCCATGCGCGCGTTGAACTTCATGAGCATCAGCGCCCCGGCCAGGATCACGGCGAAGCCGGGGCCGTAACGAGTGAGGCGGATCACCGTCTGCCGCCACTTCACATCTCCGAGCGCTTCTCCAGTCTGGGCGGCGTGTCCCGCCTCGTGCAGCGCCACCGCCCAGGCGGCCAGAGTGGCGCCGCCGGCGGTTTCGCGCGTGAGAAAGAGCCGGCGGCGGCGAGGGTCGAAGCAGTTCGAGGTCATGCCCTCATGCTCGACGATCTCCACATCAGTGATTTCCTCCGAGGCGAAAAACAGCCGCGCAATCTCCGCGCCCGTGTGCGCCGTCGGCGCGGCCTCGCGCGCGCCCTGCCTGAGCACCTGCTCATAGCGGCCCAGCGCGTGGCGGCACACGAGAAAGGCGAGCAGGAAGACGATGGCGAAGATGCCGAGCATGGCGCATTGAAGCGTGCAAAACGAAATTCGAAATTCGAAATTCGAGATTCAAACTCCCCCTCCAACCGCTGCCAGCGCTTGCCATCCCGCGTTCCCGCTCCATCCATCACGCCCCATGAAAATTCTGGTCACAGGCAAAGGCGGGCGCGAGCACGCCCTCATCACGGCGCTCAGCGAATCCCCCGGCGGGCACGAACTCTTCGCCTGGCCCGGCAGCGATGCCATCTCCGCCCTGGCGGCGCGCGTGGACGCGCCGGACCTGCCCGGCCTCATCTCATGGATGAAAACGAACGGCATAGACCTCTGCGTCGCCGGCGAGGAGGCGTGGCTGGTCAAGGATGGCGGCCTGGCCAACCTTTGCGAGCAGGCCGGCATCCCCTGCTGGGGACCGTTCAAGGAGGCGGCGCGGCTTGAATCCTCGAAAATATTCGCCAAGCGCTTCCTCCAGCGTCACGGCATCCCGACTGCCGCCTTCACCACCGCCTCCACCGCGGATGAGGCGCGCGCCGCGCTGACCGGGTTCCCCATCGTTTTGAAGTTCGACGGCCTCGCCGCCGGCAAAGGAGTGGCTGTCTGCGCCGGCCGCGCGCAAGCGGAGGAATTCATCGCCGACGTGCTGGAGCGCCGCGTCTTCGGCCCGGGCGATCTGCTCATCGAGCAATGCCTCTCCGGTCCCGAGATCAGCATCTTCGCCTCCGTGTGCGACGGGCGGCATCAAATCCTCATGCCCGCGCGCGATTACAAGCGCATCCGCGACAACGACGAGGGGCCCAACACCGGCGGCATGGGCGCCGTGGCCGCCCGCGCGCTCGCTGATCCCGCGCTCATGGAGCGCATCGAGCGCGAGATCGTGCGCCCGACCGTGGACGGACTGCAGAAGGACGGACTGCGCTACCGCGGCTTCCTTTACTTCGGCATCATGCTCACTCCGCAGGGGCCGCAGGTGCTGGAGTACAACTGCCGTTTCGGCGACCCGGAGGCCGAAGCCGTGCTGCCGATGCTGCGCGGGGACTTCGCCGCTTATGTGGACGCCGCCGCGCGCGGCGCGCTGAATCCAGGCCTCATCAGCTTCGCCGAAGGCTGGAGCATCTGCATCATCTCCGCCTCCGCCGGCTACCCCGCCAGCTCCCGCTGCGGGGATGTCATCCGCGGGCTGGACACGGTGAGCGGCGCGCGCGTCTTCCACTGCGGCACGCGCCTGAACCCGGACGGCCTCTACGAGACAAATGGCGGGCGCGTGCTCGCCGTAGTGGCCCAGGGCGCCACACGCGAGGAAGCCCGCGCCAAGGCCGCCGCCGAAAGCGCCAAAATCACCTTCGACGGCCTCCAGCGCCGCTCCGACATCGGCCTGCTGCACTTCACCTGACTTCGCATTCCCTGGCGATTCGCAAGGCGCGGTTTTTGTTCGCACGGGATGCGCGCCGTCAATAATTGAAAAGCTCCCTCGGATACCACGGGCGTTCGGGCCGGGCGTCCTTGAGCGTGGCAGCGCGGTGGAGCGCGTCGGCGATGCGCTGGCGCATCCGCGGCGTCAGCCGGCGGCCTTTGCGCGCACGCTGCACGGCCTTGTGCGTGAGCGGCTCCTGGCTGGCGGCGACCAGGGCGTGATTGTCCAGGCCGAGCTGGAGCATGAGCGCGTCCAGCGGCTGCGGGCCGAAATTGCGCTCAGTCTCGGCGCGGGTGTCGGAGGGATTGTCCATGAAAGTTCTGACCGCCATCCTAATCCCGGTCCGGGTTCCTGTCCTCATCTTCCGCAAACCGGATCAGGCGAATGGAATGACAGTGACTTCGCCGTCCAGACTGCGGCCTTCAAACTCCGCCGGCCTTCCGGCACGCTTGTCTGGCCGGCGATTGCGGGACTTTATCGCTGCCGCGCCGGCGCGGCAAAGGCTATGCCAGGATGGCCTCGGTCATGCGCATGGCTTCGACGCTGGGGCGGACGTCGTGGACGCGGACGATGCGCGCGCCCTGCTCGCGCGCATACGAGGTCAGGGCGACGGTGGGCCAGTCGCGGTCGGCGAGGTCATCACTGCCGAGCAGTTGTCCGATCATGGATTTGCGCGAGACGCCGACGAGGACGGGCCGCCCGCATTCGGAGAGCCTTGGCAGGGACTGCATGAGCGCGAGGTTGTGCTCCAGAGTTTTTCCAAAGCCGAAGCCCGGATCGAGCACGACGCGCTCCGGGGAGATGCCCATGCCCTCAAGCAGCGCGAGCCGCTCATGGAAGTAGCCCGTGACCTCGGCCACGACATCGGTGTAGGCGGCCCGCGCCTGCATGGTGCGCGGTGTGCCGGTCATGTGCATGACGACGAGGCCGGCACGGCATTCCGCGGCGAGGCGCGGCATGAGGGGATCACCGCGCAGGCCGGTGACGTCGTTGATGATGCCGGCCCCGGCATCGAGAGCGGCGCGGGCCACGGCGGCCTTCATCGTGTCAATGGAGATGAGCGCGGAGGTCTGCGTGCGCAAGGCCTGGATGACGGGCAGCACGCGGCGGATCTCCTCCGCCTCGGGCACGGGGTCGGCGCCCGGCCGGGTGGACTCGCCGCCGATGTCGAGGATGTCAGCGCCCTCATCCAGCAGGCGCAGCGCGTGCTCCACGGCGCGGCCGGTGTCGGCAAAGCGGCCGCCGTCGGAAAAGGAGTCGGGCGTGACGTTGACAATGCCCATGACGAGGCCGCGCCGTGACAGATCGAGTGTGCGGGAGCCGGCGCGCCAGAGGTGGTTCATGCGGCAGTTCAACCCATGCGGCGGGGAAAGTAAAGGCGGCAAAGAGAATGGCGGCTTGCCTTTGGCGGACGTTGATCCATTTCATGGAAATGCCCGATCCCCAAGTCATCATCATTGGCGCCGGACCTGCCGGCTGCACACTGGCCGCGCTGCTGGCCATGCGCGGCGTGGAGTGCCTGGTCTTCGATGATGACAAAAGGCCGGGCCTGCTGGTCGGCGAGTCTTTGATCCCCGGCGTGGTGCCCGTGTTCCAGAGGCTGGGCATCGAGGAGCGCGTGGCGGCGATGTCGGTGCGCAAGCCGGGCGCTTCCTTCTTCGCCGGGCCGGACGGGCCGCGCATCCATTTCAAGTTCAAGAATGTCGAGGGGCACCTGCCGCCCTACTCCTTCAACACTCCGCGCCCGGAGCTGGACAATCTGCTGCGCCGGCGCGCCGAGGAGCTGGGCGCCCGCTTCGTCCATGCGCGCGCGGAGCTGGAGGCGTGCGAGCGCGGCGGGCAGTCCTCGGTGAGTCTGTCATCACGCAGCCGCGCGCAGGCCGGGCTCTCCACGGACGCGGAGCCGCTGCTGGTGGATGCATCGGGCAGGGCGCGGGTGTTTTCCCGCCTGATGGGTCTGGGGGCGAAAAAAGGCGGGCGGGATGATGTGGCGCACTTCGCCCATTTCGAGGACTTCGAGCACGACGAGGTGGAGCCGGGGCAGGTCATCATCTCGGTGCTCAAGGCGGGCTGGAGCTGGCGCATTCCGCTGCCGGGGCGGCTCTCGGTGGGCATTGTGGTGGGCAGGGAGCGCGCGAAGGAGCTGGGCGCCACACCGGAGGAGAGACTGGAGCGCGCCATCGCGCAGGAGCCGCTGCTGCGGGAAAAGGGCGCGCGCGCGCGGCGGGTGACGCCCGTGATGACTTACACGAACTATCAGCTCCTCTCCGAGCGCGGCCATGGACCCGGCTGGGTGCTGCTGGGAGATGCGTTCGGGTTTGTGGACCCGATGCTTTCGCCGGGGCTCTTCATGTCACTGGAAGGCGCGCGCCTGCTCGATGAGCGCGTGTTTGCGCGCGGGGCGGACATTCTGGACAAGCCGGAAAAACTGGCGCGCGCGCTGGACGGCTACGCGCGCGAGGTGGTACGCTGGCACGGCGCGTGGATGGAGCTGGTGGAGTATTTTTACAACGGGCGCATTTTCCAGATGCACCTGGCGGGCAGGGACATGGCGCTGAAGCCCGCGCCCTTTGACCTGGCCTCGCGCATGGAGCGGCACACCACGTTCCACCTGGCCAGCATGGCATCGGGCGGCATGACGCGCTCGGCATACAGCCGGGGGCTGATCCGTTTCCTTTCGAAGCATCTGGTGTGGGGAGTTCCGGCGGCGGCAAACTTCGCCGTGCGCGACGCCTGCGCGCCGGCGTGATGCCCCGGCTTTGGCGTTGCGCGAAGCGGGGCGGGGTTTTTAATTGGCGGCATGAAACGCCGCCGCCGCGCCAGCCCCGGAAAGAAAGGTCGTTGGATGCCCGTCGCCGCCGGTCTGGCGGGGGCGCTGGTCGTGCTGGTCATGCTGGCCCCTGCCCTGCTCACGGGCTGGGTGCGCGCGCAGCTCAAAAAGGACGGCTTCCGCGCGCGGATGGAGGCGCTCTTTGGCGGCAGGCTGGACGCCGAGGTCACACTGGCTCCGCTGCGCTGGACGGGTGATGAGGTCACCGTCGCCGAGGCCCAGGCACGGCTGGCGAATGGATGGCGCGCGGAGATGAACGGCCTCCACCTGGGACTGGACTGGGCGGCGTTCCGGCAGAAGACATGGCGCGTCATTGGCGCGGGCGCGGACAGTCTGGACCTGGTCTTTGACCCGGCGCAGGTCAGGCCGGGATCCGCGAGCGCGGAAATGAGCGGGGACGGCGGCGGCAAGGGGCCGTCCATACCCGCCTGGCTGCGGTCGTGGCTGCCGGACAAGACCGAGGTGGACGGCGCGCGGGTGGAGCGCTTTTCAATGCGGCATCCGGCTGGCTGGCAGGTGGCCGGCGCGCATTTGAAATTCAGCCCCTGGCTGCAGGGGGACGGCTCGCTGCAGCTCACCGCCGAGAGCGGCGTGATCACCACGCCGCTGACACTGGAGACGCTGCGCGAGCCTGTGAAGCTGAGGCTCGACCGCGCGGCGCTGCGGCTGGCACCGGCGGAGGCGCATCTCAAGGAGGCGGATTTGAAATGGCTCGACACCGCGATCACCGCGCGCGGACGAATGCGCATGGAGGACAAGTCGTGGAGCCTGTCGGCGAACTTCGAGCGGCTGCCGCTGGCGGAGGTGCTGGCGGAGGACTGGCGGCTGCGGCTGACCGGGCATCTGACGGGCGAGGTGGAGCTTGCCGCCAGCCCCGGCGCGCAGCCGCGCGCCAAAGGGCGGGTGACGCTCAAGGAGGGCGCGCTCACCGCGCTGCCGGTGCTCGACAGGCTGGCCGCCTACACCAACGTGGAGCGCTTCAAAAGGCTGGTGCTCGACGTGGCCGAGACCTCCCTGGAAGGCACGGCGGGCGCGCAGGTCTTCGACAAGATCGTGCTGCAATCCAACGGACTCATGCGCCTCGAAGGCCGCCTGGCGGTGGAGGGGGAAAAGCTCGACGGCAGCTTCCTGCTCGGCGTCACACCGGAGACGCTGCGCTGGATGCCGGGCACGCAAAAGCATGTCTTCACCCTGCCGAACCCGAACGGCCCGGACGGCATGGTCTGGACCACGCTGCGCATCACCGGCACCCGCTCCGCTCCGCGCGAGGACCTCAGCTCGCGCATCCTGCAAGGCGCGGGACGGGCCGTGCTCGACGCTCCGGGGGAAGTGGCCGCGCAGGCGGGCGAGCTGCTGCTCACACCCGTGCTTGGCAAAGACGCCGCCACCGCCCCAGGCACGGTGATCAAGGGCGCGACCGAGGCCGGCGGCAAGGCGGTGGAGTCGGGAGTTCGTTTGCTCGAAGGCATCGGCGGCGGTTTGCTCAAACCTTGAGCCGGAGTTGAAAAAAACCGGACACTCATGAGCGGAAACACGCCGCACTGCCCGCCGTTTCCATTTCCATGCGGCGCGCGCTCACACTTTCCCTTCTCTCCATCCCACTGCTTTCGCTGGCGTCTGAAAAACCGAACATCCTTCTCATCCTGCCGGACCAAATGCGCGCCAGCGCCATGGGCTGCGATGGCAACGCGGAGGTGAAAACGCCGCACATCGACCGTCTGGCCGCCGAGGGCCTTCGTTTCAAGCGCACTTATGCGAACGTGCCCGTGTGCTGCCCGGCGCGTGCCATTTTGATGACCGGCACCTACCCGCATGTGAACGGCATGATGGCCAATGACCTGCGTCTGCGCGAGGAGCAGGTCACCATCGCGGAAATCCTGCGCGACGCGGGCTACCGCACCGGCTTCATCGGCAAATGGCATCTCGACGGCGGGCCGCGTGAGCCGGGCTTTGTGCCGCCGGGACCGCGCCGGCAGGGATTCGAGTTTTGGGCGGCCTATGAGTGCCATCACAAGCACTTCCAGCCCGACTACTTCCGCGACACGCCCGAGCGCATCGTGGTGGACAAGTTCGAACCCGAGGCCTCCTGCGATTTCGCGGTCGAGTTCCTCAAATCGCAGCCCAGGGACAAGCCCTTCTTCCTCACCGTGCAGATGGGGCCGCCGCATGACCCGTATGGCGCGCCTGATGAATACATGAAGCAGTACGACGCGGCAAAACTCACGCCCGATGCGAGCTGGCAGCCCGGCAGCGAAAGCCGGCCCGCTCCAAAGGCCGGACTGCGCCGTGGACCGCTGGCGAACCGCTTCGTTCCCGTCGGCGGCAGGGAGGAAATCGCCGCCTACTACGCCGCGATCACCGCGCTCGATGATCAAGTGGGCCGCCTGCTCGCCACGCTCAAGGAAACCGGCGCGGATGAGAACACGATCATCCTTTTCACCTCCGACCACGGCGACATGCTGGGCAACCACGGCATGAGGCGGAAGCGCAAGCCGCACGACGAGTCCGCCCGCGTGCCCGGCATCCTGCGCTGGCCCGCCCGCGTGCCGAAGGGTCAGGTCGTGGACACGCTGTTCAGCCACATCGACATGCCGCCCACGTTGCTCGCCTTGGCAGGGCATCCCGTGCCGGAGCACATGCAGGGCGCGGACCTTTCGCGCGTCGCGCTCGGCCAGACCACGGAGGGACCGGAGGCCGTGCTGCTGCAAATTTTTGTGCCTTTCAACCCCGACGGCATCGCCACACCCTGGCGCGGCCTCATCACGAAAGACCACACCTATGCGCGGCATGAAAACGCGCCCTGGGTGCTCTTTGATGACAAGGCGGACCCGCAACAGATGAAGAACCTCGCCGCCGATCCCGCCGCGCAGGACCTGCGCGGAAAACTCGACGCGCAGCTCGCCGCGCTGATGAAGAAGCACGGTGATGCATGGAGTTTCAATTCCAGCGAGACCGTGGAGGAGGGCGGCCGCCTCTACAAGCACGCCACCTTCTTCACCGTGCGGGAATACCTCGACTGGGCGAAGGCGAATCCGGACAAGGCGCGTTGACCTGCCGGACTTGGCAGGTCCGGCTCCTTGGAGTCAGCGCGCTTTGATGTCCCGCAGCGCCGCGGCCAGCTTTTCCATCGGCAGGCCCATGACGTTCGTCCATGATCCTTCATGGCCGGCGATGATCCTGCCGCCGTGCTCCTGGATGCCGTAGGCACCGGCTTTGTCGAGCGGATTCACCAGGGCGTGATAGGCGCGGATGTCTTCGTCGGCGAGGGTTTTGAAAACGACCTCCGTCACGTCATGAAAGCCGAGGCCCCGGCGCCCGCCGTCCCAGGCCAGAAAGACTCCGGTGCAGACCTCGTGCGCGCGGCCTGAGAGGCTGCGCAGCATGGCGCGCGCCTCTTCATGACCGGCGGGCTTGCCGAGCGGGATGCCATCCACATAAACCAGCGTGTCCGCGCCGATGACGAGCGCCTCCGGGCGGAGGGCGGCGACGGCGCATGCCTTGCGGCGGGCGTTCTCCACCGTCAGCGCCTCGGGCGCCAGCGCGGCGTCATGCGCCTCCTCGACTCCGTCGGGGGAGACGGCTTCGAATGCAAAGCCCGCCTCACGCAGAAGCTGGACGCGGCGGGGCGAGGCGGATGCGAGGACGAGCGGCCTCATCAGCCCTGCTCCTCGATGGCGAAGATTTCATCCGCGCGCAGCATCGCGTCGCGGTCCTGCAATGTCCGGTAGCGGTAGTAGCCCGTCTTTTTCTGGAACTGCGGCAGGCCCTGGCAGAGATACTCGCGCCCGTCCTTGAGCGTGATTTTATAGGTCGGCCCGGCCTGGCAGGAGCACAGGAGGAGCCATGGAGCGAGGATGAGGATGCGCGGGAAAGCGTGCATGAGTGCTTGGAGTCCGGACAATGAAAAACGTTCGCGCGCGCCGTCAACTCGCCTACCATCCGCGCGCATGGCCGCCGACTCCTTTCTCCAAGAATTCTTCCGCAACTGGAAGACCGTCGGCGCCGTGGCCCCCTCCAGCCCGGCGCTGGCCACGCGCATGATGGAGAGCGCGCAGGTCGGCCAGGCCGCGCATGTGCTGGAGCTGGGGCCGGGCACGGGCGCCTTCACCGGCGCGATTCTCGACTCCATGCCGCACAACTGCCGCTACCTCGGCATCGAGCTGAACGGCGCTTTTGTGGCGAAGCTGCGCGGCGCTTTCCCGGGACTCGATTTCCGGGAGGCTGGCGCTCAGGAGTTTGACTTCGGCTCCCACTTGGAGGGAAAGCAGCCCTTCGATGTCATCGTCAGCGGCCTGCCGTGGACGGCTTTCCCGCCGGACTTGCAGCGCGCCATCCTGGGCAATGTGCTGCCGCATTTGAAGCCGGGCGGCCGCTTCGCCACCTTCGCCTATTACGGCTTCCATCAGATGCCCGGCGGACGCCGCTTCCGCGGCCTGCTGCACGAGCTGCTGCCCGGCGTCGAGTCCAGCCGCGTGGTCTGGCGGAATCTGCCGCCGGCCTTTGTCTATGTGGGGCGGAAGTGAGCATGGAGCGCGCGCATCCTGTCCGCGCGGACAGGCGGGGAAGCCTGTCCCCCATGCAAAAGCGCGGCCTCCGCGTCGGCCTCAAAAGCCCAGGCCGGGTGGCAGGCCCATGCCGCCTGTCATTTTGCCCATCTCGGCGGCCTGATGCTCCCTGGCCTTCTTCTGCGCCTCGCGCACGGCGGTGAGCACGAGTTCCTGGAGCATCTCAGCATCCTCGGGGTCCACCACCTCTTTGGCGATGCGGATGCCCTGGATTTCACCGTGGCCGTTGGCGGTGGCCGTGATTTTGCCGCCGGCGACGCTGGCTTCAAAGCTGCGGGCGGCCATCTCGGCCTGCGCTTTCTGCATCTGGCCCTGCATCTGCTGGACCTGCTTCATCATCTTCTGAATGTTCATGGGGGTAAATGGGGCGCCGCGTCAGCGCGCGGCGAGTTTGAGTTTGAAGGTTTCGATGGCGGCGCGGATCAGCGGGTCGTTGTGAAAGTCATCAGCCGGTGGCGCGGACTCCGCAACGACGCCCGGAGCGTCGGCGCTCCCGCTTTCTTCGGCGGGCGGGGGCGCGGCCTCGGGTTCCGGCTCGGGCGCCGGCTTCGGCTCGGCCCTGGGCGGCGGTGCGGCGGAGACGGGCGCGTCGAACAGCTCCTCGGCCGGCGGCGGCTTCAAAGAGGGGTCCATGACGAGATCGAACCTCACCGGCGCGCCGAGAATCTCCGCGCCCAGGGCTTCGAGAAATGTCCGCTGGTTCTCGCGCGCCAGGCTTTCCTTGGAGTGGCCCTCGCCGGCGGGGAAGCCGAGCCTGACCACGCCGCGCGCGATGCCGAGCACGGCGGTCTGCTCCAGCCATTGCACGATGAGCGGGCGCTTTGCCTGCACGCGCCGCAGCAGCTCCTGGCGGAATTCCTCGCCGCCCAGCGCGCGCGGCTCCGGCGGCGCTGCTGGCCGCACGGGGGCGGCGGCGCGCGGCGCCTCCTCGATCACCGGCGCGGCGGCGGGCCTCGCCAGGGCGGGCTCCTCGCGCGCCACGGGCGTCTCCATGACAGGTTCGGCGGCGGGCGCGGGCGGCGGCTCGCGCCGCACGGGTTCGGCGGCTTTTTTCTCCCCCGCGGCAGGCGGCGCGGCGGCGCGCGGCTGCTGGCGCGGCGGCGGCGCGGGCAGCGGGGTTTTTCCATCGCCGTCGAGGGCCTCGATGACATCGCTGATGCTCACCTCGTTGTAATGCTGCACGGCCTGGATGACGCCCAGCTCCAGGTGCAGGCGCTTGTTGGTGGCCCAGCGCATGCGCGCGTCCACCTCCGCCAGGCCGTCCACCATGCGCAGCAGTTGCTCCGTGGTGGCCAGGCGCGCCTGCTCCTCCACCTGCGCGGCGATCTCCGGCTCCAGGTCCTCGGCGGCGGCCTCGGCGTCCGCCTGGCAGACCAGCAGGGTGCGGAAATGCTGGATCAGCTCGGTCAAAAGACGGCCCAGGTCCTTGCCCGCCTCCGAGGTGTCATGCACCAGCCGCAGCGCTCCCACCGTGTCGCTGTCCAGGATGTGCCGCGCCAGCCGGCTGACGGTCTGCATGGCCGTGAAGCCGAAGATTTCCAGCACGTCCGGCTCGCGGATGGTGCTCCCGCAGAAGGCCACGAGCTGGTCCAGCATGGACTGCGCGTCCCTCATGCCGCCGTCCGCGCCCTTGCCGATGGCATACGCCGCCTTCTCGTCCAGGTCCACGCCCTCCAGCCTCGCGATCTTCAGCAGATGATCGGCGATGATGCCCAGCGGGATGCGCCGCAGGTCAAAGCGCTGGCAGCGGCTGATGATGGTGGGCAGGATCTTGTTCGCCTCCGTGGTGGCGAAGATGAACTTCACATGCGGCGGCGGCTCCTCCAGCGTCTTGAGCAGCGCGTTGAAGGCCGCCGTCGAGAGCATGTGGACCTCGTCAATGTAGTAGATCTTGTAGCGGCAGCGGGACGGCGCGTATTTCACGCTCTCGCGCAGGTCGCGCACCTGCTCCACGCCGTTGTTGCTGGCGCCGTCAATCTCCAGCACATCCAGGCTGCGCCCCTCCGCGATCTCCACGCACAGCGGATCGTCCGGATCAAAATCAATGCTCGGCCCGCCGGGGCAGTTCAGCGCCTTGGCGAAGATGCGCGCCGTGCTCGTCTTCCCCGTGCCGCGCGGCCCGACAAAGAGATAGGCGTGCGCCAGGCGGTCCTGCGCGATGGCGTTGCGCAGCGTGCGCACGACGTGGTCCTGGCCGAGCACGTCGGCGAAGGTGCGGGGGCGGTATTTGCGGGCGAAAACCTGGTAACTCACGCGCCCATGCTACGCACGCG
>ERZ761607.247-NODE-247-length-109387-cov-5.580489_pt1 | contig 109387 bp, 111 predicted proteins | sample MGYA00511164_ERZ761607 | MGnify/ENA primary metagenome ERZ761607 (study PRJEB28899, sample SAMN02445080) | bioreactor sludge metagenome | biome: EBPR sludge | place: Australia: Brisbane, Thorneside Wastewater Treatment Plant | collected 2011-06-22 ...
GCCGTCGCGCCCTCTCCATCGTCGACGCGAAGGGCCGGGTCCAAAAGAGCCTGCCGCTCAACAACGACTACCAATCCATCGCCGCGATCCACACGGACGCGCAGAACCGCGCCTACGTCCAGTACGACACGATTCTGCGTTCCGAGCCGGTGGAAGCTGGTGGCGCGCCCATCCGCAGCCGAGTCGCCGTGGTCGAACGTTACTCGGCGAGCGGCGTCCAGACCGGCCAACTCATGGTCGACCTCGACGGCACGCACGAGATCGACAATCCGATCACGATCGACCCCAAGACCGGTGATGCTTTCTTCGCCTCCGCGCGAAAGGAAAGCGTGAACATGAGCCAAGTGCCCTTCAACGGTACCTAAGGAGACGTCATGAAGAACGGTCGTATGATGCAAGGTCGCAGTCTCGCCGCACTCCTCGCCGCCTTCGGCGCGCTCTCGGCGCAGGCCGGGCCTCGCGTTCCGATGCCGCAACTCAAGGGCCAAGACGCCCTGGACTACGCGGCGACGGCGCTCGGCAAAGTCTACGTCTGGGGCGGGACGACGTGGGATTCCACGGCCGCCACCCGCGGCAAAGGCAACGGCCCGGACTGCTCGGGTCTCGTGCTCAAAGCTTGGCGTTTTCCCAAAGAACTGAAGTCGAACGAACCTTTGCCGATCAAGACCAAGTGGGACATCGGCGGCGTCTTGGTGCAGCCGCGCCAGGATACGCGCACGATGTACGCCGGTGAGTTCGAGGGCGTAGATCTGCCTTGGACCGCGACGAAAGACTATTCGAAGGCCGTCAAAGGCGACGCCCTCGTTTGGAAGGGCCACACGATGCTCGTTTGGGAGCGTAACGCGAAGACCGGCAGCATCAAGACGATCGAGGCGATCGGCAGTAGCTACGACAAGACCGTCCACCTCGTGCGGACGACCTCGTTCCTGGAGGCAAAATCCACGAAGCTCCTTCGCCGCGACAACCTCGCGGAAGCGGGCGCGTTGAAGGCGGTGAAGATCGCGGCTCCGAAATCGACTTCGAAGCCGGCCGCCAAGCCGTCGCCCAAGCCGACTTCGACTCCGACCGCTTCGGAAGCGAACACGGTCCGCAAGGCCGAAACCGTCACCTTCCACACCGTGGCGAAGGGCGACACCGTGTTCGGTCTCGCGCTCAAGTACCAGGTTTCCGTGGGCCACATCACGCGCCTGAACCCCGGCCTCAACGTGGCCAAGATCCAGGTCGGCCAGAAGATCCGCGTGAAGTAAGCTTCGCTAGATTCCGTCGCCGTCCAGGAAAGTTTGGGCGGCGCGGATGTCGATCACGGGGGTCGCTTCCGCGGCCTTCAGCTTGTCGGTCGGCACGCGACCGCCCCAAGTCCGAATGTCGACGACCTTCGGCAGGGATTTGATGATCGAGTCGCCTCCGAAGACGGGACTCTTTTCACCTAACATCTTGACGATCGCGGCCGGCGAGAAGCGGGGATCGGCGTAGGCCTTGTCCTGCTCGACGTTGAGCACCCGCAGGTAGGCCGATATCTTGCGCGCCAAGTAACCCGTCACGGCCGGCGTCGCCATCGAGGTTCCGCTCAGGTGGTTTCGCGGAGCCGTCGTCTCGAAGCAGCGGCGGTAGAACTCGGCTTGCCCGAGACTCGTCAACAGGACGCCGGCGTACATGATTTCGCTGTCCACCGTGCCGCGGGCGAGCTCGAGATCTTCGTCCTTGTCGCCGGCCCGGATGAAGCCGTACTTCTTGCCGAAGGCGTCGAAGTCGCCGGATTCCGTGTCGACGAAAGGCATCGGGAACGTGGATCCCACGCCGTTTTCGTTCACGAGCTGGGTCGTCGTGCCGTCGCAGCTCGTCGCCTTGACGGGAGCCAGCACGGATTCGCCGTAGGAGAGCACGAAGGGCGTGCTCGTGAGGGGCAGGTTCATGAAGCTCGAAAGCTCGTCGCGCGAGTTGATGGATCCCACGCAGAGGATGTTCCGGAAGCCGGCGTTGTTCGCGAGCGTCGGGCGGCTCGGGTCGGCTTCGAACTGCTTCATGTAGCTCGAGGTGATGTCGCAAGGGAGCGCGCTGTGCGAACGACCGTCGACCCACTGCCCGTCGTTGCCCGAGGCGATGACGAAGAGGGTGCCGGGCGCGTGCGCGTTCACGGCCTCGGCGATGCGGGTCTTGAAGAATTCGTAGAGAATGAACTTTCCTTCGCGCTTGAGGACGTCGCGCGGCGACGGCCGCGTGGCCGAGTCGACGGGCACGGTGAAGTTCGTGCCGAGCGACATGTTCGCGAGCTTGATCTTCTGCTCGCCCACGTAGCGGATGGCTTGGATGATTTCGTCGAAGAAGTGCACGTCGAGGCTGTCCGAAGCCCAAAACTCGTCGAGGTATCGGCGCATGACCGCTTCGACGCCGGCCCGCCCGCTGCCCCCGATCGAACGGAGTCGCGCTTCGGCGCCCTTGAGCGCGACGGGCGAAGCGAGCCAATCGGCGAAGTCGCGCTCGAGTTCCTTGCGGAGGGCTTCCTTCTTGGCGGGAACGTCTTGGGTCGAGGACGTGATCACCCGCACCGGAACGATCTGCGTCTTGCGGCTCTGCCGGGCGACGATGCCCGCGACGTGGGTGCCGTGGACCTCTTCGTCCGCGCCGGCCGCCAAGTAGGGATGGAAGCGATCCTTCGCGAACTTCGCGATGCGGGCGTCGGGTTGGCGTCGGCCGAGTTTGGGGTCGCAGAAGAGGAAGGCCTGGTCCTTGCGGTCCATCACGGAATCGAAGTAGCGGCGGAAGAAGGGAAGGGCTTTGCGGGCGAGCGAGAGGCGATGGAGCTCTTCCGGGCTTTTTTCGATCTTCTCCTGGATGGAGAGGACTTCTTCGGTCAGCTTGATCTGGCGTTCCAGGAAAGCCTTGGCGCTCGCGATCTTGCGGGTCAGCGGGACTTTCGGATCCGTGACCAGGGCGTAGGTCTCCGCGTCGTATCGTTGGCAGAAATGCGTCGCGACCGACTGCTCGGGATTGGCCTTCGGAAAGTGGTTGGCCAGCTCGCGCATGCCCGAGCCGATATCCCCGTAGGGCGCGATGGCGCCTTCGGAATCGGGGTCGCGATCCTTGTGGAACTTCTTGTAGTTCTCGATGTGCTTCGAAAAGCCGTGGCTGCGTTCGGACGGGGCGAGGGCTTTGCGCACGGCCTTTTCGAAGAGATCGGCGTGTTCGACCGAGACGAGCTGGACTTCCTGGACGTCGGCCCAGCCGAGCTCGACGATCGTGCGCCAGGTCAGGTGGTCACGGAAGGGCGCGTCTTTCTCGGGCGGAGTCGTTTCGGTGATGAGGAGCTCGAGTTTCTTGAGCTGTTCGTAACGCCGGGGCGACCATTCCTTCGCGAATTCGCCGGCGGCGAAGATGTCGTAGTTGGCGGCGTTGATCTTGCGGAAGAGGGACTTCTTGAGGACGGGGTCGGCTTGGATCTCGGTCTCGAGTTGCTTCATGAAGGCCGCGTTCATCTCGGCGATGAACTTGATCGGGTCTTCCTGTGCGCCCTGGATGAGACCGTCCTTGATCGCGCCCGCGCCGAAAGCGAAGAGCTTGGCGTCGATGACGTTCGGGTGCGGCCAGCGGTCGCCGCCCATCACGTCGAGGCCCGCGCCGCCGCCGCCGTTCGCGCCGCGGTCGAAGCGGATCTGTTTGATGAGGTCCGGATGCAGGTAGTCCACGCCGTTGTCGATGATGGCCACGTCGATGCGGCTGCGCGGGTCGCCGAAACCGCGTGACAGTTGGCTCGAGCTCGGTCGCGGATTCGCGAAGCGATCGAGGGCCTTGGGGAGCTCCTTGCGATCGGCGAAGATCTCTTCGGGCTTCTGCGAGGGAGTCAGGCACCCTCCGAACGAAAGACCGGCGAGGACGTAGGCTTTGGTGGAGAAACGCTTTTTCAAGGTGGGACCTCCGAAGTTGAGAACTCTTATCGATGGATCCGCCCGAGAAACTGAGGGGATCGAAAACAAATCGTCGCGGTCGAAGAAAGCCGTGGAGCGTCTAAAACTTAGACACTTTCGCGCGGGGGCGAGGCGCCGGAAGCCCTCGCCCCGCTTGGATCGCGCTTTGCTAGTTCCGTCCCTAAGCATGCGAGAATTCGGCGTCCCGAGAAGCCGCCTCCTCCTCGTCGGGCTCCTGCTCGCCCTGGGAGCTTGCGGGAAGCCCCGCGCTCCGGTCGCGCCGAAGCCGCTCGCGCCGGCGGAACTGGTCGACGAAAAAGACCTGGAGTTCCGCTACGACGCCGATACGCAGGCCTGCCGAAACGCCAAGGGCGAGACGGGCTTCAACGAGAATCGCGTCGTCGAATGCGGCCGCGTGAAGGGCGTCAAGCTCGAAGGCTACAACCACGAAGGGCGCAACCTGCGCGGACTCGTGTTGGAGACCAGTCGCCTCGCGAATTCCGTGTTTCGCGGAGCCGACCTGACCGGCGCGACGTTTCGTCGCTGCGATTTGTCGGGATCGATCTTCGAGGGCGCCCAGCTCGCGAGAGCTTCCTTCGTGGCCCATCCGAGCAACTTTATCCTTGGGCCCGAGGCCTTCGCGGGCGCGCGCTTTGATCGTTTCACGTTTTTCTCCGCCGGCCTCGTGAACTACGGGGAGCTGATCCTCAAGAACCCGATCGCCGAAGCGGCCGGCGAAAAATCTTCGATTCTTGTGGACGACGAGGTCCCGGCCGCGGAGGCGGCGCTCTTCCGTTACGACGTCGCCCGTCTCGGCGATCTTCCGCGCCCGGTCGCGAAAGGCGACCCTCGCTTCGTGCGAAGGCTTTTCGGCGAGCTCGCGTCCGCCGGCGACTGGCAACGCTTCTTCGCGGAGCGGACTCGGCGCCTCGTCCATGATCAGAAAACCCGCGAAAGCCCGATCACCATCGCGGTCAACCTGTCGCCGACGGCCTTCGCCGCGTCGAACGATCAGCGTCTCCTCGACCTCGAAGAGATCCTTTCGGACCTCCGGCGCTCCATCGGGCTCGTGCCCGCCTGGCTGCCCCGGAGCATCGAGAACCTTCCGCTCCTGAGGCTCGGCGGCGAACCCGTACTTTACGAAACGCCCGCCGCGGGCGTCATGGCGCTCGGTCAAAGCTACTCCGCCCGGCCGATCTTGGATCGGCTCGAGACGCTTTTGCACGAGGTGCGCCACGCGGACTGCCCGGTCGCCGTCGACGACGAGGATCGGCGTTTCGTCGAGGAGTTCCCCGCGAAGATCAAAGCCTTGCGCGAAGATTTGCTGAGCCTCCGTCCGTTGGCGGAGCGCGAAAGCGCCCATCGCGCGGTCGAATCCGAGATCAAGCGCCTCGAGGAATCCCTCGACACGCTCGAATCTCGGCTCGAGCAGGCAACCAAGCGCTTGATGGGACGTCAGTGCAATTTTGCCCACGTCCGATGCCCGATGGACCATCCGACCAAAGCCTACCGCGGCCTTTACGCTTGCGATCGCATGGCGTGGGGAGCCTACGCGGTCGGGGCGGCCTTCCTTACCAAGATGGCGAAGGACTGTCCGACTTGCCCGGCCGAAACGAAGGCGCAGGCCGAGATCGAGGCCGCCGACCAGTTCGATCGTCTGTTGAACCTCGAAAGCATGATGGGATCGAAGGCCGAGAAGCCGCCCACCGCTTACTGGCGGGAGCCGGTGAAGCGATGAGACGGGTGGGATTCTTTTTCGCCCTCGCGATGATCGCGTTGTCGGCGATCCTCGCGCTGCGGCCGGGTTCGCCGGCGGGGGATCTCGTCGAGTCGAAAGCACGCTCCGTCGTCGAGAAGTCCGAGTCGGTCGCGTCGACCTCGGACGCGACCGTGCCCACGGCGAAGCCGCGGCCCGAGCCTTCTTCGGCCGTTCGGAAGCCCGTCTCGCCCCGCTTACGATCCGCGCTGCCGCCGGCGTCGTCCCTGCGCGCCGAAGCCGCCCACGATCCGCATTCGTCGCCGCCGTCGCTCGGGACTTTCGCGCGCGAACTCGAGGGCATGATCGCCGAAGCTCTCCACGATCCGCTTTCGGCGGCCGCGCTCGTCGAGGAACTGTCTTCCTGCGCGCTCGGCCGCATGGACGCCGCGACCCAAAGCACGGCCGTTCGAGTTCACTGCGTCCGCAAGCTGCGTGTATTGGGCCGCGCTTACCCGGGCCGTTTCGACGAGCGGGTCGCCGGCGTCGAGCGGGCCCTGGACCGACGCTCCAAACTCATTCTCGACGCAATGGAGCGCTGATCAAAGTTTCGACCAGACCAGGTTGCGGAGCTCGTTGTAGAGGTTCACGTAGTTGTTGAACTGCGCGTCCGACAAAGACCCGAAAAACGCGAAGGACAGGAGCTCGCTCGAGCAGGACCCCTTGAGCGGGAAGGTCGCGACGACCGTCTTGCCGGCCGCTTGGGTGTAACCCAGCTTGTAGAGGTAACCGGACGAGGCGCCCTGGACGCCCGCGCTTTCGAGCGTCGAGCGGAAGCCCGAGTTCTTCATGATCGCGCCCGCGATGCGCGCGAGCTCCGACGCCGTGGACTGCTGGCGACGGGTCGTGCCGGTGAAGCGATAGGTGTCGGAGCTGTCCGTGAGGCCGCTCGGGTTCTGGAAGTAGGATTGCGCGTTGGCGCCGAGCAGGCTCTGCGCCTCCGAGTTCAAGCGCGTCATGAAGGCGTTCACGCTGCCGGCGGCGCCGCGGCCGAGGGCCTGGGCCGCGCCGTTCGAGGACTTCATGATGAGGCTGTAGAGATACTCGGACTGGTTGAGCTTCTCGCCCACGAGCACGGTGCGTCCCGTGTCGGGGTGCACGGCCCGGTTGCCTTGCTCGTCGAAGAAGAGGTCGCTGTCGGTGAAGGCCGTCTCGCGGCTGAGTCCGCCGAACTTGTAGGCCGTCCAGGCGGTCATGATCTTCTGGGTCGAGGCGACGGGTTGCGCGACCGAAGCGTTGCGCTCCAGCAGGCTTTGCGCGACGCCGCCGTTCGAGCCGATGCGGTAGACCGCGCCGGCCGGTCCGCGGCCGTTCGAGCCGGAGGGAACGTAGCGGTTCATGATCGCGGTGATCTCGCTCGACGAGACGTTGATCTGGCAGGGAGCTTTGGCGCCGGCGGCGACCGCGGCATGCGGGATCGCGAAGAGAAAAAGGGTGAAGCTGAGAGTCTTGGCGTGTTTCATGACTCTCTCTTCGGAAGAGAATCACGCGGGCCTTAACTCGCCCTTCTCGGACCGGGGCGTCGAAGCCGTACGGATCGCCGCGGCGACAGACCGTTAGGGGAGCTCTTCGCGGAGCTCCATCCAGATCTCGTGGTAGTGCCAGGCGGGTGGGGCGTCGGGCTCCTGGTGATGGTCGGGGCGCAGGCGCAATCCCCGCGTGGCGCGGAGAACCTCACGGACATTCTCGTTCTGCGCGAGTTTGGCCGCCATGGCTTCGCGAATAATCCGGTAGTGCTCGCCTTTTTCCGAGGTCCAGTACGGAAAACGTCGTCCCTCAAAACTGACCCAGTCGATCCCGAGCTTCTTCATGTTCGCGCGCGCGCCGTCCCCCGCGCGTTTGGCGGCGAAGGCCGTCATTCCTTCGACCTGTTCGCGGGTGAACTTCCACTCGATTTCCGCGGACCGCGCGCTCGGATCCTCGGGTCCTTCCGGAAAGAGCATCGCCTGCCAAAATCCCTCGACGCTTGCGTAACGCTTTCCACGATACGCAAAGGGCGTCGCCGCAAAATTCGAAAGCAACCCCAACTCGTTTCGCTTCGAGAGAATCACCTCTCCAGGCCCCGCCGCCTGCGGCAAAATCTCCCAAGCCGGCGCCCCCGCCGCCTCAACGGCGGCAAACCAATGCGAAGGATAATTCGCTCTCTTCACATCCGCAGTGGCGGCGCAGCCAGCCACCAACAAAAAAGCCACAAGAATCTGCCCCCCAGAACGCGCCAGGAGGCTTGGGCGCAAGGCCGCAGGGAGCGAAGTGTATTTCATATACTCGAGCGACCGAGAACGCCGCGGCCAAGCCTTCTGGCGCGTTCTAGTCGACGACGTTTTCGCCGCCGTCGATCCGGATCGTGTTTCCGGTCATGAAATCGAAGTGCGGCAAACAGAACGCCACGAGCGACTGGGCGACGTCATCGGGCGTCGTGAGGCGCTTCATCGGGTTACGGCCCTGGGCGACTTCGATCATCTTCTCGTTGCCCGGGATCTTGCGAAGCGCCGGGGTGTCGGTGACGCCGGCGAGCAGCGCGTTCGCCGTGACGCCGAGGGGCGCGAGTTCGAGCGCCAGCTGCCGGCAGTAGCTCTCGAGCGCGGCCTTGGCGGCACTCACCGCGCCGTAGCTCGTCCAGACCCGCGAAGAGCCGGCCGAGGTCATCGCGAAAATGCGGGCGCCGCGGCAAAAGAGTCCGGCGCGGGCGAGATCCTGGGTCCAGTAGATGAGCGAACTCGCCATGACGTCCAGGGTCATGTCGACTTGGGCTTTGGTCAGGGAATCTTCGGGCGTCGCGCCGACGAGCGGCTTGAGGGCGCCGAAGGCGAGGGAGTGCATGAGCACGCGAACGCGTCCGTTCGCCCGCTCCTTGAGCTGGGCGACAACTTCTTGGCGCTTGGCCTCGTCGGCGGCGTTCGCATTCACGAAGACGACCTCGCGTCCCATCGCTTTGAGGTCGGCCTGAAGGCTTTCGACGTGGGCCATGCCGGCTTTGCGGTCCAAATGGACGCCGAAGATGTTGAAACCGGCCTCCGCCAAGCGCCGGCAGGCGGCTTCGCCGAATCCGCTCGAAGCGCCAAGAACGAGAGCCCAATCACCTTTGAAGAATCCGTTGAATTCCTTCGACATGGGCCCCTTTAAACACGCCCCGGATTTCACGTCAAAACACTGGCTGGAGAGGGCGCCTCCGAAACGAGAACATGGATGTCGGAGGGGTACGATCGCTATGGATCTCGAAAACATCGCATTCGATTCGTCCCTGACGAATCCCAATCTTCAGAAGGCGCTCGTACGGGTCGCGCGCGCGGGACAAAAACCGCTCGAGAAGTTCGACGAGAAAATCCAGAAGATCACGGATCGCAAACAGGCGATCGGCGATCTGAAGGGCAAGTTCTCCGAGATCAAGGACGCGCTCAGCCCGATTCGGAATACTTCCGAGTTTCGCGACCTCAAGGCGACTTCGTCGCAGCCCGAGCTCGTGAACGTGACGTCCGTCGACAAGGAAAAGGCCGCGCCGGGCACTTACGACATCGAAGTCCTCAACACGGCGAACACGAACTCGATCATGACCTACGGATTTCCCGATCGCGATCAGACGCGCGTCGGCATCGGCTACATCAGCTTCGAGACGCCCGAGGGCGAGAGCCGCGAGATTTACATCAACTCCGACAACAACACGCTGGACGGCGTCGCGAGCGCGATCAACGCCTCGCGGAGCGGCGTCACGGCGCAGGTCATCAACGACGGTACGGACTCCGACGAGCCGTGGAAGCTGCTCATCACGAGCGAACATACCGGGTGGAAGAACAACTTCGAGTGGCCGAGCTTCAACATGCTCGACGGCGAACTCGAGTTCGACCACGATCGTCTCCGCGAGGGGAAAAGCGCCACGCTCCGGATCAACGGCCATCCCGTCATGGTCGACGAGAACAAGGTCAAGGATCTCATCCCGGGCCTGACCTTCGACCTGAAGAATGCCGAGCCGGGCAAGCGCATCACGATCGAGGTCCAGCCCGACATCGAGAAGGTCGGCGCCAAGGTCAAGAACTTCGTCGAGAAGATGAACGGGGTTCTCGGCTACATCCAATCGCAACACTCGCGCGGCGCGGATTCCCGCAAGGACAAGACCAAGCTCTTCCAGGGCGACGTCGGCCTGCAGGCCATCGAAAGCCGCATGCGCAGCGTGATCCAGCAGGCGCACTCGCGCAATCCCTCGCAGATCGAGGCCCTCCGCGACGTCGGCATCGTCTTTAACCGCAACGGCACGCTCGATTTCGACGAGAAGAAGTTCCAGTCCAAGCTCGAGTCGAACTTCGACGAGGTCGCGCACATGTTCGGCGGGTCCGGCGGGCTGGGCGGCTTCGCCGGCGAGATGATGCGTCTCGTGGACGGCGTCGTCCGGAGCGGAGACGGCATGCTCTCCCAGCGAGAGAAGGCGGCGACGGATCAGGCGAACAAGCTTCAGGGCGAGAAGGACCGCGCCACGGCGCGGGCCGAAGAGCGGATGCAAAAGGTCAAGGCGCAGTTCGGCCGGGTCGAAGCGGCCCTGCAGAACATGCAGAACATGGGCGGAGTGGCTCAAGGGGCCGGGGGTTAGTTAGGTCATGAGTTACGGAGCGAAGTCCTACAAAAGCACGAGCATCCAGACGGCGACGCCGGAGCAGGTTCTTCTCATGCTCTACGAGGGGGCCATCAAGGCGACGAAGCTCGCCAAGCTCGCCATCGAGAAAAAGAACATGGCCGAGAAAGGCAAGCAGATCGGCAAGGTCCATGACATCCTCATGGAGCTTTCGAACACGCTCGATCACTCCAAGTCGCCCGACGTTTCGGGGCAGCTTTCCTCGCTTTACGACTTCTGTATCGCGCAGTTGTTCAAGGCGAACATGGAGAACGATGCGAACTCGCTCGATTCCGTCGTTAAGGTGCTGACGACCCTTTACGAAGGGTGGGTCTCGGCGGTTCAGGAAATCCGGAAGACGGCCAAGAAGGAGAAGACGTGAAGATCACCGTGGAAGCCCTCCTCAAGAAGCTCGGGCAGCTCGACCAACGCCTTCTGAACATCTGGGTTTCCGAGGACGCGGACCTCTCCGACGACGAGCGCTGGGAAATCTTCGCGGTTCTGCTCGAGAGCCGCGTCGAATTGCTCGCCGTGTTGCGTGACGCGGGTCACCGGCTGACGCCCGAGATTTGCCTGCCGCCGTGGCTCGATCGTCTGACTTCGCGCAAACGCGAAGTTCGCTTGCGTGAACTCAAGACGACGCTCGAAGAAAAGCGGTCGCGGGATCGCATTTCCGCGTATCGTGAAGTAGCCTCAGCTCCGGGGGAGTCTGAAAATACGTGAGCTCGGTTCGAGATACTTTTGCCGAAAGATTCGAAGCTTCTCGCATCCTCTATAGGCATGGCGAGAAGCAGGAAGCCAAGGCGCTCCTGCGCCATCTCTGGGAAGCGCCCTACCGCAAACCGATCCACGAGTTTCGCGTCTTCTGCGCGCTCATGGAAGTCTGGTGCTTCGAGAATCCTCGCGCGGTCCTCGGGTTCCTCGAGAGCCTGATCCTCGGCGAGGGCGACCTGCAGGCGTTCTGGGCCCGTCGTTCCTTGGCCGAGCAGGCCTGCCTCTTCGAGTGGCACGGGCAGTTGGCCTTCGCCACGGGCGACGATTTTCTCGCGCTCGAAAGTCTCGCGCGCGCCGCCTCGCTCGGCCGCGACACGAGCCTGCTGTGGCGCTTGCTCGCGACCTTGCACGCCAATCACGGCGAGCTCGACCTCGCGGTCCGTTATTGCCGCCGTAGCCTGAATCTCTTCAAGCAACTCGAACTCGACATCCTCGGGACGCACGCCGACGCGCTCGGCTGGTTCTCGGGCGAGCATCCGCTCCGTTTCGAATCGGGCGTCGAGCCCTACATGAAGATCCTGTTGCTCGTCACTCGCCTGGCCAAGAGCCACCGCAACTTGCGGGCCGTGCGCGAGCTGCTCGTCGAGCTCATCCACTGCTTCCCCGACGAAGGGCGCTTGCACCGGATCCGGCTCATGCTCGAGCGGTCGATCGTCGAGTCGAGTCTCACGTCGACGGCGATCGAAGCGCCGCGCTAGGCTCCGTTCCGCCTTTCCTTCACGGAATCTTCATTTGGGCTCCGCTTCCCTTGCGCCGAAACGGCGGAAGGGAGGAAGTGCCTTTGCCGTTTGGTCCGCGCGACATTCGACGTCTGACGCAAAGCCTCGCGCCGGGCCTCCTCGCGTTCGCGCTGTCGGCTTGCGGCGACCTCTCGCTCAAGACGACGCTCGACGCCGCCGTTCGCAAACAAAGCGGCGTCGATTCCCGAAGCCTCGCCTTGTGGGCGCGCAGCCCCGTCGTGGATGGCGGCGATCCGGGCTTGCACGCCGGCTCGAGCCTCGAATCGGTGCCGCGCACGGACCTCGACTTCGCGATGCTCGCCACCACGAAGTCCCTTCCGCAGTCGACGCTCGTGAGCGTCTACGAAACGTCTTTCCTGTCGCTCGACGCGGACCGCCCGATCTTCTTCGATTGGGCGGGCACGCGCATTCCGTGGTCGAACCCGGCCTTCCAGGTCTTCATGGCGCTCCACCACGGGGCGAAGGCTGCCACGCACGCGCTTGGGCTGCTCGACGACTACCAGCCCGCCTCGGTCAAGATCCTCGCCGCCGAGCCGGGCGACGCCTACTCGACGCACTACAGTCCTTCGAAGAAGACGATCACTTTCTACAAGAACGAGACGGGCCCGGCCTTCAACCCGGTCGACGAGGCCGACGCGACCTACCACGAGTACGGTCACGTCGTTCAGCATGTCCTTTCGCCGGAAGCCGTGGCGGCTCCGACCCTCTTGAACTACCAGTTCGACGCGCTCCAGGAAGGACTCTCGGACTTCGCGGCCGCGGTCGTCGCGCGCGATGACCGAACGAACGGCTACTTGAACTCGAATACCCGGCAGCTCGCGCAGGCTTCGGCCGTCTTCGACCCGGCCCAGTACACGCGCTCCGTCCGCAACGACTTCGCCTTTCCCCAGGCTTGGGTGGGGGGGCTTCTGAGCTGCCAGGAGACCGACGCCGATTGCGGCGGCAACGGGAATATCCACCAGGACGGGCGCGTCGTCGCCGGCGCGCTGAACGACATTCGCAAGTACCTCTCGGGTTTCGAGGTCGTCGAGAAGAACTGCAGCGGCGCGAACTGCTCACTCAAGCTGGGGTCGGGCGCCTTGGGCGAGACCAAAGCGTGGGACGAAGTTTACGTTCTCGCGCACGAGGCGTTCCGGCTCATGAGCGAAACCAAGACGCTCTACTACTACGCGAAGACGCTCGTCGGCATCTGCTCGGCGCCGGCCTTCGCGTGGTGCACGACGGAGGTCAAGACCGGCATCAAACGCATCCTCGTCGGCCGGGGGCTCTACGTGCAGGACGACGGCCTCTCGGCCGGCCCCTACGCCTGGGGCGAGTTCGGCGATGGCAACGCCTTCACCACGAGCACGGGCGCGACCGGTCACCTCCGCACGCACACGGCGGGCGGCTGGTTCCCGCTCGCCGGCGAGGGTTACGCGAACTCCAACGGCGTCTTGGGACGTTGCGAAGCCGTTTTCCTCTACCCGAACTTCGACAACGTGAGCGACCTGCGCGCGCTCGGGGACCGCGTGCGTCTGGCCGGCATCTCGGTCGAGATCACGGCGATCTCGGGGTTCCGCAATCTCACGGCGCCTTCGACGGGCGCCGTCGTCGAGGACGTGACCTCGTCGGCGCGCGAGGAAAAGTTCTTGGGTTGGATGGATCCGGCCGACACGGTGACGGAGCTCATCTCGGATCCGGCCTCGCGTTGGTACAAGAACATCGGCGGCTCGAGCCTCTCGGCGTTCCCGAGCCTGTCGAACGCGTATTCGGAGCTCGCTTGGCTCGCGCGCGCGCCGACGGCCGCGGGCGCCGCGGCGGGATCGGTGACCTACCGCCTGACGTTGAGAATCCAGAACCGCGAAAGCTACGAACCTTTTTCGGTGTCCTTTACGCAGAACTACGAAGTCTCCGCGAACGAAAGTTTCTGCGACTAACGGGGTCTCCGCGGGGGCTTGGAACGGGTCTTTAAGTGGCCAGAATCCATGGCCTTTTCGCGTCGGATGCCTTCACGAAATCTTTGCGAGGCAGCGCATTATGGCCCCGTTAGTCTACAGAAAGAAATCAAGTTTTTGCGTGGGCTTCCGAAAAGCTCCGGAGACCTTTCAAGGGGGAATTTATGAAGCTTTTCAAAATCAAGAACTCCAAGCGCGGCCAAACCTCGGTCGAGTACATCCTGATCATCGCCGTCGTCGTCGGCGTCATCATGATGTTCGGTGACCAACTGAACAGCGGCATCAAGAAGGTCACGCAGAGCCTCTTCCAAGGCGCGGACCGCAACGTGTCCAGCCTCACCGATCGCAAGAACTAAGGAACGCGGGATTCGCTCGCGACCGGTCTTGGCAAGCGGAAGGGAGGCGTCATGAACTCGTTTCGTACGGCGCGCCCTTCTTCTCGCAAGCGGGGGCAGGCGCTTCTCGAGTACGTCCTGCTCCTCGGCCTCATCTCGACGATGGCGGCCGCGATGACGCGTTTCTTCCTGAACGACTTCTTCGCGGAAGGATTGCGCGAGCTGCCGAGCGCCGTCTCTCCGTGTCTCTCGCAAGGGGCCGGAAAATGCGGTCCCTAGGTGCCCCACGCGAACGCGCGCCCCGCCGTCGTCGCTTCGGATCCCGCTCGGGCCAAGCCATGGCCGAGTACATCCTGTTACTCGCGGTCGTGATGGGAGTCGTTTCCGTCTTTCGCGTCGTCTTCCTGCAGAACCTTGCGCCGCGACTCACGACGCGCTTCGAGAGCATGGCGACCTTCGAGGCCAAAGGCCTGGGCGAGGGCTCCGCGCCGCTGCTCGACAGCTACTACACGGGCTACGGAGGGGCACATGCCGACGCGCAAGTCATCGTCAAATAGCGCCGCGGCCGCGCGCAAGACGTCCCGCTCCGGCCAGACCTTGGTCGAGTTCATCTTCGTCTCGATTCTTTTCGTGTTCATGGTCGCCATCTCATTCAACGCCGTTTTGGCGATGAGTCTCCATCAGTACATGTCCTTCGCGGCGTTCATGTCGGCCCGTGCCTACCAGGCCTCGGCGAGCGACAAAGCCGTCCAAGTCGCTTCGGCGCGCGGCACCCTCTCACTCTACCTGCCGGGCCGCACGCCCCAGAACGTCACCGACGTCCCCTACGAGATCACCTTTCCGGTCTTCAGCAAGCCCGGTACTATCCTCGTCACGAACGTCGTGCTGCCGCCGGGCGACGCGAGCCTGGACTACGGGCCGGGCGCGACGCTCGAGACCCAGGCCGGAAGCGCGCCCGCGATCGTCATCGAGTACGTCGTGCCGATCGCGAACCTTCCGCTCGGCGACGAGCTGGCGCAGATCAGCCAGATCAAGCTGCGCTCGCGCGCCTACTTGGGCCGCGAGGTTTCGCAGTCGGAGTGCCGGCGCTTTTTCACGAGCTTCTTCAACTACTACACCTTCGAGAACTCCGGTCTCGGCGGCAGCCCCATGCGGGCCAACGAAAGCTACGTGCGCTCGTTGGCCCCTAACATGGAGGACAACGGATGTTGAGTCGTCGCTCGGTTTCGAGCCGTCGCGGTCAGGCCGTTGTCGAGCTGTTGCCGGCCGTCCTGATCTTTCTCCTCGTGACGACGGCGGCCATGACCTATTTCCGCACGCTCCGCCACGCGACGCTTCGCCAGGAGGTCGTGCGCAACCTTGCCTTCGCGAAGATCGCGAACTCGGGCACGCTCACGACGCCGACCGAGCAGAGCGGCGGCGAGCTCCCCGTCCAGTACGCGGCGTCTGGGGAGCGGAGCGTGGCCGGCATCCAGGCCAGCGCGAACGCCTTCGTGTCGAACGAGAACGTTTGCTTTCGCATCGTTCCGCACGAGCCGACGACGGAAGTCTCCCTTTCGGGGGTCTACGGTATGGGGGACCTCGTCAAAGTTCCGTTCTCGACCTCGAGCGTGGTGTACCGCGGCGCTTTGGGACAGCGCGTGGCGGCGGCCTGCGGACCTTAGCGCGCAGCCTCAAGGGTCCCGCCCGGATGGCCGATAGGAATGAGAGGAGCGTAAGGCCGACTTTATGAACCAGTCCAAAGCCTTCGGTATCAGTCTCGTCTTCGCGGGCCTCGCCATGCTTCTCGTTTTCCTTTACGTGGACTCCGAGAAGAAGCAGATCCGCGATGAGTTCGGCGAAGAAGTGACCGTCGTGGTCGCGCGCGAAGACATCAACGAGATGCAAGAGATCTCGACCAAAGTTCTCGAGACGAAGCGCGTCCCGAAACGCTTCGTGCAACCGGGCGTCCAGTTCGACCCGAACGTCTACGAAGGTACGATCGCGGCCGCGCCGTTCAAGGCGGGCGAGCAAGTCCCGCTTTCCAAGGTGCTGCTGAAGGGCGGCGAAACCGGTCTCGCGACCCAAGTCGCCGTGTCCAAGCGCGGGATCGCGATTCCGATCTCGGACACGACGGGCGTGAACCGCCTCGTGCGTCCGGGCGACCGCGTGGACCTCATCGCGAACGTGACCTACGAAGACGCGGCCGGCAAGCGCGGCTCCGAGATCAAGACGATCCTGCAGGACGTGCAGATCATCGCCGTCGGAGAGATGATCCAGAACAACATTCCGCAGGTCTTCGAGGAAGATCCCATCTCCGGCGGCCGTCGCGCCAAGAGCCTGCGCGGCTCGCGCGGCTTCGCGACGATCACCGTCGAGGTCACGCCCCTCGAGGCCCAGTCGCTCATCTACCTCGTGTCGTCGGGCACCGACATCTTTTCGACTTTGCGCAATCCGGTCGACCGCGTCGTCCAGCCGGTGCCCACGACGACCGTCGACGAAGTGCTCGGTCAGAACTCGAAGAAGGCCGAGATCGAGCGCCGCATGAGAATCCCGGCGGCGGCTCCCGTCGTCGCGGCGCCTCCGCCTCCGCCCCGCATGATCTTCAATCCGATGACCGGAACGATGGTTCCGGCGATGGGAGGCGGCATTGGCCCGAAGTGAATTGTTTTCCAAGGGCGTGAAGGGATTCCTCGGCGCGGCGCTTTGGCTGTCGTTCGCCGTGGTTTCCTCTTCGCGGGCGCAGGACGGCGGGCGTGATCCGGCGTCGGCGTCGCGTCCGCCCTCGCAAAAGCCCGCTTTGCTCGACGGCAAGGAAACCGATCTGCTCGGCGCGATCCCGAACACGACTTTCCGCGAAATCGAATCCGTGCGCCGCGATGACGCCGTTCTGCGTCCGAAGCACGGCTTTCGCGACATCTTCATGACCAAGGGCAAGACGACGGTGCTGGACGTGCACACGATCCCGCCCGGCAAGCCTTGCCCGGAGCGTCTCGACCAGCTCCCCATCCGCGTTTCCCAGGTCGGGCTCATCGTGAACTCGGTGCGCGACGGCAGCTCGAACGGCTGTCGGGTCACGGCGAGCGACCAGGTCGGGTCGACCCAGATCCTTTGGTACGACAACCGCGCCCAGGCGGCGGATGCCCCGCCGGTCCTCGGCGAGCTTCTGCGTGTCTACCGCATCACCGTGACGACGGACGATATCCTCACGATGATGCAGGAGCTCCAAGGCCTCATCGGCGATATCGAAGGCATCGAGATTCGTATCGTCGGCACGCAAGTCGTCGTCGACGGCAAGATCCTCGTGCCCTCCGAGCTCCGTCGGCTCGAGACGGTCCTCTCGGTTCCGCGTTACCAGGGCAAGGTCTTGAGCCTCGCCGAGATCTCGCCGGTTTCGCAGAAGCTCCTCGCGCGCAAGATGGAGGAATCCATCGCGGGCGGCAAGGATCGGCCCAAGGAGATCACGGTTCGCGTCGTGAACGGCCGCTTCTTCCTGGAAGGCCTCGTCGACAAGCAGGGCGACCGCCAGGCGGCCGAGGTCATCTGTAAGAGTTTTCTCCAAGAGAAGTACTACCTCTCCAAGGGGCCCAAGCCTCCGGAAGGTATCGGGTCGGATTGCGTGCAGATGGTGCGTATCCGCGCCCAGCAGCCTTCCGAGCCGGATCCCATCGTCTCCGTGCGCGTGGACTTCGTGAAGCTCAACCGCGAGTTCATGAAGAACTTCGAGTTCAGCTGGGCGCCGACCATCGGCGCTTCGGCCGAAGCTGCCTACAGCACGGACCTCGGGCGCTTCGTGGGCAGCTTCACCGCCACGCTCTCGAGCCTCTTTCCCAAACTCCATTCCGCGAGCTCGAACGGCCACGCCCGCATCCTGAAGTCGGCGCACCTCCTCGTGCGCGACGGCGCGGACGCGCAGCGGGGCGACGGCGCGCCGCCCGAAGCCAAGATCAGCGAAGTCATCCAGATCCCGTACACCCTCCGCGACGCGCAGGGGAACGAGCAGCTGCAGTTCCAGGAAGTCCGCACGCAGGTCTCCCTGCGCGTGAAATCCGTGGCGGGTTCCGACAAGCTCAACCTCGACGTCCTCGCGACCCAGGCCGAGCTCCGCGGAAGCGGCGGCGGCGCGGGTCAGCAGTCGGGCACCGTATCGAACGAGGTCAAGACGAGTCTCGTCGTGGGCGACGGCGAAAGCGCCGCGCTCGGCGGGCTCGTGTCGGAGCGCAAGCAGATCTCGAACGGCCGCAAGCCTTCCGCCGAGGCCGGGAACACTTTCTCGCTCTTCTCGCTCGACAAGAAGCACGACTACTTGGACAGCAAGGAGCAGTTCATCGTTTTCATCACCCCCGAGAAAATTCGCTCCCCTTCGGAAGGCACGGAACGCCTCAAGCGCAAGTTCCGTCTGAGGAAGTAACGGCATGAGCCAACAACCTCCGCTTCGAGCCGTTCCGCCCCCCGCCGCCGGATCGCCGTCGCCGACGGCCGCCGCGGCCGCGCCCCAAGGCCACGTCATCGCGGTCGTGGGCGGGAAGGGCGGCGTCGGCAAGTCCGTCTTCGCGGGCAACTTCGCGCTCGCGATGGCGGCCGACGCCAAGAACGGCCCCGCGCTCATCGACATGGATCCGCAGGGCTCCGGCGACCTGAGCCTGATCTTGGGCGTGAAGCAGGTCAAAGGCTACGGCGACGACTTGCTGGCGGGCAAACTCCGCGACAGCGCCGCGCTCCGCAGCTTCCTGACCCAGGTCCCGGCGGGTCCGGCGGGCGGTCCCGTCCTGAACGTTCTCCAAATGAGCGCGAACCCCGACAAGCTCCTCTCCGTCGAAGAAGACAAGATGGATCTCGCGCTCAAGCTCGTGCGCCGGACTTACCCGGTGACGATCATCGACTGCGGCAGCCGTCTCGAGGGGCCCATCCTCAAGGCGATCGATCTCGCGACGATGATCCTCGTCGTGACGAACCCCGAGATCCTCGTCCTCAACCAGACCCGCCGCGTGCTCGATCGGCTACAGACGCTGCTCGTGCCGCCGGACATGGTGAAGGTCGTCCTGAACAAGATGCCGACGGGCGGCACGCCCTATACGCCGCAGTTCATCGAACAGAACCTCAAGCGCCAAGTCGTCGCGGTGATCCCCGAGGACGCGGCTTCCGCGCAGGCGGCGCTCTCCAAGGGCGTGCCCATGGTGGCCTCGGCGCCGGGATCGCCCGCGACCAAGGCGCTCTACGGCTTGAGCCGGGTCCTGCTCGAGAAGCGGGTGCTCGATACCCTCGCCCAGGTTCAGCGCGCGCCCCGGCCCGTGCCGGCCGCCGATGCGAAGCCGGCCGCGGCGGGCGGCGCCCCCGAGCCGGGCGGCCAGTCGAAAATGGGCAAGGAGCCGCGCGACCCGCGGAGCATCCTGAAGATCCGTATCCAGGCCCAGCTCGTCGAGCGCATGGACCTCAAGCGCGAACAACTCGACCGCAACCTCGACGCCGAGAAACGCGCCGAGCTCCGCGCGAAGGCCCTCAAGATCGTCACCGACATCCTGAACGTCGAGGACCATCCGTGGAAAGCCCGCGAGGAGATGGCCAAGCTCACGAAAGAAATCCTGGACGAAGCGCTCGTGCTCGGTCCCCTGGAGGACCTGCTCGCCGACGACGACGTCAAGGAAATCATGGTGAACCGCGCCGACCTGATCTTCATCGAAAAAGGCGGGCGCATCCAGAAGTCGCCCGTCACCTTCTCGAGCAACGTTCAGCTCATGTCGGTCATCGAGCGTATCGTGAACCCCCTCGGCCGTCGCATCGACGAGAAGACGCCCTACGTCGACGCGCGTCTCGTGGACGGCAGCCGGGTGCACGCAATTATCCCGCCGCTCGCCCTCGACGGCCCCATGCTCACGATCCGGAAGTTCCCCAAGAAACGCCTGGGACCCGAGGATCTCATCAAGTTCGGAACCTTCACGCCCGAGATGTCGGACTTCCTGCGCGCCTGCATCGAGGCCCGCCTGAACGTCCTGATCAGCGGCGGTACGGGTTCGGGTAAAACGACGCTCCTCAACGTGCTGTCGAGCTTCATTCCCGCCACCGAGCGCATCCTGACCGTCGAAGATGCGGCCGAGTTGCAACTCGTGCAGGAACACGTCGGACGCCTCGAAACGCGGCCCGCCAACATCGAAGGCACGGGCGCCGTGACGATTCGCGACCTCGTCCGCCAAACGCTCCGGATGCGCCCCGACCGCATCGTCATCGGGGAAGTCCGCGCCGGCGAGGCGCTCGACATGCTCCAGGCTATGAACACGGGTCACGACGGCTCGATGGCCACGGTCCACTCGAACAACCCGCGCGACGCCGTCGCGCGTCTCGAGACCCTCGTCATGATGGCCGGCATGGACTTGCCCGCGAAGGCGATCCGCGAGCAGATCTCGAACGCCGTCCACCTCATCGTGCAGCAGTCGCGCCTTTCGGACGGTTCGCGCCGGGTCACCCACGTGACCGAGGTCTCCGGCATGCAAGGCGAAGTCGTCACGATGCAGGACATCTTCGTCTTCCGGCAGGACGGCCTCGACGAGAAGCGCAAGGTGAAGGGCAAACACGTCGCGACGGGCTTCATCCCCAAGTTCATCGACAAGATCGAGGCGACGGGCATCAAGCTCCCGCGCGGTCTCTTTAAGGCGGCTTGAGGTCGGCGATGGACGGCGTGTTGGGCGTTACCCTCGGAGCCGGATTCCTGGGTTTCCTGGGCGTCTACATGACCTTCGACTATTGGTACGACCTTTTCTGGGTCCGCGGCATGAAGCAGATCCACGAGGCCACCGTCGCGCTTAGCGAGGACCTCTTCATCGAGGGCGACGCCGACGCCGTTTGGGCCAAGCAGATCCGCCTCTCCTCGGGCTTCGCGCTCGTGAACTTCGTCGGGGTCCTCGTGTCGAAGGATCTCTTCCTCATGGGACCGCTCCTCGTCGTGGGCATGCTCCTCTTCCAATTCATGAACTCGAAGGGAGTCGAGGACTTCATCGCGGCGAATCCGGGTTCCGCCGTCGAGCAGCAGGTTCGGGGCCTCAAGCTCCGCGCCGCCCACATGTTCGGCAACGTTATCCTGAGCATTCTCCTTCTCATGCTTCCGACCCTCGCGCGTCTGCCGCCGATCGTGCTCTCGATCGTGACGTCGATCATGCTCTTTTACTTCGCGTGGCGCCTGCCCTTCCTTTGGTACAGCTTCATGATCCGGCCCGCGCGGATCAAGAAATTCTCGACCCAGATGGTCGACGCGCTCACGCTCATGTCGAATGGCATGAAGTCGGGCCTGAACGTTCCGCAGACCCTCCAGATCGTCGTGGACGAGATGCCGAACCCGATCAGCCAAGAGTTCCGTCTCATCCTGACCGAGAACCGCATCGGTTTGACTTTCGAAAAGGCCTTCGAGAACCTCGGCCGCCGCATCCCTTCCGAGGACGTGAGTATGTTCGTGACGAGCGTCAACATCCTGCGCGAAACGGGCGGCAACATCTCGGAGACTTTCGACACGATCGCCCAGACGATCCGCGAACGGATGAAGCTGCAGAGCAAGATCGGCGCGATGGTCGCGCAGGGCATGATGTCGGCCATTATCGTGGGCGCGCTGCCCTGGGGCTTGGGCGTGATGCTCTACCTGATCGATCCCGTGCGTATGACGCCGCTCTTCACGACGCCGCTCGGCTGGGTGATCCTGCTCGCGATCCTCATCCTCGAGGCCATCGGCTTCGTCGTGATTCTGAAGATCGTGAAAATCCGCGTTTAGCGATTAGTGAGTCGTCATCCGGCCTTTGATGACGCGGATGAGCGATCCGATGGCCGGAATTCGCTCGTAAACGAAGTCTCCCATGTCGAAGTAGTCGCGCTGGTAGACAACCTTGCCGTTGGCCATGCGGAAAACGGAGTTGCCGGGCACGCCGTATTCCCGGCCGCCGTTGAGGCGAGGGTGGGCAAGATGCATCGTCCAAACGAGAACGCGGCGATCGCCTTGCACGATCTCGGGTTCGAAGTCCCAGCGAATCGAGGTCACTCCCTCGTACTGGTACGCGTAGTGCGCTCGGATCGCCGCGGGGCCCTTGAGCGAGACGACGGGGTCCTGGAAGACGGCGTCCTCGGCGTAGAACTCCTCGACGAGCTCCATCGTATCTTTGTTGAGTCGTTCGAAGAATTCTCTCGGGGTGAGGGCCGGGGTGGACTTCATGGGAGCCAAACTTAGCATGGCGGCGGAAAGGCAGACTAAGAAACGTTTCATCGGTGACCTCTTTTGGTTGATTTGGGGGGCCAGGGGAAGAAGAGACTCGTCCGGCGTTGGTAGTCCGCGTAGTCGGATCGGCTCTCGAGCGAGCGCGCTTCGGTCGGGCGAATGCCGGTGACCTTGAAGAGAAACGCCATCATGACGACGGGGCCGAGAAGCGTGAGCGCAAAGGTCAGTGCGGCGTTCTCGGCGCCGGCGACGAGGGCCCCGGCCGCCCAAATCACGTAGGTCCACCAATGAAGCCATTCGAAGAAGTAGTTGGGATGGCGGGAGTAACGCCAAAGCCCACGGTCGCACGTTTTCCCCCGGTTCGAAGGATCCGAAGCAAAGGCTTTGAGTTGGCGGTCTGCCAGGGCCTCGCCGAGAATCGAGCCCAGTCCCCACAGCAGTCCGACTCCGAAGAAGGGATTGCCCTCGATCGTGGCCCCCTTAAGGCCGCCTTCCATCGGGACCAGGAGAAGCCAAATGAGCAGAGCCTGGACTTGGTAGAAGACAAAAAACTGGCGGCTACCCCAACCGCGTTGGCGGAGGGAAGCGTAACGACGATCTTCGGCTTTGGCTTTCAGGACTCGGGTCGAGAGAAGATAGAGGCCCAAGCGCAGAGACCAAAGCACGGGAACGAGGGCGGCCACCCAAGCCCTTCGGGAATCCAGGCCGAGGACGATCCAGGGCACCGCCACGGCGAAACTCAGTGACCAAGCGGCGTCGACCGCGTTCGCGTTGCGGCTACGTTGCTGCCGCCACCACAAGAAAAACATCGCGATCGCGGCCGCGACGTAGAGCGCGCAAAGAGTCATACCTCGGTGAACTTAGCAGGGGGCGGCCCAAAGATCAGGGAAAGCTCTGGATAGTGCGATGTGTCGACGGGCGCTCGCCGGCTCGGCCTAAATTTTGGCGAAGGGCCGGCCGATACATCCGATAAGATACCCGTGGGGAATCATTCGGAGGTTTTCGCTATGCGTTTTTCCTTGAAGGGACTCGGACGAGTCATGGGTTGTGCGGCCACGCTTTGGGCGGGTGCCAGCTTCGGCGGCGTCAATGTGAACAACGGGAACTTCTACATCGCCTACACGGACTTCCTCGTGCAGACGCCCGGGCTCAATATCGACATCACGCGCACCTACAACAGCCGCTCGAACTACGTGCGCGGCTTCTTCGGGGTGGGCTGGTCGAGCGAGATCGAAAGCTACCTTAGCTTCGAGAAAGACGTCGTTTCGCTCTCGGAAGGCGGCGGCGGCAACATCGTCCGCTTCGAACCCGTCAAGGGCAAGCCCGGCACTTGGGCGAACGGGGTCTTCGGCAACCAGACGCTGACCAAGGAAAAGACCGGGGGCTACGTCCTCGAGACGGCCACGGCCAAGGTCATGAGCTTCTCCGACAAGGGCCGGCTGCTGCGCATCGCGGACCGCAACAAGAACGTGATCGAGCTCGTCTACAAGGGCGATCGCATCGACATGATCAAGGATAACCTCAACAACCAGATCAAAGTGACCTGGAAGGAGAACGTCGGCCGCCATCCGCGGATCGAAACCCTCCAGATGGGACCGAAGAAGGCTCGTTACGAGTACTCGAACGTGGGGAACCTCACGAAGGCGGCGGGTGCGGACGGCATCCAGTACGTCTACGCCTACGACGACGAGCACAACATGACCAAGATCTCCTACGCGAACGGCTCGTTCAAGGAGATGGGCTACAACAAGGGCCGCGATTGGGTCACGAGCTTCCGCGACCAGGACGGCACGCGCACTTCCTACGACTACTTCTCGGACACGCTCGACCCCGAGAACAAGTTCGGCACGACGGTGACGCGCGTCCCCGCCGGTTCGACGAACAAGGAAATCGCCCGCTTCTGGTACGAGTTCCGCAAGCGCGCCGACGGCAGTCGTTACAACTACAAGGCGGTCACCGAGATGCGCGACGTCGTGACGGAAACGCTCTTCACGGAATGCTGCGGCACCCCGCTCGTCATCACCCAGTGGAAGTCCGTCGCGCCGAAGGCCGGCGAGACGACCCTCGCCTGGACGACGCCCAAGGCCGACAAGCGCTCGACCAAGTTCGAGTACTTCGAGGACGGCCTGCTCCGTCGCAAGACGGCGGCGGACGGCACGATCACGGCCCTGACCTACGATACGAAGCACAAGAAAGTCGCGAGCGTGGATCGTGGCGGTCGCAAGGTCGAGTACAACTACGATCCGCGCGGTAACCTCGCGTGGGCCTTCGACGTGAACGACAAGCGTCGCCTCGACCTGACCTACGACGTGAAGGGTCGCATCACGGTCGTCCAAGAAAAGCGTCCGACGATGGCCGGGCCGACCAAGATCTTCTTCCGCTACGACGCGATGGGGCGCCCCGTCGAGATCAAGGAAACGCCCACGAACGCGAAGGAATCGATCATTCGCTTCGCGTACGGCTCCGAGGGCGAAGTCGTGGGCGTGCTCAACGCCCAGGGCCGCGCGGTCGCTTCGCAAGTCGAAGTCCAGAGCGCCCAACGCGTGGCCGCGACCTTCCAAAATCTTCTGCAGATCGTTCAACCGACGGGCGTGACGCTCACGCCGGAGGGCTAAGATGAAATTCCGTGGATTCCGTTTCGTCACGATCGCTTCGCTGCTCCTTTCGAGCTCCGCGTTCGCGAACATGATGATGTCGCCGGGGATGGTCGCGCCGGGCATGATGGCGCCCACCGCGAACTACGCGAACGCGCAGTTGCAGCCGGTGCAGGGCCCCCCGGGGGCCGGCGTCGTGCAACAGCCGAGCGAAGGCGAGGTTGCGGCGAACGCGCCTCAACAGGCGATGGGTTGCGGCGCGGGCCACTACGGTCGCATCAAAGATGGCTTCACGATCGAGGAATCGCGCAGCGGTTCGCACATGTTCTAAGACGGAAAACGAAAGGCGGATTTTGATGTCGGGCGCTCAGAAGAAACTCATCCCTTGGTTCGTGGCCGCATTCTGCTTCGTGGCCTTCGGCGCCATGTACTACTTCCAAAGTCGGCCGGAAGCGGTCGAAACCGCCGCCGTCGAGGAAGACGTGGAACGTGACCCGGCCGGTTTGATCGGGGCCGCCACGGAACAAGACGCGATCAATCTCCTGAACACGGTCCGCAAGCTCGCGGGGACTTCGCTCTGCATCGAGTGCACGGCCAACAACGCCGCCCAGGAAACCTGTACCTTCGAGAACGGCGGGCAGCCGTCCACCAGCGAGCTGGCCTCGATGGTGCTTATGATCGGAAAGATCTCGACCGCCCTCGGCAGCAACAAGATCGTGCGTAAGGAGATGTCGCCCGCCGACTTCGCTTTGGTCACGCGTTTCTCGGGCCTCTGGCAGTCGCTTAACCGCAAGGGATCGGGCATGACCCGTCAAGGCAAGACCTTGGTGGTCGAGCGCAACAGCGCGTCCGGCCAGAGCCTCAAGAAAGACTTCGCCAGCGTGCTCAAGAGCCTAACGAACGGCGGCTCGCCCGGCTTCTGCAAGTAAAAGGTGTCCGGCGCCTTTGGGTTGCCACGCGATTTGCTTTGGCCGCGTTTTGGCCGCCTGTCTAAAGATTCGACGATTTGAAACCCAGGCCCCTTTCCGGGGGCCTGGGTTTTTTCTTTTAAAATCAGATAGTTGATCAATTATTAAGGGCGGGTGAAGTCGGCACGGCCCCTGCATCACCTCGGGAAGGGGGAATTCTCGATCTTCGAGTTTTCCGTTTTTGGGGGGGACTATGAAACTTTCTTCGATGCGTGAACTGCTCATGGCTGCGTTCGTGGCCGCTTCGAGCTTCGTGGGGTTGGGAATCGCCGCCGCCGCGGAAAGATCGGACGAGGTCATGAACCAAATCTGCTCGCAATTGGCGGATACGCGGATTCCTCCGCAGCTGCCGACGAACTCGGGCACGGCGACTCCCGCCGCGGGCCAGCACGAAGCCACCCGCCGCTGACGCTCGTCTTCGTGGTCGCGTTCGTCAGCGTTCGTCAGCGAACGAGGGATTCTTTCCGTTCGCGCGTGAGGTCTTGGACCTTTTCCCACGTCCACGTGACGGGGCGGACGGTCGTCCAGAAGAAGTTCTGGAACTTGTCCGAATTCACGCTGCGGTGATAGCGCTGCTCGAGGCTGTGTTCGCCGATGCGGACCTGCCCGACGATCGTGAGCAGCACGAGGAAGAAGGCCGTTTGGACGAGCGCACGTAAAACGGTGAACATGCTTCCAGTCTAAGGTCGCGGCCGCTCGGCCCGCACCCTTTCGCGCGCCAAAGAATTTGACGCCTCCCCGCGGGTCTACGCGGTCATGAGGATCGGCGCGTCTTCCGTGATGACCATCGTATGCTCGAACTGCGCGCCCAAATGGGGCCGCGGGATCGAGAGCGTCCATCCGTCGCGCTCTTCGCGCACCATGGTGGGGCCCGTCGTCAGGAAGGGCTCGATCGTGATGACCATCCCCTTCTTCAAGACGCGTTTCTCGTTCGGGTCGTAGAATCCCGGAATGAATTCCGGCGCTTCGTGAAGGGAGCGGCCGACGCCGTGGCTGCCCAGATTGCGGATGACCGCGAACGAGGATTCGCGCGCGACGTTCTCGATGGCGTGACCGATCGCGGAGAGCGGCGCTCCGTGTCGGGCGGCGGCGCAAGCTTCGGCCAGCGCGCGGCGCGTGGCTTCGAGGAGACGCTGCTTCTTGGCCGAACCTTGGCCGACGATGAAGCTCGATCCCGTATCGGCGAAGTAGCCGTCCTTGACCGCCGACACGTCGATGTTGACGAGGTCGCCTTCGCGCAGGACGCGATCGCCGGGAATCCCGTGCGCGAGCTCTTCGTTGACGCTGATGCAGACCGCGCCGGGGAACTTGTAGCAATGCTGGGGGGCCGACTTCGCGCCCCGCGCTCGGAGCGCCTCGGCCGCCATGCGATCGAGCTCCGAGGTCGTGACGCCCGGCACGAGTCCGCCGGAGACGTGCCCGAGCACGTCCCGTACGATGGCTCCGATCAGACGCAAGGCTTCCAAGTCACGTTCGTTCTCGATCGACATTCCCCCAGCGTAGGCCGCCCCCGTTGGCCACTCAACAAAAAGATCCGTCGGGCTTTCCGGAGGATGGGGAGCCCCGCTTCGTCAATCGTTTGTCGGGCCCTCAGGCCGGAGGCGCAAAGTTCCGAAAGCGGGGTATGGACCTTGGAGGCGTCAATCGTATCAAGCCGCGGATTCCGGCCGCGGCGGCGACCGGCGAGCTGCGGACGAAAACCGCGAGCTCCGGCGAGCGCGACGCCCATGGCCACGGCGGATACCAGAAGCAGGAACGGCCCAAGCAGCTGAGTCCCGAGCAGGAAACCGAAGGCGTGGCGGCGCTGAACGCGCTGCCTTCCTTCGTGAACGCGGGGCTCGTCGCTTCGCTCGTGAAGGAAGAGGGCAAGGCCCCGCACGTCGTCGTGAAAGATCGCAACGGGCAGACCGTGCGCTACCTTCCTTACGAGCAGATCGTGGAACTCTACTTCGACCGCAAGAGCGACCGTCAGACCGGTCGCTTGATCAATCGCGCCGCGTAGGTCGGGCCGCGTAGGCCGGGCCGGCGAAGCGCGCCTTACTTGAACAGCGAAAAGACGTAGGTCAACACGAAGTCCAGGACGATGATCCAGATGGAGTTTGCCACGACGGCGTCCGTCGTCGTCATGCCGACGCCCTCGGAACCGAAGCGGCAGCGAAATCCGTAGGTCGAGCTGATGATGGGAATGCTGCCGCCGAAGAGCGCCGCCTTGACCGCGCAGAGCAGGAAGTCCGACGGGGTCGTGAAGGCGAAAAGGCTTTGGAAGAATTCGCCCGTCGAGAAATGCAGCTTGAGCACGGCCGAGAGCCAGCCCCCCATGACGGCCAGGTAGAGCGCGACGACCGAAAGGATGACCGTCGCGACGGTCGAAGCGATGAAACGGGGCGCGACGAAAAGGTCCACGGGATTCAGCCCGAGCAGACGGTAGGCGTCGAGTTGCTCGGTCGTCTTCATCGCGCCGAGCTCGGCGGCGATGCTCGCGCCCATCTTCGAGGTCAGCAGCAGCGCCGTGACCGCGGGAGCGAGCTCGCGCACGAGCAGGATCATGGCGAAGCCCGGGATGAGCGAGTCGTTCGCGAGGATGAGCTTCATGTGGAAGCTGTACTCGAGGATAATGATGATGCCCGTGAACGTGACGCAGAGGCTGACGATCCCGAGGCATCCCCACGCGAACTCGTAGAGCTGCTTGACGACTTCGGTCCGCGCGAAGCGGCCCCGCGCGACCGAGCGCAAGGTCTGGCCCGCCACCGAGAGGATATTCGAGATCAAGAGGCTCTTCTGGCTTCCCTCGAGGCTCATCTCATTTCCCCAGCGCCGTGAAGATCCCGTTGAGGAACCAGCTGATCGAGAAGTCGGCCAGCACGATCGCGACCATGCTCTGCACGGCGGTCGTGCGCACGGCGCGGCCCACGCCTTGGGTGCCGCCTTCGGTCCAGTAGCCGTTCGCGCAGCAGAGGTGGCCCATGAGGACGCCGAAGACGAGCGCCTTCACGCAGGCGAGCGCGACGGTCTCGGCCGCGGCGAAGCGGGGAATCATGCTGAGGTACTGCTGGGGGTTCACGCCCCCCACGAAGTAGGAGGCGATCATGCCGCCCGTCACCGAGACGACGAGTCCGAACGCGAGCAGGAGGACGGAGCTCAGCACGACGGCCCAAAAGCGCGGCACGACGAGAAAGGCGACGGGGTCCACGCCGAGGCAGCGGATGGCCTGGATCTGGTCGGTCACTTTCATCGTGCCGAGCTCGGCCGAGGTGAAGGCGCCGACTTTGCCGGCCAGCATGAAGGCGATGAGGATCGGGCCGACCTCGCGCAGCGTGCCCGAGGTATTGAGTCCGCCGAGCGTGGCTTCGGCGCCGAAGTCCTTCAGCTGCAGGTGAAACTGGACGGCCATGATCGCGCCGGTGAAGACGCCGGCCGTGAGCGTCGTCGGCAGGGAACGCCAACCGATCGAGGCGAGCTGCGAAGTGAACTCCCGGCTCTCGAAGCGGGAGAAAAGGCTCGTGCGGAGCAAGCCGAGGAAGAACTCGACGTGTTGGCCGATGGCCGAAAGAAGAGCCGTCATCGTCGCACCTCGCGAAGAAAATCTTGGGTGAGCGTCGTCGCGCTCGTTCGGATCGAGTCCGGCGTGCCTTCGTCGACGACCCGGCCGGCGTCGAGCACGACGATACGATCGGCCGTCTTGAGCGCGTTCTCCATGTCGTGCGAAACGACGATGGCCGTCTTGCCGAGTTTGCGCGAGACGTCGCGGATGAGTTGGTGCACCTGGCGCGAGGTCGCGGGATCGAGGCCGGTCGTCGGCTCGTCGTAGAGGACGTAGGCCGGGTCGACGAGCAGCGTGCGGGCGAGGGCGAGTCGCTTCTGTTCCCCGTAGCTGAGCTGCGGCGGGTAGCGCTCGGCCATGCGGTCGGCCAAGGCCTCGAGCCCCACTTCGGGCAGCATCCGGCGCGCGGCCTCGATCTGCTCGCGGAGCGGCTTCGTGCGGATGCCGAAGGTGACGTTCTCGAAGACCGTGCGCGAATCGAGGAGCGCGGGCAGTTGAAAGACGAGCCCGCACTTGCGCCGCACGGGCCCGAACCCCGCTTCGTCGAGTTGGGTGATGTCTTGCCCGTCGAGGACGATGCGTCCGCGGTCGCAGCGCAGGAGGCCGACGAGGTGCTTGAGCATGACGCTCTTGCCCGTGCCGGAACGGCCGAGCGCGAAGAGGATCTCGCCGCGCTCGACCCGAAGGTTGAGCCCGTTCAGGACCGTTTTCGGCCCGAAGCGCTTGTGGACGTCCTCGAAAAGAATCACAGGAAGATCCTTCCGAGCTCTTCGTGCCGCGGCGAGCCCGGCGAGTGAAGCTCGCGGTCGGCGAGAAAGTGGATGTTCGGTCCCCAGTCGCGCGCGCGATCCGGGTCGTTCGTGACGATGACGATGAGTCCGTCGAGGCCGCGCAGGAGCTCCTTCACGAGCTCGGCCATCTGCCGCGAAGTGATCGGATCAAGTCCGGCCGTGGGATCGTCCAGGAAGATGAGCGTCGGCTTGAGCATGAGGCAGCGGGCGATCGACAGGCGCTTCTGCATGCCCCCGGAAAGCTCGTGGGGGAAAAGCGGGGCGGCGGCCTCGAGCCCGACTTTCGCGAGCCAGGATTGTGCGAGTTCGCGCCGCTCGCTTTCGGGAGTTGAAGGATGGCGGCAGCGGTGGGGAAAGGTCAGGTTCTCGATGACGCGAAGCGATCCGAAGAGCGCGTTGTTCTGGAAGGCGAAACCGATCTCGGCCAGCAGGCCGGCGTCTTGCGCGTAGCCCTCCCGCGCCCACAGCGGACGTCCGTTCAGGAGCAGCCGGCCGCGCCGCGGCTTCCACACGCCGCCCAAGGTCTTGAGCAAAGAAGATTTGCCGCCGCCCGACGAGCCCATGACGACGTGCACGCCCGGTCCGCGCCACGCGAGGCTCACGTTTTCGAAAAGCCACGGCGTCAGGAGTTCCTGCCCTTGGCTTTGCGCGATGGCTTCGGTTTCGATCGAAATCACTTACCCCCAGTATGAGCGAGGGAATTGACGCAAAACAGATCTTGGCCGATCACGTCTTTGACGCTAGGGTTTTAGCCATGTCCACACCTACGATTTTCCGTGAAGCTATCGACAAAGGCCTTGAGGGTATCGTCGCCTGCACGACGCGTATCAGCAGCATCCAGGGGAACACCCTGACGTATCGCGGTTACGCGATCGAGGATCTGGCCGAAAACTCGAATTTCGAAGAAACGATCTGGCTGCTTTGGAACGACCGCCTCCCGACGGCCGCCGAGCTGGAAGGCTTCCGCAAGGAGCTCTTTGCCGCCTCGCGCCTCGAACCCGAAGTCAAAGAGCTCATGAAGACGCTCCAGCAGGCGGCGAACTCGAAGACGCATCCGATGGACTACCTGCGGACGGTCGTTTCGACCCTTTCGCTTCGCGATCCCGAGGTCGCCGACAACTCGGAAGCCGCCCTTCGCCGCAAATCCCTTCGCTTGACCGCGCAGATCTCCTCGATTGTCGGCGCCTACGAGCGGGTCCGCAAGGGCCAACCCCTCGTGGAACCCGTCGAAGGCAAGGGCCTCGCTTGGAACTTGCTCTGGCAGATGTTCGGCAAGGAGCCGACGGCCGACCACGTCAAGATCATGGACACGGCCCTCATCCTGCACGCCGATCACGAGATCAATTGCAGCGCCTTCTCGGCCCGCGTGACGGCTTCGAGCCTGAGCGATCTGCACTCGGCCGTCGTTTCGGCCATCGGCACGCTGAAGGGTCCCTTGCACGGCGGCGCCAACGAAGCCGTCATCAAGATGCTCAAGGAGATCGGCACGATCGACAAAGCCAAGACCTACGTCGAGCAAGCCCTCGAAGGGAAGCAGAAGGTCATGGGCATCGGTCACCGCGTCTACAAGAACGGCGACCCCCGCGCCAAGATCCTCCGCAAGATCAGCGAACGCATCACGAAGGAAGCCGGACAACCCGAGCTTTACGAGATGAGCGTGCTGATCGATGACACGATGCTCGAGAAGAAGGGCCTCATGCCGAACGTCGATTTCTATTCGGCCTCGGTTTACCACTGCATGGGCCTGCCGCATGACCTCTTCACCCCCCTCTTCGCGGCGAGCCGCATCGCGGGATGGTGCGCGCACGTGATCGAGCAGTTGGCCGCCAACCGGATTTACCGTCCACGGGGCGAGTATGCCGGCCGCACGGACCTCGTCTGGAAACCTATCGCGTCGCGCTAAATCGTCTTCGCTTCGGATAAACGGGGGCTTTCGCGAAAACGCGAAAGCACCCGTTTCTTTTTGTCCGCTCAAGTTTTCTTTCGTTTAAGTCGAAAGAGGCTTGTGATGAAGGCGTTCCGCCAAGTCGGTTTGCTCGTATTCTTGGCGTTGGCCGCCTTGGGATTCGTGTACTTCGGCCCGGTCGAATACACGGGCGTCGTGACCCGTACGGACTTCTATCGCTATTATCTCGGCCCGCACCTGGATCGTTTCATGTCGTTGACCGGGCAGGGCAGTCTCACGATCGCCTACCTTTTTGATTCGGAAGGCTCGGTGGATTTCACGCCGGGCAACGATACGGTGACTTTGCCCGCTCGCCCCGGCCAGCGCTTTTCGCGCCGCACGACGGTGTCGACCTCCTCGCGTTCGCGCGCCGTCATCGCGCTCGTGGACGACTCCAAGGTCACGCTCGAAGCGAACTCGACGATCCTGCTCGATATTCCCACCGACGACAGCACCGAAGCGCTAACCCTTAAGGTCTTGGGCGGTAGCGTGACGGCCGAGCGTTCGGCCACTTCGACGACGCAGATTACGATCGTGTCTCCCAAGGGCGTCGCGAAAGAACTGACGCAAGCGAAACTGGCCGTCGTGACGACGAAAGCCGCGCCCGGCGCGGCGGATGTCGCGAAGGATTCGCAGGAATTCTTCGGCACGCCCGAAGAGCCCCTCGAGGCGATTCAATCCAAGCTCGCGACCGCGCGTCGCGAAGAACTCCAGAACGCCGACACGGGCTTCGAAGCCGTCGCCGATGCCGAAGAGCAAGCGCGTGCGGCCGAAGCGGCACGGGCGCCGGCGTCCGAAGCCGAAGCGGTTCCCGTCGAGCCCGAACGGCCGACCTCCTTCGCGCCCCGTCGCAAGGCGGCGTCGATCCGTTGGGCACCGCCTCCCGAAGGCAACGATCTCTCGCAGGCGTTCTTTGCCGAGCGTGCCGGTCGCAAAGACGATTCCAAGCGTCTCATGGCGCGCGCCCTCACGAAGCCGGGTTACCAAGGCGAGGGCTTCAGCGAGTCGACGCGCGTCGCGCTCGATGGTCTCCTCCGCGGCTACGTCGAGAACGGCGACGCTCGCCTGGCGCAAGAAACCCTGCGGAACGCCAAAGAGACCTACGGTCACGACGCGGCCGCGCAGGATTGGCTGCGCGAATGGGATCGGCGACTGGGATCATCGTCCTCCTCGCGCGTTCCCGCCAGCGTCAAACCCGGCCGCTAGTCGAAGCGAAATCCCGGGGCCTCGTAGAGAACTCGGGATCGCATGTTATACTGATTTGAATTCATGGGGAATTTTCGGCGTAGCATCGGAGCGTTCGCGATGGCTTTCGCGGCTCCGGTCGCGGCCCAAACGCACTTGCAAAAGTTTTCGATCGATAAGCTGAGTTTCCAGTATCGATCGGTCGAAACGCCCAAGCTTCCTCGCTGTCTGCATTGGAATCCGCTCGATTCCGACGCCGCTCCGACCACGCTCCAGTACGACCAAGAGGGGCGTCCTTTCCTGAAGGTCCCGATCACCGCTTTGCAGTCCTCGCCGAACTGCGCGATCCGCGTGGTCGGCGAAGGCTTGGACGAGATCCCTGCGGGGGAAGGTCCGGGTGAGCGTCGGTTTATCGCGACCGTGCGTCCGCCGGTTTCCGTGCTGAAGGTCGAGGGTCCCGGTTTCCGTGACGACTTGATCTTCGAGGCGCCGCTGAGGTCTTTCACGAGCTCGAACTTCTTCGAGTTCTTCGGCCGTTCGAAGGTCTACTTCGAATCGCGTTACGCTTCGTTCAATACGAACAACCCCGATCGCCCGCTCGATTCGCCGGTCGTGCTGTTGCCGGTCTTCGGCGGAAACATCGCGCTTCCCGTGCCCGCCGTGAGCTTTCTTTTCGTCGGCTTCTCGATGTTCCAGAACCTCGGGAGCCTGATTCCGAACGCGGACGTCGGACTTCAATACAGCGAGTTCGCGTTCGATCTGAGGGCCATCTACCGCGGCTCCGAGAGCTGGGGCGCTCCCACGATCGGGCTTATGGGCGAGTTCCGCGGCCGTAACGTCTACCAGATCGGCGCCCAACGCTCCTTCGTCATCGCGGCCGCCGCGTTGCCGTACGCCGGCTTCGAGGCAAGCTGGTTCCCCTTCGGCGCCTTCCTGGATTGGAATCATTGGCTTTCGCGTCTCGGGGTCGAGGTCGCCGGGCACTTGGCCCTTCAGCGTCAGCTCGCGGGCCGTCCCTTCCGATCGGATTTCTACGAAGGCCTGCTGCAATACCGTCTTTCGAGCAAGTGGGCTTTGGGCGTGGGTTACTCGCTCATCCGCCAGTCCGCGGATTTCTCGGACGCCGGCTTCGGGTCCATCGAGGAAACCGCGAAGAACTACTTTCTTCGCTTGAGCCTGCTTCCGCGGGCGTCGGAGTCGCGATGAATCGCTTTGCTTTGGGGTTGGCGGTCGCGTTCTTCTCGAGTTCCGCGCTTGCGCAGATCAAGCCGCGCCAGCGCGTCGCGCCCCGTCCGCGCGCCGCGCTTCCGGCCCCGCCGGAAAATCAAAACGCCGCCGCGCGGAGCGAAGGGGCCGGAACCGAGCTCGTTTTCCCGAGCGGAAAAGTCTGGCGTTCGGCCCGTTGGTACGTCGTGGGTCGTTGGCACGCGGCCGACGAAATCGTGTGGCTCGGCGGCGGTCGGACGCGGATTCGGTACGGGAACCCGAAATGCGGCAACGTCGAGGGGCTCGGCTTCGTCGCCCGCGCCGAGCGTGCGGGCGATCTCGAGGTCTTGCGTTCCGGCGTTTGGACCCTGATCGAAGTCAGCCCGAACGTTCAGACCGAGGCGTTCACGTTCTCGGTCCCGGGGGCGGACGCCGATTGCCGTCGCGAGGCCAAGGTGACCTACGCCTGGTCCGGCGCCCGGGAAGGCGTGAAGCCTTTGCTCTTCCTTCAGCCCGCCAACAATCGCTACTTCGGCGCCACTTTTCACGTTCGTCCCGACATCCCGGCCGAGAAGGCGGATATCCAGTTGGATCTTCTCCTCGGCGGAGCCAAGGGTAAGTTTCCGAACGCCGACACCGCGAACGGGGCGAGCTCGAGTTTTTACCTGGCCCCCATGGCGATCGCGCGCGGCGAGTGGCTGTTGCCGTTCTTTCGCGACGTCGGTCTGAACCTGGGCCTCGAGCAAACCGTCGCGAACTTCGGGGGCGCTCCGCTTCAGAACGTCTTCTTCTCGGATTGGAACGTCGGCGCCTTCTACCAACGCCTCTTGCCCGTCGCGAACGGCTTCCTGCTCCGCGGCGGTTTCAAGTTTCACAATCACGTCGCCGACGACAACAAAGAGCTTCGCTCGCTCGCCGACTCCGGCGTCGAGTCCAAGGGCTTCCTGCTCGGCGCTTCGGCGACTCTCTACTTCGCGGACGCTTGGCTCGTGGGCGCGGACTTCGATTACGGTTTGCCGAGCAGCATGGCGGGCCGTGGAAAATCGTCCATGATGGATTTCACCGGGCGCTTCGGTTTGAGGGTAACCGGTTTTCTCTACCTGCTGGGCGAGCTCGGTTACCGTACTTACGCGAACGAAGCGATGAACACGGATTCGCTGCTGCGTTTCTCGGGCGGCCTTCGCTTCGATCTCTAAAGTTTATTCGCCGAAGAGCGCGAGCCAGTGGCCGAACTGGCGTTCGGCGCGCGCGACCATCTTGGGGCGCTTTTCCTTGTCGCGCTCGTTGATCTCGCGCAGGGGTACGAGCCCCCAGTTGATGTTCATCGGCTGGAAGTCCGTCACGCGGCCGTTCACGATCGCGTTCGCGAGCGCGCCGATCGCGGTCGTGGCCGGGGGCAAAGGCGGTTCGAGTCCGCGCAGGCGAAGCGCGAGCAGACGACCGACGAGCGCGCCGATCGCCGTGCTCTCCAGGTAGCCCTCGACGCCCGTGATCTGACCCGCGAAGTGGATCGCCGGGAATCCTTTGGCGCGAAAGTTCGCGTCGAGCAGCGTCGGCGATTGGATGTACGTGTTGCGATGGAGCGAGCCGAAGCGGAAGAATTCCGCCTTCTCGAGCCCCGGGATCATGCGGAAGATGCGCGCCTGCTCGGGGTACTTGAGCTTGGTTTGGAAGCCGACGAGGTTCCACGCGCGTCCTTCCGAGTCTTCCTTGCGGAGTTGGACGACCGCGTAGGGCTGCCGGTCCGTGCGGGGATCGCGCAAGCCCACCGGCTTCATCGGCCCGAAGGCGAGAGTGCGGTCACCCTTTTCGAGCAGGGCTTCGATCGGTTGGCAGCCCTGGAAGTAAACGAGTTTCTCGAAGTCGTGCGAGGGGACTTTCTCCGCCGCTTTCAACGCCTCGATGAAGCGCGTGTACTCTTCCTCGCTGAACGGGCAGTTGAGGTAGTCGCCTTCGGCGCCTTCCTCGGTTCCTTTGTCGTAGCGGTTCTGCGCGAAGGCGATCGATCGGTCGATCGAAGTCCCGTCCACGATCGGGGCGATGGCGTCGTAGAAATAGAGGCGATCGCCGGTGATTTTCTTGAGGGACTCGGCCAGGTCGGACGAGGTCAGCGGCCCCGTCGCGATGACGACGGGTTTGAGTCCCTTCGGGCCCGTGACCATGAGCTCCTCGAAGTTCGTCGCGGGCGTACGCACGATCTCGAGCTTGGCGTTGGATTCGAGGGCCTTCGTGATCCCTTCGCTGAAACGGTGGCGATCCACGGCCAGGGCTTGGCCGGCGGGAACGCGGGCGGCGTAGGCGCACTTGAGCACGAGCGAGTCGAGCCGCTCGAGCTCCATTTTGAGGAGCTGCGGCGCGGATTCGGGATCCGTCGACTTGAGGCTGTTGCTGCACACGAGCTCGCCGAGTTGGGAGCCGGTATGGGCCTCGGTCGATCGAACGGGACGCTGCTCGACGAGTTGGACGCGGAAGCCTTGGCGCAGCAACTGCCAAGCGCATTCCGATCCGGCCAGCCCGCCTCCGACCACGATAACGTCGGCGGACGAGGATTTGAGGGTGTTGCTGAGCGACTGGGTTCTGGCCATGGGAGAGTAGGTTCGAGTTGATACCTTACGAAACCCTGGAGTACAACGACGGGGTGCAAAGGCTGACAAAAGGACAGGAGATCAAAGAACTCTTTGTTTTTCTTTCGGTTTTTGCGCTTTTTTTGATCGCGGCCCAAGGCTTCCTGAATCTTGTCTCTTCGACCTTCGGGCTTCCGCCGTCGCTTTTTGAACGACTTTCCTTCGATAACGAGCTTCTCGTTCAGGTCGTTGGCCTCTTTTTGGCCATTTTCGCTCTCCGCTTCGTTTCGAGCCCGCGCCCGAAGGAATGGCGCCAGTGGGCTCGCTTCGAGAGCTTCGGGAAGGGCGTGTTCGTGAGCCGCGAGGACTTTGGCGGGCGACTTTACCAAAGCCTTTTCAACGGGTTTCTGGTGGCGAGCTTCCTCATGGCGCTCATGAGTCTCTTGGGTCATTCGACGATCGAGCGCGCCAGCTGGGACTGGGGCAGCTTCTTCGTGGCCCTGCCGCGAGCCGTGGGGCAGCTCGCGGTCTTGTTCCTTTGGATTTTCGCGCGCCTGCTCGCCCGTTCGCGCCTGCGGCAAGTCCTCATGGGGCATTTCGGTCGCGACGGCGGCGACGACCTTGCCGCGCGCCTGCTCCTGATCGGCTTCGAGAGCGTCCTGCTCTTCCGGGTTTTTCAGTCGGACGAAGACATGGTCGCGCGTCTCGTGACTTATCTCGTTTGCGCCCTCATGGCGGCGGCCTTCCAGATTTGGGAAGAAGGCGTGCCGGCGCCCTTGCGGCTTCGCCGCGCTTGGAGTCTGGCCGGTTTTGAGACGGGTCTCTTGGTCACGCTTTTCCACATCTACGGCTTCCCGCGCGGGATGCTGCGCTTGGAGTCCGTTTTCCTCGTTTTTCCAGGCCCCCAGGCCGATCGGTGGGGCTGGATGGCGCAGGGAAGCCTGCCCAGTCAGTTCGTTTTCGTGGCCTTCATGATTTTTGCGACCTACCTCTTGGCGCGTCGTGCCTTACGGCGTCGTTCTAACCGCTTGATATATTGAGTCGTAAGGCGCCTTTTTGGCGCGCCTCGGCTACCCTCGCGGATCCCCCCGTTCTACACTGGAGAGCATGGAAACGACTCTCGTGAATCCGAACGCGTTCGAAATGGCTCTCGGCACCGGTCCGGTCGTGAAGGGGGTGTTGATCATCCTCATCGCCTGCTCCGTGCTTTCGTGGACGGTCATCTTCGCCAAAATCTTCACCTTCCGCCAAGCCCGTCGTGAGTCGGACAGCTTCTTGGATCTGTTCTGGAACGCGAAATCGTTGGAATCGATCTTCGCGGAGTCGAAGGGATTTCAGTCGAGTCCCGTCTCGAACGTTTTCCGCTCGGGTTACCTCGAGTTCCAGAAGCTCGCCGCCAAGGGACAAGAGGCCGGCGGCGACAAAGCTTCGAACATGATCGGATCGGGACTCGAGAACGTGCAGCGCGCGCTCCGCAAAGCCGCGACGACGGAAATGCTTCGGCTCGAGAAAGCGGTACCCTACCTCGCGACGATCGCTTCGGTCGCGCCGTTCATCGGTCTCTTCGGTACCGTGTGGGGCATCATGGATAGTTTCCAAGGCCTCTCGACGGGCGGACCCGCGACCTTGCAGCGCGTGGCGCCCGGCATCTCGGAAGCGCTCATCGCGACGGCCGTCGGTTTGGCGGCGGCCATCCCGGCCGTCGTCGCCTACAACCAATACGTGAACCGGATGAAGGGGTTCCGCGCCGAAGTCGACAGCTTCGCCTCGGACTTCACGAACATCCTCAAGCGTAACTACCTCAACGGGTGAACGATGGCTTTCAACGTTGGATCCGACGACGGCGGCGGTGATTCCTACTCGGGCCAGCCGATGGCCGAGATCAACATCATTCCGCTCGTCGACGTCATGCTCGTGTTGCTCATCATCATGATGGTGACGGCGCCGTTCCTCGAGCAGGGCGTGAACGTGAACCTTCCCGTCGCCCAGGGGCAAAGCCTCCGGAAGGAAGTCGTCGAGGATCCCGTCATCCTCTTCATCGCGAAGGACCGTAACCTACGCTTGGGCTCGATGCCGGTGACGCGCCAAGAGCTCGCGCTTCGCCTGTCCGAAGTCTTCGGCAAGCGTTCGTCGAAGGAGCTTTTCGTGCGGGCCGATCGCGACGTGCCTTACGGCGAAGTCGCCGAGATCATGGCGCGCATTCAGGCCGCGGGCGTCGAGAAAGTCGGGCTCGTGACCCAACCGGAGTAAGATGCGACTCGAGGAGGAGCGCCAAAGCCAGACGCCGGAAGAACCGACGCTCGCGCCGGTTTCTCCGCGTCGTCCTATCGCCCCGGCCGGCCCGGCCAAGCGCCCTCGTCGCTCGCCGCGCGGTTTCTCGGCCGTGCCCGAACTCTCGAAGGGGCTCAAGATCTCGCTCTTCCTGCACGGGCTCCTGTCCGTCGGATTTCTCGTGAACACGCTCGTCGAGCATTTGGATCCCGAGGCCCAGGTCGCACGCCTGAAGGCCCGCGAAGTCCGCAACGCGATTCGCGTCGACGTCGTCGATCTGCCGTCGTTGAAGCCCGAACAGCTGGCCATGGTCGATCCGACGGTGGAGCCCACGAAGAACGGCAGCCAGGAATCCAAACCGCCCGAGGCTTCGCCGGACGCGATGGTCGAGCCGAAGGACGCGAAGCCCGCCAAGCCCGATCCCAAGGTGGCCAAGAAGGACGCCAAGGTTCCGGACAAGCCGGGCGTCCAAGACGTCCGCGAGCGACTTCGCGCCGAGCAAAAACGCCAGGAACTCATGGCGAAACTCAAAGGCGAAGCTTCGACCGGCGGCGGCGGGCGTCCGTTGCTGGCCGGCAACAAGATCTCCGAAGGGTATTCCGTCACGGGCGACGTCGCGAAGGACCAGGATATCTACGTGGGCAAGATCGAAGCGCGCCTGCGCCAATTCTGGACGGTGCCGGCCTGGATGGACACGGGCAAGCTGACGGCCAAGGTTCTCGTCAAAGTCGCGCCCGACGGGCGCGTGATCTCGAAAGAGTTTCTCAAGTCGAGCGGTAACGCCGAGTTCGACGGCTACGTCGTCTCGACGATCGAGCGTGCGAGCCCGCTGCCGCCGCCGCCCGACACGCTCAAGCACATCGCGCTCGAAAATGGCTTCGAATGGGGGTTCCCGAAATGAAAACATCGCGCTTTGGATGGGCCGCGCTCGCGGCCCAAGCTCTTTCGGCATCCCTGGCTTGGGCGCAGATGGCGCCGGTGACTCAGCCAGGCGCGGCGGCGCCGCAACCGGTTGCGTCTCAGCCCCCTCAGCCGGGCGCGACCGCGTCTCAGCCCCCTCAGCCGGGCGCGACCGCGTCTCAGCCCCCTCAGCCGGGCGCAACCGCGTCTCAGCCCCCTCAGCCGGGCGCAACCGCGTCTCAGCCGACCGCGTCGACCTCCGAAAGCGGTCGCATTTATATCGCGGTCGGAAGTCCGAACGTGAAGAAGGTGCTGCTCGCCATCGAGACGACGCGCGGGACCCAAGGTCTCATGGGTGATTTCTACGCGACGCTCACGAACGACATGGACTACACGGATCTCTTCGAGGTCCTGCCTCCGGGGCGTCTGCCGCCCGCCAAGGCCCTCGGTACCATCGACGTGAACGTCTACCGCGGACTCGGCGTCGAGTTCGTCCTCCAAAGTAGCGTCGAGCGCAAGGCCAACGGCCAGGTCGAAGCGCAGGTGCGACTCTTCGACGTGTCGCGCGGCACGCAGATCCTGGGTCGTGCCTATCCCCTCGTGTCCGCGAGCGGCCAGCCCGCACGTGAACTCGCGCATTACGCCGGCAACGACATCATCCAAACGCTCACGGGTGAACCCGGAATTTTCCGCACCCGTTTGCTCATGAGCTGCGGCAACCGCACCAAAGAAATCTACATCATGGATTTCGACGGCATGAACGTGCGCCAACTCACGCAGGATCGCAACTTCGCGCTTTCGCCTTCGTGGGCGCCCGACGGCAAGCGCCTTCTCTTCACGTCGTACAAGCCGGCCGTCAAGGGCGGCGCGCTCAACCCGAACCTCTACCTCTACGACATGTCCAATCAGCAGCGTCGCCTGTTGAGCGCGGCGCGCGGTTTGAACACGGGTGGGGCCTTCCATCCGCGCGACGACAAGGTCGCGTACACCTTCTCGCAAAACGGTCGCCCCGAGATCTACGTGCTCGACCTGAGCTCGAACACCCGCCGCGCGATCACCAAGACGCAGTTCTTCAGCGTCGAGCCGGCCTGGTCGCCGGACGGCACGCGCCTCGCGTATTCGAGCAGCGCCACGGGTCGCCCGCACATTTACGTCGCAAGTTCCGAGGGAACGAACGCCGTGCGCCTGACCTTCGCGGGCGTCTACAACAGCTCGCCCCAATGGGCCCCGCGCGGCGATCGCATCGTGTTCTCGGGCCAAGAGAACAAGGCGAACAACTTCAACGTCTTTTCGATCGACCCGAACGGTTCCAACTTGCAGCGCCTGACCGACGGCCGCCACTCGAGCGAGAACCCGGTCTGGAGCCCGGACGGCCGCCACATCGCTTTCTCCAGCAACCAAGACGGCCAGTACCGCATCTACGTCATGAGCGCCCGCGGCACCAAGATCCGCGTCCTCTCTCCCCGCAACCTAGGCCCTTGCAAACAGCCCTCCTGGTCCCCGCGCCTCTAGTTTACTTAGAGAGTGGAAGCCCACGTTCCCCTCGCTCCCGAATCGCGTATCTCCGGAATGAGGGTGCTGAGGGGGCGAGGCAGGAGTGGGACGTCGTTCAATCGCCGAACCGGAATCCAAGAGAACTTCAGGTGTGATTCCTTAGATCGAGGATCGGCGGCGATATTTTCGGGAAGGGCTTTTACTTCGAAGAGATAGTTGACCTCGATGATTTTAACTTTTTGGTCGTCGAATGTTCGCTCATGAATCCATGTGTTTTCGAGGCAACCGAAGAACCCTCCGACTTTGATTTTCCAGCCGAGTTCTTCGTCCCATTCACGGGCAAGCGCAGTCGGAATGCTCTCTCCGGGCTCGACGCTGCCACCGGGCAGAAAGAAGTGCCCCTGGCCCGGTCGCATGTCTTGGACCAGAAGGATTTCATCTTCTTTGAAAAGGACCCCACGTGCGAGTTTGAGTTCCTTCAGGAGAAAATCCATCGTTTTCTATTGTAAGCCTTTTCGGGGACAAACAAGGCGTCGTGGATTCCCGATACGGAGTTTGACACGGCGGGGTGGCTGGGCGAGTTTTTCTTCATGATCGAGACCGACCTCAAGCGCCTGGAAGAACTCGCCAAACAGATGGAAGCCTCGGAGCTTCCCCTCGAAAAAGCGCTCGAGCTTTTCCAAGAAGGCGTGGAGCTCGTGAAGCGCTGCACGAAGTCTATCGAGACGGCCGAACTCAAGGTGAAGCAGATCCTGGAGAGCTCGGACGGTTCCTTCACCGAAAAGCCGCTCGGCTAAGCGAGGGCCGCTTGGAATTCGAAGCCTCGCTTCGTTCGGCCCGTGAATGGGTCGATGCCCGTTACCTCGAGCGCCGCGCCGCCTTCGGTTGGAGTGAGCGCCTCGCCAAGCAAATCGACCACGTTTTCTTGGGCGCGGGCAAGGCCTTCCGACCCGCGCTGCTCTTCTGGACCCGCGCCCAACTCGAGGGGGATTTTTCTCGGCCGCCCGCGCCCATCGTTGATGCCGCTTTGGCGCTGGAGTTCGTGCACACTTATTCTCTCGTCCACGACGATTTGCCGGCGATGGACAACGATGATTTTCGGCGCGGTAAACCCACGCTCCATCGACTCTACGGCGAGGCCGATGCCATTTTGGCCGGCGACGCCTTACTTACGGCCGCCTTCGAGATTATCGCGACTTCGGGCGGCTCGGCCGAATGGAAAGTCGCCGTTCTCGCTCGTCTCGCCCGCGCGGCGGGCGGCGCGGGCATGATCGAAGGGCAGCTGCTCGATATCCACGGGGACTCCGAGGACCTCGAACGTCTTCACCGCCGCAAGACCGGGGATCTCATTGCGTGCGCGGTCGAAGTGGGCGCGCTCTCTTCGTCGGTTGGCTCTGCCTCACCCACGAGTGACTTCGTTTCGCTGGGGTCGGACTTGGGTTTGTACTTCCAGATCGTCGATGACTTGTTGGATGATGCCGAAGGCACGGGCAAGACCGCCGGCAAGGACGCGCGTTCGGGTAAGAAGACCTTCGCGGCCGATCCGTTGGCGGCCCGTCGCCGCTTGGCCGAACTTGCGGGCGCGACGCAATCGACTTCTCTGCGTTTGGGTTTCCGTTCGGGCGCGATCGACTCCCTGCTTTTCTTTCTCTCCTCGCGTAAGAGTTGATCGGTGGCCAAGAACAAAGTTCGCGCCGACGAGCTCGTCCACGCCAAGGGCTTTTGCGAAAGCCGCACGCGCGCGCAGGCCCTCATCCTCGCGGGCCGCGTCCGTTTTCGAAAGTCTCCCGAAGATCGGTGGGAGACCGTGGCGAAGGCGGGTCAGTCCCTTCCCGACGACGTCGAGTTCGAAGTCGACGATCCCAATCGCCAAGACGTCGGTCGCGGTGCCCAAAAACTGCGCGGGGCTTTGGATCATTGGCGCGATCTGGACGTGAAGGGCGCTTGGGCGCTCGATATCGGCGCGAGCACCGGTGGTTTTACGCAGGTTCTGCTCGAGCGCGGGGCGGAGAGAGTACTTGCCCTCGACGTCGGTCGGCATCAGCTGCACGAACGTTTGCGCGCCGATCCGCGCGTGATTTCCGTCGAAGAACAGCACGTCCTCCGGATCGAGCCCCCCTTTTGGGAAGAGAGGGTCGGGCGTTCGCCTCCGTTTGGCGTCATCGTGACCGACGTTTCGTTTATTTCCGCCACGAAGCTCGTGGGCGTCGTGGCCGACTGGCTCGCCCCCGGCGCGCCGTGGATCCTGCTCGTCAAACCGCAGTTCGAACTGGAAGCCCGCAAGGTTCCCCACGGCATCGTGAGGACCGAAGAACATCGGCAAGAAGCCCTGGCCAAGGTCCGGGGCGCCGTCGAGGCCGACGGTCGTCTCGTTTGGGACGCCATCATCGAAAGCCCGATCCAGGGTGGCGACGGAAACGTCGAGTACCTTGCCAGAATCCGCCGCAAGGCGTGAAATGAAAGTCATGCGCATGAAAATTCCCTTCGCCGCTCTTTTGATCGCGATGCCCTTTCTGTCGGCGGCTTGCGCTTCCCGGCCGACGGCGTTGGGCGAAAGCGGGGCCCCCGTCGTCGAGACGGTAAAGCCCGTCGAAGACATCGAAGCGCCCGCGCAGGTCGAATCCTCCGAGCTTCCGGCCGAGGCGGCTCCCGAAGAGGCGCTCCCTCTCCTCGCGGTTTACATCGACGGCGCCGGCTTGGATGCCTTCGAGGCCCTCGGCGTGCTGCAGGAGTTCGAGAAATCCGGATTGAACCCGCGCTTCGTCGCGGGCGGCGGCTTCGGTTGCTGGATCGCCCTCTCTTGGGCCCTCGAGAACAAGGGCAGCCGCGCCGAATGGCAGGCCTTCAAATGGACGAATTGGAACTTCATTCCGAAGGCCGGCGTTCTCGGTCGCTTGCGCGCGATCGGTTCGCGATCCGAATTCGAGGCAGAGTTCAATCGCTTGATGACGTCCCACGCTCGGGCCGACTTCGCGATTCCCGTCGCATGCCCTCTCTTCGCCCGGGACGCGGCGCCGAAGCTGGCCGTTTCTTCGGCGCTCCCGGACGCCCGTAATTTTGCGCTCCAGATGGCCATTCCCGATCTCGGCTTTGCTCCCTCCCGGGATGTCTCGGAGCCTCTTTCCGCGGTCGTGGCGGGAATCCCGGCTCCCGCGGAACTCGACGAGTTTACGCGCGCGATGCTGGCATCGGGCGAACGCGTCTTTTGGTTGGTCCTCAAAACCCGCCCCGGACGACTGGGGCTGAATGGGTCGGAAGGCTGGTCAGACTACGCCAAATCGCGCGAAATCCAGCCTGCGACGTCGGGTCATACCCCTTCCGGCCACGGCTACCTCGTGGTGGACATCGCGAGCGCGGCCGAACCCCCTGACCTTTTGCGCTTTGAGCTGCGCCGTAACCGGCTGCTGTCGGGTCGGGCCAAAGCCGCGGCTTTGAAGCAACGGGAAGAGCTCAAGAAGTTCTTCCCCCCCAAGCACCCCTGAAAAGACTTCGGGCGCGATCGATCATTTTTTGGCTCTTGCCGGCTTCCCGGGCGGAGGGAACTCCGCCTAAACTTCTCGTATGGCGATTTCCAGGGTCCTTCAGTCGTCTTCTCTTTTCAAAAACTGGTCCGAGGCCGACTTGGCCAAGCTCGCGACGCTTTGCTCGACGCGGGTGCTGACCGGAGGCGAAGCGCTCTTCTACGAGAACGACGAAGCGCCGTCTTTCTACATCATCGAGACGGGTACCATCGCGATCCGCAAGAGCGCGGCCAGCGGCGACGAAGACGTCGCGAAGATGGGAACCGGCAACCACTTCGGCGAAATGGGACTCTTGGGCGAGGCGCAGCGTCGCTCCGCGACGGCCGAAGCGGTCGAGCCGACGACGGTCGTCGAGATTCCGATCCGTGCCTTCGAAGACTTGATCAACGAGCACCAAAACGCGGGCCTGCATTTCTACCGCAACTTGGCCGTGACCTTGGCGGGTCGTATCCGCCGGACGACCGAGGACCTGACGGGCATTCGGTCCTTGCGCTTGCGTCACACCTAGGCGAGGGTGGGCCGCATCGATGGCCCTCGTTTTACGCGCTCCGCAACAGCTCGATCGTGCCCTCGCGACGCTGAAGGCCGGTTTACCCGTCGCTTTGCCGACGGAGACCGTTTACGGCCTCGCGGCGAACGGGCTTGATCCTCGGGCCCTGGCCGCGATCTTCGCGCTGAAGGCGCGCCCGAATTTCGATCCCCTCATCCTGCACGTTCTCGATATCGAGCGCGCTTCGGCCGTCGCGGAGTTCCGCTTCGAGCTCGAGCGCTCCTTGGCCCGTGCCTTTTGGCCCGGTCCGCTGACCCTCTTGCTCGAGCGGCGTCCGCTCGTGCCGGATCTTTGCACCGCCGGGTTGCCGACGGTCGCGCTTCGCGTTCCTTCGCACCCCGTCTTCCGCGAAGTCTTGTCCCGCTTCGGGGGCCCCTTGGCCGCGCCGAGCGCGAACCGTTTCGGTCGAGTTTCGCCGACCTCCTCGGACGACGTCGTGAAGGAGCTCGGCCCCCACGGTCTCGAAGCCGTGGTCGAGGGGGGCCGCTGCGATCTGGGCGTGGAGAGCAGCATCGTGCGCGTCGAATCGGAGAGCAGCCTGAAGATCTTGCGTCCGGGGGCGCTCTCGTTGGACGAGCTTCGCGCGCACGTCGGCCCGGACATCCGCATCTCGATCGAAACCTCGAGCTCGGAGCCGGGGCGAGCGGCGGTCGCGCCGGGAACCCTCGAGAGTCATTACGCCCCTCGTTGCCCGCTCTTTTTCGTCGAGGGCGCCGCCCTGCCGCCTTCGGTTGCGACGGAAGGCGCGGTCCTCCTGAGTTTCGCGCCGGAACTTCCCGCTTGGGCGGCGGACCGCGTTTGGAAACGTCACGTCGTCTTAAGCCCTTCCCGCTCCGACCGCGAAGCCGCGGCCAAGCTTTTCCAGACGCTGCGCGCTTTCGACGGCGAAAGCCTTGTCGTGGCCGAGCGCCTTCCGGAATCGGGTTTGGGCCTGGCCGTGAACGATCGCTTGCGTCGCGCGGGCGCCGAAGGTCGCCGTCGCTTCGGCGCCTAGGCCCGCTCGCTTGCCTGCCGGGGCGAAGCCCGCTTGGATAGCGGCATGAAGCGACAACGGTTCTCCCACGGGCTTTCCATCATGCTCGAGTCCATCGTGAGCCTTTTCGGTCGGCCCGACGCGCGGGCCTGGTACTCGCGGGCCGTCGGTCGGAGCTTTTCGCTCGGGATCGTTTCGCTCGTCGTCCTGAACGCGATCGTCTACGGCGCCATCGCGTGGAACCTCGAGGGCTGGCGAAGCTGGGCCGTCGCGATCCTTTGGCTGATCGCTTCTTTTTTTCTGAGCGGTCGTTTGGCGGGGCTCTTCATGAGCTTGGCGGCCGGCGCCTGGGTCGACGAGCTCGGCCTGATGAGCGTCATCACGGGCGACAAGATCGTTCGTCTGGAGCGCGCCCGCTTCGGGGACCTTGGGCGCGAGTGGGGGAGCGCGCTGCTGAGCGGCTTGGTCTCGCTGGCGGTCGCGCCGCTTTTCTTTTTTCCGTTGCTCATCCCGCTCGCGGTCCTGCCGCTCGCGTGGGCGTTAGGCCGCGAGTCCGTCGCGCTCGGACTACGGATCAATCGGCAGAATCTTTCGGGACCGCGCGGTGGCCTCGAAACCCGCTCGGCGCTCTTCTACGCGGGGCTCGGCTTCGTGCCTGCGCTGTTGTCGCTCTTTCCCGTTCTGGCTTGGATCGCGCTTCCGTTCCTTCAGCTCGCGGGCGCGCGGGTCGTGCTAAACGAGGCTCCAATCGCGAAGCAGGCCATGTCGGAGTCCCCAATCCGTCACGAGGACTTCCGATAGCCCGGCCCGCTCAAGCAAGTGCTCGAGGATGAGGAGTCCGCTCACCACGATGTCGGCCCTTCCTTCCGCCATGTGCGGAACTTGGAAGCGATCCTTCGCGTCGAGACGCCGCAAGCGCTCCCCGAGCTCGCGGACTTCTTCCAGGCTCACGACGAGCCCCGCGGGCGAGTGATCCCGGGCCGTCGGCACGAGCTTGGAAGCTAACACGAGGGTGCCGCCCACGGCCACGGCCGTCGGCGCCCGATCCGAAGCTCCCGAGAAGAGGCGGTCCCAGTCGGCGGCCGGAAAGAAGTTCGCGATCTCGCGGTGGGCCTTCGCCCAAGCCGTGTCGTCGACGACCGCGGAGCCGAACCCGAAGGCGTTGTGGCAGCGCACGGCGCCGGCTTGGAAGGAGTGCGCCCGGAAGCTCGGCTCGATCCGCCCGACCTCGGTCGAAGCTCCGCCCATGTCGAAGAAGAGGCTGCGCCGGTGGGAGAAAACTCGCTCCGAGGCGGCCGCGGCTCCCTCGATGGCGATCCTCGCTTCCTCGAGTCCGCTCAGCACGCGCACGGGCACGCCGAGAATTTCTTCCGCGAGCGCGGTCACGGCTTCGGGGTTCGTGGCGTCCCGCACCGCGGAGGTCGCGACGATTTTGACCTCGGGCGCGCCGTGCTCGTCGCGGAAGCCTCGCAGGGCTGTGTTGATTTCGTCGAGGGCGTGTCTCGTTTTCGCGACAGCTTCGGGCAAAAGTCGGCGCTGGGCCGATCCGGAGCCGAGTCGGGTGATCCAGGACCCCGATCCCAGGACGACCGGCGCGTCGCGTTCGACCCGGGCCACGGTGAATTTGACGGAGTTACTTCCGATATCGACGACGGCGCGCATCGGGCGTAGTTTAGTCGGATGGTTGGAATTCTCCTAGCGGCCGGTCGCGGCACTCGCATGAAGAGCGAGACGCCGAAAGTTCTCTTCGACGTCAATGACGAGCCCCTTTGCATGGCGCCCTTCCGCGCCCTCGCTTCGTGTTGCGACAAGATCGTCGTGGTCGTGGGTTACCGCGGCGCCGACGTCAAGCTCGCGCTCAGCGAGGCGGCGAAGCGCGAGATGGGTGCGGCCCGCTTCGAGAGCCAGGTTCTCTTCGTGACCCAAGATCCTCCCCGCGGAACCGGCGACGCCGTTCGCCGCGCGATCGAGGGAGCGGGGCACGCCGTCTCGAAGTCCGAAGAGATCATCGTCCTGAACGGCGACCTTCCGCTCATCCGCGGAACGACGATCGAGCGCTTCGCCAAGACCTGTCGCGCCGAACGCGCGAGTTCCGCTTGTCTCTCTTTCCGCACGTCGAATCCCAAGGGCCTCGGTCGCATCCTGCGCGACGAGACGGGGGTCTTCACGGGCATCCGCGAGGAAGCCGACGCGAGCGCGGACGAAAAGCGCATCCGCGAAGTGAACGGCGGCGTTTACTATTTTAGCGCCGAGCTCCTGACCCGCGAAATCTCCTCGCTCCAGAGCGGCAACGCCCAAGGCGAGTTCTACTTGACCGACCTTCTCGGCGCGAAGCCGGGCCGTCGCTCCGAAGCCATGCTCGTCCGCGCCCCGAACGATCTCATGGGCGTCAACACGACTTGGGAGCTCGCCCAGGCGCGCCGTATCGCGCAGAGCCGTCTGCAACGCGCCCTCTGCGAGGAGAAGGGCGTGGACTTCCGGGATCCCGCTTCCGCGTTCGTGTCGGCGCGCGCGCAGTTTCACGGTAGCTGCACGATCGGGCCCGGCGTCTCCATCCTCGGCGACAGCGTCATCGAGGCCGGCGTCGTCATCGAGGGGCAAGTGCTCCTCGAGAAAGCCATCGTCAGGCAGAACGCCAAAATCCTCTGGGGCTGCGTCATCCGCGAGTCGACCGTGGGCGTGAGGTCCTCGGTGGGGCCGCTCGCGCACCTGCGCCCGGGCACCGAGCTCGAGGAAGGCGTCCGCATCGGCAACTTCGTCGAAACCAAGAAAACCCGTTTCGGCAAGAACGCCAAGGCCGCGCATCTCACCTACCTCGGCGATGCCGAGATCGGCGAAGAAGCCAACATCGGTTGCGGCACGATCACGTGCAACTACGACGGTTTCCAGAAGCACCGAACGAAAGTCGGCGCGCGCGCCTTCGTCGGCAGCGACACCCAGCTCATCGCGCCCGTCGTGATCGGCGACGATGCCTACATCGCGTCCGGCACCGCCGTCACGCAAGACATCCCGTCCGGCGCCCTCGCGTTGGCGCGGGCCAATCTCGTTATCAAGCCGGAGTACGCCAAGCGTCTCCTGGACAAGAAGAAGAAACCCTCGGGTTCTGGAAAGTAAGGACGAAGCGTATGTGCGGAATCGTTGGTTACGTCGGTCGTGAAAAGGTCAAGGACCTCCTGGTGGACGGTCTGTCGCGTTTGGAATACCGCGGTTACGACTCGGCCGGCTTCGCGCTTTACCCCAAGGATGACACGGCGAACTTCGTGGTCCGCCGCTGCGTCGGCGTCGTCGCTGAGCTGCGCAAGGCGACCCAGGACGTCGGCCAGACCGAAACCCAGGGCATCGCCCATACCCGTTGGGCGACCCACGGCGTCCCGAACGAGGTGAACGCGCACCCGCATCTCACCGGCCTGACCGTACTCGTGCACAACGGCATCATCGAGAACCACGCCCATCTGCGTTCGGCTTTCCAGGAGCAGGGCGTCGCCTTCCATTCGCAGACGGACACCGAAGTCTTCGCTCGTCTCATCGAGTCCAACCGCGAATGGCACGTGCAGAAAGAAAAGGAAGCCTCCGGCAAGGACTTTCTGGATCTTCCCACGGAGCGCAAGCGCGACATCGTTCTGGAAGCTTTGCGCCAGTCCATGCGCCAGGTCGACGGACACTACGCGATCCTCTTCATGGTGAAAGGCTTGCCGGGCTACCTCTTCGGCGTGCAAAGCGGCGCGCCGATGGTCGTGGGTCGCACGCCCCACGGCTCCCTGATCGCGAGCGACCTGCACGCGCTCATCCGGCACACGCGCGAAGTGAGCTTCGTCCCCCACGGCGCCATCGTCGAGGCTTCGGCGGAAGGCTACCGCTACATCGATCCCGCGAGCGGCAAGGCGAGCACGCCCAAGTTCGAAACGATCAACTGGTCCGCTCAGGAAGTCGAAAAGGAAGGCTACGAGCATTTCATGCTCAAGGAGATCCACCAGCAGCCGCTCGTGGTCGCCGACACTCTTTCCGGCCGCTTGCCCCAGGAAGCGGGCGACCCCTTCATCTGGGACCATCCGAAGGCCCACGAAGTCCTTTGGAAGAACTGCAAGAAGGTCTACCTCGTCGCCTGCGGCACGGCTTACTACGCCGCCATGGTCGGAAAGTACTTCCTCGAACGCTGGGCGCGCATTCCCGTCGAGGTCGATCTCGCCAGCGAGTTCCGTTACCGCTCCCCGATCCTCGAGCCGGGCACCGTGCTCGGGGTCATCAGCCAGTCCGGCGAGACGGCCGACACCTTGGCGGCCCTGCGTCTCGCCAACGAGATGGGCGTGACGACCTTCTCGGTCTGCAACGTGCCGGGCTCGACGATCATGCGCGAGTCCAGCTTTCAGTACCCGACGAAGGCCGGTCCCGAGATCGGCGTCGCTTCGACGAAAGCCTTCACGGCCCAGCTCGTCGTGCTCGCCGCGCTCGCCCAGGACATCGCGCGCTTGCGCGGTTTCAAGGCGGATCCGGCGCCCTTCGCGCGTTTGCCCCACGACATGGAGCAGATCCTGGCCCGTGCGCAATCCTACATGGACCTCGGCGCGCGCTTGGCCGACAAGAAAACGATTCTCTTCGTGGGGCGCGGCGCGATGTATCCCCTCGCGCTCGAGGGTGCGCTCAAGCTGAAGGAGATCAGCTACCGCCACGCCGAGGGCTACGCCGCGGGCGAGCTCAAGCACGGCCCCATCGCTCTCGTCGACGAACGCCTCGCGACGATCGTCCTCGGGCCGAGCGACGACCTGCTCCCCAAGACGCTTTCCAACCTCGAAGAGATCCGCAGTCGGAAGGGCTACATCATCGGGATCGGCGAAGAGTCGAACAAGAACTTCAAGGCACTTTGCGACGAGTACATCGGCATGCCGGCGACGGATTGGGCGCTCGCGCCCTTGCTCTACGTCCTACCGCTCCAGTTGATTTCGTACGGCCTCGCGAAGCACCTGGAATGCGACATCGACAAGCCCCGCAACCTCGCCAAGTCTGTCACCGTGGAGTGACGCGGCGGGCGCTCGTTTTGTGAGGCGCCTTTAGGCGGCGGGAAGGTTGGCGACGGGCACGAAGGCGCGAACCTTGAAGAGATCCGCGAAGGCCGTCACGAGTTGCTCGGCGTCTTCGGTCACCTGGATGAATTCGATGCCGATGCCAAAGAGCCCGTTCTCGCGGTAGACCCAGCGCACGAGCCCTTCGCCTTGCAACGAGGTCGAAGGCAGCATCGCGAGCTGGATATCGAACTTCACGACTTGACCGACCTCGGGAATCTTCTGGCTCCGTTCCAGGAAGAGCGAGAAGCCGCCCCGTCCGACCGCGTGAACTTCGGCTTGCAGGTCGAAGTGGCGCTTCGTCGATCGCGGCGCGTTCCCGAGCAGGGCATTCCGCTCGGCGGGGCTCGGATCCGAAAGCCGGCGCGTTTTGGCGGCCACGGGTACGAGCCGCGCGGCGATCGCCAGGAATTCCTCCACGACGAAGGGCTTCTTGAGGGTTCCCCAGACGCCCAGGTGATGCAGGTCGCGCAGGCTCAGTCCCGGCTGTTCGCCGAGCACGAGGATCTCGGGCTTGATGGGGTAGCGCATCCGGAGCTTCTCCACGAAGTCTGGCAGGTCGAGTTCGGGCAACTGGGAGTCGATCAGGAGCAGGCTCCACGTCCGCTCGGCCAGCTTGTCGGCGAGATCATGGGCCTCGCTCACGATCTCGACCACGAAGTCGTGGTCCGCGAGGCTGCGGCGAAGGGCTTCGAGGCCTTCCGGAGAGGGACTCCAAGCCAAGACGGGAACCTGATTTCGTTTCATCATCGACCCTCTCAGGATAGTCCGGAGACGAGTCCCCCGTCCGTGAAGATTTCGTGTGCCCGCCGTGTCGGCGGGGTGAAACTTCGCGCCGCCGCCCGACTTTTGCGGAAGGCCTCCGTCGGCCGTTGCGAGGCGGGGAAGGCGGGATTAAACCTCGGGGCCATGGCAAATCAGACTCCTTCCGACACCCACTCCAACGTCCCGACCCGCGTCGAAACCGACACGATGGGCGAAATGAAGGTCCAGAGCGACAAGTACTGGGGCGCGCAAACGCAGCGCTCGCTCATCAACTTCCCCGTCGGCGAGGACCGCATGTCCCGCCCGATCATCCGCGCCCTCGGCATCCTCAAGAAGGGCGCTGCGCAGGCGAACTTCGAGCTCGGCAAGCTCCCCAAGGATAAGTTCGACGCCATCTGCAAGGCCGCCGACGAAGTCATCGAGGGCAAGCTCGACTCGCACTTCCCCCTCGTCGTCTGGCAAACGGGCTCGGGCACGCAAACGAACATGAACGCGAACGAGGTCATTTCGAACCGCGCCATCGAGATGATGGGCGGTACGATGGGTTCCAAGAAGCCCGTTCATCCGAACGACGACGTGAACAAGAGCCAAAGCTCGAACGACGTCTTCCCCACGGCCATGCACATCGCCGCGGTCGAAGTCGTCGAGCGTCAGCTCCTTCCCGGCCTGCACAAGCTCCAAAAGGCCCTCAAGGAGAAGGAAGAGAAGTTCGCCAAGGTCATCAAGGTCGGTCGCACCCACCTCATGGACGCGACGCCCCTCACGGTCGGCCAAGAAATCTCCGGTTGGCGCACGCAAGTCGAGTACGGCATCGAGCGCGTCGAGCAGTCCCTCGGCAAGCTTCGTTACCTCGCCCAAGGCGGCACGGCCGTCGGCACGGGTCTCAACACGCACCCCAAGTTCGCCGAGCTCGTGGCCAAAAAGATCACCGAGCTTTCGGGCTGCCAATTCGTGACGGCGCCCAACAAGTTCGAAGCCCTCGCTTCGCACGACGCGATCGTCTTCGCCCACGGCGCGCTCAAGACCCTCGCGTGCTCCTTCATGAAGATTGCCAACGACGTGCGCTGGCTCGGCTCGGGCCCCCGCTGCGGCCTGAACGAGTTCAAACTCCCCGAAAACGAACCCGGCTCCTCGATCATGCCGGGCAAGGTGAATCCCACGCAGAGCGAGTCGATGACGATGGTCTGCTGCCAGGTGCTCGGCAACGACGTCGCCATCAACATGGGCGGCGCTTCGGGTAACTTCGAGCTCAACGTCTTCAAGCCCCTCATGATCCACAACTTCTTGCATTCAGCGCGTCTGCTCGCGGACTCGGCTTCGACTTTCGTCGACCACTGCCTCGACGGACTCGAGATCGACGAGAAGGCCATCGCCAAGCACCTCGAGAATACGCTCATGCTCGTGACGGCGCTCAACACGCACATCGGCTACGACAAGGCGGCCGCGATCGCGAAGAAGGCCCACAAAGAGGGCAAAACCCTTCGCGAGACGGCGCTCGAGCTCGGCCACCTCACGAACGAGCAGTTCGACCAGTGGGTCCGCCCCGAAGACATGATCTATCCTCGCGAGTAGCTAACTACTCGGAACATTCGTAGAGGCAGCCTGAATCTGGCGGTCCTTAGGAGTTTGCGATGGCCCGTACGCCTTCCGTCATGATCGAACTCGGCACGAAGTTGCCGTCTTTCCGTTTGCCCGACGTTGACGGACGCCCGGTGGCGTCCGACGACGTCGCCAAGTCGAAGGGCCTCCTCGTTATGTTCATCTGCAACCACTGCCCCTTCGTGAAGCATTTGCACCCCGTGCTCGGGGAGCGAGCGAACGCTTGGGTGAAGGCGGGCCTCGGCGTCGTCGCGATCAGTTCGAACGATGCCGTCGCCTATCCCGAGGATTCCCCCGAAAAGATGAAGCAGGAAAGCCGCGAGCGTGGTTTTGGGTTTCCGTATCTTTTCGACGAAACCCAGTCCGTCGCGAAGGCTTTTCGAGCGGCTTGCACCCCCGATTTCTTCCTCTTCGATGGTTCGCAGAGGCTCGTCTACCGGGGCCAGTTCGACGCGAGTCGGCCGGGTAATGGGAAAGCGGTGAACGGCGAGGATCTGGAACGCGCGGTCCAGGCGCTTTTGGCCAATAAGCCGATTGATTCCAACCAGATGCCAAGTATCGGTTGCAACATTAAGTGGAGAGCCTAGGCTTCGTTTGGGTATTCCGGGGATCGCCGCGCGCCTTCGAAAAAGTCTAACGGCAGGCGTTCCGGCGGCGTTCGCTGACATAAGTGCCTGAATTTTGACACAGTCTTTGACGAGGCGAGTTAAGGTGTGGTAAATCTCCCCCTGGCTTTAGGCAAGGGAGTGCTTCGCATGACGGCTCAACAAGGCCCCGCAAAAATGAGAACGCTAATCACGTCTCAGGCCCGTACGCTTGTCTTCGAAGGCAAGCCGAAAGAAGCCGAGCAAAGCCTCAACAATCTTCTTAAGCAATCCCTCAGCACGGCCGAGCGTCTCGAAGTCCTGGCGCTTCTCATCCGCTTAGCGGCCGAAAGCCGCAACGTCGAGCGCTTCCCGGAACTCATCGCCGAAGTCAAAAAGCTCGAAGTGACGACGGATGCCGATAAGGAAGCCCTGGCCGACTGTATCTACAGCACGGCGACGGGATGGTTCTACCTCGGTAACCACGACAAGGCTCGTTCCGGATTTGAACAGGCCCGCGAGATCTTCTCGAACCTCGCCAACGAGACCAAGGTCCTGAAGGCCGAGTTCTCGCTGGCCGAGATCATGCGTCAGGAAGGCCGATACTTCGAGATCCTCGAGAATCTCTCGATCATGAAAGAGCGTGCCGAACGTTTGGCCGACAACTTCTTGCTCGGGGACGTCCTGATCCTGGAAGGGAACATTTACCGCAAGACGGGCGACTACGTTCGCGCGATCGACGCCTACGAAAAGGCGCGCGAGTTCCTCAGCGAAAACAAAAACTCCGAAAAGTACCACTACACTCTGTGGGCCCTCGGCACTTGCTACGCGGCCCTCGAAGACAAGACGAAAGCCAAGATCTACCTCGAGCTCGCGAGCAACAACTTCAAGGGCGCCGCCTTCGTCCGTATCAATATCCTCTCCCTTCTGACGCTCGCCGAGCTTTACACGGTGCTCGGGCAATACAGCGACGCCGAGCAATCCTACAAGCGGGTCGAAGAACTCGTCGGCTCGGAAGAGAACTCTTATTTCGGCCGTCGTTTGCTCCGCGGCCAAGCGTTGCTGGCGATCAAGCGGGGCGAGTTCGACGTTTCCAACCGCCTCATCGATCAGCTCGTCCTTAACGCGATCAAGGAAAAGAACTCCAAAGAGATCATGCGCCTTCGCCTGTTGAAGGCGGAAGTGCTTTTGCGCGGCGGCGAGTCGCTGCAGCACGAAGAAGCGCGTGCCATGCTCCAGGAAGCCTTGGCTTTCTACCGCGAACAGAACGTTCGCCGTCACCAGGCCGTTTGCCTTGAGCTTCTCGCGCGTCTCGACTCCGCGTCGGGTTACCCGCAGGATTCGCTTAAGAAGGTCGAAGAAATGCTGGGGCTCGCGCAAGAAGGCGGATTCGAGCGTCTCGTCATCCGCGCTCACCTGGCTAAGCTTGTGCTCATGCGCAAGCTCGGAAATCAGATCAAGACCGAGGAGCTCGACCGTCTCATGCCGATGATCGAAAAGCTCTCGGCTTCGGCGGAACGCGTCGCCCTGTTGCGCTTCAAGCTCGAGAAGTACGAGGAGTGGACGAGCGAACTCAATCGCCTCGATCCCCATTCGCAACGCTTCGTGAACGAATTCTTCGAGGATTTCCATTTCATCCCGAACCAGACGGTGGACCTCGAGATCGATCGCAATTCGCACTACGTGCGCGAGAAGCACCTGGGCGAGATTCCGTTCCATAATAAGTTCACGCTGATGAAGATCCTGTTGTTGCTGGCGGAAACGCCGGGGCGCGAGTTCTCCAAAGAGCAGCTCGCCAAGGAAATCTGGGAGCAGGAATACAATCCGCTCCGGCACGACAACAACATCTACATCAACATCAACCGCTTGCGGAAGCTCATCGAGCCGAACCCTCGCGAAAGCCGTTACGTCATGAACGGCTCGCGTGGTTACTATCTGAACCCGGCGATGAAGGTGAACATTTCTTCCAAAATCGCGGATGTCGCGCCTCGCGCGATGCCGAAGTCTAAAACGGAAGGGCCTCGCGCCTAGCGCGCGAGCTAAGGGGTTTCATGGGGGGTTCCATGATGAATCAGGGTTGCTTGTCGGCGCTCGTTTTGAGCTTGGGAATGGCCGTTTCGGGTTTGGCGGAGGCGGGCCCCAAGTCCGCGTCGTCGTTATTCCCGGTTCCGGCTTGCGAAGTTCGTCACGATCGCGAAACTCTCGCGACGCAAGTCCGGGGCGAGTACCGTCCGACGGGTGACGGGTCGATCCCCTGGCTGAGCCTGGTCGGGACGTGGGTAGATGAAAAGCGCGGCATCATCGTGCAGTTCCAAACGGAACCTTTCAGCAATAACAAGTTCGGGATCGCCCGCATCACGTTGAAGAATCTTTGCACGCTCCAGGTGATCGCCAAAGGAGCACGCCTGGTGACCGAGGAAGATCTGGATGCCGAAGTCTTTGAAGCCTCCTTGCGAGTCTATGGCTATCTGCGTCATAGTCAGATTTCGATCCTCCTCGATATGAACCCGGAAGGAATTGCGACGCCTTACACGCGGGTTCGCTTCAAGCGGATGGACCTGACGAAGCCCAAAATCGTCGACGAGTTCTGGCTTCAGCGCCCGTAAGAACAAAGCAAGGGCCGACGCGAAGTCGGCCCTTGACGCCCCGAGTATCTGTCGATAATACCCACAACTCTTATGGCACGTGGTGACAATCGCAGAACCCTCAAGAAAACTCGCCGCAAGGCTCAGCGTAAGAAGAAAGCGCGCATTCAAAAGCGCAAGGCGGCTGGTAAAGCCGCTAAGAAGTAAGCCAGCGCCGGCATTTAAGGGATAGAGACGGAAAATGGATAAGCCGAATTTCAATCAAATGGACGATTCCGGAGCCAAAGAAGGCCGTGAAGGCGGTCGCGAAGGCCGCGGCGGCGGTCGTGGTTTCGGTCGCCGCAAGGTCGACCCCTTCCTCCTCGATAAAACCCTCGTTCTTGACTACAAGAACATCAAAGCGCTCGGCCGTTTCGTTTCCGAAACCGGCAAGATCGTTCCGCGCCACATCACCGGCGCGACGGCTAAGCACCAGCGTCAGATCGCCCGCTTCGTGAAGCGTTGCCGTAACCTCGGCCTCTTCGCTCCGAAGATGGAAGGCTAAAAAGCTGGCTGTTCAAGGCTCCTCGCGGGGCCTAAACTGAGGGAATGGCGACATCCCCTCAGGAGCCCAAGACTCTGGATTTGAACCGAATTCGTGAGTCGGTCAGAACCCGTTTCGAGCAATCGAAGCGGGTTTTGTCGTTTGAAGAGTACCTGGGCCTCCTGGCCTCGGACCCTTTCCGTTATCTGCGAGGGGGGCCGCACTACCTCCTCGACGCCATCCAGCACTTTGGGATCGACGAGGTCCCCGTCCGCGGCGTTACGCGCAAGCGCTACCGTATCTTCGAGAAAAGCTTCGCCGAGAACCACCAGCCCGTGGTCTCGCACGAAAACGTCCAGCACGAGCTCGTGCGCTTGCTCACGAGCTTCGTACGGAGCGGTCGGGCCGACAAGCTGATCGTTCTCCACGGCCCCAACGGCTCGGCTAAGTCGACTTTCGTGCGTTCCCTGCTCGCGGGACTCGAGGATTACTCGAAGGCCAACGAAGGCGCGCTCTTCTCGTTCTCGTGGGTCTTTCCCCAAGATAGTTTCGAGAAGGCCACGCTCGGCCTCGGGGCGCGGAAGGCCACCATCGGCGGCGAGACGGACTCCTTCGCCGCCCTCGATCACGAGAAAGTCGCCGCGGTCGTCCGCAGCGAGCTGCGTGAGAATCCGCTCGCGCTCATCCCCCACGAAGATCGCATGATGCTTTTCGACGAGTGGCTGCACGCGATTCCCGCGGGAGCCGAGCGCGATCGATTGGCGGCCCTGCGGCCCACGGTTTCCAAGCTCGAGCTTAGCCACAAGAACGCCATCATTTTCGAAGCGCTCCTGAACGACTGCAAGGGTGACCTCAAACGCGTTTTCCGCCACGTCCGCGTCGAGCGCTTCTATCTGAGCCGTCGTTTCCGCACGGGCCTCGTCACGGTCGAACCCCAGTTCGGCGTCGACGCTCAGCTTCGCCAGGTCACGCTGGACCGGTCGATGTCGCTCCTGCCGCCGGCGCTCCAGTCCCTGAATCTCTTCCAGCTCGAAGGCGACCTCGTCGACGGTAACCGCGGGGTCGTCGAGTTCAACGACTTGCTCAAGCGTCCGCTCGAATCCTTCAAGTATCTGCTCGGTACTTCGGAGACGGGCACGGTGACGCTCGGCCACGTCATGGCATATCTCGACACCGTCTTCATCGCGACGACGAACGACCGCCAGCTCGAGGCCTTCCGGGAGCATCCCGAGTTCAACAGCTTCAAGGCTCGCATCGAGCTCATCAAGGTGCCTTATCTCCTGCGTTACTCGGAGGAGGCCAAGGTCTACGGGGAGACGGCGCGCCGGGCGGCCGGTCCCAAGGAGCTCATGCCGCACACGACTTCGCTGCTCGCGCTTTGGGCGGTGATGACCCGCCTCAAACGGCCGAACGCCAAGAACAAGAGTTCGATGCTCGCCGGTGTCCTTGAGAACCTCGGGCCTTTGGCGAAGGCCAAGCTTTACGACTCGGCCGATATACCGGAGAACCTCAACGACGAAGAGCGCCGCGAGCTCAAGTCCGCGCTCGAAGACCTGATCCTCGAGCAGCAGAACCAGCCCTTCTACGAAGGTTACCTGGGCGCCTCGGCGCGCGAGCTCAAGGTCGTCCTGCAGATGGCCGCGCAGAACGATCAGTTCCCGACCCTCGGGCCGGGCGCGGTCTTCGCCGAGCTCGACAAACTCATCCGCCGCCCGCTCGATTTCGAGTACCTGCGCATCGAGCCCAATCAGGGCTACCACGACTACGAAGGAATGCTGAAACTCGTGCGCCAGGAATGGCTGAACCTCGTGGATCGCGAGATGGAAGCCTGCCTCGAGCTCGACCGCAAGGACCAGATCAACGAGTCGCTCGAGAGGTACGTCCGCAACGTCATGGCGAACGTGCGCAAGGAAAAGGTCAAGAACCGTATCACGGGCCAGTTCGAGGAAGTCGACGAGAGCCTGATGACCGAGTTCGAGAATTTCATTTCCGTCACGGACAACCGCGAAGACTACCGTCGCAACCTCATCTCGCGCCTCGGCGCGTGGAGCATCGAAAACCCCGGTCGCGCGGCCGGCGGCCAAGCGCTTCCTTACGACAAGATCTTCACCGATATCGTGAAGCGGCTGCGCGCCAAATTCCACGAACAGCACGTCGCGAAGATCCGCACGATGGGGGCCCTCTTCGTCGAGACGGCCGGCTTCGACGTCGAGGCGCTCAAGAAGCGCCCCTCGACCAACGAAGCCGAGGGCCTCGCGATCCGCGTCTTCGAGGGCATGCAGGCGAAGTTCGGATACGGCCCGGCGGGCGCGAAGGAAGCGCTGACCGAGCTCATCCGTTCGCGTTACCACTGAGCGCGATGCGTACCGGCGCCGATCGATCGGCCCGCCTCGGCGGGCTTTACGTCGTCCATCAGAACGTGCCGGGCAAGCGCACGCGCGATCTTTCGTTCCCGGAGCCGATCCTCTTCTTTCCATTGCGCGGAGAGATCGAAGTGACCACCGCGACGGGCGTCCACAAGCTGGGACCGGGACGCATGCTTTTTCTGCCCGGCGGCGTCGTTCACTCCCTGCGTTCGTCCGAGGCCGAAGGCGAGCGGCTCATCGCGCTGATGGATCCCAAACTCTGGCGTCCGTACGCGAAGCTCGCGCGCGAAGCGACTTACCTCGCCTTGAGTCCTCTCTTGCGGGAGCTCCTTTTTCACCTGCTCTTGGAACCCGAGGCTGCGCTTCGCACCACGCTCGTGAGGGCTTTCGCCGGCACGCTCGCCGAGTCGCTCGCGCGGGCGCATTCGGGCGGCGATATCGAGGCCGTGGGCGCGCGGGCCGCCGACGGCCGTTTGAGAAAGGCCATTGCCTTTCTCGCCGAGCGCTTCGCCGACGAAGCCCCGCTCGAAGGCGCGGCCAAGCGGGCGGGGCTCTCGCCACGCTCTTTCCATCGCTTGTCGGTTACGGAACTAGGTCTGGCCCCGAAAGAGCTGCTCATCCGTTTTCGCGTCGCCAAGGCGCGCGAAATGCTCGCCACGGGAGCCTCGGTGACGGACGTGGCTTTCGCGGTCGGCTACCGCTCGCTCAGCGCCTTCATTGCCGCCTTCCGCTCCCGCACCGGGCATCTGCCGTCGGCCCGGTCTTAACTAAGGCACGAAATACGGCCGCGTCGCGGATTGGCCGAAAACCGAAAATCTCCGGCGGCCGGCCGAAAGCGCGGACCGCGCGAAATCGCTACATTGGGCCCCACGAAACGTCCCTCACAAAAAGGAGTTCCCCCCATGTCTAAGCCCCTCACGCCCCTCGCCACCGTCGAAGCCTACTTCGCAAGCCTCGCCACGGGCGACTTCGCTCGCCTTGGCTCGCTCTTGGCCGACGATATCGTTTGGCATCAGCCCGGGCAGGGCGCCCTCTCGAAAAGCTACCGCGGAAAGGACGAGGTTTTCGCGCTCTTCGGCAAGTTCATGGAGATCAGCGGCGGCACCTTCAAGATCCACGCCGTCGATTCGGTGATGGCTAACCGCGATGTCGTCGCCGCGACGCTCGCTTTCTCGGCTTCGAATGCGCGCGGCCAGATCTCGATGAAGGGCGTCGACGTCATGCGCGTCGAGAACGGCCTCATCAAGGAAGTCCATCTCTTCTCGTCGGACCAAGCGGCGGAAGACGCCTTCTGGGTCTAAGGATCTAGAAGTCCCCGCGCAAACCGAAGACGAGTTTGTGGATCCAAGCGAAGTTGAAGACTTCGTCGTTGTTCGCGCCGCCTTCGATCGTTCGGTAACCGCCGAAGACGCTGAAGGCGTGGGCCGCGCCGAAGTAAGCCAAACGTCGCTCGAGAAAGAGCGCACCATCGAAGGCGCGGCCTTGGGGCGCCATGAGCCCATCCAAGTCGAAGCGGAAAGTCCAGTCCTCGGCGAATTCGTTGGCCGCCTGGAAGTTGAGCAGGGGCACGAAGCCGAGATTTTTCTTGCTCGCCTCGAGGGGGCCTTGGCGAAGCCGGATCTCGGCATCGCGGATCTTGGCGGTGAAGCCGAACGCGAAACGCCAATCGCCCACGGGATCGAGGTGATACGCGTAGGTCAGCCGATAGGAATTGAAACGGTAGAAGGCTTGGGTGTCCGCGCCGGTGGCGAAGCTCGATCCCGCGAAGTCAACGGGCTCGGCCAAGCGGCCGTCGACTTCGACGCCGAACGGAGCGTAGAGCGCACGCAGCTCGTGGCGTTCCGCGATCTTGTAACCGAGGTAAACGCGGTAATCCGCGGCCGGTCCTTTCGCGAGATCGGCGATCGAGAAGCGCGTCCCGCCCGCCCCCGGGATACGCGCTTCGTTTCGGCTTTGCCAGGCGAGCGATCCTTCCACGGCGAGTAACATGTCCGCCGAAGCGCGCCCGGACCAGGCGATCGCTAAGGCCATCGGAAGCCAGAGGCTCAGGGTCGTGCGCCGGATTCTCATGGCGCTCACCCTATCCTTAAGCGAGCATCGAAGCGATCGCGGACGCGAGCCGGCGGGCCAACGTTTCTTTCGTCGCTTCGCCCAGGTCCTTCGTCTCGCCGGACTTGGAAAGAAACCACAGGCGATTGCGTTCGCCGCCAGGACCTGCGCCCGCGCGCGCGGGATTGGCCACGATGGCGTCGGCGCCCTTACGGGCGAGCTTCGCCTGGGCTTTGGCGACGACTTCGGCGTCGTCCCCCGCCTCGAGGGCGAACGCGACGACCTTCTGCCCCGGGCGCCGCTCGGCCACGGCCCGGGCGACGAAGTCGATCGACGCCTTCGCGGCGAGCTCGATTTTTCCGTTCGCGGCCAAAGCCTCGCGGCTGATCTTGGCGTCGGTGCCTTGCACTTCGAAGTCCAGCACCGCGGCGGCGGACACGAAGACGTCGCAATCCCGAAAAGCTTGGGCGACGGCCGCGTCGTAATCCGCCAGGGTGACGTACGGGGTCACCGGAAAGTCGGCGAAGCCGCGGGCGATCTCTTCCCCGACGGGGCCCAAAATCACGCTCACGAGCGCGCCGGCTTCGCGCAGGGCGCGCGCGAGCTCGAGCCCCATGCGGCCGGACGAGCGGTTCTGGACGTAGCGAACGGCGTCGAGCGAGGTCCGCATCGGGCCGGCCGACAGCAGGATCCGGCGGCCCCGCAAGGAACTCTCCGCGTTCGCGCCGGGATTCGGGTGATTTTGTTGGGGGGCACGGGAAAGCGAAGCGAACGACGCGAAAATCTCGGAGTGGGGAGCGATGTGGCCGTAGCCGCTCTCGCCGCAGGCGACCTTGCCCCAACTCGGGCCGACGAATTGATACCCGTAAGTCCGCAATCGCTCGGCGTTTGCGCGTACCGCCGGATGCTCCCACATGGACGGATTCATGGCCGGCACGACGAAGACGGGCCCTCGGAAGGCGAGGATCTGCAAGCTCATGAAGTCGTCCCCCCGGCCGGCGGCCAGTTTGGCGAGGGTTTCGGCCGTCGCGCCGTAGACGACGAAGGCCTCGGCCCAGCGGGCCGTCGAGATATGGTCCGTGCCTTCGTGCGAGGGGTGGAAGATGTCGGGATGGTGAACGCGTCGGCCGGCGAAAGTCTCCAGGACTCGCGCCGATACGAATTCGAGCGCCGAGCGAGTAGGGACGACTTCGACTTCGTGACCGGCCGCGACCAGCTCCTTCACGAAATCCGCGCTCCGGTAAGCGGCGATGCTCCCGGCGATGCCGACGCAAATCTTCATGGGAATCTTTTAGCAGGGACGCCGTGTCCATCCCAAGGTCTTTCTCCGTGCGACTGGTCGCTTGCGCGGGCCTCGCCTAAACTCGCGCCATGTCGATGCAAGTAAAGTTCTTGGGCGCCGCCGGGACCGTCACGGGAAGCCGTACCCTGCTGACCCACGGTCGAAGTCGTGTCCTCGTGGACTGTGGACTTTTTCAGGGCACGAAAGAACTGCGTGCCTTGAACTGGGATCGCTTTCCCGTGGATCCCGCTTCCATCGATACGGTCGTGTTGACCCACGCCCATCTGGACCATTCGGGCTACTTGCCCAAGCTCGTCCGGGAGGGTTTTCGGGGAAATGTTTTCGCGACGGCCGGCACCCGGGACCTTTGTGAAGTCCTCCTGCGGGATTCGGCCCGCTTGCAGGCTGAAGACGCGGAGTACGCGAATCGTACCGGGCATTCTCGCCATAAACCGGCTTTACCGCTCTACGACGAGGGAGATGTCGAGGCTTGTCTCCGGCTCTTTCGCGTCGTTCCCCGGCAGGAATGGAAAGCCTTGGTGCCGGGGCTCGCGGTTCGTTTCGGTCGGGCCGGGCACATCACGGGCGCCAGTTTCCTCGAGTTTCAGGTCGAGGCGTCGCCTTCCCGGTACCGTGTCTTGGGGTTCAGCGGAGACGTTGGGCATTCCCGTTCTCGGGTTTTAAGGCCGCCGGAGGCGATGGAGGGGCCCGATACCCTCGTACTCGAGTCGACCTACGGCGACCGTCTTCATGCTCGCGACGATGTCGCCCAAAGCGTCGTTCCGATCATTCGGCGAGTTCTCGAGCGCGGAGGCACTCTCATGATTCCCAGCTTCGCCGTGGGGCGAACGCAGGAAATTCTTTTCCTTTTGGCGGAGCTCGAACGCCAAGGTCGGATTCCCGAGGTGCCCGTTATCCTTGATAGTCCCATGGCGCAGTCGGCGACGAAGATTTTCTTTCGGCATCCCGAAGACCACATTTTCGACCAAGCTTTCGGCCCCACGCGCGAAGAACTCTTTCCTCGTTTCTTCGAGGAATCGGCTTCGCGCGACGACTCCATGCTTGCGACGATGCGGGATGATCCCAAGATTATCGTGGCGGGAGCCGGAATGGTTACGGGAGGAAGGATTCTGCACCATCTCAAGCGTCGTCTGCCGGACCCTCGCCACGGGGTCCTCTTCGTGGGCTACCAGGCCGAGGGAAGCAAGGGTCGCTATCTTCTCGACCAGGGACGGGCGAACGGATCGATTCGTATCCATCACGCCGAGATTCCGATCGAGGCCGAGATCTTTCAGGTTTCGGGTCTTTCCGCGCACGGGGACTACGAAGACCTCATGGAATGGGTGAGCCGATTTCATCAACTCCCCAAGAAGGTGTATCTCAATCACGGTAGCCCAACGGCAATGGAGGCTTTCGCCGAGAAGCTTCGATCTCGCTTCCACGTCGAAGTACAAATCGCTCGGAACGGAGAAAGTTTTAGCTGGGCCTAGGGCTTGATCGGCCATCTTGACAGGACGCTCTGGGTCATAATGAAAAGGACCCATGTTCAGGGTGGGAGTCCTTGCGTTCACGGCATTGTTGGCATCGTTCTCGTTCGCTCGTGCGATAAAGAGCGATTATCGGGAAGTTCGCGGTATTAAGTACCCCGAATTTGGCGAAAACGGCCGTCGCCCCGTTTACTCTCGAACGTTAAGTCCTCGTGACAGTTCCGAGCCCTTGCCGGGTTACAGCGAGCTCGTTGAGTATGTTTTGCCTTCGCCCAACCAGTTGGACGCAGGAAGCTGCCTCTACATGTCGCTCACCGGGATCGCCGAGTGGTGGCTGGCGCGTCGTTCGCCGCAGGTTTCGCGGGCTTCCGAAGGTCCCCTCGATCTGAGCGAACGCTTCCTCATGAACCTGGCCGACCGAGCTTCTTCCAACAACAACGTCATCAAGAATTGGAAGACCGACTCGATTTTGGCCTTTAACAAAGGGGGCCGCGCGGCCCTGAACCGCGACTACCCCTTTACGATGGGTTGGTACAAGTCGGGCGAGAACGGCTACGAAAAGGCCGTCGCGAACAGCGCGGGCGCGGAGTACGGCCCTTCCTTCAATTGGATCGATGACTTGGATAGCTACCGAGGTATCGGGGTTCTTCTACCGCGTTTCCGCCGGGACGTGCTTTTTGCCGATCCCGAGTCCAACCAGTGGAACGTCGGCGTCATGCCGGCGAACATTGTGGAGACGGTCAAGGAAGCCCTTCGCCGGAACCAGGCCCCCGTCCACGTGCTCTACAACCATTACGGCTACTGGCACGCGAACATCGTTTTGGGCTACGACGATGAGCTCAAACGAGAAGGTTGCCCCTTCGTGACCCGCTTCCGTGAGCAGCAGGCGAACGAAGCCAAAAAGCTTCGCCAAGAAGCCCAGCGCACCAACGATCCCAAACAACGCGAGACCCTTTTGGCCCGCGCGACGAAATTCGAAGGAACCGTGCGAAAGTTCGATGCTTCGTGGCGAGCCCGCGGCGGCTGCCGGGGCCAAGGCGCGTTTTACGTTCGGGACTCGATTTACGACGACCCTAATGCCCCGGCTTATGACTACGACCGCCTTAAGAAGGGCGAGGAAGAGCCTTATTCCAAGCGCATCGTCATGCTGGAGTACGAGTGGCTCCAGCACATGGCGAACCACGCTATCCAGATCCTAATCCAATAGAGTAGAGTCCTAAAAGCTGAGCTTTGCTCGGTAAAAGTTTTCCTTATGTTTGCATAAGGGAGGCTTACCTTTGAGGATGAACTGTGAATAACTTTTTAAGAATTATGGCTCTCGACGAGCTTAAGACGCGTAGCGTTGTGTTTGTAAATGCTCGTCAAGAGGCAGGAATTAACGAAATCTACGATCCCGACGCCGGATCTTTCATGTTTCAAGTTTTTATCCACAACCAGTTTCCCTACACCGAAGAAGGGGCTTGGCTCTTCCCGACCTTTGCCGAAGCCCGAAGCTTCGCGGCCCAAACTTTTCAGGGAGAATGGGAAATGCTCCTTTGGGATAAGGACATCAAACGTCCTTGTTCGGAGGGAGGCGGCGGTTGCGGGAGCGGCGGAAGCTGCGGTACCGGCGGTGGTTGCGGTAGTAGCGGTGGAGGCTGCGGCTCGAGCGGTGGTGGTTGCGGCAGCGAAGGCGGAGGCTGCGGCTCGGCCTAGTCCAGAATCCCGGAAGTCGGAAAACCGGATTTTCCTCGTTCGCGAACTTCATTCAAAAATCGCTCCACGTGCCTGGCATCTTTTTCGCTCGGCATGCGCTTTCGCTCTTTCTCCCAAGAAGTCCTCTCGGCATGGCCCTTGCGTTTCGGAACGCGGGGACCGGCAGAAAGGATTTCGAAATGTTCTTCTTCCAAAAATCTTCGACTCGCCGTTTGGCGCAGATCCTCCTGGGGATCGTGACCATTCCGGTCGGAACGCGTGCGTGGGCGCTTCCCGATCCGCGCCGCACGCTCATGGCGGATGCCCTCAAGGAGGTTTACGAAGCGCAGCCGTCGATCCGCGAATCCAAAATCCTCGGCGATCACGAACGGCAGACGACTCTCTACGTGGGGCCCGCGGCCCGCAAAGAACGGGCCGGAAGCTTTCAGTGGATCGACTACGCCGGCACTTGCGGGCAGCTCAAGAATCTCTTCGAGCTGAGCTACTTCATGCCCAAGGGCGATTCTTCGGGTTGGCCGAAAGCCGCGCGTCGGGGTTCGGTGTCGCCTTTCTTCGATTACCACTACGGCAACGCGGTCGCGCAATCCGAAACCCTGCGCCAGCTCGCCGGCCGGGTCATCGAAGGCCAGAAGCTTAAGGAAAAGCACGCGGATCTCTTCGGACCCTACGAGGAGTCAAAGACGCTGTACGACGCCCACGTCGCCGAGATCGAAGTCTTGAACGCACGCCTGTCGTCCCTCGACTCGGACGTCGACAACGCCATTCGCGGCCGCGAGCGCGCCGGCACACCCGAAGAAATTCAGGCGGCCCAGGAAGCCATCGCCGAAGCGAAGGCGCGTCGTACCGAAGGCCGCCGAGTCGTGTTGGCTCGCCTCGCGACCGTCGAGGGCGAATTCAGCGAGGTCAAGCGTCGTTACGCCGCCGCGCGCGGACGCGTCTATCCCTACCTTCGCAGCATCGAGGAGATCAACAAGGACATCGAAGGCATCAAGAGCATCTACCGCTCGATCCAAACGGTCAGCGGCGAAGCCTGGACGAAATCGGTCGAGACCCTGGCGGCTTTCCGCCGCTCGCCGGTCGGACTGGCTTCGATGTCCTACGTGCTCTACACGGACGAAGTCGCCTCGCTGCGCTCGGCGCTGGGCGATTCCAAGTTCCGGGTGAACTTCAAGTCCCTCTTCTCGTCGGGTTCCTACGACGTGAACGACATCCAAGTCGTCCCTCTCCCGCTGCATAACGTGCAGCTCGAGATGGGCGTCATGCGGACCGTCACGCAGTCGGCCGACGCGAGCGGGTTGAATCCCGAAGACAACGCGGCCGTTCAGACGCGGCATCCGGGCGTGACCTTCGCGCGTATCACCGGAGTTGCTTCGGAGATCGAGTTCCCCGTTTTCAAGGATCGTTCGGGCGAGCAGGTGAAACCGTACCTGACGAAGGTCCGCGGCGACGAAGCCGGGGTCGTGAATGCCTTCGTGAGCTTGGGCGCCTATTGCATGGAGGACGACACGGCCCAACCGGTCACCGTGGAAGCTCCCACGGGCAACGGCGATGGCTCGGTCCCGGTTATGAAGGAAGTCTTTCGTCCGCGAAAGGCCAAGGCTTCGGTGCAGGAGATCGCGCTCAAGTACAACTACTTCGTGAAGGCGGAGCCGATGTCGGTGAGCTGCTCGATGGACGTGTCGCGCTCGCGAACCCTCATGCAGCAAAGCGGCTCCAAGGGCTTCCTCTTCTGGCGCAAATCCTGGTCGAGCCAGCAGATCACCGAAGTTCGCGGCAACGGCGTGGACTGCAAAACCCAAGGACGTCCCGGCCTCGGGCTGCCCGAGGAAGAGAAGGTCCGCATCGCCGAGCTTGAGCAGAAACTGAGCCAGGAAGTCATGGCCGAGTACGTGGCCCAGTACGCGAGCAGCTGGACGGTGCACGCCGTCACGCCGGCCCAAGTCCCGGGCAAGTCTTGGGACGCGGTCGGTCCTTCGATGCAGCTCCTTTGCGGCGGAAACCTTTACTGCCAGATCGGAAACATCGTTTGGAAGTCGGCGGAGGAGCTCTTCGGTTCCCGCTCGGCGACGACGAACGGGCACCAGTCCCTCACGGGCCACATCCGGCGCAGCTACTCCGAAGATAGCTACCGCATCGATCAGGGCGCGACGGCTTACAAACTCAGCGTCGATTTCCCTTCTCGTTAAGTCCTAACGGCGGGACGGCTTCGGTCGTCCCGCCTTCTTCAAAAGAGGTTACCACCATGAAACGCTCCCTTCTCACGCCGTTCCTCGTGCTCATCGGCTTCGGTCTCATGCTCGTCAGCGCGACGTGGGGCTGGTTCGCGGAAACGCCCTCGTCTCCCGAAGTCCGGGTTTCGGAGCGCGTGCAATCCCCCCCGCCCGTTCCCGCGTTGGAGGCCCCCGAGCCCTTCACCGAAGCGGAAATGCGCGAGGATATCGCTCGTAACCCTTCCAAGGAACTTCGACGGCGTTACGCCGAGTACGAAGCTCGTCGCGAGTCCTTTCGCCGCGAGTTCGTTTCTCTGCGCCGTATCGAAGCGCAGTCCGCGAGCTTGGCGCAACGAGGCGCCCAGGATCCAGAGCTTCGCCAGAGCCTGCGTGAGTGGGAAGTCGCCCGCGAGCGGCTGCTAGAAAGCCACGCGGCTTTCCAGGTGACCGCCAAGGCCCTCGTCGAAGACCTGCGCGCGCGCTTGCCTCAGCTTCCCCTCCCTTCTTCCCCGTCCGGAAAGGATATCTAGAATGAAAACCTTCAAATCGACCCTTTTGCTTCTCGGCGCTCTGGGCGTAAGCGCCTGCGAGGCTTCGCCCGTCGGATCGAGAAACGATCCTCCTCCCTCCGGTCCGGGGCCGACCCCGCGTCCTAAGCCTCGGCCACCGGAACCGGTGCCGGCTTTGGCCGAGATCGATGGCGGCGACGTGACCTTTCGCGCGATCGGCTTCACGCCCATCGAGACGTCGCCCGCGATCCGTCGGCCGGAAGGCGCGTTTCAAGATCGCCTTTGCCCGCAGCTTCGCAACGTTCATCGCACGCAGTTCCCCGCTTCGACGCTCACGCAGGTCGAGGCGCCTACGGTGCAAGGCACCAAGATTTTCGACCGCTCGGGGTTCGAGTCGACGGTCCGTACGAGTGCCTGGGAGCTTTCGGACTTCGTGATCGAGACCGTCGTCAAGGCGCCGCCCGAAGCGGACCCCGAGCACGAAGACGAAGAAAACGAAGACGGGATGGGCGTCGGGATCGAGCCGCCGGAAACGATCCCCGAGCAGCGTCTGCGCCCCCTTCCGGTCACGCACCGGATCCGCTGCGTTTACCCGTCGGCTTGGCACATCGAAGGCCTCGAGATCGAAGCCGTTCCTTACGGCGACATCGCGAGCCTCCGCAAATGCCGGCAGAACTCGGTTTTTTCGCCCGAAAGCTGCGCGGACGAAACGATCTCGCTCCACGGAATCTTCGGACGCCTGAAGGAAGACTTCATCGGGATGGAACCTTCCCGGGATCTTCGCCTGAACTGGGGTCTGCGCGCGGCCACCACGGAGCGGATGCCGCTCGCGGAACTCCGCCGCGCGGCGGGACTTCCGCCCGACGCTTACGTGACCTACGCGAGCGTGGCCCGAGTCGTCCCGTCCGGGGCGACCGACCGCGTGGCGGCGATCGCCTTCTACAACGTTCCGGTAGGCGGGAGCTCCGATTTGCTCTCGCGCCGCTGGCTGCTCACGGAGCACTCTGGATTCGGCGCTTCGTTCGGTGGGGTCTCCCTGCCTTTCCTCGAGCGGGCGATGGCGGAGTCGCTTCCCGACGACGCCTTAGAACGCGCGATCGCCTTTGACCGGGCCTTCGCGGCTCGCAGCGTCTCGACGATGCGGACCTGGAGCGCGGCCAAGCGCAAACTCGAAGTCCCTTCGCACGGGCTTCCGGGAGCACATCTCTCGGGCGGCATCGCGTACGAAGCCTTGCGGATCGGATACGAGAAGACGGCCTCCCTTCGCATCGACATCATCTGGCGACCCCACGCCGAAGCGCGGCCCGTCCTGGCCACCTTCGCCGTCGAAGCCTCGGGGCCTCGCTTGATCGCGAGCCGGGAACTCCGCGGCTCTCTGCTTCTGTTCGGACTACCTCAAGATCTCTTTCAACGATAAGACTTTGAAAAGGAACTCATCATGAAAACGAAACATGCTTTCTTCTCCATGGCGGCCTTGGCGCTGAGCCTTTTGGCGAGCCTTCCCGTCGTCGCGGCGCCCGTGGGTCGCGCCTACTTCTGGGATCGTTGCGCCCAGCTTCAGACGGCGACGGCCATCGAGAACCAGGTCGAAGGCGTCGTGGAGCTTTTTTACCTCGATCGCGCCAAGAAGGTCGACGTCGAGATCTCGCTCTCGCCGGTCGGTGACGGCGCCGCTTCGGGGCGAGTCATTCGCCGACAGGGCGTGCGCCCGAGCTCGGACGGCCGTTTCTCGGAGCGCGTCGCGCTGCCGAGAGAGGGCGCGCGGGTCTGGGAACTACGGGCGACCTGGAGCCAGGGGACCTCGGCGGGCGAACGCGGAAGCTTTTCGGCCCGCGTGCTGAGGGTGCGGGACGACGGCGAACGGTTCTTTTCGCTTCGGTCCGAGCCGCTCTGCCGTCGTCGCGCTTCCGTCGAGCTGGTGTCGAACTATCTGGCGAACCAGGAAGCGCACGAGCTTCGGGTTGGCTACGACTTTCCGATCACCCCGTTCCCGAATTCGGGCGGTTTCGATCTCGGCGCCGTGTCGATCATGACCCCGACTTTAGCGTCGGGGCCTTTCCTGGCGGCCAAGCCCAAGGGCGGTTGGGCCTTTTCGGGTTTCGAGTCGGCGTTGGGCTCCTCGGAAAACTTCCGTGGTCGCATCGAGCGACTGATTCCGCAGGGAAGCGGCGGTTACTTCGTGAAGGTCACGCGTTTCGAGCGATACAAAGCGCGCGAGATGAAGCTACTTCGCAAACGCGACTTCGCGGGTTGCCGCAACTGGGTCGACGGTGGCGACGGTTACGTGGATGTTCCGCGCGTGAGCTACGAGTTCGCTTTCGCGCCACCCGAGACGGCGAACGATTCGGAAGCGGCGAGACGTCTCATCGACGCGACCCTGCGTCCGGTCGAAGACTGCGCTTCGGAGTTTCCCCGCGTGAAATCGGCGGATCCGAATTTCTCGGTTCGCGGTGGGCTCGGTGAAGCGCCGATCTTCTTTTACCCGCTCTAGGGAATTTCTCGGCTTACAAAAGAAGAAGCCCCCGGAAGATCGCTCTTCCGGGGGCTTCTTTGCGTTCGTGGTGAGAGAGAACTACTTGGAAGGATCCTTAAAATCCATCCAGAGACGCGAAGTCTGCACGCCCGTGTTGTGTTGGTACTTGCCCGATTTGTAGTCGACGATGGCGCCTTCCACCGTGTGGTAGAAAATCTGGCAGATCTGGACGTCAGGGTAGACGCGGATGGGATGCACGCACTGGATCTCGAGCGTCCAGTAGCCCGCGAATCCCGTGTCGCCGAAACCCGCGGTGACGTGCACGTAGAGGCCGAGGCGACCGATGCTGGAACGGCCTTCGAGCATGGGAACGAGGTTGTAGGTCTTCGTGTATTCCTTGGTGCGGCCGAGATAAAGCGTGCCCGGCTGCAGCACGAGACCTTCGGGCGGAATCACCAGCTTCTCGGCCGGGTTGTCCTTCTTCATGTCGAGCGGCATCTCTTTGTAGACGAGCAGCTCGTTGTGCAGGCGCAAGTTGTACGAGTTCGGGTTGAGCAACTTCGGATCGAAGGGCTCGATGAAGATGTCTTTTTCGAGGCGGGATTGGATGGCCGGTCCGGTCAAAATCATGCTTTCGTCTTAGCAGGCCGGGACGCGATTCAGATAGGGCGGGCGAGCGCCGCGGGCCTAAATCTTTCGAAATTCGGCGGCGTACCACGTGTCGATATGACGCGTGAGGCCTTCTTTGCGGCCGAGTCGCGCCCGCTCCAACTCGCGGAATTCCTTGCGCTCAAGGCGGAAGCCCTGGCGGAGGGCTTGGGCTTCGAGAGTTTCGAAGGCCGAGCTTCCGAGAACTCCGCTCAGAATCCAGAGCCCCTGGGGGTTCAGCATCCGGGCGATATCGGGCAGTAGTTTGACGAGCACTTCGGCGTAGATATTCGACACGACGACGTCAAAGCGCTCTTCGCGCAGCAGGAGCTGGCGGGTGTCGCCTTCGCCGCCGAAGCGCCCTTCGAGCACGTTGGGCGCGAGCGAGTTCAGCCGCAGGGTCTTCTCGACTTCTTGGGCGCAAAGAGGGTCGAGGTCCGTCGCGACGATGCGGGCGCCCGGGAAAAAGCGGGCGACGCCGGCCGACAAAACGCCGCTCCCCGTGCCGAGATCGAGGAAGCTTCGCGGCCGCGCGCCGCTCGCGCGCAGGCGATCGAGGCTCGCGAGGCACATCTGCGTCGTGGGGTGGTCGCCCGTCCCGAAGGCCAGGCCCGGCTCGACGACGAAGGCTTCGACGCCCTCGGGCGGCGTGTCCCAAGGCGGGCCGATCCAAAGTTTGCGCTCGCCCGCGCCCCCGAAGGTCTGGCCACGAACGGACTTGCGGTACTCCTCGAGGTAGTCGACGTCCTGCACGGGAAGGATCGAAAGGATCTCGAACGCCGTCCCCGTTTCGAGGGTGAGGATCGCGTTGCGGCAGGCGTCTTCGTTGGCCAGCTCGTCGTTCTCGAAGTGCACGCGCAGGAGGAGCTCACCGTTGCCGCGGTAAGCGTCGGCCTCAAGCCATTCGGCGCATTTTTCCGCGGCTTCCGATCCGAACTCGAGGAACTCGAAGTCTTCGCGAACTTCGAAGAAGCCGGCGCCTTCGGCTCCGATCGGGCACTCTTGAATGCCGAGGATGCCGGACAGGCGCCAAAGCGCGTCCGAGAAATCTTCGACGTCACGGGCCGCGAGCTGGAGATTGAGTACGTGAACCACGGGCTCGTTCCTAGCGGCTCGGGCCTCCGGCGTATAGAAATTTCGGGGGGGCTAAGGTCGCCCGGAGGATCCGTCGAGTCGTTTGAGCGCGGCCTGAATCGCGAGCTTGTCTTCCTTCGCGTCGCAGAGCTGGAGTCCGCGACGGAGGATCTCGCGCGCCTGGCCGCGGTCACCCCGGGCGGCTTCGTTCAGCGCGGCTTCGACGACGAGCTCGCGCAGAGGGAAATTTGCGGGGATCCGCGGAGGCTCCGAGCGAAAGGCGAGGCGATGGAGAGCCTCGTTGAAGAAACCTTGCGCTGGCAGGAAGCGCCGACGTCGGCGCGAAGCCTGGCCACGTAGCGACCACGCCTCGGCGTCCGAAGCATCCGCGTCCGTGAGCGTCTTGGCTTGGGCTTCGGCGCTCTCGAGCTGGCCTTCGGCGAGCAGGGTGCGCGACCAAAGTCGTCGAAGCGACGTGGAACCCGGGGCGGCGGCCAGGGCCGCGGCGATCTGCGAAGCGGGGGGCAGGCGCCGGGCGCGACGGAGCTGGTTCAGGATTTCTTCGAGACGCGCCGTTAGCTCGGCGTCTTCGGGAAAATTCCGAAGGCCCTCGAGGGAAGCCGTGAGCGCCACGAGGAGATTCGCCGTCTTGAGGTGAAGGCGCGCGAGCTCGCGGTAGCTCGTGCGTTCCCAGTCGTTCGGGAGTTTACGCGTGGGGGGAAGACCCCGGGATCGCGTCAGGAAGCTACGGAAGCTTTCGAGAGCCGCGACGTCGCGATTGCGGAGAACGAGGGCGCGCGCTTCGAGGTAGGCCGCGGCGGCCCGGTGGGCGTCGTCGCTTTGGGAAGAGGCGAGACGGCGGGAGACGCTTTCCAGGCGGGCCGGATCTTCGATTTGCAACGCCAGCTCGCCTTCCTCCAGGAGCAGCTCGCGCGAGGAAGGAAAGCGGTTTCGGTAAAGCGACAAGGCTTCGAGGAGCGCGCGCGGGGTCTCGCGGGATCGGATTTCGCGGAAGCTTTGGATCCAGAGGCGCGCGTCCTCCCCGGCGGCCGGAACTTGTCGGAGGACGGCCCGGAGGGATTCGAGTTCGATTCCGGCGTTCCCGTTTTCGCGCGCGGCGCGGGCGCGAAGCCCGAGCGTCCGTAAAGCCGGGGTGGGCGCTTGGGCCGCGCGGCCCAGGGCTTCGAGCGCTTCGGCCTTGCGGCCGCTCAGAAGATAATACTCGCCCAACTCGGCCTGGACCGCGGCCTTGGCGTGTTCTTCGGGCCCGAGCCGAGCGACGAGTCGGCTCAAAATTCGCTCCGTTCCTTCGAGACACTCTCGCGCCATTTCGTCGAGTCCGCCGGCGTTTCTTTCGTCCTCGAGGCGCGCCCGCGAGGCGACGTGGGCCGTGAGGAGCCGAACGAGCTCGGGACCCGGGGCTTTCTCCGCTTGCTTCTCGTCCTCGGCGAGACGCGAGCAGCGGCTCGGGTTGCTCGGCGAGAGGGCCGGCGTCGGGGTCGGGACGACCGGGGTGGGAAGGACCAAGGAAGGGCGCGGCTTCTCGCCCGCGGGAGCGGCCGTCGGCGCGGCAAGGGGCTCGGGCGTGCGAGGTACGCTCAGGATGGCCGGGGGCGGAGACGAGGGTGGGGGAGACGTCGGGCCGGCCTCGTTCGCGCGGAGCGGGTTGCCAAGCGTCGTCAGCGCCGTCATAAGGAGAGCCCGCCATGGCCAACGCTCGCAAAGTCGAAAACCTGAAGCTTCGGGCCCGTATCCTTCGGGAAGTCCGAAGTTTCTTCGTGGAGCGGGACTTCGTCGAGGTCGAGACGCCTCTGCTCGTGCCGAACCCGGGGCTAGAGCCTTATCTGGTCCCTTTCGAGACGACGTGGGAACCGGGGATGGGCGGCGGTAAGGCACGAACTTATTATCTCCCGACCTCTCCCGAATACCATCTCAAAAAGGCCCTCGCGCTGGGTTTGCCCCGTGTCTTCGAGATCTCGCGAAGCTTTCGGAACGGGGAAAAAAGCCGCTCTCACGAGCCCGAGTTCTCGATGCTGGAGTGGTATCGGCACCCGGGCGGCTACGCGGAGATCGCCGATGATTTCGCGAGCTTGCTCGCGCGGCTCGGCGCCGAGTTCGCGCCCGCCGCCCCGTGGAAGCGCCGTCAGGATCTGAGCGTCTGCGAGGCTTTTCGCTCGCTCGCGGGCATTGATCTCGAGGCCGTGCTCAAGGGTGAGGGCGAGTCGCTCGCGTCGCGCGCGCGGGCCCAAGGCTTCGCGAGCGTACAAGCCGACGACGACTTCGAGACCGCGTTCCACAAGGTCATGTTGGATGCGATCGAGGCGAAGCTCGGCTTCGAAGGTCCTTTGTTCCTTTGGGACTATCCCTCGTCGATGTGCGCATTGGCGCGCCTGAAGCCGGAAAAGCCCTATCTTTGCGAGCGCTTCGAGGTTTATTTCCGGGGCGTCGAGCTCGCAAACTGCTTTGGCGAACTCACCGATCCCGTCGAACAACGCGTCCGCTGCGAGGCGGATCGAGGCACGCGGATGAAGCTCTACGGCAAAACGCCCCCGATCGACGAAGAGTTTCTCTCGGCGCTCGCGAAACTCGATCAACCCGCCGGAGGCATCGCGGTCGGGCTCGATCGGGTGGTGCAACTGCTGATCGGGGCGGAACGCATCCAAGACGTTATTGCGTTCCCGCACGCCGATTCGCTATAAGCGCCGCACGATGAGCCTCCCCTATATCGCTCCCTGGTTGATGGCCGAATACAAGCAACAGGTTTTGCTTTTCGCGAAGGGAGCGCCTTCGCTCGAGTGCGTCCGTTCGCACTACATCCCCGAGAAGAACGGGGTCTGCGACCTGACGGGGCAGAAAGAACAAGAGGACCTTTTCGTGCTCGCGAACCGCGCGGGCTCGACGCTGAAGGTCTCCGCGCAATCAATGCAAATCATTGCAAATATTGTGGAAATTCAGGGCGCCGATCAATGGTACCTTTCGCTCAAAGAGCAGCGCAAAGCCTTGCGCGACCGGGCCAAGGCGGAAGCCAAACAGATCGCCGAAAATCGCAAGAACGCGCCGAGCATCGTGGTTCGCCGTCGCCAGCCCAGCGTCGTCTTGAAGGACAATTCGACCCATTGAGGCGTTCCGACGCTTGGAGCGTTCGTTTTTTTGACTCTTTTCGCACGCGGGCTTTTCCCTTTTCATTTTCCATACGTTACGATGATCCTAGGACATTAAATTGGGGATTGCGGGGAGGCCGCCGTGACGTTGACCAAGATCGATATCGTTGAGCAAGTCGCTTCGAAGTGTGGATTTTCGAAGTTGGAAGCGGCCGAGCTCGTGGAAAGCGTTTTCGAAACCATCAAGGGAGCTCTCGAAGGCGGCGAGAACGTGAAGATCTCGGGCTTCGGTAACTTCGTTTTGCGCGACAAACGTTCGCGCATGGGCCGCAACCCGCAGACGGGCGATGCGATGGAAATCTCGTCGCGTCGCGTGATGTCCTTCAAGGTCAGCCAAGTTCTCAAGGAAGCCATCAATTCCGGTAAATTGCCGGAAGGCGGCATGGCCTCCTTCGATCGCGACGAAGACGACGTCGTCGACGAAGAATAGGAACTTGGCCTTTAGGACGAAGTCGTCCCGGCTCGGTTGAGTCCGTAGGTCTTTAACTTTTCGTAAAATCGGGAACGCGAGAGCTTCAGAATCTCGCGCGCGCCGTTCGAGTCGCGGTCTTCGAGGGCCGCGCCCAGCAAATGCTTTTCGAAGGCGGCGATGTTCTCGTCGAAGCCGAGCGACCAGTCAGGAGCGAATCCGCCTTCAGCCGTGGGCGCCGACGCGCGCCCACGGGGCGAATCGAGGCCGAGAGCTTGGCGGATCTCGGGACGGTCGAGGACGGGAAAGGGAATCGTGACGGCGAGGGACTTCACGACGGCGCGGAGCTCCCGCACGTTCCCCGGCCAGTCGTAGTCTTCGCTCAGCGTTCGCAGGCCTTCGGCCGAGAACTTCTTGCCCCGCCCCGAGTCCATCTCGCGGAGGAAGGCGTTGGCGAGCAGGGCGATGTCTTCGGTTCTCACGCGAAGGGGCGGAACCTGAATCGTGATGGGCGAGATCCGGTAATAAAGGTCTTCGCGGAAATGGCCACGCTGGACGAGCTCGCGAAGGTTCACGTTCGAGGCGCTCACGATACGAGCTCGGAGCGGGCGCTCTTGGCTCGATCCCACGCGCATAAAAACGCGGGTCTCCAACACCCGCAAGAGCTTGGCTTGCTGCGCGAGCGGGAGGGACTGGATCTCGTCGAGAAAGAGCGTGCCGGCGCCGACGCTCTCGAAGTAGCCCGCGCGGCTTTGCGTCGACCCGGTGTAGGCGCCTCTTTCGGCACCGAAGAACTCGGCTTCGAAAAGCTCCGTGGGGACGGCCGATACGTTCACGGCCACGAAGGGACCGCTCGCGTGCAGGGCGCGCGCGCAGAGCTCCTTGCCGCTGCCCGTTTCGCCTTCGACCAGAACGTCCATCGAGGACTCGAGCCTCAAGTCGAGGAGTTGGCGTTTGAGTGAACGCACGACGTTGGAGTCGCCGAGGATCTCCCGGTCGAGGTTTTCGTGCAGGGCGCGCAGCTCCTGGAGTTTTTCGACGAGGAGAGGGACTTCGTCGGCGAGATGATCCTTCAGGACGTAGCGGGCCGCGCCGTTCTGGACGCAGCGGCGCATGACCGCGACTTCGGAGAGGCCCGACTGGACGATGATTTCGGCGCGCGGAAAGCGGGCCTTGAGTTCGGGGATGCGCGCAACGTTCGAGTCGCCGCTCGGGTCGCGCGGTCCGCAGAGGTCGAGCAGGATGGCGTCGGCGTCGCGCAAGTTCGACTCGAGCAGGTCGGGAAGCTCCGGAAAGCTGCGGTGCAAGTGCGATCCGAGCAGGAGCTTGAGCGTGTCGCGCACGAGGGAATCGTCTTCGACGACCACGAATTTGAGCGGTTCGGCAGCCATCTCAATAGGATCCGTCGAGTCCCGGACGGAGTCGAGGGCCCGGGAGTCAGGATTCCGCCTCGGGCCTCCGGTTACTTCGCGGCAGGCATCCAGAGGGCTTCGAGGATGTTGCCGTCGGGATCGCGAAAGTAGAAGGATCGTGAGCCGTCGCGGTGACCTCGGACGGGGTCCACGCTCACGCCCTTGGCCGCGAGCGCTTCGTGTGCGGCGAGCAGGTCCTCGACCGTGTCGACGCGCAGGCCGACGTGGGGAGGGTGCTTGTTGGAGGACTTACGGATGAGCCCGAGGTCGTCGCCGCCGAGGCTGACGTTGGCCCAATCCGCATCGCCGTCCCATTCGACGCGGAAGCCCAGCGTGTCACGGTAGAAGCCGAGCGAGCGCTCGACGTCTTCGACCTGGATCCCAACGTGTCCCATTTTCTTGAAGAGAGCCATGCTTTGATTTTAGGGCGCGGGCCAGAAGGGGTCAAAAGACTCACGAAGAGAAGCCCATCGTTTTCGGTGACTTAGGGGCTCCGAAAGGATGAAGATTTAGAAATAACCTATTTCGCCAAGAAGGTTGCCAAATTCGAAGTCCCGTCCTAAGTCATGGGCTTCCGGGTGAGTCGCTAGCTCAGTTGGTTAGAGCATCTCCCTTTTAAGGAGAGGGTCCTCGGTTCGACCCCGAGGCGACTCACCATTTTTTTCCCCCACTCCCGGAAAGCTCGTTTTGGACTCGTGCCGACGCGCTGCCCTATTTGCAGGTCATCGAGCCGCGATCTCCCCCGACTCGAAGATCGGCCGCATCGGCCTTTACGTCTTTAGGCGGCGCGTTTGCGCGGGACCGCACTCAGTTCTTGCATCATCTTGACGGCGTCGAAGGGAGCGTAGGCCTTCGCTTCGGTGCCGAAGTAGGCGAAGACGGGCTTGCCTTGCTTGGCCCACGCGCGGAATCGTTGGGCCCATTCTTTGATCTCGGCCGGCGGGTATCCCTTCGCGTATCCTTTGCCTTCGCCGTGAAAGCGTAAGTAGACGAAGTCGGCGGTCGCTTCCTCGAAGCCGGGCGCCCGTGCGCTGGCGTGGGTCATGACCGCCGCGACGTTGTGCGCCTTCAGAAAGGCGAGGAAGTCGGCGTTGTTGAAGCTCGGGTGACGAAACTCGAAGGCGTGACGAACGGGGAAGTCTCCCGTGACTTTGGTCCACGCGCGCCCTTCCATCTTGGCATCATGTTTCTTGGCGGCTTTCGCGGCGTCTTTGGCCGTGTGGGGCAGAAGCTTGATGAACTTCTCGAAGCGATCGTCTTTGAGCGTGACGTTCGGCGGGAACTGCCACAGGATCGGGCCCAGTCGCGCGCCGAGACTCAGCGGTCCCGAAGCGAGAAAGTTGTGTAGCGGCGTTGCGCAGTCCTTCAGCCGACGGACGTGCGTGATGTACTGCGGCGCCTTGACGGCGAAAACGAAATCCTCGGGGACTTGGCTCGCCCAGTTCTGGAAGGATTCGGGCTTCTGCAGCGAGTAAAAGGTGCCGTTGACCTCGATCGAGTTGACCTGGCGGCTGGCGTATTCGAGTTCGCGTTTTTGCACGAGGCCCTTGGGATAGAAGTCCCCGCGCCAGGCTTCGAAAGTCCAACCCGAAAAACCCACGCGAATATCGGCTGCCATACCGACTTATCGGTCGGAAAGGCGCGTTCGTTGAGGGGCTAGGTGGGGATGCGGCAGCGGATGATCGAGGTGTCTTCGAAACCTTTGGTCTGCCCGGATTTGAAGACGAGGCCTTCGCAGTGCGCGGGCGGCGACTCGAGGACGGCCATGCACTTGGCCACGTCCGTGAGCATCGGCAGCGTCGAGATCGAGGGCGAGATGTAGGCACGCGGCAAAAGCGCCCAGCGCTCGGGGTAACTCAGGCGGTTCAACAGGGCGCCGTCTCGCTTGATGAAGTCGAAGACGAAGAGCTTGCCCTCGGGCTTCAGCCATTCGGCGTCGATGACGTTCCACCCGCTCGCGGGCGCGAAGAGGCGACGAAGCTCCGTGATCATGGGCTCGCTCAGGAGCTGGCGATGCGGAGCGCCCTGGCGATTGTAGACGATCGGCGCCTCGAGCGGGTCGGAGGGGATGTGGATCTGCGCGCGATGGCCGTGGATCTTGATCTGGCCGACCCAGCCGGCTTCCAAGGTGCGTGCGACCGAAGCGCGGTCGGCGCGGATCTCGGTCTTGGGATGCATCGGTCGCACGAAGATCGAACGGGGCATCTCAACTCGCCTCGTGAAGATCGTGGGGGCAAAGATACTCGTCCGTGGCCGGACCGTGGGGATCTCCCGCATGGGAGACGCAAGCTACAATCCTCGGACGCATGCCGCAACGCCCTTACTTGATGTAGTTCTTGATCTTAAGCTGCTTCATGAGCTCGCGCAGGTCTTCGGGAGTCTTGGCGTAGGCTTTGGCCTTTTCGATGGCGCCGGGTGCCGCGCGCATGAGCATGGGTTTAAAGAGATTTTCCAAAACGTCGGCGGGAAGCTTTTGCAGTGCGTTAACAACGGCATCGTAGTTGGCTTCGAGCACTTCGGCGTCGAACTTGATACTGGCGAAGTCCCGCACGATGAGCTCTTCCGTGGCTTTTTCGCCCCAGCGCTCGCGGAATTCGGCCGCGTCTTCTTCGGTCAGCCCCGAGCTCGAGTCTTGGACGATGTAGGTGACCATGGTCTCTTCGCCCAGGATCTTGAAGGATTTTTGCAGCCCGCCGACGAGGCGCTTGGCGTACTCGCCTTGGGCGTAGTCGATGATGAGGTCCTTGTGGATCGTCGCCTCGCCCTCGAAGTGCTTGGCTTGGTCTTGGGCTTCGCGGAAGGCGTCGATGGCCTGCGCGACCTTGGCCGGGGGCGTGACGGTGTCGTTGCCCTCGGTCGTGGGCGTCTTGGTCTTCTTCGTCTTGAACGGATCGACCTTGGCGACCTTTTCGGGCTTTTCCGCTTTCGTTTCTTTCTTTTTGACCGCTGCCGCTTTGGCCATTTTTCCCCCGTGGCCTCGCGAAAGGCCGACCCGTTCTTATCGGCATGGCGGGTGGGGGCTTAACGCGAACAAATGTATGGGGGGCGTCGGCGTTAAATCACGCGTTTGAGGCGCGCGAGGGCGCGGTCGAGGTCGTTCCTTTCGCTCAGCATGCCCTTCCAGAGATCGCCGACCCGTTCGAGACGGGCCGACGCGGTCTTGATCGTGAAGTTCCCAAGCCTCAGCTTGCCGTCGAGCTCCTTCCATTCGATGGGCATCGAGACCGTGGCCCCGGGCTTGGGTCGCACGCAATAGGGCGCGGCGAGCGTGGCGCCGCGGCGGTTCTGCAGGCAATCGAGGTAGATCTTGCCGCGGCGACGGGTGGGAACGCGCTCGAGGCTCGTCAGCTCAGGAAAACGTCGTTGGATGGGCGCGCAGACCGCGAGCGCGAACTCGCGCACGCGGTCGTAGTCGTATTCGGGCGCGACGGGCACCACGATGTGAAGGCCGCGCGAGCCCGAGGTTTTGCAGAAGGCCGTCACGCCGATCTTCTTGAGCAAGGCGTGAATGGCGCGCGCGACCTCGACGACGTCTTCGAAATCGTTGCCGTCCGGATCGAGGTCGATGATGACGAAGTCGGGGCGATCGAGTTGGCCGACTCGCGAGCTCCAGGGATTGAGCTCGATGCAACCGAGATTCACGAGGTAAAGCAGGCTCGCCTCGTCCTGGCAGAGCGCGTAGTTGATCGAGCGATTGGACGACTCGGAATAGATACGCTCCGTCTTGAGCCACTTGGGTAAATAGCCGGTGAGGTCCTTATGGAAGAAACTTTCGCCCTTGATGCCGTTGGGGTGGCGGTTCAGGGACTGGGGACGGTCTTTCAGGTGCGGCAGGATGTAGCGCGCGACCGAGCGGTAGTACTCGACGAGATCGCCTTTCGTGTAGCCTTCCTTCGGCCAGTAGATCTTATCGAGGTGCGTGAGGAGGGGCTTGGGCGCTTTTTCCTGGGCGGGCGCGGCCGCGCGGATCTTGAGCCACGCCGGGCTCGTGCCCGAGACGTAGGGAGCGTTCTTTTCTTTCGCGAGGATCCATTCGACGCCGCGTTTCGCCGCGGCTTTCGCGAAGGCGACGCCTTTGCCGGACGAGGGTTTGGCGACGACCAGGGGGCCGCCGCGACCGAGGTCGAGGTCGTCGAGTCGCGCTCGCCGCTCGAAGAGCGGGCGCTTGCGGAGACTGCGGCCGTCGAGGTGGAGAAGATCTTGGAGGACGAAGCGGGCCTGCGCGCCGCTGCCCACGATCTCGCCGTCGAAGAGGGCCCGGTGGGGAAGCTCGCGCAGGGCCGCGACGAGGTGGGGGTACTTGGCGTTGAAGGAGAGCCCTTGGCGCGAGGAAATTTGCGCCGCGCCCCGGGCGACCGAGGCGAGGGCGCGCACGCCGTTCGATTCCTCGAAGGTCCAGTTTGCGTCGTCGAAAGCCGCGGCGCCGGCGACGGGAAGCATGGGTTTGAGCTTGCGCGGCAAGGCTTCGGCCGTTTCGGCGCCGGGCTTGGGGGCGACGTAGGCCGGGACGAGCGCCTTGGGCTTGGCCTCGGGCAACGGCGGCGGCTCGGGGAGCTTGATCGGCTTGCGCTTCGCGCGGCCTTTGCCCGGAAGCCAAACGTCCCCGGCGAGTTCGGAAGCTTGGGCGATCTCGCCGATCGTGCGCCCGCTCAGGATCGAACGGTCCTGGAGTTTGACGTCGGTGTAGTTGGAGAAGGCGTCGCGCTTTTTGAGCAGCAGCCACGCTTTTTCGTCGGGACCCTTGCCTTTGTTCAGCCGCACGAGCGCGAACTCGCCCCGGAGTTTGTGGCCGTGCAGGAGGAGCGTGATGTGGCCGGCCTCGAGGCCCTTGGCGAGCGCCCGCTCGCTTTGCTCGCGCGTCGTGGAGCCCCGTTCGAGGAAAGTCCCGGCGTCCCAGATCATGACGGTGCCGGCGCCGTAGTTGCCATTGGGGATGATGCCTTCGAAGAGCCCGTACTCGAGCGGGTGGTCCTCGACGCGGACCGCGAGGCGTTGATCCATGACGTTAAGTGAAGGTCCTTTGGGAACGGCCCAGCTGCGGTAGACGCCGCCGATCTCGAGCCGGAAGTCGAAGTGAAGTCGAGAGGCCTCGTGCATCTGCACGACGAAGCGCAAGGGCCCCTGGCCGGCCTTTGGCTTGGCCCCCTTGGGTTCGGGCGTCTTCTTGAAAAGACGCTTGCGGCGATACTCGGAGAGTTTGTCCGTCACCCGTTTACGATAGCAGACGCGTGAACTTTCGGGCCGCGCTTAAGTTGGGAGGCCCAAAACCCGATCCGAAAGGCTTAGGAGGATCCCTCGTAATGTCGCAAACCTGGCAAGCTCAAGTGCACGTGAAGTGGAACAAGAAATGGCCGAAAGAATGGGCGGCGAAGAAGTCGTGGGACTGGTTGAAGGAGTGGCCCGAAGTGAAGTCCGCTTGGACGACCATGGGTGAGTGGGACCTTGTCCTCTGGGTATCGGGCGACAGTCCGGAAGCCCTCGAGAAGTTCGTCTGCGACAAAGTCTGGTCGAAGGACTGGATCGAAAAGACCGAGACCCATTGGGCGCGAAACGTCTGGAACAGCGCCGCTTAGGCCCCGAAATCAGAAGGCTTCCGAAGAACGCAAGGTTCTTCGGAAGCCTTTGACGTCACGTTGAGATCAGGGCTCGAAGCAGCCGACGCTCGGTTGAACGTCGTAGAAAACCGTTTCGGATTGCGGATCGAGGGCCCGAAGGGGCTCGAGCAGCAAAGAAACGTCTTCGTAGGCCGGAGCCAACTCGAGGCAATAGACGCCGCCGCCTTCGAGGCCGCGGATCTTCGTCACGAAGTGGTCGACGAGTCCCTGCGCCAGCATCTCGCCGGCTTTCTCGCGGAAGGCCTTGTACGTGACTTCGTCGAAGCCCGTGAAGCCGCCGCGGAGGTCAACCGTGACCGCGCGCGGAAGGACAGGCGATTCCGCTTGGCTCGCGAAAGACGCGAAGCCGAGGGCGAGGATCGAAGAGCGCAAGAGCGTGTTCATCGAAGTTCCTTTCCTTTGATCAGTTGAGGACCGACTTGAACCAGCAAGCCGGACGGAGGCCGATTTTGTCGCCGCCCGCGGTCGTGCACGACGAAGCGACCGTTTCGGCTTCCGCTTCGGCGCTCAGCTGGCCTTTGGGATGCTTGCGGCCCGGGATCTTGTTGAGGTCGAAAGCCTTCGTGCAGAGCGCGCCCGCGAAGTAGGTGTCGAGGCGGCATTGGGCTTGCGGATGCGCCGTCGAGGTGACGGTCACGACGCGCGGGTCGGGCGTTTCGAACTTCGGCTTGGGTTGGCCGCCGAGGCTCGCGAGAAGGTGCGCGAGCGACATGCCGCCTTCCGTCACGCGGTAGCAAAGCTCGCGCTCGTTCGCCGTGCCCCAGGCCATGTCGCAAGCGACCTTGGCGGGTTGGTCGACTTCGTTGCGCGCGCGGCGGTTGCGGAAGCTGTCGCGGGCCCAAAGGCGGCGCGCGCAGACTTGCGTCGCCCAGTAGTCGGATTGGCCTTCGGAGGAAGCCCACATCTCGCCTTTGAAGGCGACGCCGCCGAGGTGGTGGCCGAGCTCATGGCAAACGACGAGGGCGAAGCCATCCGGGGTGACTTCGGGACGACGGGCGAGGCCGCCGTACATGTTCACGTACCAGATCTTTTTGAGGGCATCCTGCGAAGCCGAAGCGTTCACCGTGGGGTTGTCCCACAGCTTGTTCACTTCGAGTTTGACGCCGTAGGCTTCGACGACGGGCGTGAAGAAGGTGATGACGTCGTCGATGATCTTGTGGAACTGCTCTTCGTTGACGTTCGCGACGTTTTCGACGCGGTCACGGAGGTGCAAGTTGTTGGGCGGCAAGAAGGTCTGTTCGGCCTTTTCGGCGGCGCGTTCGGCGGCCGTCGGCGGGCGGCGGAAAACGGGGGCGGCTTGGGCCGTCGAAGCGGCAAGGGTAATGGTCAGCAGACCAACTTGAAATTTGTTCACGATCCCTCCCATGGATACGTAGCAACGTCTTGGTCGCGTCCGGTCTGAACAACCGAAGCGCTTTGTGCCTTCGGTCCTAGCGCGAAGTCTCGACCTCTGTCGATGCTCCCACCTGCTAAAACGGGGCCAGGGGTTTAGAATGAGTCGCATGCCGGATTTTCGCATTCAGGACAGCATGGAGAACTTCGAGTGGATCGACGTCGTCGGGCCCACGGAAGAACATCTTCGGGCGCTCGCGCGTCACCATGGGCTCCCGGAAGACGTCGTGGCGGGATGTCTCGCTTCGGACCTGCAGCCTCGCTGGGAACGTCTCGGAAAATGGCAGTATCTCGTCGTGCGCATGCACGACTTCGAGGCCGCGAAAGACGCCGACACGATCCAGGAGCTGACCCGTAAAATCTGCATATTTTATTCGGAAAGCGCTTTGCTCACGGTCCATCGCCGCGACCAGGATTTCTTCGCGAAGCTTCGCGCGGACTGGGCCTCCCGCTTGCGGGGCTCGGGGCAACTTTACATATCTTCGGAGATCCTCGGGGAGATCTTGGACGGCGCTTTTTCCAGTTTCCAGGAGCCGATCGCGGCCGCGGTGGAATCGATGGATCGTTTTGAGATGAGCGTCTTCGATGCTCCCGGGGCCGAGCGCTTCACCCTCAAGAAGGGCTACCTGCTGCGTCGCCGCGCCTACGTCTACCGGCGCACGATGAGGCTCTCGCTCGAGCTGCTCGGGCGCTTCGTGCCCGAGCTTCCCGCGCCCGCCCGCGACCCCGTTCAGGCGGCCCGTGCCCTTGCCGAAGGGATTTACGCGAGCGTCGACGAACTCGAGGACCACGCGAACGGGCTGCTGAACCTGCACCTCACCATCCTCTCGAACAACATGGCGCAGGCTTCCCACAACACGAACGAAGTCATGCGCGTGCTCACGGTCATCTCGGTGTGCTTCATGCCGCTCAACTTGATCGCCGGGATCTACGGGATGAACTTCGCGTTGATGCCCGAACTGAGGCATCCGTGGGGTTACCCGCTCGTGCTCTTGCTCATGACGGGTACGGCGTCGACGATCTTGATCTGGTTCTGGCGTCGCGGCTGGTTGCGCAAGGCGCCCCGCTTGCCGCGCGTCCGCTGACGATCAGAAAAAATTCCGCGACCCGCGTTGGAAGGCCTTTTCGTCTTCGGCGCGGGTACTCGGTCCTTGGCCGCCGACGAGCGGATTCCATAAGGTCTCGACGAGCAGGCTAGCCGCCGACGTGCGTGGATCTTGGGGGTCGCTCGGCGCGGACTTCTGAAGCCGGACCGTCGACGCGAGCAGGCTTCCTTCCTGGATGAGCAGCCGGAACCGCTCGTATTCGGTCGGTCGCAACGCGAGATTGAAGAAACCCGTTTCGTCCTCGAGCGTGAGAAAACACATGCCGCCGGCCGTCGGTGGCTTCTGCTTGACGCTGAGCAAGCCCAGGATCGTCAGACGGGAACGGTCGCGCGCGAGGTAAACCGCTTCGGCCGTCGTCCAGGTCTTCTCCGGCGCCGCGAGCCCCGGGCGCGGACGAGGCGCGCCGAAGGAGACGCGCAAGAGGGGGATGGGGTGTCGGCCCGGGCTGAGTCCAAGTTCACGGTAGTCGTTCAGGAGCTTTTCCCAATCGCTCGCGCGTGGGATCGGGGTCGAGATCGCGCCGCGCAGGGCGAGTCGCGCTTGGCCCTGCGTCTCGCCCTCGCGGACGTGTCCGAGTTTTCGCAAGGGCAGAGCTTCCCAGACTTGCTCACGTCGTGCGGAAGGAAACGCGTTCGGAGCCGAGACTTCGGCCGGCGGGGCGAGGGCTCCCGCGCGGATGAGCGTTTCGAGACCGCGTTGGGAAAGGCCTTGGAGGCGGAGGTCTTCGAAGGAAGGTCGTCGATCGCGCGCGAGGAAACCCGTGCGCGCGAGCCGCTCGAGCAAGCGCGCCTCGCGCTCGGGAAACCCTTCGATAAGTCGCAAACCGAGCCGCACGGCGGGCTTGGCCTCGTTCCAGTCGCGCTCGAGCGTGGAGTCCCAGCCGGAGTAGAGGACGTGCGGCCGCCGAACGACGACGCCGTGGCGTTCCGCGTCCCCCACGAGGGCGCGGGGCGCGTAGAACCCCATGGGAAGGGAATTCAGGAGCGCGCAAAGGAACTCGGCCGGGTAATGCTCTTTCATCCAGGCCGAGGCGTAGGTGAGAAGCGAGAACGAGGCCGAATGGGATTCCGGGAAGCCGTATTCGCCGAAGCCTTCGATTTGTCGGTAGATGCGCTCGCAATAGTCTTCGGAGATCCCGTTCGAGCGCATGCCTTGCATGAGCTTGTCGCGGAGTTTGTACATGCGGGAACTCGATCGCCACGCGCCCGACATGACTTTGCGCAGTTGATCGGCCTCGCCGGGCGTGAAGCCGCCCACGGCGACGGCCATCTTCATGACTTGTTCCTGGAAAATCGCGACGCCGAGGGTTTTCTTGAGGATGGGCTCGAGCTTGGGGTGCGCGTAGCTCGGCGCTTCGAGCCCCTGGCGACGGCGCAGGTAGGGATGCACCATTCCCCCTTGCAGAGGACCGGGTCGGACGATCGCGACCTCGATGACGATGTCGTAGAAATTCCGCGGCCGCAAACGCGGGAGCATGTTCATCTGGGCCCGGCTCTCGATCTGAAAGACTCCCACCGTATCGGCGCGCTGAAGACTTCGGTAGACGGCGGGATCGTCGTGCGGAATTTCGGCCAGGCCCAGGCGTTTGCCCGAGAAGTTCCGGTCGCCCACGAAGTCGAAGCACTTTCGTAGGCAGCTCAGCATGCCGAGCGAGAGAAAATCGACTTTCATCCATCCGAGCGCATCGATGTCGTCCTTGTCCCACGGGACGATCGAACGATTCTCCATGCGCGCGGGCTCGAGCACGCAGAGATCCACGAGCGGATCGTCGGAGAGCACGAAGCCCCCGGTGTGCAAGCCCATATGGCGAGGAAGTCCCCGAAGGAGCGGCACGAGTCGGAGCAGACGTGCCCAGCGCTGGCGACCGATCTTGTGCGCGCGCAAGCGCGTCTTCAGATCCTCGGGCGGATCCACCGCGCCCGCGATGCGTTCGAAACCTTCGCGTCCCATATAGTTGACGACGGCGTCGATGGCCTCCTTCGGAAAGCCAAGCGCCTTGGCCGTCTCGCGAATCGCCATGCGCCCCCGGAAACGAATGACCGAGCTGACCATGGCGGCGCGATGGCGGCCGTAACGGCGATAGACTTCTTGGAGCACTTCTTCGCGACGTTCGTGCTCGAAGTCGATGTCGATGTCGGGCGGTTCGGCTCGCTCCATCGAAAGAAAGCGTTCGAAGAGAAGGTCCATCTGCACGGGGTCGATGGCCGTGATGCCGAGCACGTAGCAGACGGCGGAGTTCGCCGCCGATCCGCGGCCTTGGAAAAGGATGTTCTGATCGCGGGCGTACTTGAGGACGTCCCAGATGGTGAGGAAGTAGTCTTCGTAGCCGAGCTTGGCGATGAGCTCGAGCTCGTGATCGACCTGTTTCCGGAGCGCGGCTTGCTTTTCGGGGGGGAACTCCAAGAGCTTCTCGTAGGCGAGCTTCCGGAGCCAGCTCGAAGCGGTCTCGCCCGCGGGGACGGATTCCTTGGGGTAACGGTAACGCAATTCCTCGAGCGAGAAATGAAGGCGCTCCTTGAGTTGGAGCCCGCGTTCGAAGGGGTCGATGGCGAGGGGCGGACCGCCCGAAGCCTGCAGCCGCGCGGCCAAGACGAGTTTGAGGCGCCGCAGATCATCGGGGCCCAGGAGCCGTCGTTCGGAATTGGCCTGCGACAAGTACCCAAGCTCGTCGAGGGGCTTTGCGTGTCGGATCGCGGCCATGAGTTGGCTCAGCTCGAAGTCCTCGCGATCGACGAAGAGCGGAAGGGTCGTGGCGAGAAGCGGCAGCCGGAGATCGCGGGCCCGCTCCACGAGCCATTCTTGGAGTTCGGCCACGCCGGGCGCGAAAGTCAGCGGAAACGCGAGCGAGAGCGCGGATTCAGCGCCGCGCCCGCAGACCTCGGCGAGCTCGAGCAACCAGAAGGGGCATTGATTGCCTTGCTTAGGGGGCGTCGAGAAGCTGGGCGTCGGAGCGACGGCGTCCTGCGTGCGGACGCGCGATTCCTCCTCGAGATCGGGGTTCGAGATCCACGGAAAAAAACGTCCGCCGACGGAAATGAGAACGAAGTCCCGGCTCAAGTCCGTGCGCTGACGCAAGAATCCCAGGAAGTCGCGCCACCGCAACGGCGTCAGCCCCTTCTCGCGCAAGGGCATGCCTTCGAGAGCCCAGCTCGAAAGGAAGCGGCAAAGATCGGAGTAGGCGCGCCGATGACAAGGATAGACGAAGAGAGGATCCGCGACGTCAAAGTGGAGGCGGATGCCGACGGCGAACGAAAAATCCGGTCGCCGCTCGCGGGCCTCGCGCGCGGCGTGAAAGCCCCGCGCGAGGCCGTAGAGTCCCATGCGGTCGGCGAGCCCGAGGCCCGCGTAACCGCGATCGACGCAGGCGTCGACGAGCTCGTTCGGCTGGGTCGTGCCCTCGAGAAACGAAAAACACGAAGTTCCCAACCACTCAAAGAACATGCATACAATTGTATGGCCCTGAGCATGCCTTTGTCCAAGCCAAAACCCTGCCGGCACGGAAATCCGTTTCACCGCGACGGGTGATTCAAACTTCGATCATGAGACTCAAGTTTTCGGTCGGCTCAGACGAAAAGAACGACGGTTTTTAGGTCGTCGTTTCTTTCGGTACTCGGCCCAGATCGTTGTAGCGATCTGGGCTAATCTTACCAAAAGCCACAGAAGTTCGAGGTAACTCATGCTCCCTCTCCTTTCTGTCGCGTTTCATCCTCCTTGTGAGAACTCGCACCGGCAAGGCGTCAGCGCCGGAGCGAAAGCCGTGCCAAAGCAGCTTGGTTTTATCGAACTTGAAGAGGCTATTTGACGAGAGCGTAGCACGCGAGATCGACGGGAATCCCTTTGAGCGCGATGGCTTTCTTACGAAGGCCTTCGAACTCCATGCCGCATTTTTCCATCACACGGCGTGAAGCGATGTTGCTCGCGATGCAAAAAGACTGGAAGCGTTGAAGTTCCGGCAAGTTCTCGAAGGCCCACTTCTTTACGGTGAGCGCCGCTTCGGTGACGTAGCCCTTGCGCCATTCGGATTGTGCGATCGCGTAGTCAATTTGACCGACGTGAGGATAGGGTTGCTTGAAGTCGATCGAGCCGATGGCTTTGCCATCTTCGACCTTTCGAAGGGCCCAAACGAAAAAGAGTTTTCCGGGTTCAAAGAAAAGGTTGCGCTCGATCCAGTCGAGATAGGCTTGGGAATCCTCAAGAGTTTTATGCGCTGGCCAGAGAACGGTCCGAGCGACTTCTTCGTTTCCGGCGTAGGCGAGAATGTCGGGCAGGTCGCTTGGCCGAAAGGGACTCAAGAGGAGTCGCGAGCTTCGGAGGGGCAGGAACTTCCGAAAAAGGGCTCATCGAAAGATTGTAAACAATTTTGGGACAGATTCTATTGCGTCGGGGAGAACTCAAAGATGCCTTGGACGAAGGCCCCTCCGCGTGCGTGATCCCAAAAAACCCAGCGCGAATCGACGCGAGCGTAAGATCGTTCTTCGACTTCGTCGCGGATTTTTTCGAGCGAGGCTAAGGCTTGCCGAGACTCGAGCCAGCGCCAGAAATCTTCTTCGTTGCCGAGTCGAGGCTCACGCAGGGGCTTGGGCGTGGAATAAAACAACAAGGGTCGCTTGGGGTGGTCTTGGAGCGGCGGCAGGGCGCTGTAGCGCCCCCAGTCCACCCACGCGGCCGCCTCTTCGGGAAGCCAGGATTCGTTCGGTCGGTAGCTCCCGATCTGGATGGGCGCCCCCCGTTCGGCCCGCGAGAGCAGGCGCGCTACGAGCAGATTCCATTCTTCCTCGGTCTCTTCGCGTTTCGGATCGAAGAGATTGAGTTGTCGATCGGAGGCGTCTTCGAGTCCGAGCGAGCGCAGGCGAATGGAATCGAGCTCGTCCGAAAATCCCTCGAGCGAAGGCGTGGCCTGGAGTTGAAGCCAGTGTTCGAACACGAGCTTGTGCAGTCGCGCGGCCTCGCGCGAGGCTCGCGGCAATTCCACGCGGAAACTTCGGGTATCGCGGCGCCGATCCGAGCGAAAAGAAATTTCGAAGCCCTTTAGGAGCGAGCGTCGGGCGGCCAGCCGTCGTTCCCACGCCTGGAGCGTTTCGAGAACCTGTTCCATGGGATCCGCGTCGGCGTGCGCGAAGAGGGAATGAACGAGTTCGACGGGAGGGACGTAGGGTGTGAGTTCCCAATCGCCGCGGCCGTCGATGCGCTTGAGCAGTTTGTCGAAGACGCCGCCGAAGCGTTCCAAGAACTCTTCCTGCACGATCGGGGTGCGGCAGACTTCGCGGATTTGCCCGAGCTTATCGAAACCGAGTTCGTCGAGGCGTGCCAAGAGGTCGTGAGCCGCCGCGCGGTCTTCGCTTTTGAGCAGCGCATCCGGGATGAGGGCGAGCGCGGCCGAAAGCGGCGCGTGCGCGAGGGCACGTTCGGCGTCGGACGCCCGAAAGAGGTGGAGGGGGCGGGCTTCGTCGGAACGTACGTGGCGCAAGAGGAAGACGGCCCACGCCGCCGTCGGCCCTAGCACGAAGGAAAGTCCGTCCCGACGGTGAAACTCGAGCACGAGTTTTTCGAACTCGAGCGGTTCGGCCCGGGGACCCGAAGCGAGGAGCTCGGGGAGCTGCCAATAGCGAGTTTGCTTGGAGAGATCGACGAGGATCTCTCCTTGCGGTCCCTCGAAGACGTCGGGAGAAAACTCCAGAAGACGATCCAAGAGATCGCTGCGCAGGTAAGAGGCTTTGGAATTGTCGGGTTCAAGGCAAACCATCCACATGATTTTAGGGATACCATACAAATGTATGCGTATTGGAGCCAAAAAACCGGAGGGGGGAAATCTCTGCCTTGCGAAAGCTCTACGGACACGATACCATACGGAAGTATGGTACAGGAAATCCTTTCGCAAGCCGCTTGGGGCGGCACTCGATACGCCCTCGACGAGGTCCGGGATCGTTGGCTGCTCCAAAAGTCGTCGGCCGAGATGGCGAAAGGGGCTTCGAGCCGCCCGGTTTGCATCGTGGAAGTCCGCGAGGAAGCTTTTCTCTATCCTCCGGCCTTTGATCCGGAACTTCGTTTGGCCGCTTCGCAGGGACGACTCATTTGGCTGCGTACGAACGAAGCGAAAGCCCCTGAACTCGTGAATATGCTTCTTTCGAGCGGGCTCTGCGAAGGGGTTTTGCTCCACGGCCTCGAAAAGTTTTCGCGCTCGTCCCCGGCCGGAGTGTGGGGACGACGCTGGCAGTTGTCGGCCCGCCAAGGCGGGACGAATTTGATTTGGCTTCACGAGAAACCCGTCATGGGATTTCTTCTTGGCTTTGACGTTCGACTCGAGTGGATCGCACCGGGTCGTTTTGAAATTCGAAAGGGGCATGGATTTGTCGAACCCACTCACAGAGAGACAGCGAGAGCTTCTTGATTTCATCGAGTCCACCGCTCACCGCGAGGCGCGCATGCCCTCGTTTCGTGAAATGGCGAAGGCCTTGAACGTTTCCGCCGTCGGAACGATCCAAGGACTTGTCCGCGGCTTACTCGAACGCGGCTACCTCGAAAAAGAGGGGCGTCGTTTGGCGCTTCCTTCCAAGCGGAAAGCGGAAAACTTTTCCGTCCCTATCGTCGGCGAAGTCGCCGCGGGTTCGCTGACGGACGCGTTTGAAGTTTCTTTGGGAACCTTGTCGCTGACTCCCGAGTTGCTTGGGCTCAAGAACGATGGCGAATGGCCCCGTGACCGCTTCTTCGCTTTGCGCGTAAAAGGCGAAAGTATGATCGAGGCCGGCATCCTGCCGAAAGATATGGTCGTGGTGGATCGGAGCTCCCGCGTGCGCAGCGGCGACATCGTGGTCGCGCTCTATCGTGACGAAGCGACGGTGAAAGAGATCCAGTTCCCGCGCAAATCGAGCGACTTGGTTCGTTTGCTCCCGCACAATTCCAAGCTTGAGCCGATCGAGGTGCCGGGAGACCAAGAATTGAAAGTTCTCGGAAAGGTCGTCGCGCTTCAGCGCGTGATGGCGTGAGTGTGCGCACTTAGCGCGCGTTTTGAGATCAGAAAAGCTGAAGAAATCCCAAGACGGTCGTCGTCAAAGCGATCAAGACGGCCGTTTGGAGATTGATTCGGGCCTCTTCGGTTAGGGGGTTTTGGCCAGACGGGATCATGCCGAAGGGCTTAAAGAGGTCGCCCCACTGCGTCAATCCTCTTTTCCTCGAGATTGGCTGCAGAGCGGGGGGACTCCGCCTAAAATAGACCTATGAAGAAACGTCGGGTCGGCATCTTGTTCGGAGGCAAGTCGGGTGAGCACGAGGTGAGCTTGAGCTCGGCCATGTGTGTTTTCGAGGCCTTAGATAAGAGCAAGTTCGACGTCGTCATGATCGGAATCGACCGGAATGGTCGTTGGGTGCGGCCCCGTCTCGAGTGGCTGCTCGAGCACAAAGATAATCCTCGCGAAATGAAGCTCGAGAGCCTCGGCAGCACGCTGAGCTTCTTGCCCGACCAGGCTCAGAGCCCGCTCGTCGAGGCCGCGAATCGCGGCGAAAGCGTGGGCCCTCTAGATGTCATCTTTCCCATTCTCCACGGGACGAACGGCGAGGACGGCACCGTGCAAGGGCTCCTCGAGCTCGCGGGTGTTCCCTACGTGGGTGCCGGCGTTTTGGGCTCTTCCGTTTGCATGGATAAGGAAATGGCCAAGCGTGTGCTGCGCGACGCCGGTCTGGACGTTGTGCCCTTTCAGTCGGTGCGTCGCGTGGATTTCGAGGAGGAGCCCAAGAAAATCCTGGATTCCGCCGCGGCCCAGTTCGGCTACCCCTACTTCGTGAAGCCGGCCAACGCGGGTTCTTCCGTGGGCGTTCATAAGGTCAAGAGCGCGCCGCAAGCCCGCGCGCTCTTCGAGGACGCTTTCCAGTACGACACGAAGGTGATCGTCGAGAAGGCCGTCGACGCGCGTGAACTGGAAGTCTCCGTGCTGGGTAACCATCGTCCCGAGGCGAGCATCGTGGGCGAGATCGTTCCGCGCCACGAATTCTACACCTACGAAGCCAAGTACCTCGATCCCGACGGCGCGGATCTCAAGATCCCGGCCGAAGACTTGTCGCATGAGATGCAAAAGCAGATTCGCGAGATGGCGGTGAAGGCTTTTCGCGTCCTGGAATGCTGGGGTTTTGCGCGCGTCGACATGTTCCTGGATCGTCGGACGGGTGAGCTCTTCGTGAACGAGCTCAACACGATTCCGGGCTTCACGCCGATCAGCATGTATCCCAAGCTTTGGGGAGCGACGGGCATCCCGTACGCGCAACTTCTCGAGCGTCTCATCGAGCTCGCGATCGAGCGTGGCGACGAGCGCCGCAAACTCAAGCTGAGCTTCGAAGCGCCCAAGAAATAGCATCTTTCCGGGCGCTTCGTGCGGCGCTCTCATGCGCGATCCGAATCGCGACGCCCGGATCCGGTTTCTTGACGCCGAAACTCTCGATCCTTCGCCGGAGTCGCGCGAAAGTCAGCCCTATGCAGAACTTCAGCTTTTCCAAGCGAGGCCTCGGTTTGTTCCTGGGAGCCCTCATGACCTGCTTGCTCATGGCGACGGTCTCCGCGGCCGAGCAGCAGCCCTCGGGCCACCACGACATGCGGGGCGGCGGCAAACCGCCGGTCACCAAGCCCAAGTAGCCGTCGCTTCTTTTGCTTTTTGGGCTAGCTGCGTTCGGGCCAAAGAGTTTTCAGGGTGAGCAATGCCCCCACGAGCATGGACGATATAAGGGCGGCGGCAAAGAATTTCTCGGATTGTCCACCGGCGTACGCCATCCACCCGACCGTGGCCCTCCACGTGAAAACCAGGGCGAGAAAGCTACAAAGGCCAAAGCCCATCCAGGTCGCCCACGTCTGCCCCCTCTTTAGGAGAAGCCCGCACAACATACTGAGAACTCCGAAGGCTCCGCCCGACAGGAGGGCCGTCGCGGCTTTCTCGGGGTTGGAGAGGTAGCCGACCAAGCCCGCCACGATAAGGTATGCCCCGAAAACAAAGAGCGCCCGGTGTTTCTTTCGCATGTAACGACACTAAAGGATCGGTTGACCTCACGAAACGGCAATAAATGCGATCGTTTACTTTGGATAAAGCGATACGAGAGAGCGAGCGCGGCGGGGGCCAAACGGTTGTCGTCACATTTTCTTTTTGGGGAACTGCCCTACGGTAAACTTGTGCTTGTCGAAAATTTTTCAATTGGGGGGCCGATGAAAGAGTTCAATCTCATTCGCATTTCTGTGACCAAGCTTGGCATGTTGCTGGTGGTGGGCCTGATTTTCCCACGGGCTAACGGTCAGGGCGTTCAAAACAAGGCGTACTCGTGTGATTTCCGAGCCGTCGGCAGCATTGATTCGGAGAACCCGACGCTGCGAGAGAATAAATCCAGTGATTCGCCAAAGGTCAGCTACCGCGTCTATCCGGGCAAGGGGAAGTTGGCCGAGCATGATCTCCTGAAGGATTTTTCGAAGGACAAGTATCTTGGTCTTACGATCAACGAAAGCGAAGACGAAGGCGGCGGTAAAGAAAAGTTCGAAGTCAGCCTCGGCATCTGGAAGAAGAGTCCCGATCCCGCGGGCGTGAACCTTATGATCGCGGAGACGAGGTTTTCGTCCGAGCAGATTCTGAATTCTTTCACGATCGAAGTCAGCGGTCCTTCCAAAGAGCTGACGACGTCGCTTGAGTCGAACGTGACGATGCAGGTCTCCTGCAAACGATAAGCCTAGCGGTCTCTAGGCGGGTGGAACGGGCGGGAGTCCGAACTGCTTCTTCCACTTGACCGACTTACAATCCAAGACGCCCGACTTATCCAAAGTCACGAGGAACGCTTTGAAGGCCGGCTTCGTGACGGCTTCCTTTTCGCCGTTCCGGCGATGCACCCAAGCGGCCACGTAGACGTGGTACACGCGGTGCCCCTGACGCACGGCCGGCCGGCCGTTGCCCGAAAGCAAGTGGAGGGGCTTGAAGGGATCTTCCATGTTCGGCGTGAGCCGATCGAAGCGGAAACGCAGGATTTCGCGTAGGCCCCACGGAAACTCGTCCTTCGTGTCGAGCACGGAGAGATCGAGTTCTACCCGTTTGCGGTAATGCAGGACGTCTTCGTGCAGGTAGCGTTCGATGTCGCCGCCCGGAACGGAGTAGCGCACGCGCAGCAAGTCTTCCGGCAGCTCCTCGGAGTCGCGAATGCGCAGCGATTCGCCGATCTCGCCGAGTTCTTTTTTCTTGGTGCCGCGTTTAACGAAAAGAGTTTTTTCGTAATCCGGGAACCAGCGCGACGAGGTCTTGAAGAAGAAGCGGCGAGCCCATTCCTTCGAAACGTCCCGGGCGGCGTAGGCCAGGATGATGAGGCTGATGAAGGCCATCGAGTTGATCCCAAGGCGCTCGAGCGCGCCCTGGGTCTGGTAGATTTGCAGCAGGATGACCCAGAGGGCCGCGAAGCCGGCCGAGATCGCGTAGACCGGGATGAGCATGCGATTCTGCAGCGTGGTTCCCGAGACGTCCACGAAGAGCGTCTTCTGGAAGTACTTCTTGAGGATGCTGATCCGGCGCGGGTAGCGGTCGAAGTCCGCGCTGGAGTCCGGTCCGCGTCGCTCCTCGAGCGGCAGATGGAAGTCCGCGCGCAACAAGGCTTCTTCGCGCGCGAGCGACTCCATGAGACGGAAGATGTTCTCGGCGCCTTCGAGCCCGTTGGCGCCGGCATGGATCTGCGTGATGAACTGAACGTAGTCCTGCGAGAGGTACTCGTTCATGAAGAGCAGGTTGCGCTCGAAGGATTCCTCGGGGAGCTCCTCGGCGCGCTTGCCCATGAGCTCCTTGTCGGCCAAGAGCTTGCGGAACTCGGCCATCATGTCGCGCAGGCGCTCGATATCCGCCATGACCTCGCCGAGACGCTGTTCGTCGGTCGTGGCCGTCGGCAGCGCCTTGCGGATGCGCTTCATCTTGGCGCGGATGTAGCTGTCGAACTCGATCGCGAAAAAGCGCAGGCCTTCGGTCGTACGTTCTGTCGTCAGCTTGTTCAGGCGCTCGCGCACGCGCGCGAGGCTCGTGGAGCTGTCGGGGTTGCTCGAGTGCGTGTGCAAGCGGACGTAGCTCTGGAACTCCTGCCGAAGCTCGGGGCCTTCGCCCAGCTCGCGGACTCCAAAGGTCTTCGCGAGGAAAAAAAGCACGTCGACGTCGTAGCGGAAGTCCTTGGCCGAGGACTGCACGAGTCCGTCGAAGCCGAACTGCAATTCGATGCGATCGCGATCGTGCCGCTCGCCGTTGATGAAAAAGCAGTTGAGCTCCGGGAGGAGCTCGTCGGATCCGATGCGGACGTCGCCGGACGGGAGCTCCTCGCTCACTTCTTCGCGGCCTTCCAGTCGGCCATGAACTTCTCGAGGCCGATCGTCGTGAGCGGGTGGCTATAGAGCTGTTGGAAAACCTTGAAGGGCAGCGTGCCGACGTGCGCGCCGGCGAGGGCGCTCTGCAGGACGTGGACGGGATGGCGGATCGAGGCCGCGAGGATTTGCGTCTTGAAGTCGTACTGCTTGTAGATCTGCGCGATGTCGCGGATGAGCTGCATGCCGTCGAGGCCGACGTCGTCGACGCGGCCGATGAAGGGCGAGATGTAGGTCGCGCCGGCTTTCGCGGCCAGGAGAGCCTGAACGGCCGAGAAGCAGAGCGTGACGTTGACCTTGATGCCTTCGCCGCTGAGCGCCTTCGTGGCCTTGAGGCCTTCCGGGGTCAGCGGAGCTTTGACGACGATATTGGGATGCATGGCGGCGTATTCTTTGCCTTCACGCACCATGCCTTCGGCGTCTTCGCTCAAAGTTTCGACGCTGATCGGGCCGTTCACGATTTTAACGATGTCCTGGACGACTTCTTTGAGGGGGCGTCCCGTCTTGGCCATGATCGAGGGGTTCGTCGTGACGCCGTCGATAAGACCGGATGCTGCTCCGAGTCGGAGCTCTTGAACGTCGGCGGTGTCGAGGAAGAATTTCATGCCCCATTCTTAAGATTGTTCGCCCGAAATGTCGATAAGTCGCTCATGAGAGTCGTTTGGATTGTGGGCGGGCACGAAGACGTGCGTCTGCAGTTCGAGAAGCAGTTGGCCTCGGAGCTTTACGACGGGCTCTTCGTCGTGCGGCAGACCGAGGACCTCGGCCAGATCCCGGCCGAGCACCTGGCGAACCCGGGTGTCGTGATGTGCGTCGACGCTTTTCATTCGGAGCTCGGCGGCTTCGAGGGTATCCGTAAGCTTCGTGGCCTCGGCTTTTCGGGCGCCATTTTTCTCTTCGGCGAGCCCGCCCCGGAGTCGGCCTCGACCCTGTGGGAAGAGCTCAACATCGCGGGCTTCCTGCCGCCCTTCGAGCGGCTCGACGTGCCGTTCGCGGCCGGTCTCATTTACTACCGGCTGTCTTTCGAAGGCTCGGTCAACGCCGCCAAGTTTCTCGCGGTGTCGGGGCGCGCCTCGAGCGAAGTTCTCCATAGCGTCGCGGAGCTGAACGCCTTCGCGACGAAACTCGCTTCTTTCGTGGGACGCTTCGGCGTGGACCTTCAGCAGCTCAAGAAGGTCATCATGGGATTGACCCTCCCGCACATCAAGGTCACCTCGAAGGGGCCGTCGGTCGACCCGGCCTTCACGATCGTCTACGGCCTCGATCCGACGAAGCTCGTGCTGGGCGTGGGATCCTATTCGCGCGGGGCGAGCCGCGCGGTGCTGCGCCACGAGATGGTCACGGCGCTCCACGATCTGCAGGAATCGCGCAACCCCGTGTCGTCCATTTTGCCCGAAGTGCATCACGTCGTTCGCGCGACCCGCAACGTCGTCGTCTTCTCGGGTCACGCCAAAGTCGAAGCCGAGTCGACGGATCCGCTCTTCGTCCTGACGACGCTGCTCTTCCGTTCGGGCGCGGGCGCGGCCAAGTCCGAATCGCACCACTACCATGCGACCCTGGGCTTTGTTGGGCCCACCCCCGAGATGACCGAACTCGAGGCTTTTGCCGAAGTCGGCGTGACGGCCTCTCCGCAAGCCGCGGTGATCGAGCCGGATGAGTCCGAGACGGCCCCGTCGCATTCCGCGCCTCATCAGGACCAGTCGCTCGATCGCTTTGACCTCGAGAAGATCCTCGCCGAGCCCCGTGTCGTTGGCGACGCTCCGGTCGACTCGGACGCCGTCGTTGCCCGCTCGACGATCCGTGCTCCGGAAGGAGACCCTGTCGAAGGCGAAGCGTACGTGGGAGGCCCGGCCGATCGGCGTTCCGACTCCGAGCTCGCCCGCGAGGTCGAGCGACTCAAGGCGGTCTGCGCCGCCATGAACTTCGACCTAAAACGCTTGCTCCGCGAGCGGCGCGAGCCGACGACGGACAAGGAGCTCCGCGAGTCCTACCGCGACCTGGACGAGAAGTGCCGTCGCCTGAACCAGGAACGCACGACGCTCCAAGAGCGTTTGGAAGAGCGCGAGAAGCAGGTCGAACTGCTCAAGGCGCAGCTCGAAGCGCTCCGTAAGACCGCGGCTTAGCATCCCGATCTCGGGTCCGCTTTCCGCGTTACCAAAAACGAGATACCTCGATTAGACTCCGCCCGGGAGGTGCACGATGACGTTTCTTAGGGTGGGACTTTGGTCTTTGTTCGTGGGATCCGCGCTCGCAACTTCGACTTCTCGAGGAGCGAGTTTCGTCGGTTCCTGGCTTCGCTACTCGCTCGATTGTCATGACGTCGGCGGGATCACGCCGCATTGGGGCGAGTGGAAGTACGAGGTCGTCGAGGGCGAATCGGGTCCGATCGTGCAGTTGAAGGCCGAGCTCTACTCGAGCCTTGAGCCGACGCATCCTCTCCGGCTCGAAGAAGAAGAGCCGTTGGAGGATTCCTTTCGCATGCGTCCGTTCACGAGCGGGGAGCTCGCCCTCCATTGCGAGAAAGACGGCGGAGAGATGCGATCGCTTTTCGTGGCCGGCGAAAACCGGGAAGCCTGTTACTTTGAACGTTGGAACGCCTGGTACGGCTCGACGCCCTTCCAGCGGGAGCCGGAAGGCCGCTTCGACGAGAACTTCTTCGGGCTGCTGCGGGCCGACGAGCTCGAGATGGGCCGCGGACTCGTCTGCCGGATGGAGCTGAAGGATTACGATCTCGTCGAGACGGGCAAGGCTCGCTAAAGTCCGGTCTTCATGAGGTTCAGCGCGTAGTTCCCTTTGATCTCGGACCAGTCGGCCGCGTTGAGTTTGAGAAACGCGAACTCCTCGGAACCCGTGATGCGACCGTCGGGAATGCGATCGATGTCGACGTCCTGCGAACGGTAAGCCTGGTAGGTGCGTTCGAGCGCGCCGCTCACGCGTAGCACGCAGGCCATCGCGTAGAGTCCCGGGTTGCTGTAGCGCAGGAGCTTGGGATTGTGGTGGAAGTCCACCGAACGCTCGATCTCCGAGAGAAAGGGCAGGCGTCCCATGAGCAAGGCGCCCGCCTGCGCGTGGTCGAGCTCGAAGGAGATCTGCTCGGCTTCCGAGGAATCTTTCTTCTTCTTGGGGTTCTCTTCGCCGGTCGAAGCCAGGAAGCTTTTCTCGAAGGCGAGCGGGTCGTAGGCGAAGAGCAGGCACTTGCCGATGTTGCGCAGGAGCGCCGTCGCGTAGACGGTCTTCTGTCGCGGGATCGAGATCTTCTGGATGATCTCGTTGCCGGCGATGCCCGATCGGAGCCCGGACTCGAAGATCTTCTCGATGTAGGCGTCCGTCTTCTGGATCGCCTTCGAGGCGATCTCTTTCGTGTCGAGGGTTTTCAGGAGGAAGCGCGCGTGGTCGAAGAGGACGCCCGCCGCGAAGGCTTGCCCGGGGTAGGAGTTCCGGATCGCGATGGCGACTTGTTCGGCTTTCTTGGCGTGTACGAGATAGCGCTCGAAGTCGACCATCGTCGGAATGACTTCGAGGGCTTCCCGTTCTTCCGCGCTGAGCGGGGTCGCGCCCTCGGAGTTCGCAGGGGGTTTTTTGTTCGCGCGGTCCCGCTGTTCTTTCTCCATACGGGCCTTGAGTTGGGCCAGGACGCTTTCGGGCTCGGGAACGAAGGTCCGCTCGATATGGCGGCCGATGATGAGATCGCGGACCCGGTTTTGGCCGAGCAGGGTGACCATCTCGTTGATCTTATCGATGCGCCGCCCGAAGCCGAGGCGGTGCACGGTGAGCCGAACCCAGTGCTGGAGTTCGGCGTCGTGCGCGAGGATCTGCGAAAAATCGTCATTCGTTTCGCCGCCGGCCATGACGACTTGGAGAATGCGCGTGACGGCCGCGTGCGGCGTCATCGGCAAGAGGCAGCGCTCGTAAAACGAAACGAGATCTAGGGCCACCCCTTCATTGTACCCGAGGCCTTGACTTTCCCAAGGGTGGCTCCGAGACTGTTCAACGATTTCAGCCCCTTATCGGCGGATTTCTCGGAGGGAAGCATGATTGAAGTCCAAGATCTCGTAAAAAAATACGGCGAATTCACGGCCGTCCACGGCATCAGCTTTTCGGTGCCCAAGGGCCAGATCATCGGTTTGCTCGGGCCGAACGGCGCGGGCAAGTCGACGACCATGAAAATCCTGAGCTGCTTCATGCCCGCGACGTCGGGCGTGATCAAGGTCGCGGGCTACGACGTCTACGACGATCCGATGGAGATCAAGAAGCGCGTCGGCTACCTGCCCGAGACGCCGCCGCTCTACCTCGAGATGCGCGTCGGTGAGTATCTCGAGTACGTCGCGCAGCTCAAGCAGGTCGAACCCGGCAAGATCCGCGACCGCGTCGACTACGTGGCCGAGCACTGCGGCCTCAAGCACAACTTCAAGCGCGTCATCGGCACGCTCTCCAAGGGTTACAAACAACGCGTCGGCATCGCGCAGGCGCTCGTGCACGATCCCGAGGTCGTCATCCTCGACGAACCGACCGTCGGCCTGGACCCCGTACAGATCATCGAGATCCGTAACCTCATCAAGGGTCTCGCCGGCAACCACACCGTCATCCTCTCGACGCACATTCTTCCCGAGGTCGTCATGACCTGCGAGCGCGTCGTGCTCATCGACAAGGGCCGCGTGAAGGTCGACGACACGATCTCGAACATCGCCGGCGGACGCAGCGAAACCTTGGAACAGGCTTACGTCCGCATCGTGACGTCGGAAGCCGTCGCCCCCGCGTAACGAAGAAGAGGAGACATCGAGATGAATATGCGCAATATCCTCACGATCTGGAAACGCGAGTTCAAGGCGTACTTCTACACGCCGCTCGCCTGGGTCTTCATCGGGATTTTCACCCTGCTCATGGGCCTCATGTTCTGGAGCTTCCTCTCCACTTACATGGAGTACACGATGCGTTCGCAGTTCGGCATGGCGCCTTCGGTCACGATCGATCGCCTGGCCGAGGCCTTCTACGCGAACATGCACGTCATCTTCATGTTCATCCTGCCCTTCTTTACGATGCGCCTCTTCACCGAGGAGTCGCGCCAGAACACGATGGCGCTGCTCATGACCTCGCCGGTCCGCATGTGGGAACTCACGATCGCGAAATTCAAGGCCGCGGCCTCGATCCTCGTGCTCAAGCTCCTCGTGAGCCTCATCTTCCCGATCTTCCTCATCCTCTACAGCGCGAAGGGCGCGGGGGCGGGCGGGCCGGACATGGGCATCGTGGGGTCGACCTACCTGGGCCTGCTCTTCGCGGGCTTGACTTACATCGCCTTCGGCATGTTCTGGTCGAGCATCACCGAGAGCCAGCTCGTCGCGGTCGTGCTGAGCTTCGCCACGAACTTCTCGTTCTGGCTGCTGGGCATGTGGTCGCAGGGCGCTTCGGGTTGGTTGCAGGCCGTCCTCAAGCAGCTCGCCATCAACGATCAGTTCCAGAGCTTCGCCAAGGGAACGATCGAGCTCAGCTCGGTCGTGTACTTCGTCAGCATCATTTTCTTCGCGCTTTTCCTGACGCATCGGTCGCTCGAAAGCCGCGCTTGGAGGTCGTGATATGAAGATCCGCAATATCGCCGCTACCGTCTTCTTCGCGGGCCTGGGCGTCGTCGTGGCGCTCTGGGGCTACTTCGAAAAACTCTGGACGATGCAGTGGCCCGTTTGGACGGCGCTCGGTGTCGCCGCGGTCGCCGCCGTGGTCTGGGCCGCGCTCTCCCTCGCCGAGCTCGCCGTGTGGGTTCGCAAGCGCGGCACCGTGTGGGCCGTCAGCACTTTCGTTTCGGTCGTCGCGACGATCGCGATCCTCGTGGTCGCGAACTGGGCGGGCACGGCCTACAACCACAAGTGGGACCTCACCAAGAACAAGTTCCACTCGTTGAGCGACCAGACGACGAACGTGCTCTCGGCGCTCAAGGAGCCCATCACGATCCGCGTCTGGTCGACCTCGATCGAGCGCATGGGCACGAACTTGGACATGAAGCGTTTCCTCGAGAACTACCGCCTCGCGGGTAAGGGTAAGGTCACGATCGAGATCAAGAACCCGAACGAAGACCGGCTCGGGTCGGAGCAAGACCAGGTCAAGCGCGACAACATCCTCATCGTGAGGACCGCGTCGGGGCGCGAGGCCCGCGTCGACAGCTTCGCCGATACGAAGGGCGAGGAGCTCATCACGAACGCGATCGTCCAAGCCACCCGCGGCGGCGGGACCAAGAAAACGGTGTGCTTCGTCGAGGGACACGGCGAGGCCGATCTCGACGAGGCGGGCGCCACGGGCATGAGCCAAGTCCGCGACGCGCTCAAATCCGGGGTCTACGACACCGAGAAGGTCGTCACGGCCACGGCCGAAAAGATCCCCGAGAAGTGCGCGCTCCTCGTGCTCGCCGGACCCAAGGGCGATCCGCAGGAACGCGAGATCGAAGTCATCAAGGCGTACCTTAGCGGCGGCGGCAAGCTCATCGCGCTCCTCGGCGCGGGCGTGCCCGAAAAATGGAAGGATTTCCTGAAGGACTACGGCGTGAAAGTCCGCGCGGATCTCATGATCGATCCGCGCGTACGGCCGCCCTTCGCGATCGCCACGCAGAACTTCTCGCAGGACGTCGAGATCGTCCGGGGGTTCCGCGGCCTCGTCGTGTTCCCCGAGTCGAGCTCGCTCGACGTCGCCTCGCAGCCGAACGACCCCGAGATCATGGTGAAGACCTTTATCTCGTCGGAGTCGGTGGCCTACGCGAAGGGCGGCAACTTGCGCACGCTCAAGACGATCGATCGGACGGGGAGCGATTTGCGCGGTCCCCTCGCGCTCGGGGTGCTCGTGACGAAGCCCGTCAAGGCGCCCGGAGCGGCCAAGGAAGAGAAGCCGAAGGCGGAAAAACCCTCGGGCAAGAGCGGCGCTTGGATCCGTTGGCCTAGCCTCATCGCGACGGCGCACGCCCAGGGCGCTCCGCATTCCGACGACGATGGCCATGATCACGGCCACGGCGGCGGGATCCCGGGCTTCCCGCCGGGCGAAGAAGCCAAGGACGGACCCAAGGCCGAAACGCTCGAGACGAGCGTGATCGTCTACGGCAGCAGCGCCTTCGTGCAGAACTCCTTCGTGAGCCAGATGGGCAACCAGGATCTCTTCCTGAACTCGGTGAACTTCCTGCTCAAGGACCAGGACCTCATCGGGATCCGTCCGCGCGAAGTGAGCCAAGCCCAGCTGGAGCTCTCGCCGGCCAAGCTCCGCAGCGTCGTCGCTTCGGTGCTCTTGATCTCGGGGCTCTTCCTCGTATTCGGCGTCGCGGTTTCGCGCCGCCGTAGCGCGGCGGCTTGATGTCGGACGAACGCGATCCGCTCCTCTACGGACCGTCGGCTCCGGGATCCTCGGGCCCGAAGCCGACGCCGCCGCCCCTCCCGCCGCCGAGCGGGAATTGGGCGGATCGCGCTCCGTGGCTCGACGCTCTGGAGCTCTTGGCCCGACCGCAGACTTTCTTTCGCTCGATCCCGGGCGTCGCGAAGGAGCCCAAGCTTTTCCTGAAGGCGCTCCTCGTTTTCGTGCTCTTCTCGTGGATCGCGGGCGGCGTCCAGTCCGCGTTCTTCAATCCGGGCGACTGGATCTCCTCGCTCGAGGACCTCTCGATCCAGCTGGGAGAGAGCGGCCTCCCCGGACAGTATTCGATTTACCTGCAACGCCTGCCCTTCGGCGAGCTGAAGCACGCGGTGAGCGGCTTCGGCGCGATGCTGTCGGCCATGGCGACCTTGGCGTCGCCCTTTATCGCGCTCTTCTGGATTCTCCTGAATTCCCTCGTGGGAACGTGGTGGCTGAAGCGTCTCGTCCCGGACGGCGTGCGCGTCGATATGGGGTCGGTTTTCCTCTCGCAGGTCTACGCGAACTGGTTCGTCCTGTTGGGAATTCTTCCCTTCTTCGGCGGTTTCGTGGGCGCGTTGGTCGTCTTCCTTTATTCCATCTTCTCGCTCGTCTGGATGTACGACACGACGTTCTCGCGCGCCGTCCTGGCGATCCGCTTTATCGAGCTGGCATTCTTCCTGATGGCGATGCTCTTCGTCGCCATGGGCGTGGCGATCTTCGCCCTCATGTTTTGAGGTTCGTGGCTCAGAACGGCGTGCGCTGGCCCGAAATCTTCGGTTCGAGCCCGTAGAGAATCTCGATCGGTCGCGGTCCCTTCGCGATCGAGGCCCGTACGCCGCGCCGCAATTCCTCGGGCGCGGGCCAGAAGGGTCGTTCCCGGTGACCCACGAAGTCGGCGTAGGGAGCCGCTTCGCTCGCCATGATCCCGTCCGCGTCGCGCACGACAAAGTCCCGCTCGTTTCGCAGCTCGAGCCACTCGAGCTTGGCTTCGAGCGTCTCGGCCACGCTCATGCGGCGGACTTTTTGGTGCTGCAGCGGAAGAAAAATCCGTTGCCCGAAAAGGTCGAAGGTCGGGATCCCGCCCAGGGGCTTACCGAGCGCGCGGGCCAGGCCCTGCGCGAAGGCCGCGGCGATGCGCAGTCCCGTGAAGGCCCCGGGGCCCGTCACGACGTGAAGGGATTCGAGCGTCTCGAGGGAGACGCCGGCTTCGCGCAACAAGGTATCGAGTTCGCCGGACAGCTCGGACTGAAGTCCGGACGATTCGTCGCCCGTCCAGGCCCGGTGCGCGACGGTGCGCTCGGCGGCGGAATCCGTGAGGATCCAAAGTCCTTGCGGCGAAACGAGGCTGAGGGCCAAACGCATGCTCCGCGTTCTAGCAGTCCTCCCGCGGAAACGAAAATGCCCCCGTGCGCCGCCTGGGTAGGGCGGAGCACGGGGGCTTGAAAAAACCTCCGGTCACGAGGCCTGACCTTACTATTCAGACGGGGAGTCCTTTATGAAGGGACGGACCCCGTGATCGAAGGTGCAGGACCGAGTTACGGGCGGACGGAGAGGAAGGTCTGGCCGGGCGCCGAGATCATGCCGGCGTTACCGCCGCTGAACTCCATGTAGACGTTCCCTTCGATGACGCTGCCCACGACGTAGGCCGGGACGGGGCCGATGCGCGAGCCCATCTCGATGTAGACGCCGTTGCCGCGCAGGGCGATCTCGATCTCTTCGTAGGGCGACACGGCTTCGAGCGTGCCGAGCGCGCCGTTCGTGCAGACCGCGGTGCGGACTTGCTGCTGCGGCAGACCCACGGCTTGCGTGCCGGAGTAGATGCTGCCGTAGAGGCTCGCGATGGACGGGATGTTGAGCTCGCCGATGGCCTCGATCTGAGTGCCGCGGCGGTAGATGTCGACGATGAGGCTCGCGCCGTTGCCGAAGTTGGCGTAGACGGTGCGGTCCTTCACGCCTTGCGGAGCGGCGCAGTTGCCCATGCCGCCGTAGGCGTAAGGATTGAGCGGATCGTAAGGCAGCGGCTGGATGACGGGATCATTCCCGCAAGCCGAGAGAGCGGCCAAGACGAAGGCTCCGAGGACGCTGTTCTTGATCTTGTTCGTGTTCATATGGACTCCCCTTTGTTTAAGCGGCTTCCCCCCCGGGTAGCCGCATTCGAACCGATTTGAGCGGACCGGACTTTGGCGAGCCTTACTGGCTCACCACGTTGCCGAGCGTGAAGCGGATCGTGCCGAGATTGCGGCCCGAGTTCGAGAGCAGGTTCAGGGCTTCGGTCTTGGGCGTCGAAGCGTCGGGCTGTTCCCACCACTTGATAGAGGGGTAAGGCGACGCGTAGCCCAAGCAGCGGGCCACCGTGTACTCGCCGGACTTGCACTTCGCCTTGAGATCGGCGACCGCGTTGTTGAGCTGCGTTTGGAAGCTCGGGAAGGTGTAGTAGCGGATCGTGCCGGACATCTGCTGTTCGTCGGCCGACGAGATCGAGCTCGCTTTGAGTTGCACGAGCCCGTAACCGTCCATCCAGACCACGTTCAGGTCCCACTTGCCCGTGTCGTCGTCCAGCTTGAGAGAGCTCCAGCCGTATTGGTTCATGGATTCTTTCGCGTCGAAGCTCGTGATGCCGTAGTCGTCTTCGTACTCGACGCGAAGGTCGGCGGTGACGTTCTCGCCCGTGCCGTAGACGTCGAGGCAGTAGGTCACGTCGCCTTCGACGTTGCTCACGACTCGGCCGGCGAAGTAGCCGCTGAGGGCCGACTTCATCGCGCTCGCGCTCGAGCCGTTCAGGGTGACCTTCGACTCGGTACCCAGGCAGAGACGGTTGTTCGTCGTGCTCGGGGTGTCGTCGTTGCCGCGGTCGGACGGGGTGACCGTCGGATCCGGCGTCGGCGTGCTATCAACCTTGTCGGCGCAAGCGCCCAGGACCGAAAGTCCCAGGATCATCAGCCGGAAAGTGATCGAGTTCGTTCTCATAAAGTTCTCCCCTACCATCGATGTAGCAGGGGCCGTGCCAAGGATTTCAAAACCAACTTAAGTCTTCGGTTTTCAAGGCAAATGTTGGCATTATGAAGAAGGCGTGAAGCCCCCGAAAGGCCGTATTTTTCAGCCAGCTGCCCAAAGTTTGGGCAGGGCCGGAAGGCTAAGTCGCGTGAAAGCGGGGGCTTAGGGAAGCCACTCGGCGAAGCCGTTAAAGCGGCCCAGCTCCACGGTCTCCGTGCCCTCGACGAGATAGAGGGCGCCCGCGTTGAAGGGGTTTACGGCGGCTTCCTGGACGCTGTTCGAGGCTTCGCGGGCGAAGCGGATCTCGAGGATCTCGCCCCCTTCGTCCACGCTCACGACGCGGCCCTTGAGCTCGTCCTTATAGGCGTTGCGCTTGAGCGAAAGCGGGACTTCGGAGCGGAAGTCGCCCATGAGGGTGCGACCGCCCGGGAGCTCGAGCCGCACGCTCAGGAGGGCGTCCACGAGGATTTCTTGATGTTCGGGGTAGGCGCGCACGCTCTTCAGTACGAGGCGGGCGCTGAGCTTCTTGGCGGGATCCTGCATCTCGACGGGATCGAAGCTCTGCCCCTTGAAAAGAATGTTGTACGGGGAACGTTCGCCGAGGGCATCGGCGGGATCGATCGTGAAGCGCCCGACGGGCGTCGCCTTCGGTGCGTTCTCGGCACGTTTTTTCTCGCTTGGGGCCGCACGTTCGGGGCCCGGCGAAGGGACGCCCGCCAACGTGCCTTCCGCGGGCGGCATCTGCTGACCCGATTTGGGAAGATTGTTCTCGTCGTAAAGGTACGACCCCGAACAAGCGGGCAGGCCGAGGGCGCTCAAGGCGATGGCGAGGGTAATGCGTGACATGGCGAAAAGACGGTTGCGAGGGACGTGCCAGGGTCACGAGGCCTTTACGGCGGGACGGAGCCCTCGCCGTTGTCGAAACTCTGGACGACGTTGCGCGCGATACGTCCCGGCGCGCCTAGCGGCGGG